>Ga0114946_10001960_pt1 | contig 14101 bp, 12 predicted proteins | sample WalLakDeSediment_FD_88676 | JGI IMG/M metagenome (GOLD analysis project Ga0114946, IMG submission 88676) | Lake sediment microbial communities from Walker lake, Nevada to study Microbial Dark Matter (Phase II) - Walker Lake 11/02/13 Deep Sediment | ecosystem: Environmental > Aquatic >...
AGCAACTGTTCCCGGGTCAGTCGCGACTCAACAAAGGGTGCTACCAGTACCTCGCCGATACGATCCTCAGCGGCGACCCCTACCCGGTCGATGTGGTGCTGTTCCGCAAGTACAACGTGCTTGGCTTGCCGGACGCGCCCAAGTGGGTCGAGGCGCTCAAGCAGGTGTTCGTGATCGCCGTCGAGATCCAGATGTCGGAGACGGCGCAGATGGCCGACGTCGTACTCCCCGAGGTCTTCTGGTTCGAGGGACGAGGCTGGGACAAGGCCCAGTACTTCGCCTTGTGGCCTCAGATCATGGTCACCGGCGGCACCGTTCCGAGGCTGCATCCGCATACGAGCGATGCGACCGTCGCCGGCGCCGGCCAGAAGGGCTGGCGCGACATCTTGCTGCGGGACTTCCCCAAGGCGTTCGTGGACAACTATCCCGGCTGGGTCAACCCCGATACCGGATACCATCCTGCGGAGCTCTTCCGCTACGCACCGGGCGGCGTCTACAATGCGTCGAACCCGTACGTGTGGTCCGCGGTTCCAGGCAAGGGCTCCTCGCTCGTGTACGACGATGCGATCCTGCAGGCAGCCTTCGGTATGGACTTCGCCGCGTTCAAGGCGCTTCCCGAGGGACTCTATCCGGATACCCCGGGCGAGTCGTTCAACATGGTCGGCGGCACGTTCCCGGTGCCAGCAAAGACCTTTGCACCGACCTTCGGCACCGCCTCCAAGCAGGTCCAGATGTACTCGCAGTCGCTTGCGGCCTTCGGGTACGACCCGCTGCCGTTCTGGAAGGAGCGCCGCCAGGAGAAGTCAGTGACGCACGATCTCTACATGGTCATCGATCATCCGGTACCGCATATCCACTCGACCACGCAGGACCTCGACTTCAACAGTGAGTGTTACGGCGAGGCTGTCCTGTGGATCAACCCGGTGACGGCTGCGGCCAAGAGCATCGTGAGCGGCGACATGGTCAACGTCGCGGCCAAGTCGGTGGCCGAGAAGGGCACCGGCAACGTCGTGAAGATGAAGGCGTTCGTCACCGACCGCGTGAAGCCCGATGTGGTGTGCTTCCCCCATGGCTGGGGACACTGGAGCCGCGACTTCAAGGACTTCGCAAAGACCGGCGCGAACGACGGCGACATGATTCCCGTCCCGCCGATCGCAGAGATCCTGTCCGAGAACACGCCTCAGCCCGGCGTACGCATGAGCGACGTCGTCCTGAACGTGTACAAGTAGATCTGCAAGCTCTCGGGCTCTCGTGCCCTTGAGACGAGACCGGCTCCCCGGTCGGCTGCGAAAGCGGCTGGCCGGGGAGCCCTCTCATGCGAGTACAATCAACCGAACCGTCCGTACGCTATATGGAGGTATCCCTGTGACCGAGGCAGACCGCGAAGCACTGTCACGAACGGCTCTGGCGCGGGCGGGTGCCGCTACAATGCTGTCAACGTTCTTCTGGATCCCTGTGCCCGCCGAACGCATCCACGAGTGGCGCAACGGCGACGCGCTCGACTACTTCGACGAGTTCTGTGCGGTGCTCGGGTGCGACACAGGTGAGGCAGTGCGAGGCCTTCGCGAGGCGATCGGCTCCGACACCGTTGCTGAGGTCGAGCGCCTGCTCAACATCGACTCCACGTACCTCTTCCGGATCGGCGCGGATGATGTGCCCGCGTCGCCCTACGGCTCGGTCTGGCTTGAGCCCGACAGACTGTTGATGGGCACGACCACTCGCGAGGTGGCGGTCGTGTTTCGCGAGTACGGCGTCAAAGTGGCCGAGGAAACCGATGACTTCGTGCCCGACCACATCTCCCGCGAACTCGAGTTCCTCGCACTTGCGTGGCGCAATGAAGCATCCTCTCTCGCTGAAGACGATGACGTCGCTGCTGCCGGGCACCGCGAGGTCGCGCAGCGATTCTTCGAGCGACACTGTGCGCCATGGTGGGAGCGCTTCGCGGATGCGGTCGTGGGCCATGCACAAACGGCCTTCTTCCGGCAGGCCGGGCTTCTGCTCGGCGAATTCACTCTGACTCTCGCCACTTCGATGGGTCGTCCCGCTGGAACCGTCGATCCGGCAGCAGAGTCGTAGGTTGTGCCTGCTCGAGCCGTCCCCGCATGACCTCTGCTTGTCACGCCGCTCACCTTTTCGTCAGGCGAGAGGGCCGAACCGTCCACGCAGCCGGCTGAGCACCCCGCGTGCATGAGAGGATACAGACAGGGTCGAGAACCCTGCAGGGAGTGGTGTCGTATCGGGGGCCAGCCGTGGATCAGTCATTCGCGATTCAGCCTACGACGCAGGTGTGCGCTGACGCCGGCGTCTATGCTCTTCTGGGCCGCCTCTTCGAACGGGACCTGACACTCGAAGAGATGGATTCCATCGCGTCCCAATCGGTATGTTCCGAGTTGTCGGCGCTCACCGGACTTGGCGTGGATGCGAGGGCGATCGGGCGAATCCTCGAACGCTTCTCGACTGCGACGACGGAGACCGTTGTCCGACTGAGCACTGAGTTCCAGTCGCTCTTCCTCATGGATAACCACATCTTCGCGTGCGCCTCGTGCTGGGTGGCCCGCAGGCCGAACGTGACCGGCGTTCCGTGGGAGCAGGCCCTGCATTTCTATCGCGAGCACGGTGTCAGCATCAGATCGGACAAGGCCTGCGCAGCCGACCATGCAGGAACCGAGCTGTACGTGGCCTCCCTGTTGGCCGAGCGCGTTGCAGAGGCCACCACTGAGGATGCAGCGGCGAGCGCCCTGTCAGCCCTGAGAGACCTGCTCGATGTGGTCATCCTTCCCTGGATGCCCGAGTTCCTGCTAGAGGTGGAGCTCGATGAGCGAGCCGACTTCTACCGTGACGCTGCGTGTGTCACACGGGAGCTCCTCGCTCTGAGCAGGCACGCCGTTACCTGATGCCAGCAGGCGAGGGGTCCGCCCTCTAGCGTGCCGGTCCCTGAGCAGGTCCTGTGGTGCCGCGCGTCGGCTTCGGTGTGACATCCCAGCGGTAGCGGGCGTGGAGTTCTCTGTCACTCCCGGAGTAAGCTGGTACTCGGCGTGCTAGGTGCATGCTGTCGTGATCTCTGATCGTGTCTCGTACCTGAGAGGCTGACATGGGCTGGATACGACCTGACGTTGCCGCGGAGGTACTCGGCGGCGGCCCTATGGAGTCGGTGCAGCGGCGGTGTCTTCGCGAGTGCGGAGATACCGGCTGTGCGCTCTGTCGTGAGGCGTGCCCCGTCGATCTGCCCACTCCCGGCGAGGCAGCGGTGCTCCCCGACAACCTGGCAGAGCGGTGTCTGGGATGCGGGGCCTGCGCGGCGGTCTGCCCGACCGGGGCGATCGAGTTCGTGGGAGGAGTCTACGGACGCAGACTCCTGGAGGCGACCCGGGCGGCTCGCGAACGCCCCGAGATTGACGCTGAGGACGCCGCGGCGGGGGAGTTCATCTTCTCGTGCGCCGAGCCCGACTCCGACGTGCCCGGCGTCTACGGGGCGTGCATCGCGTGGCTCGACGTCCCCGCAATGCTGCATATCGTGGCGGAGGGCTTCGGGCGAGTTAGGGTCCTCAACGGTCCGTGTGGTGGATGCGATCGCGGTGGTGACCTGCTATCCGGGCGTGTCGAGAGCGACGCGATCTCCGTGAACCGCCTTCTCGAGGCGATCGGTTCCGGGGCGAGAGTCGAGCTGGTCGAAGATTCGGGGATGGCGCGCCCGGAGGCCGTCGGCAGCGGATCGGAGGCGCTCGACCGCCGAGCGCTCGTGAGCGACACGCTCCGGCGCGGGCTCGGCCTTCTCAGCAGGGCCGCACTACCGAGGGATGACACCGAGGGCGATGCGGCGAGCACCCGGGCGCCACGTCCCCACTACCGCAGGGCGGTCGTTGTAGGCGCGCTGCGGTCCATCGTTGCTGGAGTCGTACGCGATGGCGGCGATGTGCCGGCGGACACCACGCTTCCGCCGGCAAACCCGGGCTCGCTTTCGCACGTCGGACCGAGGGTCGACGCCGGACTGTGTTCCGGATGCGGCATCTGTGCGCTGCTCTGTCCGACGGGGGCGCTGGGGGTGCGCACCGACGAGGGCGTCACGGACTGGCGGCTCTCTCTCGACGTGGGTGCCTGCGTTGGCTGCGAGCTCTGTGTTGCCGCATGCCCCGTCGACGCCATGGCGCTCGTCGATCGTGGTCTTGCGGGAATCGTGCGGGACCGCCGGATCCGCCTCGTCCGCCGCGAGGCGCGGAAGTGCACGAAGTGTGGACAGCTGTTCGGCTCCGTCGTGCCCGAGGAGTCCCCCGACAGACCCGATGCCCGTCCCGGACGGGACACGGCCCTGTGTCCCGTGTGCGAACGGTCGGCGCGCCGGTTCGCCCAATTCTACTGAGGATAAGCGATCCGGCGGAGCGTCCATCGCATTCGACGGGGCAGTGATGGAATGCTGAGTGAAGATGACGAACGGGTGAACATCAGCATTTCGTACCCGTGTCAAAGCCATCAGTCATGCGACGCCAGGGCTAACTGTGACTCGGCGTACACTGAGAGGTGTCGGTCGACCGACACCGGTCGACATGTCCCCGAGTGTCACGGAGTCTCATGAGCGACACGACCCCGGCCCTCCGCCGCACACGCGTGTCACCACGCACGATCGCAGCGATCATCATCGTCTTGATCACGCTGAACGGAGTCATCCTCGCCTGGCGATGGGCGTCGGCTGCCGAGCTGCCTCCCGGCACCTATCACGAGTATCAGATCCAGCAGTGGGAGCTCGAGTCTCTTGAGCGGCCCGATGACCCGGTGGTGTGGGCGACGCTGGGAGGGCTCTACGAGAGCGCGGGGGACGAGGCGCGCGCCGAGTCTGCGTACGCTCGCGCGCTCGAGCTCGATCCCGAGAACGCCGCCGCGCTTGTCTTCACTGCTCAGGCCAGACAGCGCGACGGTGATTCCGATGAAGCTCGTTCGCTGTTGATGCAGGCTATCGATGCGCTGCCAGAAGGAAACACGGCTCTTGTCTATTTCCGCCTCGGCCAGCTCGAAGAGGCGGCAGGCGACCCCGAAGCAGCACTGGACGCGTACACCACGTCGGTCGAGCAGCGTTCCACGTACTGGAACGCCCACTTCCGCATCGCGGTCATCCAGGAGAACGCGGGCAGCTATCCCGAGGCGCTCAAAGCGGCCGAGCAGGCGGCGAGGTTCGCCCCGGACGATGAGGTCGTCCAGATGGTCCTCGAGCGCATACGGGCGTCAGCCGGAGAAGACACGACGGGAGCCGACGATGACTGATTCACCCGCTACGGGTGCGTCCGATGTGTTGGGTGGGTCCGATCTCGCCGAGACAGCCGAACAGGTCGAGGAGCGTCCGCGCCGGGATCGCACATGGTGGCTTCTCGTGCTACTGCTGCTTTTGCTCCTGCTGGGCTGTGTGCTCATGCAGTTGTTGTTCGCGGGACGACGAGGCCCTATCGTGGCCCCCCCGCACACCGGCCTCGAGAATGCCTTCGGCATCTACGGCCTGAACGAACCGCGCGGTGTATCTGCGGGACCGGACGGAGATATCACCGTCTCGGACACGGGTGCTCAACGAGCCTACCTCTACGACAGGAACGGCGTGCTCCAGACACGTCTCGGGGGCGACCTGCCTGCCGATCGTGTCTTCTCGGTCGCTGGTTCGTGGACCGACGAGGACGTCGTGTACGTGTGTGACTGGGGCCTTGGGCGGGTCTGGGTGTTCTCCCACGATGGGAGCGTGATCGGCTTCTTCCCCGAGGATCCCACGCCGGCCGTGTACGGGGCAGGTGGCTTCTACCCCTACGACGTGGCTCCGTTCGAAGACGACCTCCTGGTCTCAACGCGGACGGGCATCTTCCGCTTCGACGGATCGACCCTCGAGCTCGAGGGTCGTTTCGATGAGACGCCGGTGGGCGGCCGCCCGCTCGACCACGTCACTGGCATCGCAGTCGACCCGGAGGGCGAGTACGTCTGGGCGGTCGACTCGTTCAACCGCAGACTGATCGCGTACGACACGAACGGCGCGCCGGTCTGGTCGCTCGGCCGGCCTGACGAGGACGGCGAGATCGTTAGCTTCTTCGCCCTTCCTCGCGACGTCGTCTACATCGATCGGGGAGTCCTCGTCTCAGACGCGTTCCGCCACGAGCTCTACCTCTTCGACAGAGAGGGCGGCTTCCTCGGCATCTACGGCGAGCGGGGAGTGGCCGACGCCCAGTTCAATTTTCCCGAGGGGATGGCGGTAGCGCCCGACGGGCTCCTCCATGTTGCGGACCGCGCGAACGATCGTGTCCAGGTCTTGATCGTCGGCGACCCCGTGGAGCCGCGGGGCGAGATGGCCAAGAAGTGGGAAGAGGACCATGTCAGATACGACTGACATCGCTCTGACCGACTCCGACGCCCCGGAACTGCATGACGAGCAGGGGAGGCGTGAAGAGGCCCGAACCGCGTTGCGGCGGCGGACGCTCCTCGCCGCGCTCCTGATGCTTCTGCTTCTCTTCGGCTGCGCCATCTTCTGGCCCGTTCCCGAGAGCGCCCGGCAGGATGGGTCCGATGACGCGAGGACCGGCCCCGGTCGCGTGCTTACCACCATCACGGACGCGACGGCGCGCCCGGTTGACGACGTTACCGTCAGGGGTGGCAAGGGCTACGCCCTGCTGGTAGAGGCGACGCTTCAGAACGACGGGGACGCGCGTACCTTCGACCAGAACTGGCTTGGGCTCGAGTTTGACGGCATCCGTGTGCCTCCACTCTCCCTGGCACACGAGGGCGTGGTGCGTCACGCGCGGCAGCCGGACGAGCTCGGCAAGGGCGAGACCGCCCGGGTCTCGGCCGTGTTCGCCGCGCCGTTCGCGTCGGTCGAGGCGACGCTCGTGCTGCTTCCCGGTGACGTGCCGCACGATCAGGCCAGTACCTACGTGCTCATGCTCGGGGGTGACTCGAGGCCGTGAAGCGTGCACTCATCATAGGCGGTGTCGTCGGACTCACCGTCTTGTCTCTGATGGCGGCCACGGTCTGGGGCGCTCGTTCGGTCGAGATGCCCGCAGACCACACCGAGCAGTGGATCTCGTTGCACGGCCGCGAGGCAGCGGAGGATCTCGAGAGATGCCGCGAGTGCCACGATGAGCTGGCGTGCCGTGCCTGCCACCTTGCCGAGTGGCCACACGAGGAGGCCTGGCAGTCAGAACATGGCGCCGTGGCCTCGAGTACCGAGGCCCGCGGGTGCTACCTTTGCCATACCGCGACGTACTGCGACCCCTGTCATGGCGGCGTCCACATGCCACATCCTGCAGACTTCCTCGTCCAGCATTCCACCGGCTCGTTCGCGCAGGCGTCGTGCGGGGTCTGCCACCCGGGCAGCGACTGCGACGCATGCCATCGGGAGCACGGCTCGCATCAGTCCGGGGGGTTGGTGGTCCGGTGAGCGAACGGCGCATCGGCATCGTCGAGGTTCTTGCAGCTCTCATGGGGCTGATCGTGATAATGCTTGCGATCGCCGTTGTCATCGCATGGTCGTATCCGAAGGCCGCCCAGGGGGTCGTGTCGCGGGTCGCGTCAGGTAGCCCATGGCTCGCGTCGGCGACGAGCGAGGCGGGCTCGATCTCCGAGGATGTTGCCACGCGCGCCCGTGAGGGCTGGGAATACCGCTTCGCCGGGCCGTTCGCACGCCTGACAGGTGGCGTGACGGAGACCGATGAGTCGACCGCGATGGTCGATCCGACCTTCCCGGTCGATGAGTGCGAGTCGTGCCACGAGGGATTCATGGAGCGAGTGCGCTTCTCGGTCGTTTACGCTCCGCACGAACCACACGTGTCCGGTGGTATCGGGTGCGAGCGATGCCACGCGGCCTCCGGCCCCACGCGAGACACGGTGCCAGCGATGTCGGGGTGTGCCGAGTGCCACCTCCAGACACAGCTTGCGGACGAGTGCAAGACCTGTCATCCGCCCGGAAGCCTCTTCCACGGAGCGGTACTCGCGGGAGACAGAGAGACAGGCATGGAGTGCGGCACGTGCCACCGTCCCGAGCGGTTGGTCGCGGGCGCCAGCCCGCGTGAGGTGAGCAGCTTCGACAGCTCACCAGCCTCATGCGGCGGATGCCACGCAGAGTCGTTCTGCGACCGGTGCCACCCGGCCTCGCATCCTTCGGGCTACGCGCGACAGCATATCGTCGATTTCAGGGAGCGGACCGCGACGCACCAGGAATGCTACACGTGTCATCCGTCCGAGTGGTGCGCGATGAGGTGTCACGCCCGATGACGAGACCACGTAGGTACCTCGACAAGCTCCTGGCGTTCGGCTCCGGCCGTGTGCTGGGATTCGCTCTCGCTACGTCGCTCGTCGTCCTCGTCCTCGGCAGCATGTTGATCTACGAGGTGTTCGTTGCGGGAGCGGGGCATGTCGAGTCTCCGAGTGGCCTCGCGGACGACGACGCCGTGACGGTGGTGATCGGCAGGACTCCGGGCGGTCCGACCCAGTGGCTTTCCTATCTCGCTGCCCTGCGAGCGGTTGAGGAACGGACCGGCCTGTCGGTACGGGTCAGGTATCCCTCCGACCGCTCGGAGGTCGCGGACGCGGTGCTCATGCCAGATGTCGACGGCGCCTTCGTCTCGATCTACCAGTACCTCATGCTCGAGGAAGACGGGCGATTCGAATTGCTCGCGCGCCCGGTCGTCAAGGGCGTGGCGCAGGACACCAGCGTCATCGTCGTCAGGCGGGACTCGCAGTTCCGGTCGCTGGAAGACCTTCGCGGCACGGACGTCGCTCTTGGCGCCGGCCGGTCTGTCGGGGGGTTCGCGTACGCCCGATGGCTCATGGCGCAGCGCGGCACCACCCTCGAGGAGTTCTTCGGCAACGTCCGCACGGGCGCGCAGCCCGATGCCAACCTCAGAAAGGTGGATGAAGGCATCGCGGATGTCGCGGTCGTCAACAGGTCGCAACTGGCCGCGTGGCCCTCGGACTCGTTCCGCATCATCGACGAGTCCCCCGACATCGGTATGCCTCCGTTCGTCGTGCGCTCAGATATGTCGCCAGCCGACAGAGAGCAGATACTCGCAACGCTTGTCGATCTTCGGCCGGGCAGGGGCCTTTCCGAGGACTCAGCGATCACCGGGTTCGAGCCTGCGGTTTCCAGGGAGTACGCGTTCGCCCGGGTGCTTCTCGACTATGTCGACACGAACGTGGGAGCAATCCCATGGACGGGAGGCCGGTGAGCGTGAGCGATCGGTCGCAACAGGGTCTGCCGGACGGTTACACCTCGTTGAGCACGCGTTTCATCGCGTGGGTGCTCATCGGTGAGATCCTGTTCGGACTGGCGGTCGGCATCACGATCGGGATGTACAGCGCACGGCTCGCCGCCCAGGAACGGCGGGCGTCTCTCGAGCGCGTGAGCCGCGCTGTCGTTGCGAGCCTGATGCCCATGATCGCCGACCAGGACCCGGGGCGTGTCGATGCTCAGATGGAGAGCATCCTGCGGACCGCGGGCACGGGTGAGATCAGGTGCATCCGGGTGTTCGACAGTACCGGGGCGATCATCGCCTCGTCCGAGAGCGGTCCGGACTGTTGCTCCACGCTCGGCGCCGACCAGGGGCCGTTCGGAGTGTTCACACAGCCGCAAGTCCTCCTGATGCCCGTGGTGACAGAAGGCCTCGAGATCGGCAGCGTGATGATTGAGTTCGGCCCGTACGGCCTGCGTTCGTTCCTAAGGTCCCACATCATCGCGGCGCTCATCGTGATTCTCTCGGTGGCCCTGGTCTCCGCGCCGTGGACGGCATGGCTCGTCCTCAAGCACGTGGTCGAACCCGTTACCGAACTGCGCGACGGTGCGCGACAGCTCGCCGAGGGACGACGGGACATCGTGCTCTACGACGGCCGTCGCGACGAGATCGGTCAGCTCGCGCAAGCCTTCGACGATCTGGCAACGGAACTGAAGGCCAAGGAGCAGACGCTGGCGGAGTCGTACTCGGAGCTGCAGAAAGCCTACGAGGCCGAGGCGCGGGCCAAGGAGGAGATCGAGAACCTCAACAGGATGAAGTCGGACTTCGTCGCCGTCGCCTCTCACGAGCTCAGAACGCCGCTCTCCGTCATCAGGGTGTACGCCGAGATGCTCGAAGAGCAGGAGTTCGGCAGTGTGTCCGGTATGGCGCTCGAAGCAGTCACGTCCATCTCTTCAGCCACAGCGCGCCTGACGTCTATCGTTTCGGACCTCATGGATGCGGCGCTCCTCGAGCGTGGACTTCTGCCGCTCGAGTTCGAGAGGACACGCGTCGACGAGGTCGTGCGCGATGCGGTGCGCGATGCGGACACTCTCGCTGCCGCGCGAGGCGTGCGGGTGCTCGTCGATGGCGAGCTTCCGGAGTTCGACGCGTGGGTCGACCGGCTCCGGATCAGGCAGGTGCTCGACAACCTTCTGTCCAACGCCGTGAAGTACTCCGGTGGGGCCAACGAGGTCTGCGTGCGGACCAGGCGCGTTGACGACTCGTTCGAGGTGCGGGTGATCGATCGGGGCAGAGGGATCCCCGAGGCCCGACGCGACGAGCTCTTCAAGCTGTTCGGAAGGCTGGATATCGATGACGCGAACGATGTCGCTGGCCTCGGCCTCGGACTTGCGATAAGCGCCCGCATCGTCGGGGCGCATGGCGGGTCGCTCGGGTACGAGTCGAATCCCGACGGGCGAGGCTCGGTCTTCATCATGCGCGTTCCGATCGGGGATTCGAGTCGCGCGGACGAGGAGACATCGGTACAGGTGGTAGCGGGGGGTGACGGCTAGTGCAGACGGGAAGCGGCGGGCTCAACCAGTTCGCACGCGTGTTGCTCATAGACGACGATCCGGAACTGCTGCGCGGCGTCGGTCTGTCACTGCGGCACGAGGGCTACGACGTGACGACCCTGTCTAGCGGTGCTAACGCGCTCGAGGTTATCTCGCACGTGCGCCCTCACGTGGTCGTGCTGGACGTGATGATGCCCGGGGTCGATGGCATGGAGGTGCTGCGGCGCATCAGGAGCAACCCGACGACTGCCGATGTGCCGGTTCTCATGCTGACCGCGAAGAACTCTGAGGAGTCCAAGGTCATCGGCTTCTCTCTCGGGGCGGACGATTATCTGACCAAGCCGTTCAGCGTGCGAGAGCTTCGCTGCCGCGTGGGAGCCCTCCTGCGTCGGGCGAGGTCGGTTTCCGACGATGGCGAGTCCCCGGCCAAGATACCGGTTGCGAGCGGTGCGTCAGGACACGAGTTTGTGAACGTGCGCGACGTCTACTACGTCGAAGGGATACGCAACTACACCTACGTCCACACCTACGACGGTCGTTTTCTGAGCCGGCTCCGCCTAGGTGAGATGGAGGAGCGTGTTCCCGCGCAGCTGATGCGCGTACACCGGTCCTACATCGTCAACCTCGACAACGTCAGGGGATGCCGGTGGGCGACTCGCTCGTCATATCGGCTGGTTCTGGCCGACGCCGCCACGACCGAGATCCCGGTGAGCAGGACGCTCGTCTCCGAGGTTCAGCAACGATTGAAGCTTAGGTGAGAGTGCGTGGGTGAGAACGGGCGCGTCACCGGCCGACAGGCTCGACCGCAGGGAGAGATGAACACGCGAGGAGGACGGCATGGATCGTAGTCCCGTTCTGAGCGGGGGCATGAGGATCTTGGTGCCCGCCGTTGTGCTGGTACTCTTGTTCGCGGGCGGTCTGGCGATTGGAGCCCTGTTCTTCGACCGGACCGAGGCGGGGCCTGCTGAGGTAGGCCTTGAGGACGGCGGAAACGTACCGGGTTCGGTGCAGAGCACGGACCTTGCAGGTGTACCTGAACGCGACCAGACCGAGGTCCCGGGCGTCGGCGACGCCCCGGGCAGGCCTGGCGAGGAGGCATCACAAGGCGGCCAGCAGGCCAGTGGGCCGAGCGACGCGCAGCAAGCGGTTTCCGCGCCCGACCGCGCTGCGGAGCCGTCACCGCCGTCCGCGCCGGGCTTCCTCGAGGGCGGGTTCGGTCCTGCAGCAGCGCCCTCCCCGGTCGCCGGCATGCAGCGTACGCTCGGGCCGACCATCAGTGGTGACACGCTCGAGGCTGAGTACTCGGGCGGTGACGCGGGCGACTTGGACCTCCTGTTCCTGACGGTGGTCAAGACCGGCTCTCCGACCGCCGCCCGGCAGCAGGCGGACGAGTTCATCCACGCCTTCCCGATAAGCCCGGTCTCGTTCACCTGGGGTGGCCGGCAGATCCGCCAGGCGATGACCGATGAGGGGCGACCCAACCAGTTCCCGCCCCTGATATGCATGGTGTGGACCGATGGCTCCTATGCAGTGAGGGTCGTCACCGCGCCCCTGGCGCCGGACCAGGTGGTGGCAGCGCGCGATTCCACGCTAGATTTCGTCGGGGCCCTGCCCTACTGAGGAGGCCGTGATCGTGGCAGCACTTCACACGCAAGGTCGTTCGATACCCGCTCGGATGCTGGTCGTGGCTCTGTGCACGATGCTGCTGACAGGCGGAGTAACCGCCGGTGACGCAGGGGCATCGTCGGGGCCGACCATCATCGGGCTCGCGGGACAACAGACCGGTCCGGCCTTCGTCGACGGAGGGATAGTCTTTCAGCACCAAGACTCCAACGATGGTCCGTACGATCTCTGGATCAAGCGTGACGCTGAAGCTGCGGCACTTCTCGTCGGAGGCGAAGGGGACCAGTACGCGCCCGCGGCTTGGGGCCAATACGTCGTCTACCTGGACCGGCAGCAGAGCGATCAGACATTCACGTACCGCATCGATGTGATCGATATCGTGACGGGAGAGAGCGCCACCGTGGTGCCGCCCTCGGGCGTCACGCTGTGGCCGCCTCGTGTGCACGACGGCGTGCTCGTGTGGGCGACCGGCCCCAACAACGATCGCGACATCTACCTGGCCGATATCGACGGCGACTCGAACGGGGTCCCCGACGTTCTCGAGGCGGCTTCCGTGCCGGTGCAGGTGCCCGTGGTCACCGGGACGGCCGACGCCTACTCTCCCGCCCTCGGGTCGAACGGCCTCGTATTCGCCGAGAAGTCCGGGTCTGCCAACGCGAGCGTGAAACGCATCGCCGATCTGGGGGCTCCCGGTGTGGTCCAGGTGCTCTCCGCTGATACGGGCAACGCACAGCCCGATCCGAGGGTGGAAGGCGATCTGGCCGTGTGGCGGGACTCCGGCCAGGTTGCGATCCGCGATCTTGCGACCGGCACAACGACATACGCGACATCTGGTGCCGGCTGGGTACTGCTGCAGAGTCCCGTTACCGACGGGACCCACGTGGCGTGGACCGCCTTGTCGTCCAACGGGACTCTCATACAGCTCTTTGTTCGCGATGCCGACGGAGAGGTGTTTCGCCCGGACCCCGGCACAACGACGCAGGCGACCCCCGCGTTCGGGGACGAGAAGCTCGCCTGGGCGGACTACCGGACGGTATCGGGCGCGACCGCGCCGAATATCGCCGTGCTGGACCTCAGTGGCGGTGTGACGCCCCCGCCATCGACCACCGCCACCGTCACCCGTCTCGCCGACCGCACCCGCTTCTCTACCGCGGTCGGCATCGCCAAGGCCGGCTTCCCAGCGTGGACCGGGGTGACCGATGTCGTGATCGCCTCGGGGGATGACCGCGCGGCGGCAGATCCGCTCGCCGCCTCCGGGCTTTGCTGGGCGTATGACGCCCCGATGCTGCTCGTGAGTGCGGCGCGCACCCCCGATGAGGTCAAGGCGGCCGTGAAAGAGATCGTCGCCAAGAACGGCAGTGTGACGCTTAGGGTGGTGGGCGGACCTGTCTCGGTGCCCGACGCGCGCCTGGCAGAGCTCGTGGCCGCTGGCGGAGGCTCTACCAAGGTCAAGCTCGACCGCATCCTGCGCACCGGCGGCCGCTACGACCTGTCCGCCGCCATAGCGCTCAGGATGCGCTCGGTCGCATCCTCAGACCCCGCCAAGACGATGCCGTCGGTCGCGCTCTTCGCAAACGGCGCCGATTCGGCCAAGTTCTTCGACGCGCTCGCCCTCTCGCCGATCTCTGCAGGCACCGGAGCGCCCATCCTGCTCGTGAGCGCCACATCCGTGCCGCAGGCCACACTGAGTGCCGTCGGCACGCTGAAGCCCGCAACCAAGATCGTGGGCGGGGGACC
>Ga0114946_10001961_pt1 | contig 14100 bp, 12 predicted proteins | sample WalLakDeSediment_FD_88676 | JGI IMG/M metagenome (GOLD analysis project Ga0114946, IMG submission 88676) | Lake sediment microbial communities from Walker lake, Nevada to study Microbial Dark Matter (Phase II) - Walker Lake 11/02/13 Deep Sediment | ecosystem: Environmental > Aquatic >...
AGCTCCAGGCGCTGCAATCCAACGCCAACATCAGCACATGGGTCGCGGCGGGGGGCGCCTGGGAGCAGATCATATTTGGGATCAGCTCCCTCGACAGCACCCGACCCAACTTATTCGCTTCCAGGCCGGTACGCCAGGCGATCGCCTCCTGCATCGACAGAGAACGCATATCTGAAGAGGTATTTTCTGGGCTGGCGCTTGTTGCAGACGGATTTGTCTTGCCGGGTCATCCGCTCTACCTCTCTGAAGCGACCCGTTATGTATTTAACCCTGAAACGGCTGCGGCTTTGTTGACAGCATCCGGATGGGTCGATCATGACGGCAACGCACTTACCCCTCGGATTGCAAGCGGGGTGCCAGGCGTAGCGGAGGGTTCACCTTTTGAATTCACCTATCTGGCTTCGGATGAGAGCGAGCGCCAACAAGTTGCTTTAATCATTCAGGAGTCGCTGGCTGTATGCGGTATAAAGGCAAACCTGGAATTCGGACCAGCCGCACAGGTCTATGCCGGCGGTCCGGAAGGGCCGGTCTTTGGCAGGCAGTTTGACGCAGCCCAACTGGCCTGGACGATTAATTCTGATCTCCCATGTTCATTTTTCACCAGCGCAGAAATTCCCGGCCCTTATCCAGATTTCCCCAAAGGATGGGGGGGTGCAAACGCCAGTGGATATCGTAACCCAGATTTTGACCGGGCCTGTGCAACCAGCCGGACCACCCTGCAGGGCAGCCCTGAATTCGCAGACGCCTACCGCCAGATGCAATTGATCCTCTCAGAAGAGCTCCCCGTCCTACCGCTCTATTTCCACCAGCGGACTGCTGCAGCCCAGGCAGACTTGTGCGGATTTCAACTCGAGCCATCCAACCCTAACAGTTTGTGGAATCTGGAAGAGCTGGATTACGGCGATTCCTGCCCACCCTGATAGCCTTTTTGGAGTGCACCAGAAACCTGTTGCTGAACTCCAATCTTTTTACGCTGCTGGCTCTTTGGGAACAAACGAAGTGGGACCCCGCGACACCTGAAAAGCCAGGTTGCTCTTGTTTTGTTTACAGCCATGTTATAGTAAAATCTAGGTCATTGCTCAGGCTACAAACTTTGTAGGTTAGAAACCTAAAACATGTGTAGGGGTCGTTTGATCCCTGACCATTTTTTAAATTTCCGATATATTCCCCGCCAGTTTGAGCAGCTACGATTATAAAACTGCAGGAGAAGAACCCGCATGAGCTCCATAAAAACAACCTCAAGTCAGGCAACCAGCCAGAATGACAAGATACTGGAGGTCAGAGGCCTGAAGACATATTTTTTCACGGATGCCGGAGTGGTCAAGGCTGTTGACGGGGTTGATTTTTTCGTCAAACGCGGAGAAGTCTTGGGATTGGTGGGAGAGTCGGGCTGCGGTAAGAGCGTCACCTCGCTGTCCATCATGCGGCTTATCGGCCAACCCGGGCGGATCGTTGCAGGCGAAGTCTTGTTTGAGGACCTCAAACTGCTGGAGCTGCATGAAAAGGAAATGGTTCAAATGCGGGGAAACCGCATGTCGATGATTTTCCAACAGCCCCAATCCAGTCTGAATCCGGTGTTCAAGGTCGGCGACCAGGTAGCAGAAGTGCTAAAAATCCACCAAAGGATGAGCAAAGAGGATGCCTGGCAAAAGGCGGTCGATCTACTCCGCTTAGTGGGCATCCCCGATGCTGCCAAGAAGGCAGGAGCTTATCCTCACGAAATGTCAGGAGGCCAGGCCCAAAGAGTGATGATTGCCATGGCTCTGGCGCTAAACCCGGCCCTTTTGATTGCGGATGAACCAACAACTGCCCTGGATGTAACCATCCAGGCCCAAATCTTGGATCTGATGAGAGATTTGCGCAACCGGATGGGCACTGCTGTCATCTTGATCACACATGACCTGGGGGTGATTGCTGAGATGGCAGACCGGGTGGCTGTTATGTACGCTGGGAGGATCGTTGAGCAAACTGACGTACGCAATCTCTTCGCCGAACCGCTCCATCCTTATACCCTGGGGCTAATTGCATCCATCCCCATCCTAGGAAAAATCACCGAGCGATTGGACGTCATCCCCGGCTCGGTCCCTAACTTGGTGGACCTTCCCAAAGGCTGCAAGTTTGCTCCACGCTGCCGGCCTCGGGTGGAGCATGACCTATCTATATGCAACGAGGAAGAACCGGATCTGATCAATGTCCGGCCGAATCATATCGTTCGCTGCTGGCTTTATCAAAGCAACGCCAATCACCGGGCCCCACTGGAAATCTCGTCTGCGCCGAGCGGCAAATTGAGACCCATGTAAGCGAGGAACTGAATGACGGAAACAACAGCCCCCACCACGATGTCTTCCAAGGCCCAGAAAGACGGTCAAGAGCTGGTCCAGATTCGAAATCTGGTCAAGTATTTTCCTATTCGGGGTGGTCTGCTCCAACGTACAGTGGCCGAGGTCAAAGCAGTTGATGATGTGAGCTTTTTCATTCGCGCAGGCGAGACGCTTGGTCTGGTGGGCGAATCGGGTTGCGGGAAAACAACTGTCGGTAGAGCAATGCTGCGTTTGATAGAGCCAACTTCTGGTTCTGTGTTTTTTAATGGAGTGGACGTCTTGGGGTTAAATCCGCGCGAGCTCAAGACCATGCGCCGTTATATGCAGATCATCTTTCAGGATCCATATTCCTCATTAGACCCACGCGTCCCAATTGGTGAATCAGTTATCGAGGGCTTAAAAATCCACAATATTGGCTCCCCAAGAGAGCGCTTCGATCTGACCATTGAAACGCTGCATAAAGTTGGGCTGGAAGATTATCATGCGCGCCGCTATCCGCATGAGTTTTCTGGCGGCCAACGCCAGCGGATTGGCATCGCGCGGGCGCTGGCCTTGCGCCCCCAATTCATTGTTGCTGATGAACCTGTCTCAGCTTTGGATGTCTCCATCCAATCACAAGTATTAAACATATTAAAGGATTTACAGGCTGAGTTTAACCTGACCTACCTGTTTGTCGCCCATAACCTCAGCGTTGTTGAGCATATCTCCGACCGGGTGGCAGTGATGTACCTGGGCAAGATTATCGAGCTGGCCTCTCGCGAAGACCTTTTCCGCAACCCCTTACATCCGTACACACAGGCTCTGATGTCAGCCATTCCGGTTGCTGACCCGACCATTCGCAGAGATCGCATCATCCTGCCGGGAGATGTGCCCAGCCCGGTTAACCCTCCATCTGGCTGCCGTTTTCACCCTCGCTGCCCGGTGGCCATGCCCCATTGCGCGACCGAACAACCTGTTTTTAAGGAGGTCAGCCCCGATCATTGGACCGCTTGTTGGCGAGTGGAATAAGATCATGGTCAAACATATCTTGATCGTCGACGACCAGCACGAGGTCAGGCGCATGCTGCGAGCGGGAATCGAAACCCTCGGCCCAGAATTCCTAGTGCTTGATCTGCCTTCAGCCGAAGAATCGCTGGTCGTGATCTCCATCCAACCAGTTGACTTGTTGGTTACCGATATCCGCTTGCCAGGCATGACGGGCCTGGAGCTCATGGAAAAAGTGCGCAAGCGCAACCCCGGCTTGAAGGTGATCCTGATTACCGGTCTCCCAGATCCCGATATTCGCCGGCAGGTCGCTGTGGCAGGAGCAGAGGCCTTTTTTATCAAGCCGGTTCAAATGGCGGCTTTCCTGGAGGCTGTAATAAAAGCCCTGGGAGCAGCAGAAAAAGCTACCCACACACCCATCCCAGATTTGGAAAAGACCCAGGCGGATGAGAGCTTGCCCGAACATCTGTCCAATATCAGACAAGAACTGAAGGCTGAGGCAGTCATCCTGCTGAATGAATGGGGTGAGATCCAGGCACAGGCTGGGGAACTACCTACTGGAGAAGCGCAAACATTATTGATTCCTTCTCTGTTATCGGCCCTGAGCGCCGGGGCCAGGTTATCAGTGTCATTAAATAATCCAGTTCCTGAAAACATGTTGTTTATCAGAGGCAACCAACACAATTTATGCGCGGTCAATGCTGGCCCTACTTATGCCCTGCTGGTGTTATTAAAATCCAGTACTGGTTTCCCCACCACGATATTAGACACTCTCTTCCAGGCCATGCAGCAGCTCTTGCCCATGCTACAAGAACATCCGGACTCATCGTTTGTCCTTTCAGAGCCGGCGATCTCAGTGGATGATGACAGCATAACCCCCCAGGTAGAGGAGGGGCAACTGGCAGAGATCTTAAATCAAGAATCTGCACAGCAAATCCAGCCGGATGAGCTGGACCAGTTTTGGGAAAACCTGGTGAAGGGCAACCCAATCAGTGACAGCAGCAATGCCAGCGCAATCACCTACGACCAAGCTCGCCAGTTAGGCCTGGCGCCAGAAGAGAACGAGTAGTTCCCGACCCTATCCAATGGGATAAAGAGTCGAAAAGGTGGCTATCTTCGGCAAAGTTTGTTATAATCTTTGGCGCTGTGATGGCTTCTTGCATGGATATCCCTGCCCGTTGTAAGTCAAGGAGAAGGAGACTCAAACCGAGTTGCCAATCAGCAAGCATAATTGGGGCGTGGTGCAATGGTAGCACAGCGGACTTTGGATCCGTTGATTCTGGTTCGAATCCGGGCGCCCCAGCCTAATTGAGATGATTGAGTTCGTGTCTGACGAAGAACCACATTTATCCATACCGGTACACATTGATGCGGGTTACAGGCATCCTGTTTGGATTGCTTGGAGCTCGCTGTTTTTCTTTAACCTGGCTGTTCCTCGCTTATGACCATTTACCATATCTTAAAGAACAGATGGAAGCCCTCTGACCCGCGGAGAACCTTATGACTACGACCGCTATAATTTTGGCTGCCGGACAGGGCACTCGCATGCGCTCAAAAACCCCCAAAGTGCTGCATCCTTTGTCTGGACGACCTTTGGCTAGCTACTCTGTTGGGGCTGCACAAGAGGCAACCGGCATAAAACCCGTCCTGATCATTGGACATGGGCAGGATGAGGTCCGCCAGGTCTTGGGTGACACAGCCGATTATATTGTTCAAGAGCCGCAATTGGGCACCGGGCATGCTGTTTTGCAAGCAAAACCGAAGCTGCAAGGCAAATCAAAACTGGTATTGGTAACCTATGCCGATATGCCTCTGATCACCCCTGCAAGCCTGCGCCAATTGATAAATGCCCAGCGGAACCATCCTGGACCGGTAACGATGTTGACGGTCATCGCTGAAAACCCGCGCGGGTTTGGGCGTGTGGTGCGCGGAGAAGAAGATCAGGTGCTTTGCGTGGTTGAAGAAGCCCAGGCAACCCCAGCACAATTGCAAATCCAGGAATTAAACAGCGGCGTATATTGCTTTGAGGCAGCCTGGTTGTGGGAGGCTGTGGAGAAGATTCAGCTTTCCCCTAAAGGGGAATACTACCTGACCGACCTGATTGGCATTGCCACCTCAGAGGGCCAGCCGGTCCAGGCATTAGTTGCTGAAAACAACGAAGAGCTGGTGGGGATCAATACCCGCGTGCACCTGGCTGAGGTTGAGAGCATTTTGCGCAAGCGCATAAACCAGGCCTGGATGTTGGCAGGCGTCAGTATCATCGACCCTGCTACCACTTATATTGAACCAGGAGTGCAGATCGGTCAAGACACCGTCCTTTGGCCGAACACCTATCTGCAAGGAAAGTCCACTATCGGTGATGATTGCCGCTTAGGACCCAACACCATTGTTAGCGATACCAAAATCGGCAACAACTGCACAGTGGTTGCATCCGTCCTGGACAGGGCCGTCCTGGAAGATAATGTGGATATCGGTCCGTTTGGGCATTTACGCAAGGGAGCCCATCTGGCTGAGGGTGTGCATATGGGAAACTTTGGAGAGGTGAAAAACTCGTATCTCGGACCCGGCACAAAAATGGGCCATTTCTCCTATGTCGGTGACACCCATACCGGTTCAGAGGTCAATATTGGTGCGGGAACGATCACCTGTAATTTTGACGGAAAGAACAAACACCACACACAGATCGGTGAGGGGGCCTTTATCGGCAGCGACACGATGTTGGTGGCCCCAGTGGAAATTGGGAAAGGCTCTCGCACAGGTGCAGGGGCGGTGGTTACTAAAAACGTGCCGCCCAATTCCCTGGCTGTCGGAATGCCAGCCAGGACCATCAAGAAATTGGAGAAAAGTGACTGAAACAACGATTTTATTGGCGGCTTTGATCGTTATTTTCCTGGCAGCCGGTTTCACCAGCACAGCTGCCCGGGCCGCCCTGGGGGTAAACCCCATTACCCGCTTTACCCCATATGGGGAACCGAAGGAAAGCCATACCACCCACGGTCTGAATGGCAGCTCCAACGCCTACTACCGGACTGCGCTTGAACTGGCGCAAGGATTTTCGCATTTTCTGTTGGCAGGTACGAGCCTGTTGCTCACCCTGGTAACATTCGATAATGCCCCCCAACCTGTGCTTATCCTGGTTGCTTTGGCAGGGGCAGCTTTGGTCGTCCTGGGGATAGAGGTGGTCATTGAAGGCAGGGTAAAGCGCAATCCCGATCAGTGGAACTTGCGCTTAAGCTCTTTCACCCGTTTGGTAACCTACTTGTTTTATCCACTGCTTTCGATTACGGGGGGAACATCCAGGCAGTTAGTCCGATCTGAAACAGTTCTTAATGATCTCACAGATGAAGAACTGCGTAGCCTGGTCGATTCACCTCCTGAAGGAGGCATCCTGGAGCAGGAAGAGCGCAAGATGATCTACTCGATCTTCCGTTTGGGCAATACCCTGGCGCGGGAGATCATGGTGCCTCGCATCGACATAACCACCCTGGAGTCCCAGGCTACGCTGGACCAAGCTGTAGATATATTGATGGAAACGGGTCACTCGAGAATGCCCGTGTATGAAGAGAGCATCGACAATATCCTGGGGCTGTTGTATGCCAAAGATTTGCTGCCTGTCTGGCGAGAAGGCAACCAGATGACTTCTTTACGCGAGCTGCTGCGACCAGCCTATTTTGTTCCCGAAGCTAAAAAGGTCGATGAGTTATTAGGCGAAATGCAGTCCCGCCGAATCCATATGGCTATTGTGGTTGACGAATATGGCGGCGTAGCGGGGTTGGTAACCCTTGAGGATATCGTGGAAGAGATTGTTGGAGAGATCCAAGACGAATACGACCAGGCGGAAGAATCCCCGTACCAGGAATTGGAGGGAGGGGAATACATCTTCCAGGGCAGGGTCGATCTGGATGATTTCAATGAAATCATGGGGAGTTATCTGCCGAGAGAAGAAGCCGATACCATCGGGGGGTTCATCTACAACCGAGTTGGGCGGGTGCCAGCCAACGGAGAAAACTTGCAGGTCGAAAACCTGCTCTTAACCGTTGACCAGGTCAGTGGGCGGCGTATAAGAAAGGTACGTGCTCGTTGGGCGCCAATCGGGCAAGAAGATGAAAAGGAAGAGAGCAATGCTAACAAATGAAATCCGCCAGGAGCTGATCCGGGTGGCGATCAAAAATCTGGAACGCGCTTATGCGCCTTACTCCAATTACCCGGTCAGCGCAGCTTTGCTGACCAGCTCTGGAAAAATCTTCAGCGGGGTAAATATCGAGAATGCGGCCTACCCAACCAGCATTTGCGCGGAGAGGGTGGCGGTCTTCAAAGCGGTATCAGAAGGGGAGAGAAGCTTTCAGGCCATCGCGGTGGTGACGCCCAATGCAGGCATGCCCTGTGGTAGCTGCCGGCAGGTTTTGTCAGAATTTGGCCTGGACACAATTGTGATCATTGCGGACAAAGATGGAAAGATCGTCCTGGAGCAGACGATTGGAGAGTTGTTGCCAGGCGCATTTCGACCGGGTGATTTATCGTTCTGAGGGGGACGTGTATGCCCAGCATTTCCCAATCTGAAAACAAGGTTGAAATTCTATTCGCTCTCTGGGGTCGGAACCAGCAGTAAGGACTGAAGCATCCAGCCCTGGTTTCCATCTGGAGCAACCACGTTCAGCCACAATAAGCCATCCGCTTCCAGGATGGCTCCTGGGATAACCAGCATGGGAGTATCGTTTAAGTAGGTACGAATGATCCTGGAATTTAAGCCCGGCTCTGCGCGCAGGTGCGCGCCGCCGCTCTCCTGGCTAGAGCTCACAATGGCATACATGGGGGTCGGGGAAGGCGTGACCGTTGCTGTTGGGGTCAGGGTCAAAGTGATGGTGGGGGTCGGAGTCAGCGTTTCCGTGGGAGGAACAGGGGTTAATGTGCGGGTTGCAGTAGGTGGTGGAGTGGTCGGTGTATATGTCAGCGTGGGCACAGGTGTTGGCAGCGCCATCTGACCACCAATAACCGCTCCAGCGCCGGTGATGCCAAGAATGAGAATGACGCTTATCAGGGCAAAGGTCCCTCCAACGGTATAGCCGAACAGGGTCAATGGGCGGAAGCCCAGCAATCCGAGGGAGAATGCTCCTATCAGGGCAGCTAAAGCCAGATGAACAGCGTAAACGACCAGACCATCTGGCCATAGATGAGGCACACCGGCAGTTAGACCAAAACCAGCAACCGACAGCGGAACATACAGCTCATAAGCCAGGGCAACGCTCGCTAACATACCACCGTAATGTGCAACAGAATCATGTCTGGCGCTACGCACCATTGCAAAAGCCGTCAGCAATGCGCCTACCGAAAGCACCAAAAAACCAGGCCACGAAAGCTGGGAATGAATCTGGGCCTGTTCAAAGATCTCATATTGCAGTAGTTGAGCCGCATAACCTGCCAGCAGACTGACGCCAAACACCAGGACGCTGCCGATTAACAACCCCACCAGGCTGCGCACAAAAAACTGAGCTGAACCGATCACCGTACCCAGCGAAATACCCACCACCGGACCCATCAATGGCGACAGGAGAATACCAAGCAAGATCAGAGAGGGGGCATCAAATAACAAGCCCACTCCCAGACCCGCCCCAGACAACAATGAGAACAGGAAGAAGTCAAAAGATGGCGAGGTGCGCCGGGCCAGGCTTTCCAAAGAAGATGCCCGTTCGTCTGCGTCCAACGGCGCTAACAAACGCCGGGCGCGACGCCGGCGAGCCGGAGGCAGCCGTTCAGGGTCATCAGGGGTTTCTTCACTTTTAGGGAGATTCATTTTCTTAAGCTACTCACAATTCGAAGCGGTTTATCAAACAACTCCAGGGCTGGAAATATACCCGGTAAAACCAGGTCGGCTGCCAGGAGAGTCTCAACAGCGGCGCCTTCAACCGATAAGATACAGATACCCAAAGCAGCTTCTTTCAACATAACTGCATCGTTGGCGCCCTGACCAATGGCAGCCACCTGCTCAGCCCCCAGGCTGCGTACATAGGCGGCTTTTTGTTCTGCCTCTGCCTGCGGGTCAATTTTGACAGCCTCGATCTTCAGCTGCCGTTCAATCGATGCCAAGTTACCCAGTGTATCAGCGCTGACGAGGTGGATGATCAAACGATCTCGCAAAGCATTCAGCTTTCGAACCATCCCATCCGCAAGAACGCCGTCTAAAGCGATCGTCCCGTTCAAATCGCAAACCAGGTGTTCAAGCTGTAGCCGGCCTCTACCGGGGATATTGAGCTCAATCATAATAATTACTCAAGCTTAGAACCTTATAGGGTAGCACTTCAATGAACCGTGAAAAGCCCAAAACCCAGGTCATCTACGGTAACACCTGAAGAGCCTCAATATTCTGGAGGATCATATTGTTATCGATCATAAAGGTATTATACAAGAGATTGACAAATAACACAGACAGCCAAAAACCACAGTCCCCAGACGATCCAACCGAGAGAAGCCCTCAATTCCCAAAGGCCTAAACCGCCGTTAGCATAGTAAAATAGGGCCGCATGATCTTACCGGTGCCAGCAGGAGACTTATCGTGATCCATCCCCAGAAGAAACATCAGACCATCAAGCAGGCCAGTAGGTTGCCCCTCATCTTTTTGATTTTGATCAGCTTGATCTTTGCTGCTTGTACACCGGGAGCTCCGTTACCGCCGCTTCCCCCTGAGCCCACAGCAGGGCCAGTTGAACCGGCCGACAATATTGAAAGCCCGCCTGCTGAACAACCAACGCAAACATCCACACCGGCGGCGCCATTGGTCTTGCTCCTGGCGCCCTCTGGCAGTGACCCTGCCCTGTTGGCGGAGGTCCAACCCATTTTGGAGGAATTAACCAACCAAGAAGGGTATGCCTTTGAGGTCCGCCAATCGCTGACAAACGACCAGCTCAGCGAAGAGACATACATGGTTATAAGCCTGCCTCCCAACCCCGGACTGGAGAGATTGGCAGCCGCAGCCGGCAACACTCGTTTCCTGGCTATCGGCATCCCAGATTTGGAAGAGGCAGCCAATATCTCCTCCATCTTTCCACAGGATAACCAACCCGGCTGGCAAGGCTTCATGGCTGGCTTTATCGCTGCGTTGGTAACGCCTGACTGGCGGGTGGGCGTGATCAGCGTCTCAGATACGGCTGAAGGCCTTGCAGCCCGCACCGGCTTCATGAACGGCGTGGTATATTTGTGCGGCACCTGCCGCCAGATCTACCCGCCATTTTTTGACCGGGAGAACCAGCTCATCCAATACCCGTTGTTTGCTGAATTGCCGTCTGAAGCAACAGAAAACGAATGGGCAGCTGCCGCCGACACCCTGCTCGCGCGAGGCGTGGAAACAGTCTATGTTTATCCTGGCGCAGGCGGCGAAAACCTGCTCAGCTACCTGGCACAGGCAGGTGTCAGGTTGGTGGGTGGAATCGCACCCTTGGAAGGCCTGACCGAAAACTGGATCGCTTCGGTAGCGCTCGACCCGTCCTTCTCTTTATACTCGCTCATGCAAAAGGCACTCCAGGGTCAGGAGATTTCTGAAAGCGCCACTGCGCTCCAAATTACTCATATCAATCCTGAATTATTCAGCCCAGGACGGCAGAAACTGGCTAAATCTGTTTTGGATGATCTGCTGGCAGGTTATATAGAAGCCGGCAGTGTTGAATAAGAGAACCTCAAGGAAAATCACTCTGAGGTATAATGAAATCCTCATTGCTAACTTACCATCTTAATGCTAAACTTGTAATGGTTTTGTTGGGTGTTCCAATTGCAATCCGCTGTTTGAATGATGAGGATATCTGGACCCAGAATGGCAGTCGTATCAGGTGATTTGCCATTTTCCATATCATTTGATTTGACTCATAATCCATGGTTCAGGATTTGAGAACCACCACTCCCCCCGTTATAGCGGAGCACCAAAATTTTGGATATGAAAGGAGGGATACTGTCCAAAAGCCAATAAATTTCCATCACAAAAATTCAGCGTTTACCCATTAACCCAATTTCGATTACAGGAGAAGAAATCGCATGTCTAAGAAAATTTACTCGCTATTGGCCCTTTTGCTCTTGGCCTCATTGGTATTGGCAGCCTGCGGCCCAGCCGCCACGGAAGCACCCGCACCTGCCCCTGAAGAACCAGTTGCTCCCCCGGCAGCAGCCTTCAAAGCCTGCCAGGTGACCGACACTGGTGGCGTGGATGATGCCTCTTTCAACCAGACTTCCTGGGAAGGCGTCCTGATGGCTCAACGTGAGTTGGGTGTGGAAGCGAAAGTACTTGAATCGCAACAGCAGGCGGACTATGAGAGAAATATCAACGCCTTTATTGAAGAAGGCTGCGATATCATCATCACCGTCGGTTTCCTGCTTGGCGACGCCACAGCAGCGATGGCAGAACAAAACCCAGACCAGAAATTCTCGATCGTTGACTATGCTTATGATCCTGCGTACGACAACGTTTTGGGACTGGTCTTTGCGACTGAAGAAGCAGCCTTCCTGGCTGGCTACGCTGCGGCAGCCGTGACACAAACTGGTGTGGTGGGCACCTTTGGCGGCATCCAGATCCCGCCAGTGACCGTGTTCATGGACGGCTTTGCCATGGGCGTGAAATACTATAACGAACAGAAGGGCACAGATGTGCGCGTGGTCGGCTGGGATCCAGAAACCCAGACCGGTTCCTTCACCGGCAACTTTGAGAGCCTTGATGATGGACGCGCCCAGGCAGAGGCCCTGATGGGCGAAGGCGCTGACATCATCATGCCGGTAGCCGGCCCGGTTGGCCTGGGAACTGCTGCTGCTGCTATGGAAGCCGGAAATGTCTACATCATCGGCGTTGACACCGACTGGACCATCAGCTCACCTGAATACAGGTCGATCACCTTCACCTCTGTGAGGAAGAACATGGATGTAGCTGTCTATGAATCCATCGAAGAGGTGGTGAATGGCACCTTTGCTGGTGGTTTGTTCGTTGGAACGCTGGAAAACGATGGTGTAGGCCTGGCTCCCTTCCATGATTTGGCTGGTATGGTATCTGCTGAACTGCAGGCCGAGCTAGACGCTCTTCAGCAAGAAATTATCGCCGGCAATATCCAGGTCATGCCATAAAGTTGAAAAATAAGACTGTAAGTGATTGATTGAACAGATCTAAGAATGGAGCTGGTGGAAGCCAGCTTCATTCTTAGGTTGTTACCTTGAATGTGCTTTAAGCTGGGTTTGACAGTCCCAGCATACAGAAGATGAATGGTGGAAAATCTATGGCGCCCATTCTAGAACTACGCAATATCACCAAAAGGTTCCCCGGCGTCCTGGCCAATGACAGCATCAGCCTGACACTAAACCAGGGAGAGATCCATGCCCTCTTGGGCGAGAATGGCGCCGGCAAGACCACCCTGATGAACATCTTATATGGTCTATATGAGCAAGACGAAGGCGAAATCCTGGTGCGCGGCAAGGAAATCAAAGTCGAATCGCCCAGTGATGCTATTGCAGCCGGCATCGGTATGGTCCACCAGCATTTCATGCTCATCCCAGTATTCACGGTGACAGAGAACGTCATGCTCGGACAGGAAGCAACCAAAACGGGTGGCTTCCTGGACCACAAGACTGCTGCTGAAAAAATCTCCCAGATTTCTGACCAGTTCAGTCTACAAGTTAACCCCTATGATTACCTCAAAGACCTGCCGGTGGGCGTGCAGCAAAGGGTAGAAATCATCAAGTTGTTATACCGGGAAGCAGAAATTTTAATCCTGGACGAGCCCACCGCAGTGCTGACCCCCCAGGAGGTGGATGAGCTGATCAAGATCATGCATTCGCTGGTGGATCAGGGCAAATCGATCATTTTTATCACCCACAAACTGCGCGAGGTCTTGGAGATTGCAGACCGCATTACCGTTATCCGCCGTGGTAAAGTAATCGGCGAAACGACACCCCAGGAAGCAGACCAGAGCAAGCTGGCTGAGATGATGGTGGGCCGAGAAGTCAACCTGGAGCTAGAAAAAACCCCCCATAAGATCAGTGATACCATCATAAAAGTCAGTAATCTGATCGTGGAAGATGAACGCGATCAGGTGGCGGTCGACGATGTATCCTTTGAGGTGCGGGGCGGGGAAATCCTGGGGATCGCCGGGGTGCAAGGCAACGGGCAGACCGAGCTGGTGCAAGCCCTGACTGGGCTACGCCAACCGGAAGAAGGCAATATCACCTTATTGGGTAAAGATGTGACCAACTTCACACCGCGCCAATTTACCGAGCTTGGTTCTGCCCACGTGCCTGAGGACCGCCAGCGAGATGGGCTGGTCTTGTCTTATCCGGTCGCGGATAACCTGATGTTAAACACTTATTACCTGGAACCCTTCTGCAAAGGTGTTATGTTGCAAGAGGAAGCGACTTTGGACTCAGCGAAAAGATTAATCCAGGAGTTTGACATCCGTACACCCAGCGCCAAGACCAGCGTCGGCAGCCTGTCTGGTGGGAACCAACAAAAGGTTATTGTGGCGCGCGAGTTTTCTCGCCCCATCCAACTGCTGGTTGCATCTCAACCGACACGCGGGCTGGATGTGGGCTCGGTAGAATATATTCACGGGCGCATCCTTCAGAAACGGGATGAGGGCTGCGCAGTCCTGGTGGTTTCTTCTGAGCTAGACGAGATCATGGAGCTGTCCGATCGTATCGCGGTGATGTACCGGGGTAAGATCGTCGATATCCTCTCCGCTGAGGAAGCCACCAAAGAAAAGGTCGGTTTATTAATGGCGGGTGTCAAACCCGAAGCCAAACAAGCACAGCCGGCCTGAACCAGCTTGCATCCCAA
>Ga0114946_10001962_pt1 | contig 14099 bp, 6 predicted proteins | sample WalLakDeSediment_FD_88676 | JGI IMG/M metagenome (GOLD analysis project Ga0114946, IMG submission 88676) | Lake sediment microbial communities from Walker lake, Nevada to study Microbial Dark Matter (Phase II) - Walker Lake 11/02/13 Deep Sediment | ecosystem: Environmental > Aquatic > Freshwater...
GTTTGTTGGGAAATATCTCTGAGAGCAATGCCCACATTACGGGGCCCATAGAAATGGCAAAGGATGCCACAAACATGATCAGGCCAATCAGCACCCAAACAGAACTAATGCTAATGGAATGCTTCAGAATGATTTCCTTGAAACTGTTATAGGTATCCTGGCCGATTTTTTCCTTCACCAGGCTGAAATAGGCCACCTCATTTTCGAAGGCTATTCCCTGCAGATCATCAAGCTTTTGAATATTCTCAATATGAACCGGTGCAGCCTCCATTTCAAGCACTTCGGCCATCAGGTTTTCCATTGAAACCGTATCGATGGTGTATTTGGCATTTTTGAAAGAAAACCCGACAATTGCCAGGGAAATGCAAATGCCTGTGGCGCCTATGTATAGCAAGGGCTTGCGACCAAGGGTATCAATCAGAAACATGGCCACCACGGTCATTACCACGTTGGTTACCCCGAGAATGGCTGCCTGCAAAAATGCCGCATCCTTTCCGCCGCCGGCCATCTCAAAGATCATGGGTGCGTAATAGAAAATGGCATTAATGCCGGTTATTTGCTGAAAGAAGGCAATTCCAAAGCCAATGATCAGCACGGTTTTCATTCGCCTGGAGAACACATCAGACCACGAACCTTTTTCCTTCTTTTCTTCCTCCTTTAGGCTGTCAGTTATTTCCTGAAACTCGATCTTTGCCTGAGCGTCACCATGAACTTTGTTAAGTACAGCAATGGCTTCAGTTTCCTTGGATCTCTGCAGCAACCACCTGGGGCTTCTTGGAACAAAGAAAAGCAGGATAAAATACAATATGGCTGGAATTGCCTCCACGCCGAGCATGACACGCCATTTCAGGTCAAAATCAGCAATGGTTTGCTGGAAAAAGTAATTGGAGAAATAGGCAATGGAAATACCAAGTACAATATTTAGTTGGTTGAATGTTACCAATGTTCCGCGCAATTTACGGGGAGCGATCTCTGCAATATACATTGGTGCAACCAGAATGGCCATTCCAACACCGATCCCTCCGATGATACGGGCAACAAGGAAACTGGAAATGTTTAATGCCATAGCTGTGGCGATGGCGCTAATGGTAAACAGCAATGCGGTTACCATTAGTATTTTACGCCTGCCAAAACGATCAGCCAGCTTCCCGGCAATAATGTTGCCCAAAATGGCGCCCAGTATCAGCGAACTTACTGAAAACCCGATGAGCATTGATCCCGAGTTCAGCCCGAATGTTTCGCGGTAAAATGGGGTGGCGCCTGAAATAACGGCGCTATCAAAACCCAGCAGAAAACCTCCAAGAGCAACGATCAGCGATATTAATACGGTGTATGTTTTTCTGGTCATTTTTCTTGAAGGTTTATGCTGTTAAGTGGTTAAATCATTTTTTACCGTGCTTTGGAGTTTAGAAAAATTAATTATAACCGGCATTTTGCACCAATGTACCATCTGAGAGGTCAATCTCTATTTGCGGAATGGGCAGGAATCCTTTTGTGGCTGGTTTAAAGGTTACATCAAACAGTATCTGGTCGCCCACGTAATTTGGACCCCTGATTCCTGATTTTGTGAGGGTTTGATTGGCATAAGTCAATCCCTGCCTGAGCACATCGAAATAACGGAGCCCTTCAAGTGATAATTCCAGCCTCCTTTCCTTAAGGATGTTTTCGAGCGTGGCAGGGACACTTGGCAGGCCAACCCTTGTCCTGACGCGATTAAGGTAAAGTTGCGCATTGGGGCTGCCGAGCTCAGCAGCCATCAGAAGCACATCAGAAAAGCGTATAACCCTGTGATTGATGGTGCGGTTCAGTTCAAACTGTCCATCAGAACCCCAGTGCTCCCGGTCAGAAGTGTATTTCCTTGAAAAGTAACCGGTATGCTGATAGCCAATGGTTAGCGTACCGTCAAGCTGTTGCTGCCTTACAATGGTGACAGGATACCGGGGGTCACCCTCAAGGTCAACAGACAGTTTATGGCTTACCGGTGCAAAGCTCCAGCCGCGATTCCAGTTTTGTGAGCCAGAAACCCTTGGTCCCTGCATTTGTGCTGACAAGTTTCCGGCGCCTCCTCTCACATAACCCCAGTCCCACCATGGCAGATTGTCACCATATGAGATCTCGAAAACGGATTCAATGCCAAATTCTCCTACCAATCTGAAGTTATGGGCATAGTTGGGGAAAAGGTCGTGCCCGCTGTTTTCGATGAGGTCTTCAAGTTGTTGCAAAACATAATTCTTGTTTACGATGGTGCTTCCGGCATTCATCTCTGCTCCGTAAACTCCCTTGTAAAACAGGTAAGCTCTTGCCAGCAAAGCTTTTGCAGCCCATTTGGTTACTCTGCCAGCTTCAGGCTGAGGCACTGATGCAGGCAAATCGGCCATGGCTTCCACAAGGTCAAGCGCAATCTGATTGTAAACCTGCTGAGGTGTGCTTTGGGGCTGATTGTACTCCGAAGGTCCGCTAATGGTATTGGTAAGAAGCGGAATGTTTTCGAAGAAACGAACCTGCTCAAAGTAGAAGTATGCCCTTAAAAATTTGGCTTCTGCAATGGTTCGTTTTTTAAAGGCTGTTGGTGCATCTATCCCGCCGATGATTTCAAGGAAAAGGTTTGCCCTGTATATGCCCAGGTAATTTTTAATCCAGGTTGCATGAACAATAACGTTGGTAGGGGAGATGTTAAAACTGTTCAACTCTTGCCAGTTAATACCATCAATTGGGTCAGACCCACCTGCATAGGCATCATCTGATAAAGCGTCAGCAACCGTAATGATGGGCATCCATGAAACGCCTGGGGTCGACTGGTACGTTAACACATCGTAAATGGCAACCAAAGCGCGGAAAGCCTGATCCTGAGTTTGGTAATAGTTGGTGGAAACTTCCTGATCAATGGGTTTCAGATCCAGAAAATCTTCACTGCAAGATGTCAGGAATAATACAATTAGCAGTGTCTTGGCTGTTATTGAATTTATCTTTTTCATGTTTCTAATGTTTTTGCATTAAAATGAAATGGTGGTTCCCAAACGGAAAGTCCTTGCCTGCGGGTAAATACCACGGTCAATACCAATATCGAATGAGGTCAATGCTCCGATCTCTGGGTCTGCACCCGTGTATTTGGTGAGGGTTAACAGGTTTTCTGCAGACACATAAACCCTCAGGGCCGAAGCTTTGATCCTTCCCAATAACTGGTTGGGCAAGGTGTACCCCAGCTGTATGTTCTTAAGCCTTACAAAAGATCCATCCTCAATATACAGGTCAGAAACCCTGTAGTTGAAGTTGGTGTCAGTCCAGGTATATCTGGGGATCTTATTGGAAGTGCCCTCATCGGTCCAGCGGTCAAGAATTGCTGTAGTACGGTTGGTGCCGGGGAGATCCTGCCGCTGCATGCCGTTAAAAAGCTGATGTCCGAAAGCACCTATTATCAGAAAACTCAGGTCAAATTGCTTGTATTCAAAATTTGCGTTTGCGCCCAATGTAAGTTTGGGAGTGGGGTTTCCAATCATAGTACGGTCATTGTTATCAATTTTCCCGTCGCCATTCACATCCACAAACCGCACATCACCGGGTTTTGCATTGGGCTGAAGCCTCAAGCCTGTAGGTCCAATGTGGCTGTTAATCTCTGTTTGGTTTTGGAATATTCCATCGGTTTTGAATCCCCAGAAATAGGCAATAGGAAGGCCAAGCTGGGTTCGTGTAACCATACCTGCAACAGCCCAGGTCGCTCCGGGAAGAGCCCCCGATTCGTTTCCGATCTTGGTCATTTTATTTTGATTGTAAGCGGTATTTAAACCAACAGAGTAGCGGAAGTCTCTTTTATAGTGCCTCCAATTTATGGATAGTTCAACACCCTTATTTTGCACGCTTCCCACATTGGCAACAGGTGGATCGTTGCCCACATGTGCCAGGATCGGGATTCTTTCCAACAGGCCTTTGGTGGTTTTTACGTAATAGTCGAGGGTTGCTGTGAGGCGGTTGTTGAAGGCGCCAAGGTCGATGGCAAAATTAATCTGTTCTGATTGTTCCCATTTGATATCCTTATTTTCAATAAACTGGGGTGAAGCGCCAAATTCGCGGCCACTTCCGAAAATGTACCCCCTGCTGAAGTCCATGAGTGAAACAAACTGGTAGTTTCCTATTTTTTCATTACCGTTAACACCCCATGAAGCCCTGATTTTCATAATATCGAGTGAGCCCAGGTCAGGAAAAAAGTTTTCTTCGCTGATTACCCATGACGCGCCAAATGAAGGGAAGATACCGTAACGATTATTGGACCCGAACCTTGAAGAGCCGTCACGCCTGATGGTGGCATTTAATGCGTAAATGCTTTTATAATCATAAAGGATCCTGCCGAATTGCGATAAAATCGCTGCATGTGAGGCCCCACCAAAAGCCCGCCAGCCTTCATCCCTGGCCATATTTAAGTAAACGTGATTGGGGTCAGTAATTAAAATATTGGTGTTAAAGCCAAATAAATTCTCGAAATTATCCTTACTGGCAGTGGTACCTATTAGGGCAGAAAAATTGTGCAGGCCGAATTGCCTGGTATATGAAAGGGTGTTCTCCCATTGCCAGGTATAAAATCTCTCAATGTTTTTTGCAACAGAAGTAACACCCGTATTATTTTGTGCACTGTTAAGATAGAAAAACGGCCTGTATGAATCGATAAGCACATAGGCCAGGTCAATACCAAAACTTGTTTTGGCAACAAGACCGTCGATTGGTTCAACTTCACCATAAATATTCCCAACAATTTTATCGACCCGCGTTTGGCCGGTTTGGGTCTCGAGCAAGGCTAGTGGGTTAACAATTTCACCGCCCGGAAAAATAGTGGAAATTCCATAAATTCTACCCTCACTGTCTTTAACAACTGGGTTATTAGAATAAGGTGGCTGGGACAAAATGCTCTCATCAGTTTCAAAGAGCGGGGTGAGGGGGTCGAGGTTCAGGGCGCTGCTGTATGCACCATTAAAAGATGTGTTACTGGCAATGCCTCGCCTTATAACATGTGAGTAGGCAATGTTGTTTCCAAACCTGATGAAATCGGTTACCTGATGCTGTGTATTCAGCCTGGCTGTGATTCGGTCGAACTGCGATTTGTCGCCGCCAATAATACCCTGTTGTGAGAAGTATGATAAAGAAGAGGCAAAGGTTGATCTATCTGAACCCCCATTAACAGCAACTTCGTGACTGGAAATAGGCACATTGGTCTGGAACAATTCTTTCTGCCAGTTGGTATTGTGTTTTGGAATCTCATTTAAGTCATAAGGTTCGGTTTGACCTGAATTTCTGGCGCCTTCATTCATGAGCATCATGTATTGTTCGGCATCAAGCATGTCAATGGTTCTGGCTGCATTTTGAATGCCGGTGTAGGTCGAATAGGTGAGACTCATTCGGCCTTTTGTGCCACTTTTGGTTGTAATAAGGATTACGCCGTTGGCTGCCCTGGCACCGTAGATGGCCGCCGATGCGGCATCCTTCAGCACATCGATCGATTCGATATCGCCGGGGTTCAGGTAATCAATGCCTTCTACCTTCAAACCATCAACAATATACAGTGGCTCAGGATTTCCCGTGGTGCCTGCACCCCTGACCCGAACGGTGGGAGCCTCACCCGGTTGCCCTGAAAGGTTGGTAACAAGCACACCAGCGGTCCGGCCCTGCATGGCCTGTTCGACTCGCAAAATGGGGGTTGAAGTGATCTCATCTGAGCTTACACTTGCTATGGCACCGGTTACCACCCTTTTTCTTTGGGCACCGTATCCAATAACCACAAACTCGTCGAACGTTACTACATCTGGCGCTAATTCTATATCGCGCGTTATGGTTTGGCCGGCACCTATGGTTATTGTAATCTCTTGCGAGATATAGCTGATAAAGCTATATGTGATTACAAAGGTGCCGGGTGAAAGGCTAAGTGAGTATTCGCCTTCAAAGTTTGTTACAGTACCCTGGGTGGTGCCCTTGATTATAATATTAGCCCCCGGAAGCGTTTCTCCTGTCTGGCTGTCTTTTACAACTCCTTTCAGGATTTGAGCCTGCAAGGAAGAAGCACCCATTATTCCCACAATGAGAATTAAAAAGGATAAAAATGTTTTTTTCATGTTGTGAGGTTTTGTTGGTTATTTTATATTTCTCTCCCAGTGCCGATTTTACAAAATCAGGTTAAAAATCAGATTTGAGAGCCCTCTAATTGTTTTTTTGGAATACGCGGATATAATCCACTTTCATTCGCTGCGGAAAGATGGTTGTCGCATCTGGGTTACCCGGCCAATTTCCTCCTACAGCAACATTAAAAAGAAAGAAAAACTCCTGGTGAAACTCAGTCATATGGCTTGGCGTGATATTGATAATGTAATACTGCACATCATTCACAAACCACCTGATGAGGGTTTCATCCCAGATAATGGTAAAAACATGGTACTCATCGGCAAACGTGCCAGATTGCAAGGTGTAAAAACTACCTGCGCTGGCATATTGTCCGTTAAAGTCCCAGTGTACGGTGCCGTGCACCCGGTTTTCCCTGCCACTGCCACCAATCATTTCCATGATATCGATTTCGCCGCAGGCCGGCCAGCCTACGCTGGTAATATTGTTGCCCATGGCCCACAGCGCCGGCCAAATGCCTTGTCCTTTTGGCAGCAATGCCCTGATATCGATCCTGCCGTATTTGAAAGATTTCTTACCCTGAGTTTTCATGCGGGCGGAGGTATAGTTGCTTCCCTGGAAATTTTCTTTTCGGGCCTCAATGGTTAATATTCCATCAGAAACCCAGGCGTTCTGCTGTCTGTAATATTGTAGTTCGTTATTTCCCCAGCCGCATAAATTAGGACAGCCAGTACCAATCTCGAAAGCCCAATTGTCAGTATTTACGCTATTTCCATCAAACTCGTCGTTCCAAACCAGGTTGTAGCCTTCATAAAAAAGCGGGGTTGAATAGCCGTCATCAGGCGAGACATCATCAATGATTACCAGTAAAAATTGCTCGTGTCTGATGTATCTTCCGCTTGATCCATAAGCACGAACTTCAATACGATAATTTCCGCTTTGCAAAAAGGTATATTCAAAATTGCCAGTGGTATTTACTTCGACTGGTTCCGACTCTTGTCCAATTCGCAACTGAAACTCAATAGTATTATCTGCTGTGGCTTGTATTATTGCTAAACCTGACTGTGTTTCAGAAAGCGTTATTTCAACAACCAGGTTTGATGGTTCAGTATTCTGAATTACATCGTCGCTGCAGGCTGCAAACAGAAATAACAGAAAGACGAAAATAACGGGCATTAATGACCGGATTAAAATTAAAAAAACTATGGTCAGCAATTGCTGACCATAGTTTAGGAATTAGTTTATTCAAACATTAGGTTGCGCACGTAGAAAACACCTCCGGCACCGTGGCCACCGCCACCAATGCCAAGGTATATCATGTCAAGGTCAGTGCGGGCCTTCACATCGGTGAGGTCAAACTCATAGGTTGTCCACTCACCTACAACAAAGTCATCCCCTGCTACTAAGAATTGTACCGGGCTGTTCCACCATTCCTGGGTTTGGCTCATGTCAGCAAATCCAAGAACAAATTGCCTTACCAATACAGAGAAGTCGGTGCCTTCGGGGACAAAGATGTCAATTTTTACCACATCAAAGTTATCAAACTGAATATCGTAAAGATCTGGGGTTGACCTTAACTGAGCTTCTTGCCACTGTTCACCGGCAACTCTCTCAAATTTACCAACTTTAGTTGCACCACCGTCAGGATCGTCCTGGCCTACAGTAATAACCGATGTGCCACCGATGGCTCCGATCAGTGCAAAGCTTTCAGCCGTTTCAAAGGTGTGATAAAGTTCTGTTGGAGTAATATCCGGAAGGTTTTCACCCCAGGGCTGTCCTTCAGTTTCAACAGGAGGCTCGAGCGAAGGATCAGAATATGATGCGTAGGAGAATTCCCAAACTCCCCATTCGTATTGGAATAATACGATCATCAGGTCGTATCCAACTTCCTGGGTAATGCTTATCTTAAATGTTACACTATTTTGAGGAACGGTCACTTCAGCATTGGTGCCGCATTTCGGAAGCCCTATCCAGGCACCAAGGCCTGTTAATGTAACGGTATTGGTTGCGGGCACATAGGCAAACTGATGTGTTCCGCCCAACCATTTACTTACATCAACACCATCTAAATTGACCATATTTGCAGGGATAGCTTCGATGCATGTTGGTGGGTTTGTTAAACCTTCACTCCAGAAATAGCCTTTATCGTCAAAAATAAATTGCATGTTTCTGTTAAAGGTAAACTCATGATAATACACACAGGGACGCGAGCCATCATTCTCAAGCGACCACCAAATGCGAGGATTTTCAGTATCCGGGCCAACACCCATACTGGTTCCTACCCTGTATAAGCGCCAGGTTTTTGATACTTGGCCTGCAAGCAGGGTTAAGGCTTCAAAAGGATCCTTAACATCGATAAGCTCTTGAAAAGTGGCACTTACACCCGCTTTGTTAGTTGCCGTGAGAACCACATTATATTCTCCAAACTCTGCATAAGTGTGTGTTGGATTTTGCTCGGTTGAAGTTTGACCGTCGCCAAAATTCCAAAGGTAGGTTTCGGCATTTTGAGAGAAATTCAAAAAAGTAAGATGAAGGGGGTTTGCATCGCTGATCTCATATTGAAAAGAAGCGATAGGATCTTCAATAATTTCATCCTTTTTACAAGAAGAAATCATAAAAACGGAAAATACTCCTAGAAGTATTACCGCCTGACTGAATAGTTGTTGTGTTTTTAGTCTTTTCATTTTTTGTGTTGTTTTAGGTGAAAAAAAGCAATAATTTTTAAGGTTAGTTAATTTTATTGTAAGGATTGAGTCCAGGTAAATAATAAAAAACAAGATGCGCTTGATATTTTTTGCCAAAGTAACATCCTTATGCAATCCGCACCAAAAAAATCACTGCATCATTAACTCAACAACCGCTTTTTTTACTACGTCATGATTACAACATTTAAAAATTAATAAATTGAAATATAGTGTATTGGGATTAAGAAAATAGAAATACCGTATTTCACAGCCCGAAAAAAAGGGAATGGATCACTGCCCCGCTCTGAACGTTATTATTTTATTGTTGTGAAATCAATGTCCATGTTAAAGTGACATGATATACTCGGTGAGGTTGGTATGGCGGTCGAGATCCATTTTGGTTCGCAGCCGGTAGCGGCTTATTTCAACTCCTCTTATTGAAATGTTCATTAGAGGTGCAATTTCCTTAGTTGAGATATTCATACGCAAATAGGCGCAGATTCTTAGCTCTTTAGGAGTAAGGTTTGGGTGCTTTTCCTTTACGCGCTTAATAAAATCCTGATGCACTTCATCAAAATAATTGTTGAACAACTCCCAGTTTTTTTCGTTGCGAAGGTCTTTGTTAATCTTCTTTATCAGGTTATTCACAACCTGTGCTTCAGGTTTGTCGGAAGAAGCGTTTTTCATGAGTTTGTTCAGGTCGCTTCGTATGGCTGTAAGAGTTCTGTTCTTCTGGATCAGGTGCAGGGTGGTGTTGGCAAGCTCCTTGTTTTTATGCTTCATCTCACTTTGTAACCTTTCGTTCCGCAGTTGAAAGATCTCATTCTCGCTCAGCGCCGTTTTTTCTTTGAATATCTGTTCGCGCTGGGCTAGCCTTTTTTCATGCCTGAATTTTTCCCTCTGCCTGATCCTGAGGATTCTCCTTCTTACAAAATAAAAGTTGCCTGCAATAATCAGCAAAATAATTAAGATGTAAAGAGCGTAAGCCACACGTGAACGCAAAAATGGAGGTTCAATTGAAAAGGCAATTGATTTAACCTGGCTTTCAGCACCAAAGGCATTAATGGCCTTCACTTCAAAATTGTAATTACCTTCTCTTAAGTTGGTATACTCCTTAAAATTTATCCTATCCCAGGCCGACCAACTTTCATCAAATCCATTCAGGCGATATGAAAACAAAACCTTTTCAGGATCTTCAAAAGCCGGAATTGTAAATCTGAATGTAACGGAATTGTTTGAGTAGGGTATACTCTCAATTTTTCTTGCTTTATCACCTGATAACTCATTTCTTAGATAGAACGGCATCAAATCATGTTTACCGTAAAAGGCAGCTTCATTTATGAAAACTTCTTCAACCAAACTGTAATCCTTAATTATTATTGGGTCATAGTGTGTAAGGCCATTTTGCGATCCGATGAAAACATTATTTGCGTCATGCACATAGATATTTTCAAAAGCAGGCAACAAATTTTCATTTATTCTTGAAAATGGAGCTGTAATGTCGCGGAAGGTTCCGTCTTCGAGTAAGCGCATCACACCAAGGTATTGATTGGTAAAATACCAAAGGTTTCCATTTTTATCTTGGTGAATTTTATCAATGAACCCTTTGCCTTCAAAAATACGGTTTAGCTCAGCCGGCTTGTTGAAGGTTTGGCTGCCACCATCAAACTGGTACAAGCCAGTTTGTGTTGTGATAACCATTTCATTGTTAATAATCTGGATATTGTAGGGCAATGCCGAGGAAAGGACCGCCCTTGACATGAAAAGCTGGGCATGTGTCACTTCATCGAAAGAATCAGAAAGCTGAAGCTGAAAAATACCCCTGTATCCGTGTGAAACCCAAAGATTATTTCTGCGGTCAAGGAAAATGTTTCTGCTTGATTCCCTGAATCCTCTTACTTCATCGAGATACTCCCAGCGGCCATCAATTTTTTTTAACCTGACCAGCCCGGTGTATGTTCCGGCAATGATGATATTGTCAAGTTGAAGGAGTTTCAGAAAAGACCAAAACCCCCTGATGTCAGATATTTGTCGGGCTGAAAAACCATCGATCTGAAAACAACCAAAATTATGCCCGCAAAATAAAGTGTTGTCAATTACTTCGAGTGTCCATACCTGTCCTTCGGTGCCTTTTATTAGGCTGAACTTTTCTTCTGCAGAAGCAGAACTCCTGATCTTTGAAAATTCAGCCGCATATAAGCCTTGGTTGGTGCCGATGTAAAGTATTCCATTGTGCACAATGCTTGCATAGGCACTTTCAATGTTGTAATTATAGTTCAGGGAAGTAAGTGGCGAACTGATTTCAATATAGTCAATTCCGTTATCAAGCCCAAGCCACAGGTTCTTGCGTGAGTCTTCAAAAAGGCTGAGAATGGTATTGTTTTGTAATCCTTTATAGCGGTTGAGATGCTGCAAAACTCGTCCTTGCCTGTTGCTTAAATAAATCCCGTTTCTGATGGAGCCAAAGGCAAAATTCCCATCAGTAAGTTTTACCGCGGAAAAAAGGTTGTTAAGCTTCAGGTATTCATTAACCTCAGTTTGCCAGGGTAACAAGGTTTGTCCATCAAACAAAAAGAGTCCTTCATTCGACGTTCCGATAAGTAACTTTTCATTCTCAAATGGTAGTATGCATCTGATTTCATTCCTGAAAAAAACCGGGTGGTTGCTGATTATTTGCAGGCTGTCGTCACTTAAGTGCATCAATCCATTTTCAATGTCAACCACATAGAAATTTTCATTGGCCAAATGAAGGAAGCTGAATTGGCTCAGCGGCTCAATTACTTCAATATTATTGTTATCAAGGATAAAGATGTAATTAAATGACTGGAAAATGATCTTGCCCCGGTGATAAAAAATATTCCATATTTCGTCGAACCCTTTAAAATCGCGCGGGACTAAATGATTCAAAGAGTGAAACTTTAGCATGCCATCCTGATCTGGAGCAATAAAACCGATCTCTTCGAATGCTCCGGTGTAAATGGTATCGCCTACAGCCAGCACTGAACGGATTACAGATTGATTTGGCACAGAGAACGTGGTCCAGTTGGTTCCATCATACTCCAGAACCCCATCGTTGTTGCCAAAATACATAAAGCCCTTGTTGCTTTGGGTAATTGACCAGTTTTGCGTACTGGCATTGTAAGAACTTCTCGAATGGTTTACAATGGATGGAATGCCGAAGTCTTTGATCTGCCCGAATGAAAACCCCGAGAAGATCAAAATAAGAAAAAAAAGAAAGTATTTCCGACATGCCCTCATCATTGGGGTATTTGGTTTTGGCCGTATTTAAAGGCAATAGCTGGCCCAAGAAACATTACCCTACCCAGCCTCTTGCATTAGCAAAAGTAGAAATTTAAGGCATTGAATCAAAACGTTTTTATCTTGTGTCTCTCAGGTACTTAAACAACTCATTGTCAGTTGTAAGTATTATGCTGGTTTGCTCATCGAGCGATTTTTCGAGCGACTCCATGGCGCGCATGAAACTGTAGAGATCTCTTGCCATAGCAGTGCGGTTGTATGCTGCGGCATATATCTCTGTTGCCCTGGCATCGGCGCGTCCGCGAATCATCTCTGCCTCGCGAATGGCCTCCGACTGGATCTGGGCCAAGTCGCGTTCCTTGTCGCCTTCAATCTTACGGGCTTCGCCTTCGCCTTCTGAGCGGAACTGGTCGGCAATCCGGTTTCGTTCGCTGATCATTCGGTCATAAACCCGCTCCCTGACTTCGGCTACATAATTCATTCGCTTAAAGCGGAAATCGAGGATAACAATACCCAGGTCGGCGGTTCTTTCGTTGGCGCGTTTCAAGATCATGGCTTCAATTTTTTCGCGGCCAACGGTAATGTCTTCCAGTACTTCCAGTTCCTGAAGATAATCTTCATAAACTTCCGGCGTTCGGTTGGTTGAGCGTACCAGGTCGAGCAGTTCATGGCTTGCCACGGCGTTGCGGGTTTCGCCATCGAGAATGTCATCAAGACGCGACTGCCCGCTGCGTTCGTCTCTGAGGCGGATAAAAAACTGCAGGGGGTCGGTAATCTGCCAACGCGCGTAAGTGTCAACATGAATAAACTTTTTATCCTGTGTAGGCACCTGGTTGGGGTCGCCATCCCACTTTAAATATCTTTTGTCAAAATACTGCACTTTATGAATAAAGGGTGCTTTATAGTTTAGCCCTGGCTCAGTGCGAGCCCCGCCAACGGGTTTTCCAAACTGGGTAACAATGGCCTGCTGGGTTTCGTCAAGTATGAACACGCTGCTCAGGAAAAGGATCAGGATCACTATGCCGGCAACAAGATATATGATATGTTTTGTTTTCATTACTTTCTATTTTATTGATTACGGTTTGGTCTTACCTGGTCAATATTGAGCAAGGGTAAAACATTATTGCCTTTTTCATCCACAATGATTTTGGTTCCGATTTTCGGAAGAATTCGTTCCATGGTTTCATAATAGATTCGCTTTTTTGTCACATCTGGGGCTTTAATGTATTCACTGTAAAGCGAGTTAAAGCGATCTGCTTCACCAGTGGCGCGGTTTACGCGATTCAGGGCATAGGCTTCTGCCAGCTGCACGGTTTCCTGGGCTTCGCCCCGGGCGCGCGGTATCACGCGGTTGTATTCCGATTCGGCCCTGTTAATGAGGGTTTCGCGCTCCTGCTGGGCTTCATTCACGGCATTGAATGAGGGCTTTACCGGATCCGGAGGATTAACATCCTGCAGCACCACCTGGTCTATGCGTATGCCGTTTTCGTATTCGCTACACATGCGTTGCAGCAACTCTTCCATGCTTGAGGCAACTTCCTGGCGGCCCACGGTAAGCACTTCGTTTACGGTACGGTCGCCTACGATCTTACGCATGGCAGCTTCGGCCATGTCGTGAAGGGCATCTTCGGCATCGCGCACTCTGAAAAGGTAATTGTACGAATTTACTATGCGGTATTGAACCACCCATTCCACATCGGCAAGGTTTAGGTCGCCCGTTAGCATAAGTGACTCATCGCGGTAAGCATCTTTCGAATATTGAGTGCGCACACCGGCTTGTACCGTGCGGAATCCAAACTCCTGCTTGAGCTGGCGCTGCACCGGAATTTTATACATGCGTTCCAGCCCGAAAGGCACAATAAAGTTGAGTCCGGGCTGAACGGTTCGGTTAAATTTTCCCAGGAACAACACTATGCCCTCCTGCTCGGGGCCTACGGTTTTCACCGAGGTGAGCAGGGTAATGAATACAAATAGTCCGATAAGTACCTGCCTTAAATTCTTTTTAATCAGTTCCACCAATCGGCGGAGTTGAAGTTCTTGTTCGGTCATTTTTTTGAA
>Ga0114946_10001963_pt1 | contig 14098 bp, 8 predicted proteins | sample WalLakDeSediment_FD_88676 | JGI IMG/M metagenome (GOLD analysis project Ga0114946, IMG submission 88676) | Lake sediment microbial communities from Walker lake, Nevada to study Microbial Dark Matter (Phase II) - Walker Lake 11/02/13 Deep Sediment | ecosystem: Environmental > Aquatic > Freshwater...
AAAGGAGAAGGTAAATCGATGCAGCGTTGGAAGATTTTTATACTGGTTTTATTGTTTGGGCTGGCGGCCTGCGGGGAGGCGGCGAACCCGACGCCGGCGCCGCTCCCGCCGACCCCCCTGGCCGTGCAGCCGACGCCGACGACGGCCGTAGCCGGGCCGGCGTCCACCTTACCGCCCCCGCCGACCGTCGCGCCGCTGCCGACGAGCACGGCCGTTATCCTCCCCACCGCCGCGGACCCGGACGCCATCCTCCTCAGTAGCCTGGCCGACTTTGGGACGGACCGCAACCCGCTCACCGGTGAGCAGGTCGACCCGGCCAATTTGCAGCGCCGCCCCCTGGCCATCAAGCTCTCCAACTCGCCGCCCGTTTACACGCGACCGCAGTCCGGGCTCAACGACGCCGACCTGATCTTTGAGCACACCACCGAGGGCGCCATCACCCGCTTCACCATCATCACCTACGGCAAGACGCCGCCGCGCGTGGGCCCCATTCGCAGCGCGCGCCTGATCGACGTTGAGCTGCCGGCCATGTACGATGCCGCCCTGGCCTACTCCGGCTCCAGCGCGGGCGTGGGGCAGCGGCTGGTCAACGCCGACTTCCGCACGCGCATCCTCTTCACCAACGAGCCCGGCTACTACCGCACGGGTGAAGACAAGCCGTACGAACACACCCTGTACGGCAATCCGGCCCAGTTCTGGCAGGCGCTGGAGGGCAAGGGGCTCAACACGCCGCCCACCTTCACGACGGTCAACGCCTTCAGCAGCGCCCCGCCGCCGGGCGGGACGCCGGCCGCGGCGCTGCAGGTGGATTACCAGTGGACGCTGGTGGAATGGCGCTATGATCCGGAGAACGGCCGTTACCGCCGCTGGGCCGATGGCGCAATCCACGCCGACGGCAACACGGGCGAGCAGGTCGCCGTCGCCAACGTAATCGTCATCGCGCCCAACCACGTGGAAGACGGGTCCATTTGCGAGGAAATCCGCGACGGCCGTTGCGTCCACCTCTCGGTGCAAATCCAGCTTTGGGGTACCGGCAGCGCCGCCGTCTTCCGCGACGGGCAGCGCTACGACGTAACCTGGCAGCGCCTCAACCGCACCGACTCGCTCACTTTCGTGGACGCCGCCGGCGCTCCGTTCCCGCTTCAGATCGGCAGCAGTTGGGTGCAGGTCGTGCCTACCTGGCTGGCCGCGCCGCTCAGGGTGACGGAGTGAGACGGCTCAGGGGAAAAAGCGCAGCAGCGCGCCGGCCGTATAGACGATCAGCATCTGCGCCGGGCCGTAGGTCAGCCAGACCACGTCGCCGATCAGCCGGAAGCGCAGCCCGCTGAACATTTCGCCGGCCAGGATGAGGTCGCTGAGCAAAAACAGCGCCGCCCCCACCGCCAGGGGGGTGAAGACGCCGTTTTGCAGCGCCAGGCCGCTGGCGACGCCGGCCGTGCCGGCCAGCAGCAGCGCGTAGGGAAGGGCCGCCCAATGGAGCACGCCCGCCTCCGCGCCGCGGAAAACCATCAGGTACCAGCCGGCCAGCCCGATCAGCAGCCAGACGGCCAGCGCGCCCCAGCGCGCCGCCGCGCCGTCGAGCCCGTAGGCATTGCCGGCCTGCCAGAAGACGCTGATGTAGAGCACGTGGCCCAGGCCAAAGGCGGCCATGCCGGCCAGCACGTTGCGCCCGCCGGGCAGCAGACCGGCCAGCCAGAGGTCGCCCAGGAAGCCGCAGCCCATGCCCACCGCCAGCAGCAGCAGGAAACGGCCGTTGGCGCCCCCATACCCCAGCGCCAGCCAGCTTAGCGCCGCCGCGACCAGCGTCAGCGAGGAGGCCATGCGCGTCCAGGTCGGCATGCGGCGGTTGTTCAACTCAGGACCAAACAGGAAGCCGCCGAACAGCAGCGCGGCCCACAGCAGCAGCAGCCCTATCAGCCACGCCCGTTGGATGGGGTTTTCGGGAAATACAAACATAGCGCCTCGTTTTCGGCTTCGTAGTCGCCGCTTGAGCGGGGCAAACCGGCTAAAGCCGTGACGACGAACCCGGATCAGCATGGGAAAGTTGTGTGAATGGCGCGAATTGTAACAGACGGGGCCGGTTTTCAAAAACCAGGCGTAACTATACAGGTGCCAGGCACTTCACCGATGCTGAGGCTGCCCTGAGTGCTTTGATAAAGTGCCTGGCACCTCTGGTGAAGTAGTGACTTATTTTCCTGATCTGGTTTAAAATGGAGCCATGAACGACCGCGACCAGCTCAGCGGCTCGGTTGAGCGCATCACTTTCTACAACCCGGAAAACGGCTACTCCGTCATCCGCCTCAAGCCGGACACGCGCGGCATGCTGCCGTTCAAATACGCCGCCGGCCGCGACGCGCTCATTACCGTCGTGGGCAATCTGCCGGAGGTCAACCCCGGCGAGTGGCTCAAGCTGACCGGTCGCTGGGCTTCCCACAGCAAACACGGCCGTCAATTCCAGGTCGAGCTGTGCGAGCAGTCACGGCCGGCCACGCAGGAGGGCATCAAGCGCTACCTGGGCTCCGGCATGATTCGCGGCGTGGGCAAGGTGATGGCCGAGCGCATTGTGGACTGCTTCGGCGAACAGACGCTGGAGGTGATCGACCACAAGCCGGAACGGCTGCGCGAGGTGTTGGGCATTGGCCAGAAGCGCGTCAAAAGCATTCTTAAATCGTGGGACGAGCAGCGCGCGATTAAGGATGTGATGCTCTTTTTGCAGTCCCACGGCGTTTCCACCAGCCTGGCGGTCAAAATTTACAAGAAGTACGGCGACCAGTCGCTGGCGGTGGTGCAGAATACTCCCTACCGGCTGGTGCAGGACGTTTACGGCATTGGATTCAAAACGGCCGATAAGATCGCCCAGGCCCTCGGATTGCCCCACGACGACCCGCAGCGCATCGAGGCGGGCATCGCCTACACCCTCAACCGCATGGCCGAGGAGGGCCACGTCTACATGCCCCAAGAGGCGCTGGAGCCGGAAGCGGCCGAAATTCTGGGGGTGCAGGCGGCGCAAATTGGCGCGGTAATTGACCGGCTGGAGAGCGACGCCTTCATCAAGCGTGAGACGCTGCGCTATGAGTCGCCGGGCCCGCCGCCTGCGCCTGCCCCGGCCGGCGGCGTCATCAAAGAGGCCGGGCCCGGCTACCAGGCGGGCGCGCCCGCCGTGCGCGAGGAGCGCGCCGTTTACCTGACGCCGCTCTACTACTCGGAAATCGGCCTCACGCAGCGCATCCGGCGCCTGATCGCCCACCCCCGAAGCCGCCTGGCCCGATGTCGCGTCGCCTTTGGGCGGCCGGCGGGCGCCATGCAGCTTTCAGACCAGCAGCAGCAGGCCATCGCCACGGCCGTTGCCCATAAAGTCACCATCCTCACCGGCGGGCCGGGCACGGGCAAGACGACGACGCTGCGCACGCTGCTGGACGTGCTGGACGCGCAGAAGTTTAGCTACGCGCTGGCCTCGCCCACGGGGCGCGCCGCCAAGCGGCTGGCGGAAGCCACGGGGCGCGAGGCCAAAACGGTGCACCGCCTGCTGGAGTATAAGCCGGCCGAAGGCTTCGGCCGTCACGAAAACAACCCCATCGCGGCCGATATGGTGGTGATCGACGAAGCCTCGATGCTGGACCTGGCGCTGGCCTACAATTTGCTCAAGGCTGTCCACCCGGAGAGCCACCTGCTGCTGGTGGGCGACGTGGATCAGCTTCCGTCGGTGGGGGCGGGCGACGTGCTGGAGGATTTGATTGCTTCAGGCGTAACGGCCGTCATCCGCCTCGACGCCATCTTTCGCCAGGCCGCCGGCTCGCTCATCGTGCGCAACGCGCACCAAATCAACCAGGGGCGCATGCCGGAAACGCCCCCCGACGCGCGCGATTTCTTCCTCTTTGTCAAGCCGGAGATCGAGGAAACGGCCGCGCTTATCGTCGACATCGTCCAAAAGCGCGCGCCGCACAAGTTTGGCCTGGACCGCCTGGACGACATCCAGGTCTTGGCGCCCATGTACAACGGCGCGGCGGGCGTTACCCAGCTTAATCTGGCGCTGCAGGCCGCGCTGAATCCGCCGGGTAAACAGCCGGAGCGGCGGCTGGGCGGGCGCGTCTTCCGCGTGGGCGATAAGGTGATGCAGACGGTCAACAACTACGACAAAAACGTCTATAACGGCGACATCGGCCGTATCACCGCCCTGGACCTGGTGCAGCAGACGCTGACGGTCAGCATCGACGGCGCGCCGGTGCTCTACGACTGGCTGGAGACGGATGAGCTGGTGCACGCCTACGCCATCAGCGTCCACAAAAGCCAGGGCGCCGAGTATCCGTGCGTGGTGATGCCGGTCGTGACGCAGCACTACATGATGCTGCAGCGCAATTTGTTGTATACGGCCGTGACCCGCGCCAAGAAGCTCGTCATCCTCGTCGGCACGCGCCGCGCCATCGCCATCGCCGTCAAAAACGACAAAACCACCCGGCGCTACACGGCGCTTGACTGGCGCTTGAAGAATTCATAAATTGCGAGGCCGTTGAAGAACCTGTTTGCTTGCCGCCCTCATATTATGGTAAGATACAGCCTATATCAGGTACCTCACGAGGAGGACTTGTTTCGCAAGGACAAAAGGTAGGTGGCCAATGGAAATTATTCGCAAGCGTCCAGGTACAGCAGCCGCCGTGGCTTTTCTGGTCGGCCTGTTTATCGGTTTGGTGGTGCTGGGCTGGTGGCTATGGCCGGTTGAGTGGACCGGCGCCGGACTGCAAGATTTAACAACCACCAATCAGGAGCTGTTCGTGCGCACGGTCGCCGAACTCTACTCCTTTGACGGGGATACCGCGAAGGTGACGGAGGCTTTAGGCGGTTGGGGCGGCGACAGCGTGGCCTGCCAGCTTGCCCAAACGTCGGCCGATCCCGCGCAGCGCGCGCGGCTGGAGGCAGTCGCCGCCATTGTGAACAACCAGGGCTGCGTCGGCCAGGCGGCGCCGGCGGCGGAGGCGGCCGGCGGCGGCGGGCTGGGCCCCACGCTGCTGCTCCTATTTTTGCTGCTTTTGCTCATGGCGGCTATTTTGTTCGTGTTCAACCGGCGCAACGCGCTGCTGCGCGAGACGCAGCCGGGCTCTAGCCGCTACGCCGATGCGCCTAAGGCCGCGCCGCTGGTGACGCAAGAGGCTGAGATAACGGCCGTGCCCATCGCCCGTTTCCGCACCAACTACGCCCGCGGGCACGACACCTACGACGACTCCTTCAGCATCGAAAACGCCAGCGGCGACTTCCTGGGCGAGTGCGGCGTGGGCATCTCCGAAGCGCTGGGCCCCGATGCGCCGCGCAGCGTGACCGCCTTTGAGGTGTGGCTCTTCGACAAGAACGACATTCGCACCATCACCAAGGTAATCATGAGCGACCACGCCTTCTTCGACGACGCGCTCAAGGCCAAGCTGGCGCCCAAGGGTGAACCGGTGCTGGCGCGCGCGCATGAGACGATCGTGCTGGAGACCGCCACGCTGATTATCAACGCCGAAATCACCGAGATGGATTATGGCGAAGCGACCTCCCTGCCCCCCCAAAGCTATTTTGAGCGCTTCACCATTGAGCTCTCGGCCTGGGCCAAGGAAGGCGACTTCGGCGATCCGGACGTGCAGGGGCGCGTTGATGAGCTGATGGATTATTAGGTCACCGGCGCACGAGAAGTTCAACTTTTTCAGAAAAGTTGAACTTCTTGTGTTATCTCCGGCCTGGATATTGAGCGAACGGAAGACCCCGGCAGTGCGCCGGGGTCTTTTTGTTACCGTCTCTATGCCGTTACGCCCGCGCATACGGGTCAAAGAGCTTCTGCCATTCGTCCAGGGCGTAGCGATCCGTCATGCCGGCGATGTAGTCGGCGATGACGCGCGGCAGCGGATAGGCGTCCTGGCGCGCCCGCACCCCCACCGGCAGCATGTCCGGTTCTTTGAGATAGGCCGTAAACAGGTCGGAGACGAAGCGCTCGGCCTTGACCTGCATGCGCACCAGCCGGTAATGGCGGTACATGCGCGCGTAGAGGAACTGCTTGAGCGCGCGAATTTTAGCGCCGAACGCGGGCGAGTAGCCGACGAGATTGGCGTCGTGCGTCTGGATCTTGTCCGGCGTATCGATCTGGTGGGTTTCGAGCTGCACGGCCGTATGCGTCAGCACGTCTGTAACGGAACGGCCGATTAGCTCGCGCACCAGTTCGTGCCGCAGCAGCGACGTAAAGGACTGCCCCGGCCGCCCGCCGGCCGCCTCCAGCAGTTCCGGCCACAGCGCCAGCCCTTCCAGGTCGCGCGGTTCGAAAAGCTGCGCGCGCAGGCCGTCATCCAGGTCGTGCGCGTTGTAGGCAATCTCGTCCGCCAGGTTGGCGATTTGCGCCTCCAGCGAAGCGCGCCGCTCCGGCGCGTAATCGCCCGCGTCGCTGCTGTCGTAATCCGTCTCGTGCTTAAGCATGCCCTCGCGCGTCTCGTAGCTCAGATTCAGCCCCGGAAAGGCCGGGTAGCGCTGCTCCAGCTCGGTCACGACGCGGTAGCTCTGGGTGTTGTGGTTAAAGCCGCCGTGCCCGGCCATCAGGGCGTTGAGCGCGTGCTCGCCGGCGTGGCCGAAGGGCGAATGGCCCAGGTCGTGGGCCAGGCAGATCGCCTCCGTCAAATCCTGGTTGACCCCCAGCCCGCGCGCCAGCGAGCGGCCTAGCTGCGCCACCTCAAGCGTGTGCGTCAGGCGCGTGCGGTAATGGTCTCCCTCGTAAAAAACAAAGACCTGGGTTTTGTACTCCAGGCGGCGAAAGGCGGTGGTGTGGATAATGCGGTCACGGTCCCGTTCAAAGGCCGTGCGCGTGTTGGACTCCGCTTCCGGGTAAGCGCGCCCGCGCGAGGCCGCGCTGGTGAGCGCATAGGGCGCCAGCCGGGATGCTTCAAACGCCTCGAGCTGTTCTCGTTTGTAAAACATGGCGTCACTCCTCCGTAAATCGGGCATCCTTGCCCGATAAACGCCCGGACAGGGATGTCCGGGCTACGATTTACAATCATTGTGGCTTCGCCGGGAGCCTCAGCCGAACGGTGCGCCAAGCGCGTGCTGTCTCCTAAATAGAACGCTGATGACGCAGATGCGCCTGATCGACCTGCTTTAATCAGGATTTAGCGGTGGACGAATCCTTATGGCAAGTGTAACATACAGGTATCTGTTCAGCTATTGACATTACCAGCATTACCAGCCACACGCTGCCGGGCGCGCAGCGCCCAAGAAGGGCCGCATGCCGAAACTAAAACCACAGATTGTCATCCTCGTCATGCTCACGGCGATTATCCTGGCCGTGGCTTTGTCCCTGGCTTTTTTCATGTTGTGGATCCGGCCGCAGTACCCGCCCGGCGCCTATCTGACGGCGATTGACGGCGTGGAGATTCTCGTGGAGGCCGACCCGGCGCAGCAGGTGCGCCTGGTGCCGGAGGAGGCGCAGTTTGTTCAACCAGGAGATCAGGGTGGGCAGGTTGAACAGCAGCAGCCCACGGCCGTGCCTCCCTCTGAGCCCACCGCCACCCCTCTGCCGCCGCCCACCGCCACGCCGCGGCCCGATCCCGTCATCTTTATCGATTTCGTCGTGCAGCAAGGCGCCACGCTGTACGGCATCTCCGCCAGCCGCGAGAACACTTCGATTGCGCTGATGGCGCGCTACGGCATCGACGCCTATGATTTGCAGCCGGGCCACACCATCCGACTCCCGATCGGCAATCCGGCCTACTGCGCCACCGGTCGCCCCTACGCCGTGGGCGAAGGGGATACGGTGTACAACATCGGCAAGCGCTTTAACACCACGCCCGACCGGCTTAAGGAGTTGAACGCCCTGAATGACGATTACCTGATCCGCGTGGCCGAAATCATCTGCCTGCCGAATCCGTAACGCCGCCGCGTCCCCCGGAGCGCCGGGTTGTTGGTCCAGTCACAAACCCGGCGCACTTTTCAATGGCAAGATGCACCCAATTCGCCGTATAATATGGTTTGCGTCATGGCTAAGGACTCGTACAGACGACGTGCGCCAGGGCGCACCGTCCGGTTGAGACCTTCGGCGAGCTCAGTCAAGCCGCTTACGGCATAATCACAGTAAACGAAAATAAGGATGATGGAAATTATGTGGATTGTCGGACATCGTTTGCGGCGCTGATTTTTCGATAAGCTTTGGGTGCGCAGCGCATCAACAGCTTCCGCAATCCGCCTTCCGCAATCCGCAATCGCATAGGAGTGATGAATGAACAAAAAAACGATTGCAGACATTGACGTGCAGGGTAAAAAGGCCCTGGTCCGCGTCGATTTTAACGTCCCGCTTAGCAGCAAGGACCCCAACGACGACATTACCGTGACCGACGACGCGCGTATTCGCGCCGCGCTGCCCACGCTCAACTACCTGCTGGACCACGGCGCCGCGCTGATTTTATGCTCCCACCTGGGACGGCCGAAAACGCCGGCGGACCGCCAGTACGTTATGGACCCGGTCGCGCGGCGGCTGGAGGAGCTGCTGGGCCGGCCGGTGCGGAAGGTCGACGAGGTTGTCGGCCCGGCGGCGCAGGCCGCAGCCGCCGCGCTGCAACCCGGCGACGTGCTGGTGCTGGAAAATACGCGCTTCCACGCCGGCGAAACCAAAAACAACCCCGAACTTTCCACGCAGTTGGCCGACCTGGCCGACGTGTACGTGAACGACGCCTTTGGCTCGGCGCACCGCGCCCACGCCAGCACGGAAGGGGCGGCGCGCGCCATGCGCGCCAAGGGCGGCGCGGCCGTGGCCGGCTTCCTGATGGGCAAAGAGATGGAAGCGCTGGGCATGGCCGTGAGCAATCCGCCCCATCCCTACGTGGCGATCATGGGCGGCGCCAAGATTTCCGACAAGATCAAGCTGATCGATAACCTGCTGGAGAAGGCGGATAAGATTTTGATCGGCGGCGGCATGGCCAACACCTTCCTGCGCGCCCAGGGCCACAAGACCGGCAAGTCGCTGGTCGAGGAAGAAGCCCTGCCTGAAGCCAGGCGCCTGCTGCAAAAGGCCAGCGACCAGCTCATTCTGCCCATCGACGTGCTGGCAGCGGACGCCTTTAGCGCCGACGCCGAGGGCAAGGTGGAGGACGTGTGGAGCATTTCGCCGGAGAAGATGGCGCTGGATATCGGCCCGGCGACGCTGGAGCGCTTCAACGCCGAGCTGCAGGGGGCGCAGTTGGTGGTCTGGAACGGCCCGATGGGCGTCTTTGAGTTTGAGAATTTCGCCGCGGGCACCAACCAACTGGCGCAGACGCTGGCGGGGCTGGTGGACCACGGCGTGAAGGTCATCGTGGGCGGCGGCGATTCGGCGGCGGCGGTATACAAGGCCGGCCTGACGGAGAAGATGACGCACGTCAGCACCGGCGGCGGCGCCAGCCTGGAGCTGCTGGAGGGCAAGGAGCTGCCCGGAATAGCGATCCTGGACGAGAAGTGATTGAGCGCCGGATTGGTTCAATTGCGAAAATTGAACCAATCCGGCTTTACGGCTGCGGGGGCTGTTTTTCGGTGGGGGTCAGGCGTTGGGCAAGCTGCTCCAGGCGCCGGCTGAGCCAGCGCAGCCCCTGCACCGCGCCTTGTTTAGTTGCCTGGCGCCAGTCGGTTGTGCGCAGGCGCTCCTGCACGGCCGTGGCGCGCTGGCGGGTTTGTTGTTCGGCCGTTTCCGCCACGCGCGTCCCCACGGCGCGCACCCCTTTATCCGTTATTTCACCCAGCTTCTGGGTCGCTTTGCGCCGCGCCGCGCTCTCCCACGCCTGGCGCGCGGCCGTCTCGGTGGCGCGCGCCAGCTTTTCGCCCGCCGCGCGCGCGCTTTGCCCCACGTCCGGACGCGGCCGTTCCGCCGTCAGCGGCGCCTCCTCCTCCACGGGAATCTCAATCTTTAGCGGTTTCTGATCCATCATAAGCTCCTCTTAAAAGTGGTGAGTGGTGAGTGATGAGTTGTGCGCCACTCGCCACTCGCCACTCTATACGCAGCAAAGACGGTCCCGTTGCAAAGCAATTTGCGTGTAAGACTTGCCTTAAGCCAGCTCTCGCACAATAATTAGGCCGTACAACTCATCCAGAGAGGCGGAGGGACCGGCCCGATGAAGCCTCGGCAACCGCCTGGCGCGGCGGCCAGCCCACGATTTGGTGGACTGCGCTGCGTCGGGAAAGGTGCTAACTCCGACAGGCGCTGCGGCCTGAGAGATGAGGGGAGCAGATGAAAAATGCGGCCTCTCGTTGCGAGAGGCTTTTTTGTTGTTGCAACCCAATTTATAGGTGGTTTATGAACCGAACCGATTTACTCAAACAGCAGCTTCAGCAGCGCATTTTGGTGCTGGACGGCGCGATGGGGACGATGATCCAGCGCTACCAGCTCAGCGAGGCCGACTTTCGCGGCGCGCGCTTCGCGGAGTGGCGCAAGGACGTGCAGGGCAACAACGACCTGCTCAACCTCACGCAGCCGGAGATTATCAGCGCCATCCACGCCGCCTACCTGGAGGCGGGGGCGGACATCATTGAGACGAACACCTTTAACGCCACGGCCGTTTCCCTGGCCGACTACGAAATGTCCCACCTGGCCTACGAGATCAACCTGGCCGCCGCCCGCCTGGCCTGCGCCGCGCGCGACGCGCACGCGGCCGCCCATCCCGGCGCGCCGCGCTTTGTAGCCGGCGCCATCGGCCCCACCAACCGCACCGCCTCCATCTCGCCCGACGTCAACGACCCCGGCTACCGCAACACCAGCTTCGACGAGCTGGCGCGGGCCTACCGCGACGCCGCGCGCGGCCTCATGGACGGCGGCGTCGACGTGCTGCTGATCGAGACGATTTTTGACACGCTCAACGCCAAGGCGGCCATCTTCGGCGTGCTCGCGCTGTTTGAGGAGCGCGGTGAGGAGCTGCCGCTGATGATTTCGGGCACGATCACCGACGCCAGCGGCCGTACCCTTTCCGGCCAGACCACCGAAGCCTTCTGGTACTCCGTCATGCACGCCCGCCCGCTCATCGCCGGGCTAAACTGCGCCCTGGGCGTGGCCGCCTTCCGCGACTACATCCACACCCTGGCGCGCGTCGCCGACGCCTACACCTCGCTTTATCCCAACGCCGGCCTGCCCAACGAGTTCGGCGAGTTCGACGATACGCCGGAATATATGGCCGGCGTCCTGCGCGATTATGCGCGGGAAGGGCTGCTCAACGTCGTCGGCGGCTGCTGCGGCACCACGCCGGCGCACATCAAGCTGTTTGCGGAGACGGTCAAGGGGCTGCCGCCGCGCCCGCTGCCCGTGATTGAACCGTTTGCGCGCTTCAGCGGGCTGGAACCGCTCGTGATTCGCCCGGAGACCAACTTTGTCAACGTCGGCGAGCGCACCAACGTGACCGGATCGCGCCGCTTTGCGCGGCTGATCAAGGAGGGGCGCTACGACGAGGCGCTGAGCGTGGCGCGCGACCAGGTTGAGAACGGCGCGCAGATGATCGACATTAACATGGACGAGGGGATGCTCGACGCCGAGGCGGCGATGGCGCGCTTTTTGAGCCTGATTGCCGCCGAGCCCGATATCGCGCGCGCGCCGATCGTGCTCGACTCTTCGAAATGGTCGGTGATCGAGGCGGGGCTGAAGTGCGTGCAGGGCAAGAGCATCGTTAACTCCATCAGCCTTAAGGAAGGGGAAGCGGAGTTTGTGCGCCAGGCGCAACTGGCGCGCAAGTACGGCGCGGCCGTGATCGTGATGGCCTTCGACGAGGAGGGGCAGGCGGACACAATCGCGCGCAAGGTGGCCATCTGCGCGCGCGCCTACCACATTTTGACCGCGCAGGTCGGCTTCCAGCCGCAGGACGTCATCTTCGATCCCAATATCTTCGCCGTCGCCACGGGGATCGAGGAGCACAACGCCTACGGCGTCAACTACCTTGAAGCCGTGCGCCAGATCAAGCAGACGCTGCCCCACGCGCTGGTGAGCGGCGGCGTCAGCAACATCTCCTTCTCCTTCCGCGGCAACGACGCCGTGCGCGAGGCGATCCACGCCGCCTTTCTCTACCACGCCATCCAGGCGGGGATGGACATGGGTATCGTGAACGCCGGGCAGCTTGAGGTGTACGCCGAAATCGAGCCGCGGCTGCGCGAGCTGGTGGAGGACGTGCTCTTCAATCGCCATCCGGAGGCCACGGAGCAGTTGGTGACCTATGCGGAGACGATCCGGGGCGGGCGCAAGGAGAAGCTGGCGGACCTGGCCTGGCGCGACGCGCCGGTGGGCCAACGGCTGACCCACGCGCTGGTGAAGGGCATCGGCGATTTTATCGTCGAGGACGTAGAGGAGGCGCGCCAGCAGGCGGCGCGCACGATTGAAGTGATCGAGGGGCCGCTGATGGACGGCATGAACGTGGTGGGCGACCTGTTCGGCGAGGGCAAGATGTTCCTGCCGCAGGTGGTGAAGAGCGCGCGCGTCATGAAGCAGGCGGTGGCCTACCTGATTCCCTTCATCCAGGTGGAAACGGCCGCTTCCGGCGGCGCCAACGCCAAGGGCAAAATCCTCATGGCCACGGTGAAGGGGGACGTGCACGACATCGGCAAGAATATCGTCGGCGTGGTGCTGGGCTGCAACAATTACGAGGTGATCGACCTGGGGGTGATGGTCTCCGCGCCCAAAATTCTGGAGACGGCGCGGGCCGAGCAGGTGGACGTGATCGGCCTGAGCGGGCTGATTACGCCCTCGCTGGAGGAGATGCGCCACGTGGCGCGCGAGATGGAGCGCGAGGGCTTTGACCTGCCGCTGCTGATCGGCGGCGCGACCACGTCGAAGATCCACACGGCCGTAAAAATCGCCCCCGAATACACGCGCGGCCCGGTGGTGCACGTGGTGGACGCCTCGCGCGCGGTGGGCGTGGTTTCGCAGCTGCTCAGCCATGAGCAGCGCGCCGCCTTTGCGACGGGCGTGCGCGCCGAGTACGACGGGCTGCGCGCGGCGCACGCGGGCAGGACGGCGCGCCGCGCGCTGCGGCCGCTGGCGGAGGCGCGCAGAAACCGGCTGCAGCTTGACTGGGCCGCCTACACGCCGCCCGCGCCGGCCTTTACGGGCCGCCGCGTGTTGGCGGACGTGGACCTGGCGGAGATACGGCCGTACATCGACTGGACCCCCTTCTTCGGCGCCTGGGAGCTGGTGGGCAAATTCCCGCGCATCTTCGACGACCCGGTCGTGGGCGAGTCGGCGCGCCAGCTTTACGCCGACGCGCAGGCGATGCTGGACTGCATCGTGCAGGAGAAGTGGCTCACCGCCAGGGCCGTCATCGGCTTTTACGCGGCCCAGAGCGTGGGGGATGACGTGCAGCTTTTGAACGACGGCCGTCCCTTCAGCACCATCCACTTCCTGCGCCAGCAGATAGAGAAGCCGCCGGGACGGCCGAACCTTTGCCTGGCCGATTTCGTCGCTCCGGCGGAGCGCGGCGTGACGGATTACCTCGGCCTCTTTGCCGTCACGGCCGGGATTGGGCTGGCGGAGGTGGTGGCGCGCTTCGAGGCCGCGCACGACGACTACAACGCCATCCTGGCCAAGGCGCTGGCCGACCGGCTGGCGGAGGCGCTGGCGGAGTACCTCCACAAGCGCGTGCGCGAGGAGTTCTGGGGCTACAGCGCGCCCGAACCGTTGAACAACGAGGCGCTGATTCAGGAAGCGTACCGCGGCATCCGCCCCGCGCCGGGCTACCCGGCCTGCCCCGACCACACGGAGAAGGGGGAGCTGTTCCGCCTGCTGGACGCGCCGCGCGCGGTCGACATGCACCTGACGGAAAACTTCGCCATGTCGCCCGCGGCCGCGGTGAGCGGCTACTACTTTGCGCACCCGCAGGCGGCCTACTTCGGCGTGGGGCGCATTGACAGGGACCAGGTCGCCGATTATGCTAAGCGCAAGGGGATGGACGTGGAAACGGCCGAACGCTGGCTGGCGCCGAACCTGGGCTATGAAGAAACGGCCGACATGGCCACGGCGCAGCGCCTGGAATCGTAACGCGCGTCTATAAACAATTATGGTATGCTGCCCAAGCGTTGGGAATCGAGATGATTCCTTCCGATCTGCCAGGTTTGCTTGCAGAGTGGCGCCCAGTGCATTAGTTGAATCTGCGCC
>Ga0114946_10001964_pt1 | contig 14096 bp, 9 predicted proteins | sample WalLakDeSediment_FD_88676 | JGI IMG/M metagenome (GOLD analysis project Ga0114946, IMG submission 88676) | Lake sediment microbial communities from Walker lake, Nevada to study Microbial Dark Matter (Phase II) - Walker Lake 11/02/13 Deep Sediment | ecosystem: Environmental > Aquatic > Freshwater...
CTTCCGAAATATCCTCCAAGAAAGACATTGAAAACCCATAATCCAAAATAATCAGGGTGGTTCTTAGGGATTAAGTGGCATCCTATTCTTAAGCTGGACTGCACTGATTTTTGTCTGGTTTCGACCAATCTTTCATGTTTTGCATTTGAAAAATGGTCAATTTGGATCTTTGAATTAATTACAGGAAGATTACCAAAGTATTCTTCAATCATTTCCAATTCTGTATCTGAAATATTTCCCGTTAAAAATATTTCAGGATTGGCCCAAAGATCATTGGCATAAAAATCCAAAAGATCCTCTCTTTGAATGGCATCTACATCTTTTTCCTCAGAGATCTGTCCAAAAGGGTGGAATTGACCGAAAAGTTCTTTTCTAAAAAGTTGAGAGGCTCTGTTCCCTGTTTTTTCACGCATGATACTCAGGCTTAGCGATTTTTGGGATTTTCTTTTGGCCAGTTCCTTTTCAGGGAATACTGCTTCAGTCAAAAGTTCTCTAAATACAGGCAATACCTTGGAAAAATGTTTTTTTGTGGTCAATAAGGATAAACCCTGATGTTCGAAAGTTGAAATAATCTCGACCTCTGAAGCATAGGAATCAAAAAAATCATCCAATTCAACTGCTGACTGATTAACTGTCCCTTCCAGAAGCATATGTAGGGTAAAATAAGGGGCAAGTCTTTTTTCCTCCTTTCCCAAAACAGCAGGAGAATCAGCATTGATTTCAAGTCGAATAGCATTGATCTCCGGGGTGGGTATAAAATACAAAGGGACTCCGTTTTGAAGAGTCCTTTTGTGAGGTACCGGAAAGGTAATGTGCTCCGGAATTTTAAACGCCGGAGCAATTGACCTGTCTATTTTCATTTTGTATTAATATTATAAGTAAGGGAAACCCTCAATGTCTCAGCTAATGGGTGATTTTGTATTTGAGGAACTAAGTAAGAAAAATCAAAAGCCAACATCTCCTTGTACACATATCCAATACCCATGGTAAAATATCTTCTCCCTCCTTTATTTGGGTTTTCAAAGAAATATCCTGTCCTAAGGGCAAACATCTTACTGTACATATATTCCATTCCAAAGGATATCATAATTTCTTGCATTTCTTCCCTGAAACCTCCCGGAGCATCTGTAAAAGATCCAAATATACCTGAAAGCAATGGCCTATTGGGATCCCTTCCTGCTTCCACTATTAAATTGCCATTTTCATCAGTAGCTAGAGATCCGTCCTCATTTCTTTTCCAAATAGGAGGGGAAGGAACCAACAGTTTATTCAGGTCCAAAGTAAAAGTCAAAGAATTGAAATTGTCGAAGTTGACTAGGTAAGCTGTACCTATTCGGAGATTGGTGGGGATGAAATCCAGATCCTCCGCACTATTGTAGGTGATTTTGGGGCCGATATTGGTGATGGTTGCGCCCCAGGAGAAGACTCCCGTTTTGTCTCCTGAATATACCTCTTTATTATAATACACACCTACATCTGCGCCGACCGTAACACCTGGGCGGCTTTCAGCACCTCCTACCGATGAAATGTTGCCGGAAAGATTGGAGTGGATAAATCTAGCTGAAATGCCTAAACCAAAATTCTCAGAAAGTTTCCTCGAATAGGTTCCTCCAATGGCAATATCTCTGGGTGTAAATTCACCCAATTCGTTACCCCTGCCATCTGTGAGTTGGATGTCCCCCATATTAAAATACCTTAGGTCTATGCCCCAGGCAGATTTGTCATCGATCTTTCTGTAACCCGTAAGGTAAGAAACAAACATGTCGTTCACCAAACGGCCCAGCCATGGAGAATAGGAAAGGGAAAATCCCATATCATTTTCTACAAATGCCATTTTACCGGCATTCCAATGGGCAGAAAAAGCATCTGCACTGGTAGCAACTCCTGCATCACCCATAGCTGAGTGCCGGCTGTCAGGAGCGAAATTTAAGAAGGGTACCGCAGTGGTAATTACTCTTCTATTAGGATCCTGTCCCGTAATGATGGGTGAGTTCTGTGCGCTAACAGTCAAGGACAATAAGCTTATCCACAAAAAAACGAATGAATTAACAACCTGATTTGTCGATATTTTCATTGAATAATAATTTTTCCGCTTTTTACATCAAAAGTGTTATCTTTTTCTGACTTTAGCATTAACCTGTAAATATAAGTTCCTTTTGCGGGATATTTTGTTTTGTTATGGAAAAAATTCCATTCAAAATCATCCAAAATTTCTTCTGCCTCGACATAACGTTGATTTGTAGAATATATTTTATCACCCTTAACACTATAAACCTGAAATTCTAAATATAAGTTTTCGTTGGGCCTGTTGTGGGTGATAATAAACTTACTGTTTTCATTTGTGGGATTGGGATAACTGATGTGTTCCAGAATCTGTAACCTCAGGCTTCCCTCTACCAAAAGATTGAAAGTTAAAACCGACTGATTTCCCACATTATCCCAAGCCTTGATGCTTATGGAATTCCAACCTTCTCTTAAATCCAGTAATTCCGTAAAGATTTGGCCTTTTTTATAGCTTCCCTCTATGGCTGAATATTTATGATTAAGAATATAAATGTTTTCCTCATTGACCTGTAAACTTATGTCCTGGCCAATTTCCGAGCTCGCAATATTGATGCCACTTTCATCTTCCAAGTTAATCAGGATTGGAAAAGTAGGAGAGGAAATGGTGGGTGGACTTTCTGAAAGATCCCTTCCAAACCGTAAGGTAATTTTAGGCCCTATATTGTCTGAGATAGGTCCTTCAGATTTCCCTCCAATAATAACTTTTCTTGCCCCCATTGCCTCATGTATTCCTGCTGACAAGGACGCAAACATCCGTATAGTCCCTTCCCCAAACTCCTGCTCAATATTACCAGGTATGAAGATATTAGAAGTAAAAAGTCCATTATTAACCTCCCCCTTACCTTTGAACACGACACTGCTGTCTTCCTGAAATTCAATTGGGCTGCTCTCATCCCCTAAAGTTTTATAGGTTTTGGGTTTGTCATAAATTATCAGCTCATATTCTCCTTCCATGGTGGAAAGTAGGGCTCCGGAAACAGGATCCAAAATTTTGCCTTTGATTTGTACTTCCTGTATGGCCAGCAAAGTATCAGTAGGGACTTCTAATCGGATATCCACTATCTCTTCCGTTTCCATATCGAGTTCAGGTAGGGCCAATTTCATGGAAGGATCTCCGAGGAGAGAGAAATTCCTGTTAAATGGGCCATTGAGACTATTGTTTTTGGTGTCTTTAAAAATTTCCCCCAGATTCCTGTTTATTCCATTGTCAGTTTTGAAAACGTTTTCAATAAAGGCTTTGTTCAAGGCAAAATTGACAGAGCTGAAAACAGGCCTTCCTGTAGTCAATAAGGCAATTGCTCCCTTTTTTTTGGCAAACAATAATTCCTCAGCCCCTGACCTGATGAAAGGACTGTCATGTCTTCCGAATTCACAGGTAGCAGTTACAAGTACAGGCAATAAAGGATTCTCTGGATAATTCACTAAATCGCTTACCGTGAATACCCTTTCTGCGGTGAGGGTGGTTTCGTTTCCATGCCCAATATAGTTAAGCAATAACAACCCTTCTTTAAAATTATCCCTTAAAGCTTCCCGGGCATCTGGTGATGTTTGGATCTCTCCATTTCTGACTTGTTCAAACCTGTCCAAATAAAGCTTTCGGATTTCAAATTCAGGATGATTGTTTTTCAGATAACCTGCATGGATTTCAGAATCATTGAGATGGACATTATTATCACCATCATCGGCGAAAAAAAGGATATTCTTCTTCCAATTACCCCCCATTTCAATTCCTGTTTCATAATTGATGATTTTATTTACAGCTTCTTCGGCTTCTGAAAAGGCAATGGCAGGGATCCTTCCTACACCAATTTTCAATAATTCATCACCTGCACCGTTCTCCTCCCATTCCCCTTGTCCATATTCCAAAAAACCAAAATAATCATCTGAACTGTAGGTTGCCAGAGGATTGAGGCTGTTTCTTGAACTGTAGGTGGGGACAAGATTTGGTCTTCCGCCAAACTTGTTTTTATAATCGAATGTGCCCTTTCCGAAAAACAGTATATTTTGGAGTACTTTATTTCGCTGATAGTTATGTGCTAAAAAGTTCCTCACAGCCGTGATGTCATGGTTCCCATACCCGAAGGCATTATTTAACTCTTTTGGGGTAAAAACGGCAGTTTTAATTCCCATTTGGTTTTTGTGATCTGCTAACCTATTGGCTTGTGATAACAGTTCCGGAGCCGTAATTATGATCAGATCAGCATTGATATTCTTCCACCTCAATCCAAGGTCCAAGGCAGACCAATTCTTTATTTCAGGAACGGATTCGGGTTGAAAAAGGACAATGACATCACCGCTCTCTGTTTGTTCAGCCCCATTGATTTCTTTGACCTGATAAAAATCCCTGATCAGCCAATTAATAAATCCAGTCCTTTTTTTATAAATTCCCTGCTCCTGAATATGGTATACTCCACTCCTTGAGGATTGATAGCTATACGGGGTTACCAATATACTTTCGGCAAGGTAACCGGTACCATTGATATCAGCACTCCGGTAACCTACCTGAATATTCTGTGAAGGAGCCAATTGAAGTTCAGCCTTAAAAATGTTTTCCCTTCCTTTGATTCCATAAGTGGAATTGGGAATTGCGGCTACACTCACTATTCCTACAGAGCTCCCATTATTGAAAAATTCAAACTGACTTTCCGAAAGGGACTGTGCCATGACCCGGGTGATCAATTGTGGCCTCAAGGCAGGGTCGGAAGAAATGTTGAAATTGAATCTTTCTCCATTGAAAAATGGTTTGGAATACCATTCGCGTCCAGAGCTCAGAATATTACTCTCTTCCCACTTGATGGCCTGAATTTTATAAATTTTATCTACCTCATTTCCTGAAACCACCAAATCTGAAGAAATAATCTCTGCTCCAGTTATTTTTTCACCGATCAGGAAATATAAGGTGTCAGAATAATGATGGTGCTGATAGGAAAACTCACCATCGAGAATCATTTTCCGGTGAGGACCCTCCAGAAAAAAGAAAAGGGCATCTCCAAACCTTTTACTTGGGATTTCCCTTAACTCCAAATCCAGACTGTCCAATTTCTGGGGAAGCATGCCCGGGTTTCCAAAAACAGAAACTTTGTCCAAATCTGGAAATCCCATAGAAACTGCCTGTTGTTCACTAAGTTTATACACCCCTTCCCCGAGTATGGGAAACTGGAAAAATGAATTGTTTTCCTGACATATTACCTGATGGTAAAATCCTTGAGAAAAGAACAATAATCCTAAAAAAATGATATGTTTTTTAAATGCTTTCAATTTTTTTGCTCATTAAACCCTCCGCTACCGACAACAAAATATAAGAAAGAATCACAAAGGGTATACCTCCCAGTCCAAAGGCAATCAGGCATACAATCCCGATTATCAATACCAAATACCTGAAGGCATTATCTGAAAAACGAAAATTTTTAAATTTTAATGCAATCAGTGGCAATTCTGCCACCAATAAAAATGACATGACCACAGCAAAGCCAATCAAAAAGAAGGGATTTTGTAAAGTACCGCTTATGGCCGGAAATCTGTCTGCGGTGAAGGGAAGGGTACATATCAAAAGTGCATTCGCAGGAGTAGGTACTCCTATAAAGCGATCTGATTGTCTGGCATCTACATTGAATTTGGCCAATCTAATAGCTGAAAATATACCTACTATAAGTGCCAAAAAAGGCAAAAATTCTGAATTGGTATTTTTGCTGATCATTTTGAACAGAATAAACGCAGGCAATACCCCAAATGTTACCAAATCTGCAAGGGAATCCAGTTGCTTTCCGATTTCTGAATGAACTTTCAATATCCTGGCCACAAAACCGTCTAAAAAATCAAAAAAAGCTGCAATGAAAATAAAGTAAGCCCCGTAGGTAATTTCTCCTCCCAGCACAAAATAAATACCAAGCATCCCACAAAGTAAATTCAGGGATGTAAGGGAATTGGGGATATGTTTTTTAATCATCAATATCTTGCTCTTTTTCCCACAAATGGATTGTGCTCTTTTTCAAAGCCAATGGTAGTAACCGGGCCATGCCCAGGATATACTTTGGTCTCTTCAGGTAAAGAGAATAAATTTTTTTTGATGGCATTTAAAAGCGTTTGATGATCACCGCCAGGTAAATCCGTTCTTCCAATACTTCCCTGAAACAAAGTGTCACCGGCAATACAGATTCCTGTATCCTGGTGATAAAACACGACATGGCCCGGGGAATGTCCAGGGACATATAGTATTTCCAATTCCGTATTTCCAAATTGGATTTTGTCAACTTCGCTGATATAAAAATCTGGCTGTGATGCCTCGTACCCTCCAAAACCATAATTTGGAGCATATGCAGAAACTGAATTCAGCACCGCATGCTCTTTTTCATGAATGTAAAGGGGAACCTTAAACCTGTTTTTTATAAATGCATTGCCGAGAACATGATCAATATGACAATGGGTATTTATTACATACTTTACCTTCAGGTTTTCTTCTTCAATAAAACCTACCAGTTCATTTTGTTCATGTTTTTCATAACAGCCAGGGTCAAAAACTACCGCCTCCAAACTATCATCATAAAGCACATAGGTATTTTCCATGAAAGGATTGAAAGTAAATGATTTGAGTTGGAGCATGATTAAACTTTTAAATATAACTCTCAAAATAACGAATAAAGAATATATTTTTGGACATGGAAATAGATTTTTTACTTATAGGTCAGGGATTGGCAGGGACTGCCCTCTCTTTTAGATTTCTGGAAAAGAACAAAAAGTTTGTGGTTTTGGATTTGCCTGAAGCCAATAACAGCAGCAGGGTTGCAGCAGGCTTATATAACCCGGTTACAGGAAAAAAAATGGTAAGGACCTGGCTGGCTGATGTACTCTTTCCTGAAATAGAACCATTTTATGAAAAAATAGAGCATCTTACCGGTAAAAAGTTCTTGGTAAAGAAAAAAATTTTCAGGCCCTTTTTATCTATCGAAGAACAAAATGAATGGATGGGACATAGTGGTGACCCATTGCTGCAGCCTTATGTAGAAAAAATCCATACAGAAGAGCTTTACAGGGAAGTCAACAATCCCTTTGGGGGAGTAATGTTGAAAAACTCAGGCTATCTTGACATCAATAGTCTATTGGATGCTTATTCAGATTATCTGATAAAAAAAGGCCTCCTTCTTCAGGAATCTTACCAGGAGGAATTGTTGGAAATTATAGATACAGGTATAAAATATAAAGACATAATAGCGAGGGGAGTCATTTATTGCAATGGACTCGGAGCAATGAAGAGCAAATTTTTTTCCGATTTGCCTTTTGCACCTGTCAAAGGAGAGATTTTGGATTTGGAGCAAGAATTTCACCCGGAAACGATTATCAACAGGGGTGTTTTCAGGATAAGCTTGCCCAACGGTCGGCAAAGAGTGGGATCAACCTACAGTTGGCATGATTTGGATCAGGGACCCACTGAAAGGGGTAAAAATGAACTTTTTGAAAAATTGGATAAGTTGATTTTGATCGCTCCAAAGCATGTTATTCACCATAAATCAGGAATTAGACCTGCAACAAAAGACAGAAGACCTTTTTTGGGGAAACATCCTGGCTTTGAAAGCGTTTATATTTTTAATGGCTTTGGTGCAAAAGGCGTTTCTTTGGTGCCATATTTCAGTAAAATGATGTCAGAATTTCTATTTGAAGGCCGGGAATTACAAAAAGAAGTAAACATTAGTCGTTGTATTTAAACATAAATTCTATTTTTAAGTATATTTAAGTCCTAGCGTACAAATTAGATGAGAATTAAAGTTTTAGGAATTTTCTTTACTTTATCCTTCCTGTTGGCAAGTCAACTTTCATACGCGCAGTTTGACAGGGAAAGGTTTGGGAAAAACAGAGTCCAACATAAATATATTGATTGGTATCATTATACATCCAATAATTTTGAGGTGTATTATTATGACGGAGGCATGAACAATGCCCGAATGGCAATAGAATATTTAGAAGGAGAGTTTGACAGGCTGGTCCAGCAAATAGGTTATGTTGCTTACACCAAACCCAAAATATTCATTTATAATTCACCGGAAGAAAGATTACAAAGTAACCTTAATCTCAATAAGGATATTTTTGCTATTGAAGGGCAAAAGTTTTTTAGCCGATTGATTGGTGAGGTGGCCTACAGTGGCACTTGGGAAAAATTTAAAAAAGACCTGATCTATACTACTTCTAAGGTAATCATTGAAGAAATGCTATATGGTTCAACCATAGCAGATGCATTTCAATCCAACTTGGTAAATCAATTTCCCGAGTGGTATATTGAAGGCGCCGCGATGTATCTGGCTTATGGATGGAGCAGGGAGATGGATGATTACGTCAGACATTTTTTCAGGGACAACAAAACCGTCAAATTGCATAAATTTCAGGAACAGGAAGCCCTTTTGATCGGCCAGTCGGTTTGGAATTTTATTGTCGAACGGTATGGTAGAAGATACATTTCCAGTATTTTAAACCTCAGTAGGATCAATAGAAATGAAGAAAACAGTATAGCAAATACTATAGGGCTTAATTTTTCCGCATTTTTAGAGCAATGGAGGCAATTTTATGAAAGTAACAACCGGCAGGTATTCAACACATTTAAGGACATCAAGACAGAGAATGTAATCAATAGTACTTCATCTTCCCACGAAGGTATTATCAATGAGATCAGATTCAGCCCTGACGCCAAAAACCTGGCTTATGTCGTCAATAATGGTGGAAGATACAAAGTTCAGTTAAGGGAATTATCTAGCGGAAGAGAAAGGACAATTTATTCTGGTGGATCAGTTTCCAATGATCTTCCGGTAAATAAAACATCTCCTGTTATCGCCTGGAGAGATACCCTCAACCTGGCCATAGCAACCTTCAGGAGAGGTACTACCACATTGAGGATGAGGGCTATTGATGGTTCGTCTCAGGATAAAATATTTTTAAGAAATATCACTCAGATTTTGAGTCTGGATTTTAATTCAACAGGAAGGAATATGATACTTTCTGCCATTTCCAATGGGAAAACAGATGTATTTTCTTTGAATGCAAGAGGGGTGGGTAGAAGGTTGACAAATGACCCATTTGACAATATCACTCCAATTTTTCTAAATGATACTACCGTAATTTATGCTTCCAATTTTACTGAAATTCCTGATTCCCTTTTGACAAGAACCCCTGATGTAAAGTTGTTGCCTGAATATTTCAATTTGTACAAGTACGATTTAAGGGATTCTTTACCGATTGAAAAACTTACCAATCTCAATAATAAGAATTTTCGGCCCAGGGTCATGAATTCAAATAATATTCTGATGATCAGTGACCAAAGCGGTATCAATAATCTGATGCGTCTGACTATTTCAAATTCCATCGCAAGCCAGGTTTCGGCCTTCAATAAAAGTATTGAGGCATTCGATTATTCATCAAGGATCAACAAAGTGGCTTATTCATACAGGGATGGAAACCAAAGTAAGATAGTTCTTGAAAGCTTTTCGAATATAGATCAATTTACCCCAAGCACCCCTAGAGTCCAATTGCTTCAGGCCAAAGCCCTCACCGAAAGGATATCAGCTACAAGGAGAACCGAAGAAGTTCCAGCTGTCGTTGCTCCAATTCCGCAGGAGGCTATAAGAGAAAGAAGAGCTATGGCCGCAGCAGCTGAGCGCCAGGCTTTGGATACCGTTCTGGTAAAACGCGATACTGCGTTAAATATTAGACTTGAGGATTTAATGTTAGGGATACCACCTTCAGACCCAGTAATACCAAGACCACAAACTGATCCAACAGAACGTATAGAACCCTTGGCTACTGATACTGTTCCAGCTCCAAAAAGTCTGACAGGTTCTATCAGTCTTGATCGGTTAAGATTTGAAAGGAGAGCAGGGGTTGATACGGATAATTACGTTTTTGACACCATACCAGAAATTAAGCAAGAAGTGAGAGAAAGGGTTCAGGCAACAGTTGGGCAAAGAAGTAATTTACTGGAAAACTTCAGGAGACAAAGTGCCCAAAAGAGAATCACGGGTCCTCAAAAAATGGTACCCCAATTCATTACCAATAACCTTTCAACAGATTGGGTAGTGGATCCATTGCGGGGATTTGGGATAGGCCTTTCAGGAAAAATGACCGATTTACTTGATAATCATGCATTCCAGGGAGGAATTATGTTCCCCTTGGATTTCAGATCCGGAAGTGACATATTCTTTGAATATGAATACCTGAAACAAAGAGTTGATGGCAGATTGAGATTTGACAGAAAAGCCATTCAGGTTTCAGAGGGAGAGCTGACTTTCCAAAAATATGTATTAAATCAGGTTGAATTAGGCTTTTCATATCCTTTCAGCCCCCATGGTAGGTTTTCACTTTCTCCTTTGATAGCTAAAACCCAATATTTTAACCTTAATCCTGATTCCATCATATATGGGCAGATACCGGAGCAGAATCGATTTGACGTACAATATGCAGGTGCAAGGGCTGAATTTGTAATTGATAAAACCGAAAACCTTGGTCTTTTTATGCAACAGGGTTTTAAAGGTAAAGTCGGTATAATTCACTATCAAGGGTTAAATAACGGAGAACGTTCATTTTCTAATTTCTATTTGGACTTCAGGAATTACCAAAAAATCCACAAAAACATAATTCTGGCTACCAGGTTTTATACAGGTTCATTTTTCGGTAACAACCCTCAAAGCTATTTGGTCGGAGGTATGAATAACTGGCTTTTCAATGAATTCTATGCACCACCGACCAACAGACCGGAGGAATCCCCTGTAAGGAATCCACAGGGAGTTGAGAATTCAAACATATTGTTTGCTGAGTTCGTTGATTTGAGAGGTTATTTGTTTGATGAAATCAGAGGCCGCAACATGATGACTTTGACAAATGAATTAAGAATCCCTCTGTTTTCTTATATGTCAAGAGGGAACATTACCTCCAATTTTGTGAAAAACTTCCAAATGGTGGCATTTTATGATATTGGATCAGCATGGAACAATTCAGCTCCATGGGAAAGGGTAAATGACCAAAACACTGAAGTCATCACAACGCCTGGTTCTCCTTTCAAAATTACCATCAATAATTTCAACAATCCTTGGTTACAAAGTTATGGGGCTGGAATCAGAACGGTGCTGCTCAATTACTATTTCAAGTTTGATTTGGCAAGGCCGGTAAGAAATTATCAAAGGGATGATTTAAGATTTTATGTTACCTTAGGGCATAATTTCTAATCTATTTTAATCTCATTTATGGTAAAATCAATGACAGGCTATGGCTTAGCCGGTGTTGAAAATGACACTTTTATTATCAGTGTTGAAGTAAAGACCCTGAATTCCAAGTTTTTGGACTTATCCATCCGGAGCCCAAAACAGTTTTCAGACAAAGAGCATGAAATAAGGAATATTGTATCCAAAGTATTGGATAGAGGGAAGGTGAATCTTACAATTGATTTCACCAATAAAGCAGGTACGGACATTCCTATTGCTATTAATGAAGACCTGTTTCAATCGTATTATAAGAAATACAGGAAATTGGCAAATGATGCGGGAGCCGAATCAGAGGATTTTTTTAAGCTGGCCTTACAATCTCCGGGAGTGATTTCAAACTTGGTGGAAAAGACCTCAGAATCCGAGGAATGGGAGGCTGTAAAAACTGTAATTGAGGAAGCACTTGTTAAATGTGACCAATTTAGGATAGATGAAGGCAATGTTCTTGCATCTAAATTTTTAGAGAACTTAGCTGTCATCAGGGAGGGATTGTCCCAAATAAGAATTTCAGACCCTATAAGGAAAGAAAGAATAAGGCTTAGGATCAGAAGTAATTTCAAAGACTGGTTGGAAGAAAATGATTTTGATAAAAACAGATTCGAGCAGGAATTGATCTACTATTTTGAAAAGATTGATATTACAGAGGAGATTGTTCGGTTAGAGACCCATCTGAATTATTTTGAAAAAAACCTGGTGGAGGATAATAATCAAGGGAAAAAACTGGGTTTTATATCCCAGGAAATTGGAAGGGAGATCAATACCATAGGATCAAAAGCGAATGATGCAGAAATACAAAAGTTTGTGGTGGTCATGAAAGATGAGCTCGAAAAAATAAAAGAGCAAACCTTAAATATTCTTTAAGAAGTCTCCCTTATAGAAATATTGGTATTATGAAGATCATACCGTTTGGATGGGGTAATTTAGTCCTTAACTCTTGTGGGTATTGCTTCGGTATTTTTCTGTCAGTTGAAGATACAAACAATGATAGCTGATTACACGTTGCTTGCGGTGGTCTTTTTATAACGTTGACGCTCAAAAGAGGAGATGGGTTCGAATTTATCATCAATGTCCACTCCTGTCAGGTAATCATTGATAAACTCACGGACCTCCTGAAAAGAAAGGTTGTGTATTATCTTGCCATTTTTGGCCAGGGATACCTGTCCTGTTTCTTCAGAAATGATCAACACCAAAGTATCAGTCGCCTCTGACATGCCTATAGCTGCTCTGTGGCGTAACCCAAACTGTGCCGGAACATCTCTTTCAGTTACAGGAAGAATACAACGCGCTGCTTTTACTTTTCCATTGTAAATAATGACCGCTCCATCATGTAAAGGACTGAATTTGTTGAAAATGGAAATCAACAATCTTTTCGAAACCTGTGCATCCAGGATATCTCCACTTTCTGCATAAAACTTAAGCTCTGAATTGCTTGAAATCACCATCAGAGCACCGGTATTGGTACCGGAAAGACTTTTTGAAGCCTCTATTATCGGATTGATGTTGAAAGCCTGACTTTCTCTTTTTTTCCAAAACAATAGTTCCTGAAGGAAATTCTCATTAGAAAGGAAGGATGACCTTCCAATGATCAATAAGAATTTTCTGATTTCCGGTGCAAATATAATTATGGCCGCAATAACACCAACTCCCATAAATTGGCCAAGAATGATGGATAGGAGCTCCATTCTTAAGGCATTTACCAACAAGTAGATCAGGTAAATGGATAGAAAACCCAAGAATATTTTAATCGCCACACTGCCTCTCAATAGTTTGTATACCTGATAGATAAGTATACTTACCAATGTGATATCTATGAGATTCACAATGGAAATGTCCAAAAAACCTATTTTGAAAAGTAAATTCAAGAGTATAGTTGGTTATATAATATTACGGTCTGTTTAGCTTCTTTTACATCATGTACCCTCAAAATTCCCGCACCGTGAATGAGTGCTGCCATATGAAGGGCAGTGGTAGCATTCAGCGACTCTTCTGGGGTCAAGTCCAGTTTTTTATAAATCATGGACTTTCTTGAAATCCCAACTAAAATTGGCGCTTGAATTATCTTAAAATAAGATAAATTTTTGAGAATCCAATAGTTTTGTTCTAAAGTTTTTGCAAAGCCAAACCCCGGATCTAATATCACATCTTTTATGCCAGCTTTATTAAAAATCTGAAGTTTTTTTGCGAAAAAATTAACAATTTCCAGCAATACATCATCATAATCTGTCTTGTGCTGCATATTCTTGGGATTGCCTCTCATATGCATGGCAATGTAGGGTACTTGTAGTCCAGCAACGGTACTGATCATTTCAGCGTCCAGATCTCCAGCTGAAATATCATTGATAATATCAGCTCCTGCCCCAACAGCTTCTTTAGCTACTTCAGCTCTGAAAGTATCAATTGAAATCAGGGTCCCAGGATTGTATTTTTTAATAATTTCAATGGCTGGAATGACTCTTGATAATTCTTCATCCACGCTGACCTCGTCTGCTCCCGGCCTTGAACTGTACCCTCCAATATCCAGAATATCAGCTCCATCCCGAATCATTTTATCCGCAATTTCTAAAAAGTCTTCCTTTTTTCCTGAAAATCTACTTCCTGCGTAAAATGAATCCGGAGTAATATTTATAATGCCCATTATCCATGGTCTGTCCAACAATAATAGCTTTCCTTTGATTCTAAGTGTTATTTTTGGAGGAAATAATTTATCTTCGAAATCCAAAGAATTGGGAAATAATTTATCCATTAAACAAATTAGCTTTGAAAACGCAAACGGTCAGCGAATATAATCAAGTTATA
>Ga0114946_10001966_pt1 | contig 14095 bp, 11 predicted proteins | sample WalLakDeSediment_FD_88676 | JGI IMG/M metagenome (GOLD analysis project Ga0114946, IMG submission 88676) | Lake sediment microbial communities from Walker lake, Nevada to study Microbial Dark Matter (Phase II) - Walker Lake 11/02/13 Deep Sediment | ecosystem: Environmental > Aquatic >...
CAGGTGGTGGAAGGGGGCGGCGTCCAGGTGGCGGGTTCTGCTCGCTGGGCGAGCAAAAGGTGCCAGGTGGTGGAGGGGGGCGGCGTCCAGGTGGCGGGCCCCTACGCCTGGGGGGAGCGCACCGGTTTCCGGAGGGCTTCCAGGTCCCTTCCGGATGGGCTCTGGAAGGCCCGCAAGCCGAATTCCGGGATCGTGGCAAGGATGTGGTCGAAGATGTCGGCCTGGATACCCTCGTAGGTCACCCAGTTGGTGTCGTTGGTGAAGGCGTACACCTCCATGGGTACCCCCTCCGGTCCCGGCTGGAGCTGGCGGACCATGAGGATCATGTCTTTGTGAATCCCAGGGTGCTGCCGGAGGTAGCTCACGATGTAGGCCCGTAGCGTACCCACGTTCGTGAGGCGGCGGCGGTAGGGGATGACGTTTGGCTCCGCCCCCTCTTCGGTCTCCCCCGAATCCTTCGCCCTGTTGTAGGCCTCGATCTCTTCCAGCTTGCTCCGGATGTACTCCCGCAGGAGCTCCCACCGGCCGAGCTTTTCGATCTCCTCGGCGGTGAGGAAGCGAAGGGTGTTCATGTCCAGCTGAAAGGACCGCTTGATTCGGCGTCCCCCCGCGAGCCGCATCCCGCGCCAGTTCTTGAAGGAGTCCTCGATGAGCTTGTGGGTGGGGATGGTGGTGATGGTCCGGTCCCAGTTCTGGATCGTCACGGTGTGCAGGGCGATATCGACGACGTCCCCGTCGGCCCCGTACTTGGGCATCTCGATCCAGTCTCCCACGGCGATCATGTCGTACTGGGTGATCTGGACACTGGCCACCAGGGAGAGGATGGTGTCCCGGAACACCAGGAGGAGGACGGCCGTCATGGCGCCGAAACCCCCCAGGATCAGGGTCGGGCGCTGGCCCATGAGGGTGGAGATCACCACGATGGCGGCCACGATGTAAAGGACGATCTTGACGATCTGGAGGTACCCCTTGATGGGGCGGCTCTTGGCATCGGGCCGGCTGGCGTAAATGTCGTTCAGCGCCGTGAGGAACCGGTCGGCGGCCAGGACGATGACCAGGACCATGAAGCCCATGGCCAGGCGCTGGACGAGAAGGTCCACTCCCTCCGGGATTCCAGGGATCAGGGGCACCCCGTAGTAGATCACAACGGCCGGGGCCACATTGGCCAGCCGGTTGAACACCTTCTGGCGAAGGATGACGTCGTCCCAGGTGAACTGGGTGCGCTTCACCACCCGGGTGATGGCCCGGAGCAGATAACGCTTCGTTAGGCTGTCGGCGATCCCGGCGAGAAGCACGACACCCAGGGACCAGAGCATCGTCTCGGCCCAGGGGTAAAGCTGGAAGAACCCGTCGAACATGGTGGAGGTCACTCCGGTCTCGAGGATCGGCAGGGGCTCACGCAAAGTGTCTTCATCGGGGCCGTCGCACCACCCGGTACCGCTCCAGCCACTGGAGGCCCAGGTCGTCGGTGCGGACGAGGTAGGCCACCTCCCCGGCCCCCGAACCCGCCCCGAACCCTATGAGGCGTGATGCCGCCGGGACCTCCACGGATCCCCTGAGGGCTCCCTCCGAATCGAAGACGTCCATTCGTTGTTGCTCGTCCGCGGGGAGCCAGCGCTGGACCCACACCTCCCCTGCAGGGGACACCCGGGACCGGTCAGGCCGGAAGGGGGGGAAGGTCTCGGCCCACTCGCTGTCGTCAATCGACGGCCTGCCGCCCCCTCCAAAGCTCCCGCCCCGGCTCATCCGGGTGCTGGACTCCCCGGAAGAGCTACTGGTCGTCATGACCATGAGCCCGCCGCCGCTGGACTCCTCCAGGTAGGCCTCCTTGTCGGCCTGGGAAATTGGCAGGGGCTCGAAGTCGTGGGAGGGGCCCGCCACCACGGTGCCGTCGGGGAGGCGCCACTCCACCGCATATCCGTTGGCCCGGAGCACGGCCACCCGGCCGTCGGGCCCCACCGCCCAGTCGTCTCGACCCTCCATCATGATGCCCGACACCCTCACGTTCCCCCCGCTGCGCTGCACCCGGGCCTCGGGACGCCAGAGGCGGGCCACGGTATCCGTCCGGGCCGTCGTCCGGTCGTATCGGGCCACCGCCGTGGAGTCGGGCGGACCCTGGCCGAGGGCTCCGAAGGCCATGAAGTAGAGGCGTCCACGCTCATCGACGGCCCGGGGGAGGAGGAAGGACGGTGCCCCGTCTTCCCGGGGAATCGCCATGGACATGCCGTCCTGGAAGGAACCGTCGGGCCCGATGATGACGAAGCGTCCCTTGCCCAGGTCCACCAGGAGGGTGGAGTCCCCCGGTAGCGGAAAGACCTGGTCCGGCTGCCTGTACTCCCCGGGGCCGCCACCGACCCGGCCGAGGGTGTCGGCCGCTCCCGCGTCCATGTCCACTCGGAGGACGACCTGGCTGAGGGGATCCGCCGCCAGGAGTACCCCGTCCGGCAGCTCCCGCACGCTGGCCAGGAAGCTGAAGGGGTCGGGATAGGCCGCGTCCAGCTCCAGCGCCGCCGCCGAGCCGGCGGCCTCCGCTCCGCCCCCGCCTCCACCGTCGGAACAAGCGGCCACGGCCATCAGGAGGGACACGAATACCAGGGGCCGAGCTGCTCCGACACCGTTCATCATGACTTCACCTCGTGTGCGAGAACATCAAACGTCCGCTGGTGTAAGCGGACGCGATTAGAATTCAGTATGATTAACCTGGGCGGCTGCCACAACCGGGCGGCGCCTGCGGGCTTCGCGACCACGACAATCCCAGGAGATCGGTCCCATGCAGGAACAGGGAAGGGCGAAGAGCGAATTCGGGCTTTCGGCCCACGGCATCAGGAACGCCAACACGATCTGGTGGAACCTCTCGACCCCCGCTCTCTACGAGCACGCCGTCCAGCGGCACGAGGGGCTGGTGGCTCACCTGGGACCCCTGGTGGTGAGGACAGGCCAGTACACGGGACGTTCTCCGAAGGACCGCTACATCGTGAAGGAGCCCTCCACGCAGGACAAGGTCTCCTGGGGGAAGGTGAATCATCCCTTCGACACCAGAGCCCACGAGGTCCTCCGGGCTCGTCTCACGGCCTACCTCCAGGGCAGGGACCTTTTCGTGCAGGACTGTTACGCCGGGGCCGACCCGGAGCACCGGGTGCCCATCCGGGTGGTGAACGAGAACGCCTGGGCAAACCTCTTCGTCCGGAACATGTTCATCCAGGAGCATGATCCGGAGAAGCTCAGGCGCCACGTCCCCGATTACACCATCCTCCACGCCCCGGGCTTCCAGGCGGTTCCGGAGGAGGACGGAACCAACTCCGAGGCCTTCATCATTCTCCACTTGGGGCGCAGGGAGGTCATCATCGGTGGATCGGCGTACGCCGGGGAGATCAAGAAGTCCATGTTCTCCGTCATGAACTATCTCCTGCCGCAGAAGGGCGTGCTTCCCATGCACTGCTCCGCCAACTACGGCGAGAGCAGGGACGACGTGGCTCTCTTCTTCGGTCTCTCCGGGACCGGGAAGACCACCTTGTCGGCCGACGCCAGCCGTACCCTCATCGGCGACGATGAGCACGGATGGAGCGACACGGGGGTCTTCAACTTCGAAGGGGGTTGCTACGCGAAGGTCATCCGGCTGTCGCCGGAGGGGGAACCGGAAATCTATGCGACCACCCGCCGCTTCGGAACCATCCTGGAGAACGTGGCCATGGACTCGGACACCCGGCGTCTGGACCTGGATTCAGACGAGTTCACCGAGAACACCCGGGCCTCCTATCCCATCCCCCACATCCCCAACGCCACCCGGGACGGCATGGGAGGGCATCCAAAGAACGTCATCTTCCTCACCGCCGACGCCTTCGGGGTCCTTCCCCCGGTAGCGAAGCTTACCCCCGCCCAGGCCATGTTCCACTTCCTGTCAGGGTATACCGCCAAGGTGGCGGGGACAGAGCGAGGCGTCACGGAGCCCCAGCCCAACTTCAGCGCCTGCTTCGGCGCCCCCTTCCTGCCTCTCCACCCCACAGTCTACGACGACCTCCTGGGCAAGAAGCTCTCGGAGAGCGGTGCGGACGTCTGGCTCGTGAACACGGGCTGGAGCGGTGGACCTTTCGGGGTCGGCAGTCGCATGAAACTGGCCTACACCCGGGCCATGGTTCGCGGCATTCTGGATGGCACGCTGGCGAACGTGCCCACTACGCCGGACCCTGTATTCGGCGTGCACGTGCCCGAGAGCTGTCCCGACGTTCCGGCTGAGATCCTCCAGCCCCGGAGCACTTGGGCCGACAAGGAGGCCTATGACGCCCAGGCCCGGAAGCTGGCGGGCATGTTCGTGGAGAACTTCAAGCAGTTCGAGGAGCACGCGAGGGACGACGTGAAGGCGGCCAAGCCCAAGGTGTGATGTCCCAAGGAACCGGGGGCTCCCGCCGGGTGTTAGGCCGTCGGGGTTGGGTGGGCGAGGGGGTGGCTCCGGGCGACCGGTTGCCACCCCCGTTGCATCCTCCGATTCCATGGGCTCACGCTCCAGGAACCGGCGTGAGGAGCTGAGGGGTCCCTTCGGCCACCCCGGAAGATGGAAGATCTCGAAACGAACCCGGGGCAGCCGGGATCTGGATTCCCGAGGCCCCGAAACCCATCCGCGAGGATGAGAAAGCGACCGATGTCCGACTCCTACTACGATGCCGCCGACCTCTCGAAGTTCGGCGATATGGGCGAGTTCGCCCCGGAACTGGCCCGGAAGTTCTTCGGCTGGTACGGCGCTGTCTTTGAGGAGGGAGCCCTCACGGAGCGTGAGAAGGCCCTCATCGGCCTTGCCGTGGCCCACGCCGTCCAGTGTCCCTATTGCATCGACGCCCTTACCGAAGCCTGCCTGGAGAAGGGCTCCGACCCGGAGCAGATGACGGAAGCGGTCCACGTGGCCGTGGCGATCCGAGGCGGGGCCTCCCTGGTCCACGGGGTCCAGATGAAGAACAGCCTGAAGAGGCTGGGGATGTGATGGGCGCCGCTACGTTCGTGCCCACGGAGCCCCACAAACCCGCCCCATCCATGGGAGGCAAGCCATGAGGCGTCCTCTCCCCACTCTGCAAAGGCGGGGCAGCGCACTCTCGGTCCCCGGGGTCCAGCTGGAGGTGCTCTCCGGCCTGGGCCTGAGGCAGGGGTTCCACGAGGCCCTCCAGGGAGCCGACCTGTTTCCCCTTCATGCCCTGGGAATCACCGTCCTCCAGGTCAACGTGGGGAAGAAGTGCAACCAGACCTGTAAGCACTGCCACGTGGACGCCGGGCCCGATCGTACCGAGGTCATGCCCGACGCCGTGGTGGACCAGGTCCTGGCGGTCCTGGAGGGGACGGACATCCCCACCCTGGACATCACCGGTGGCGCGCCGGAGCTACACCCCCGGTTCCGGGAGATGGTGAGCCGGGCCAGGGACCTTGGCCGTCACGTCATGGACCGGTGCAACCTCACGATCCTCCTGGCTCCCCGCTTCCAGGATCTGCCGGAGTTCCTGGCAGAGCACCAGGTGGAGGTCGTGGCCTCCCTGCCCCACTACAACCAGGGGCAGACGGACGCCCAACGGGGCGAGGGGACGTTCGGGGAGTCGCTGGAGGCCCTTCGGAAGCTGAACGGCCTGGGGTACGGAAGGGACGGGAGCGGTCTCCTACTGAACCTGGTGACCAACCCCGTGGGGGCCTTCCTCCCGGCCCGCCAGGATGCCCTGGAGCGGGACTGGAAGAGGGAGATGGAGCGCAGGCACGGCATCGTGTTCAACAACCTCTACACCATCACCAACATGCCCATCTCCCGGTTTCTGGAGTACCTGCAGGAGAGCGGGAATCTGGAGCTTTACATGGACCGCCTGGTGGCGGCCTTCAACCCCCAGGCCGCCCAGGCGGTGATGTGCCGGTACACCCTATCGGTGGGGTGGGACGGCAGCCTGTTCGACTGTGACTTCAACCAGATGCTGGCCCTTTCGGTGAACCACGGGGCACCCAGGACCATCTTCGACTTCGACCTGGAGGCCTTGAAGAGGCGCGAGATCGTCATCGGGCCCCACTGCTTCGGCTGCACGGCCGGGCAGGGGTCCAGCTGTGGGGGGGCAGTGGCGGAGTAGGGCCATCCAGCCCGCCTGTTCGGGCTACCGCCTTTCCCAAAGGAACCGCTGGAGGAAGTCCTCCATGGCGTCCCAGGTCTGGAGCCATTTGCCGAAGACCAGGAAGTCGTGGACCTCGTCGGGAAAGACGATGAGCTCGTAGTGGACCCCGTGGGCCCGGAGGGCCTGGACCAGCCCCACCGTCTGGGAAAAGGCCACGTTCCGGTCGTCGTCCCCGTGGATCAGGAGGACCGGGGAGGTCCACGTGTCCATCTTGGACACGGAGGATGACCGGTAGCTCACCGCCTCCGGGTCCAGGACATCCCCCCAGAGATGGACCCCGGCAATGTCCACCCCCGCAGCGAAGACGTCCGAGTGTCGGGCCAACCCCTGGGCCGTGAGGATGCCGCCGTACGACAGCCCCCATAGCCCCACCCGGTTGGGGTCCACGTCATCCCGTCCCTGGAGATAGAGGCCCGCCGCCAGGATGTCCTGATACTCGGAGTTCCCTCGTCGGCCGACGTCCGGAGCCATGCGAAACTCCTTCCCGTAGCCGATCCCGCTCCTGAAGTTCACGCTGAGGACTACATAGCCCTGGTTGGCGAAGTACTGGTTGATGCCGTAAGCCCAGTGGTAGAAGATCCGGTCATGGTAGCCCAGGAACATCTGCCGCCTGGGTCCCCCGTGGATGAAGATGAGGGCCGGCCGCTTCTCCCCGGGCCTCAGATCCGGGGGGAGGAAGAGCTGGTTGTAGAACTCGAAGCCGTCGGGGGCGGTGAGGGTGACGTTCGTCGGCGTCACGTGGCGGTCTTCAGGGAAGCGGGAGGGAAGCTCCGTGATGACCCGCGCTTCACCTCCCCGGGAGGGGACCAGGCCCACCGAGAGGGGCAGGGAGGCCCCGGACACCAGGACAGCCACCTGCTGGTCCGAGGCCAGGGAGGCCGGCTTGGTTTCGATCATGTCTCCCCGGGTGAGCTGCCGGGGCCCTCCTCCTGCGGTGGAGACGGCGAAGAGATCCCGGCGATGGATGTCCCCCATGTTCGCCGCGTAGTAAAGGGTCCGGCCGTCCTTGGACAGGCTCACGTATTCCACCTCGCCCTCCCCGGGCGTGAGCTGGAAGGGATCCCCTTCGTGGCCGGAGACGGGAACGGAGTAGTAGTGCCGCCAGTTCCCGGGCTCCGCCGTGAAGACCAGGTGCTGGTGGGCCCACATGAGGTCGCTGATGGTGGTGAAGGCCGTGTCGGCGGGGCGATTGTGCCAGACTTCCCGGCCTTCTCCCGTGGCCAGGTCCGCCACCCAGAGGGAGAGATCGTACCCTCCGGCGAAGGTGGCCCGCTCAAGACCTGCCGGGAGGGCATCTCCTGGGAGATCACTGGGCCGCTCGGCCCGGGCGCCGAACGGGAGCCCCGGTCGCCGGATGAAGGCAACCCGGGTCCCGTCGGGAGACCAGACGGGGGACGTGTCCCGGTCCACGCCCGGAGCCAGGTAGCGCACCGAGGGCTGGCTCGTGTCGTAGATCCCGATGAAGGAGTGGTCGTCCCTCTGGCTCACGAAGGCCACGAAGCGGCCGCAGGGAGACCAGGTAGGATTCCCGTTCTGGCCCCAGGCCCGGAAGAGGGGAGGGATGTCATCGGTGCGCTCGGTCAGGTCCGTGTCGGCGTTCACCGGGGCTCGGTAGATCTGGCCCTCCCTCACGAACAGCACCCACCTGCCGTCGGGTGAAAGGACGGGGCTGGGTCCCTCCACCACCCGCCACGCCTCACCACCCCGGGTGTCCACGGCCCAGATGGCCTGCTCCGACCCCCTCGGATCGTGATCGGGATTCGCCACCCATCCCTGCCTGTTGGGGGCGTGCCCACGGACGAAGACCACCGTCTCCCCATCGTCGGAGATCCGGATGGCGCTGAGGTCCTGGCCGTTGTCCTCCATCCAGAAGGTGAGCTGCACCGGCTGGAAGTCCGGAGCCACCGCCGTAAAGACGTTCCGCATTCCCCTTTCGACGGAGATCCAGGCGATGCGGTCCAAGGTCCTGGCCGAGACCATCTGGGAAGGGAAGGGTGGGCTCAGGAGATCCTCGAAGGAGAATGCTTGGGCCAGGATGGGCTTCCCGGATGGGATGGCGAGAAGAGTGCAGAGGAGGACGGCCAGGGGGATTCCCGGCCACCACCGACGAAAGCTGCGCATAGGGGTTCTCCATGTCCTGATTGAGGGCGTCCGAGAAAAGCGTCCAGGAAACAATGCGTGCTCGGGAAAGGGTTCGGCCTACCAGCCCATGACGTACCCGTCCCGCCTGGGGTCGGCTCCTCCCATGAGGACGCGGTTCGCTGCGTCCACCACCACTCCGTTCACGCCGCCCACGGAGCTGGTCCAGTCCGGGTACGTCCCCACTTCGTGGCCTCGGAGCAGGAGCTCGAACAGGACCTCCTCCGGGACCCGGGACTCCACCTGGACCCCGAGTCCCGAAAGCCCCCAGCGGAAGCGAGGGGACTCGATGGCGGACTGGATGTCCATCTCGAAGTCGATGAGCTTGGTGATGACCTGGGGGAGGGTCTGCCAGATCCCGGTGCCTCCGGGGGTACCCAGGGCGGCGAAGGGCTTCCCCTCCCTGGTGATGATCACCGGAGACATGTTCCAACGGGTTCGCTTGCCGGGCTCCACGTAGGCCGGGCTGCCGGGGTCGAGCTCGAACCACGAGATCCCGTTGTTCAGCAGCACCCCTGTCTCCCCCGCAACGAACCCCGCTCCCCAGAACTCTCCGGCGGTGGCGGTGAGGCTCACCATGTTCCCCTCCCGGTCCACCACTGTCAGGTGGGTGGTTCCGGTCTGGCTTACTCCCGGGGACGGATTCATGGCGGCCTGGTCCATCTGGATCCGGCCCCGCTGCTCTGCGGCGTACTCCTTGGACAGGAGGCGGTGGTAGGGGATCTCCACGGACATGAACCCGGGGTCGCCGCTCCATTCCGCCCGGTCGGCGGCGGCCAGCTTCACCGCTTCGATGAGGAGGTGGAGGTAGTCGGGGCTGTTCTCCCCCATGGCCGCCAGGTCATAACCCTCCAGGATGTTCAGGATCTGGGGGATGGCCAGGCCGCCGCTGGAATTGGGACGGGGCGTGAAGACCTGGAAGCCCCGGTAGGAGGTGGAGAGGGGCTCCTCCCAGGTGGCCTGGTAGGAGGCCAGGTCCTGGAGGCTCAGGACCCCGCCGTGGCGCCTCACGGCGGCCACCATCTCTTCGGCGATCTCCCCTTCGTAGAAAGCCTCGAACCCCTGATCCGCCAGGATGCGGTAGGTCCGGGCCAGCCTGGGGTTGCGGATGGCCTCGCCGGTGAGGGGCGGGTCCCCGCCTCCCCACCATGCCTCGGCGGCGGCTCCTCCCCACTCCAGGAAGAAGGGGGCACTCCGGTGCCGTTCAGCCGCAAAGGGAGTGGCGGGGTACCCCTCCTCCGCCAGACGGATGGAGGGCGCCAGAAGCTCCCCCGCCGTCATGGTGCCGAAGCGGGCCCTTGCCGCCTCCCACCCCGCCACCGCCCCGGGCACCAGCACGGGGAGGGGTCCCCGTTCGTCGATCCCCTCCGGGAAGTGGGCAGCCGTCAGCTCCGCCGGGGCCCTGCCGGTGAAGTTGAGGAGGTGGACTTCCCCCGTTGCGGCCTCGTAGATCAGCATGAATCCGTCGCCGCCCGCTCCCGAGAGGTAGGGCTCCACCACCCCCAGGGCCGCGGCGGTGGCCACGGCCGCGTCCACCGCGTTCCCTCCAGCAGCCAGAACCTGGAGTCCCACCGCCGCTGCCTGAGGATGGTTGGCCGCCACCATGGCCTGGGTGCCGCCCACGAAGGGGCGCGTGGTCTCCTGGGAGCTTGCCGGTATCGGCAGAGCTGCGAAGGTCGCCCATACCAGTGCTGCCCCGAGAGTGCCGGTGAACCAACGCCTGATCCGCATGCTCTTCCTTCCCGTTTGTCTCCCGTCCGCTATGGCCCCGGTGCGCGGACGGGGAGCCACCGAGCCCTGGGGGCCTTCCCAACAAGGTAGGACAAGGGGTTCCCATGGGCGAGGCGGGGGGGTGCGGAAAGGACGAAAAGGGCCCTTTTGGCGGGCACGATCCCTGCAACAGGATTCGTCAGAACCCAACGCAGAGGCGGACCATGGGCGATCACGACATCCTCAAGTGCCGGAATTGGGGTATCCCTCTCGGGACCCGGGTCCACTTCGACTGGCTCTATGGAATTGCCAAGTGGCTCCTTGTCCTCAACCTCCTGGACGGGGTTTTCACGCTCATCTGGGTGCAGCACTTCGATGCTCAGGAAATGAACATCCTTCTGAGCGATCTGGTCCACGACAGCCCCCTGTTGTTCATGCTGGTGAAGCTCACCCTTGTTTCGCTGGGAACACTCTTTCTGTGGCGCAACCGCAACAACTTCCTGGCCGTGGTCTCCCTCTTTGTGGCTTTCTTCAGCTACTACCTGGTGCTGCTCATCCATCTCCGGTACTCCTCCATCGTGTTCTTGTGAGTGCCGGAAGGACACCGCCTCCGGAATCTCTTTTCTCCTCCCTCCTTGCCAGGAACCGCCTGGCCGTAGCAGAGTATCCATACGTGCGGCTTCGCGACTGCTACCTATACCCGGCATCATGATCAGATTTACACTCGCTGCCTTCGCGGTTTTCGTGGCCGCTCAGGTGGAGCCTGTCCAGGATCCGGAGGAATCACCACCTCCTTCCGTAAGCGTGATCCGTGTGGACGGGGCCATCAGCCCCGTGACCACGAACTACATCCGCCGGGGTCTGTCCGAAGCCAGGGAACGGGGGTCTTCCCTTCTGGTGGTCGAGTTGGATACGCCGGGGGGGCTCTTGGAGTCCACCAAGGACATCGTCCAGATCTTCTTCGAATCCGATCTGCCCATCGCCGTCTTCGTCTCCCCGGACGGCGCCCGGGCCGCCAGCGCCGGCACCTTCATCACCATGGCTGCCCACGTCGCTGCCATGGCTCCATCCACTACCATCGGCGCGGCCTCCCCCGTCTCCATCGCCCCAGGGGGCGCCGAGGCCGACACCGTCATGCAGAAGAAGATCTTCGCCTACTCGGAGAGCTTCATCGAGAGTATTGCCGATAGGCGCGGGCGAAACGCGGAGTGGGCCATCTCTGCCGTCCGGGAGGGGTCCTCGGTTACGGAGACGCGGGCCCTGGAGCTCAATGTCATCGACCTCCTGGCCCAAGACCGGGAGGACCTGCTCCGATTGTTGGACGGGTGGGTCGTGGAGGGCGACACGTTGCGAACGGCGGGCGCGGTGGTGACGGAGATCCCGCCGAATCTGGCGGAGCGATCCCTGGGTCTTCTCATGCGGCCGGAGGTCATGCTTCTCCTCACCCTCATCGCTATCTACGGCATCGTGGGTGAAGTCACCAACCCTGGAGGTATCGTCCCGGGAGTGGCGGGTGTCATCGCCCTTATTCTGCTGCTCTTCGCCTCCGCAGCCATGCCCATCAACGTGGCCGGCTTCGCCCTCATCGCCCTTGCCGTCGTCCTCTTCGTGGCGGAGGCTTTCACTCCCGCCTTCGGGCTCTTTCTCGCGGGCGGAGCTGTGTCTTTCTTCCTGGGGGCCCTCATGTTGTTCCAGCATCTGCCGGAGCCCATGAACCTGTCGTGGAGCTGGCTCATCCCGGCTACCCTCCTCACAACCCTCTTCTTCGCCCTCATCGTGACCGCCGGGATCAAGGCCCAGTTCCGACCGGTCCGAACCGGGACGGAGTCGCTGGTGGGAGAGCGGGCCGAGGTCATCGAGCGAATCCAGGCCAAGGGGGGCAAGGTGTTCGTGAAGGGGGAGTACTGGAACGCTATCGGCCCGGAAGAGATCGGGGAGGGGGAGTGGTGCGAGGTCGAGGGCATCGAAGGACTCACGCTCAAGGTGCGGCCGTGGAAGAATCCGGACGCCCCGCCGACTCAGGTCTGAACGGAGAGGGAACGAGAGATGGAGAACATCATGGTAGTCCCCGAGTTCCTGAGCTGGCTGATCCCCTTGGTGTTGCTGGCGGCGGTCCTGCTTCCGCAGATGATAAGAATCCTGCGGGAGTACGAGCGGGCCGTGGTGTTCCGCCTCGGGAAGTTCCTTTCGGTCAAGGGGCCGGGCCTGGTGGTGCTGGTGCCCTTCATCGACCGGATCGAGCGAGTGGACATGCGGGTCCTCACCATCAACGTGGAGCGCCAGGAGATCATCACCAGGGACAACGTCACCGTGGAGGTTGACGCCATCCTCTTCTTCAGGGTCGTGGACGCCGAGAAGGCCATCATCCAGGTGGAGCGCTACATAGACGCCACGACCTGGCTGGGCCAGACCACGCTGCGAAGCATCGTGGGCCAGGTTGAGCTGGACCAGTTGCTGACGGAGCGGGAAGAGGTCAATCAGAGCATCCAGACCATCATCGACCGGCAGACCGATCCCTGGGGCATCAAGGTGGTGTCCGTGGAGGTCCGGGACGTGGTCCTGCCTGAGAACATGAAGCGGGCCATGGCCCGGCAGGCTGAGACGGAGCGGGAGCGCCGGGCGAAGGTCATCAACGCCGAAGGAGAGTACCAGGCCGCCAGCCGGCTGGTGGAGGCCGCCGAGATGATGCAGGTGGCTCCCATGGCCCTGCAATTGCGCTTCCTCCAGACCATGACCCAGGTGGCCGAGGAGAACGCCAGCTTCGTCCTCCTCCCCATGCCCATGGACTTCCTGGAGGCCTTCCGGGCCATTGGCAAGAGAGGCAAGGAAGGGGAGTAAGAACCCTGTCCATGGCTTCCCTGGAGCTTACCTCTGGGCTCCTCTTGCTTGCGGGGCCCGGCCTCGTCCCGGGTATACCCTTCAAGCTCACCCCTGAGCTCCTCCTCCTGCTGGGTCCCGGAGTCCTGGCCCTCATGGCGTGGCTCGAAACCTCCCTCCCCATCGGACTCATGGTCCCTGCGGGGGTGGCGTTGGCCCTCGGCGCCTTTCTCGCCCATGAAGGTTACCTCTCCCTCCCCGAGGTGGTCCTGGCGGCTGGGTTGGGAGGGATGGCCGGCGATTGGACGGGGTATTGGGTCGGCCGTCGCTGGAGAACCTCCATCTTCCTGCGGGCTCCCTGGGTGGTGGGTCGCTTGGCCCGCCGCTACCAAGCCCCCACGGCCCGGATCATCCAGAATCATCCCTTTTGGGCGGTCTCCCTGGGGCGCACCGTGTCGTTCGTGCGCACCCTCATGCCTGCGGCGGTGGGGCGTAGCGGGATGCCCTTCGGTCGCTTCGCCCTCCTCGACGTCATCGGAGTGGCAGCCTGGCTCGCCCTGTACGTGGCGGTGGGAACCCTTGCCGGAGCTAGCTGGCGCGCCGCAAGCGGGCTTGTTGGCACGGGGTGGGCTCTCTTGCTTCTTGTGGTCATCTCCACCCTGTTGGTGGTGGGGCGAATCCGGGCCCGACGGAACCCCCTGGGGTAGGGCTGTCCGAGAGGTCCGGGATGTGGTTTGCCGCCTCCCGGGCGGCGGCCCCTCGAGGCTATTTGCGTGTAACCTTTCTCCCTCTTCTATCCCTCCCTTCAACCCCCGCTACGCCGAACGCCACTCACAGATACGCGGCGGGGATCGTCCCGTGGCGAAGGCTCGCCACACATCGTATCCCTCCTGACAGGAGGTCGCTTTCAAGAGGGACCGGCGCCGTGATGCCGCCCTTCTGAGAAACAAGACTCAGGCGGCGGCAAGGTTTCTTTCGGTTTCGTCCGGTCCGTGGGGGGCGTGGGGGGGTCGGCGGGGCCGGTGGCCGGGCTTCTAAGGGGCGCCCAAACGGGACCCCGCCGGGGGAGCGCTGGAGAGGTTGTGGCGGGGGCACCCCACCTCATTCCAGAGGAGGGGAATGGGGGTGCTGGAGTGCACCGGGTGGGAAAGAAGCGGGCGGGTAAGACAGCGATTGCCGGTAAGTGGCCAAACCTACCGAGCTTGACGGCGGGGTTGCACTTGTAGGTGATTATTGCCGGTAAGTGAGGGCGCGTCCCCGGACCTGTCCGGCCATCGCTCACTTGCCGTCGATTATTGCCG
>Ga0114946_10001967_pt1 | contig 14095 bp, 11 predicted proteins | sample WalLakDeSediment_FD_88676 | JGI IMG/M metagenome (GOLD analysis project Ga0114946, IMG submission 88676) | Lake sediment microbial communities from Walker lake, Nevada to study Microbial Dark Matter (Phase II) - Walker Lake 11/02/13 Deep Sediment | ecosystem: Environmental > Aquatic >...
GGCATCCACACCCTTCGGAGCGCTTCGCCGTCAGGACCCGAGGCAGGAGCCGGATGCGGTAGTGCCCGCACGTCCGGATCTGTACGGGGGGCCCGGGGTAACCCGGGTCCCTACCGTGCTAGGTGAAGCGGGCCACGAGGTCGTGTTTGCGACCCCCGATGGGCGACCCTCGGCCGCCGATCCGCGGATCCTCAGCGGCCGCGGCTTTGGCCTGTTTCGACCGTGGCTCCGGGCCGTCCCCCACGCCCGGGAGCTCTATGCCCAAATGGTGGCGAGCGTGGAATTTCAAGATCCGCTGGCTTACGCGACGCTCCGGGCCGACGACTTCGATGGCATGATCCTGACCGGCGGCCACGCCAAGGAGATGTTGGGCTACCTCGAGTCCAGCGAGATTCAGGCCTTGGTCGTGGCCCACATGCGCGCCGACAAGCCGATTGGCGCGATCTGTCACGGTGTGTTGATCCCCGCCCGCGCGATCGACCCCGAGTCCGGGCGCTCGGTCTTGTACGGGCGCAAAACCACGGCCTTGACCCGGTTTCAGGAGCTCTCGGCCTGGGCCGCGACCGCGCTTTGGCTGGGGTCCTATTACCGGACCTATGCGCGGACCGTGCAAGCGCAGGTGACCGAGGTCCTCGCCAAGCCCGAGGACTTCAGGACCGGACCGCTGACCGTGACGAGGGAGGGGCCGCGGACCGCGGACGTCGGCTTCGTGGTCCGCGACCGCAATTATGTGTCAGCCCGCTACTTTGTCGACGCGTATCGGTTCGCCGGCGTGTTCGCGGCGGTGCTCGCGGAGGTCGGCGCCGAGCAGGCCGCCGCGGCGTGCACATGAAACGGCCGGGCGCTCGATGAGCGCCCGGCCGTTGATGCAAGCAGGGTCGGGTCAGTTCGCGGGCGTGTTCGTGAACTCGAAGAACTCCCGGCAAGGCTGGCCGCGCAGCGACGGGCAGGGCGGCAGCTCGGTCGGGATCACCAGCCCCGGGAGGATCGGCAAGAGGATCGAGCTCGGGGCGTCGGCCGAGTGGGCGACCTCGATGCGCGCGCTGGCGGTCTGCGAATCGTCGAGGATGAACAGCCACTCGGCGCGGCTCGATCCGGGCGTGTCAATCGAGATGCGGACCCGCGACCCGACCCGAAACGCGTGGGCGAAGGGGAACACGTGGACCCGGGCTTCCACCCATTCGTCGGCCGGGACTGGGGCGAGGTCGGCCTCGCGGTGGGTCTGGACCGGGGCGAGGGGCGTGGAGGATTGACCGTCGAGCGCCCGCTGGCTGGCCCGGAGCCAGCCCGATTGAATGTACATCTCTTGCCCGTCGATCCGGACCTCGGAGATGTTGACCTCGAGGTCGGCCTCGCCGACGGAGCTGCGGATCCACAGGTCGGCGCTGGCCGGCCCGACCATCACGAGGTCTTGGGTCAGCGGCTCGCTGAGGAACACCGCCGCCGTGTCGGCTTCATCCTGCTTCCAGTTCCACGGTGGGAGCTGCGTGTTGATGTCGCCGGTGGGCAAGATGCTGGTCCGCGCGTCGTTGGGGTCGATGTGATAGCCCGAGCCGCCGCCGTCGGCGGCGGGCATGGTCGACGCGAGCGAGCCGTCGGGCTGGAGGTACCAGCGCTCGGGCGCGAGGTCCTCGGGCGGCCACTCGTGGAAGCTGAGCTCCCAGGCGCTCTGCGGGATGCCGTCGCTGTAGGCGCTCGAGTTGCCCATCTCGAGCTTGATCTTGATCGGGTCTTCGCCCTCGAAGGCCGCGAGGGCCTCGGCGTAGCTGCCGTACATGGTGTAGGGATCGGCCGGGAATTGGACGGGCTCGCCGAGCAGGGCGCCGAACAGCGTCGGGCCCATGTTGCGCAGGGGCGCCGAGATCATCGGGATCTCCTCGCGCAGGTAGAAGTCGAAGAACGCCCCCCAATAGATCAGGTGCTCGGGCACGTAGCCGTCGGCGTGGACGCCATTGAACATGGTGAATTTGACCATCGGCGAGCTGGTGAAGGCGTTGTATAGCGAGGCAAAGTCGCCGCCGGTCTGCTCGTCTTGCCAGGCCCCGGTCACGAACACCGGCACGTCGATGTTGCCCACGAATTTGAGGGGGGTCAGGGGGTCGTAGAGCTCGGGGGTGTAGTAGGGGTGTTCGTCGACCTTGACGATGATGTCGACGAATTGGCTGTGCAGCAGCTGGTTCTCCTCGCAGACCGTGTCGCCGTCGTTGACCATGCCCTGCTCCCAGCCCTGGCCGTAGGGGACCGCGTCGTCGAGCACGTTCTCGGCCCAATTGATGGCGAAGCCGTCGTTGGTGATGCCGCCGGGGCGCAGGGTCGAATCGGCGGTGTGCGAGAAGATTGACAGGGGCGCGATCGCGGCGAGGCTCGGCGGCTGGGTCTGCGCGACCCACATTTGCGAGATCCCTGGGTAGCTCAAGCCGGCCATCCCGACCTTGTTGCCGAGCACCCAATCTTGGCTGGCGATGGTCTCGATCAGGTCGTAGCCGTCGAGCACCTGCAGCTCTTCAAAGAAGTCGTAGGCCCCGCCGGAGCACCCGGTCCCGCGCATGTTGACGCCGACCGTGGCGAACCCAAGGAACCCGCCGAGGATCCCCGAGGGGTGATTGGGGGCGTCGCAGATCACCGGGAATTGCGGGCACAAGCTGTTGAGGTCGAGGCCGCCGACGTCGAATTGATCGGCGAGCGGACGGCCGGGCCGGCTGGGTTGGTAGCCTGAGTAGTTGACGATCGTGGGGTAGGGGCCGTCCTCGATCGGGCCGGGCAACGCGACATAGGCCGAGAGCGTGGTCCCGTCCCGGGTGATGATGTAGTTGAAGCCCGGCTCGAGGGTTTGGCCAGAATAGAAGGAGGGGTCGGGGTAGCTCTCGTCGACCGACATCACCAGCAGATCGCGGGCGGCTTGGCGCGGAGCCGGGCCGGTCTGTTCGACGGAGTAGCCCGTGCCCGGGGCGAGCTCGCGGAAGATCAAGCTGCCTTGGTAGTCGCTGACGCCGGTCGCGACTTCGGCTCCGCCGCTGTCGACCACGCGCAGCTGTGTGTTGGGCGTGGCGTGGGTGATGTGCAGCTGGTGGACCGACTCGCGGACGAGGAACTCGGCGTCGATGAAGTCGTCGCCGACCTCGCTGCCGTCGCCGGTGTCAGCGGTGTCAGCGGTGTCGCCGGTCCCGCCGGTCTCGTCGCCGGGACCGACGCCAGCGTCATCGTTGCAAGCACCGAGCACGACGGTGACGCCAAACACGAAAGGGACTATGAAAAACCTAGGTGACCGAGCGAGCATGGCGCCGAGGATATCGGAATTCCTCGTGGCCTAGCCGGTTGAATTGCGCCGACGCGGCGCCCAGCGCGTGAGCGCCAGCCGCTCAGCGAGCCGCGTCGCGCGTGAAAGGATCGCGCAGGTCGATGGGCGAAGACTCGCAACCCTCAGGCTTCGGCTTGCCCGGCGCTTGCACGATCGTGCCGTCGTCGGTCGTCTTGGCGCAGGCGGGTCGCGCCTTGGTCGGCGGCCGCGACTGGAAAGGATCGCGGAGGTCGGAGCGCACGCGCTCGTCGAGGGTCTTGGACCGGACCCGTCGGACCCCGGGCGCGAACGGATCCTTGAGATCGGGCATCAACAAGCGCTCGCCTTCGCCGGGCCTGCGCTCGGCTCGGGGACGCGCGGGCGAGCGGTCGAAGGGGTCGCGGAGATCGACGATCGACCGGCGCTCGGCGGAACCCGAACCCGAACCCGAACCCGAACCCGAACCCGAACTTCGAGCATCGAAGGGGTTGCTGTGCGGACGCTCGTTGCTGCTGGGCGGACGCTCGAGCGGGAACGGGATCGCCTCCAAGCCCGCTGGCAGCGCGCCGCGGACGGGCGGAGGCGGCGAGCTCTCGGGGGCGGGCGCCGGTTCGGGGGCGGCCGGCTCGTCGTTGGCCTTCGACGCCTCGCGTGAGTGGGTCGAGCCAGGCTCCGGGGGCAGCGTCGGCGGACCGCTAAGCGCCGCGGCCAGCGTTACGAGCAAGGTCGAGCTGAACGCACTCACGTGAGCGTAACTCTACCACGGGTTCGAGTCAGAGCGCGCGTGGGTCCGTGAGCTTGCCGGTGACCGCCGAGGCGGCCGCGACCGCTGGCGAGACAAGGTACACGGGCCCCGGCGCGCCCATCCGCCGGTCGAAGTTGCGGTTGGTGGTGCTGGCCGTGGTCTCGCCCTCGAACGGGATGCCCGGCCCGTTGCCGATGCACGATCCACAGCCGGGGTCGGTGACCACGGCCCCGAGCTCGCGGAACAGGGCGAGCAGCCCCGCTTTTTCGGCCTCGTCGGCCACGGCGGCGCTCGACGGGGTCACGGTCACGCGGACCGCCTCGGCGAACTTGCGCCCATGCAGGACATCGGCCGCGGCCCGGAGATCCGCGAGCGATCCGCCGGTGCACGAGGCGATGACGATGTTGTGGATCGGCACGTCGCCGACCTCGCTCAAGGGCAGCCGGTTGCGCGAGTCACCGGGGGTAGCGACGGTCAGCGGGACCTCGTCGAGGTTGACGCGGATGGTCTTGACGTAGATCGCCGCTTCGTCGGGCGCGACGAAGCGATCGGCGTAGTCCTGGCCGCGCTGGGTCTGCAAGAACTCGCGCAGGGGCGCGCAGGGCTCGACGATGCCGGTCATCAGGCCGCCCTCGACGGTCATGTTGGTGATCACGCTGAGCTCGTCGACGTTCCACTGATCGAGGCCCGGGCCGCCGAGCTGGATCACGCAGGTGTCGGTCGGCGACTCGCGCCAGTGCTCCTCGCGGAAGAACGGATCGCCGATCAGATGCAAGACCAGATCCTTGGGCGAGAGCAGCCCGCGGGCGTCACCCTCGACCCACACGCGCACGGTCTTGGGCACGGTCACGGGGATCATCCCGGTCCGCAGGGCGAAGGCCATGGCCGTGGAGCCGACCCCAAACGCGAACGCGTTCATGACCCCGGCCGTCGGCGTGTGGCTATCGGTGAGCACGATGATGTCGCCGGGCCGGGCGTAGTCCTCTACGACGATCCGGTGGCAGACGCCGGCCTTGAGCCGGCCGGGCCCGTGGACCCGGATGTTGTTGCGCTCGCAGACCTCGACCATCTCCTTGGCCAAGTTCTGCGCGGGGATCAGGCGCTTTTGTTTGACGCTGAGCGGGACCGTGTCGCGGTCGATCAGCACGAAGTGATCCTCGAACGCGGCCGCGAGCTCGGGCCGGTGGATCGGCGCGTCGCTCCACTCTTGCGCGTAGAGGTTCATGACCATGCCGCCGGTGTATTCGTGCATCCCGCGGAAGTCGGCCTCGCACAGGATCTGATCGCCGGGCTGGACCGACGCGATGCCAAACGGCTGGTCCTTGCCGCGCCAGGCCTTGCCCGCGACGATCTTTTCAATGCAGGTCATCGCCCGCGGCTCGGGCTCGATTGCATAGGTTGGCCCGACCTCGCCGGCGAGGACCTTGGTGCCGTAGGGCATCAGGCCGCCGGCCTCGCTCACGGCCCGGAAGAACGGCGGCAGCGCCTGCGCGAGCGCGGCGGTGTCGAGCTCCTCGCCCGCGCGCAGCCGATCGATCACCGAGAACTCGGTGGTGAACGGCAGCCCCGCGTAGACCATGTTCTCTTGGAAGATCCGCTGGAAGCTGCGGGCCACCACGAGCTCGATGCCCGCGCCTTGATGGGCGACGACGGCGACCTCGCGGCTGCTCCCGCTACCGTAGGCGTCGCCGCCGACGGCGACCTGAAAGCCGCCCTTGCGGATCGCGTCGACCTCGACCACGTCCTTGAAATTTTGCAGGAAGTAGGGGCCGAGGATCTCGCCGGTGTAGCCGAGGGTGCAAGCCGCCCCGTTGATCATCGCGTCGGTGTTGACGCCGAAGTGCAGGTGCGGCGGATCGACGGTGACGAACTCGGGCTCGACGCCCGAGAGCTGCTGCTCGAGCTGTTTGGTGTCTTCGGTGAGCCACAAGATCCGTCCGCGAAGCTTCATGCGGCGCCAGTATAGCGGCTCACCGTGCCCGCCTGCCTCCTTGGCAAGGCCGCCTAGACGGCGGTCCACTCACGTTGGGGCGACTATGGCGCGTCCGGCTGGTGCCCAGGTATGCTCGCGCCGGGATGCCTCTGATGGTTCGCCGGCTCACTCTGTCCACACTCTCTTGCCTTTTGATCACCGCATGCGCGCCGGACGTCGACCTCGATGACGCCGCCGACACGGACAGCACCGGCGACGAGGTTGAGACCACCGGCGAGGGCGACGAGACCACCGGCGAGGGCGACGAGACCACTGGCGACGGCGACGAGGTTGGCGACGGCGACGGCGACGGCGACGGCGACGGCGACGGCGACGGTCCCCCGAACTTCCCGACCCCGACGGCGACCTGCCCGAGCTTCGCAGCCGGCAACGTGACCATGTCACCGGCCGGCATGGACCCGCGCACGGTCAAGGTCTGGGTCGACCCGCAGGCCCCTAGCGGCGGCGCGCTGGTCATCTACTGGCACGCCTTCACCTCCGCGCCCGAAGAGGCGGTGTTCGGCCTCTCGCAAGCGGTCATCGACGCGATCACCAGCCAAGGCGGCATGGTCGTGGCGCCCTACGCCGCGAGCGACGTCGGCACGTTCCCGTGGTTCGTGGTCAACGGCAGCTCCCGGCAAGACGACATGATGCTCGCCGACGAGCTGGTCGCGTGCGCGGTCGAGCAGCTCGACGTCGATCGCAAGCGGATCCACTCGATGGGGATGTCGGCGGGCGGCCTCCAGACGGTCGCCTTCGCGATGGCCCGCTCACGCTACATCGCCAGCGTCACGACCTACTCGGGCGGCGCGTCGGGGATGCCCCCGTTCGAAGATCCGAGCAACCGCTTCGCCGCGATGATCGTCCACGGCGGCGACAACGACACCTTTGGCGGCACGGTCAACTTCAAGACCCTGAGCATCGCGTGGTTCAACCAGCTGATCGGCAACGGCAACTTCGCGTTCTTGTGTGACCACGGCGGCGCGCACACCTTGCCCGTGGGCATGGGTGACGACGTCTGGGAATTCTTCCAGGATCACCCGTTTGGGACCGAGCCTTCACCCTACGAGTCGGGCCTGCCGGCGACCTTCCCGAGCTCGTGCGCGCTTTAGTGATGGATCCCGAGGCGATCGTGTTCGAGGAGCCGGGGCAGATCATCGCCCGCTGCGGCCCCGTGTTGATCTGGGCCTCGCGCAGCAAGTTTGAAGACGCCCCGCTGCAGCGCCTGCGCGACGCCCTCGAGCGCCACGCGGTCGACTTCCCCCAAGGCGTGGCGCTGCTGATGATCGCGGTCGGCGACGGCGAGCTGCCCAAGCCCTCGACCCGCCGACGGATCGCCCGGGGGCTCTCGTCGCTCGGCGATCGCCTGCAGGCTGTGGCCGCGGCCTTCGAAGGCGAGACCCCGTGGCTGGCCCTGGCCCGCGCGACCTTCGATGGGATCATGGCGCAGCTCCAGGACATCGCGGTCGGCTCGGGGTTGCCGATGCGGGCGTTCGCGGATCGGCTGGATGCGCTGGTCTGGCTGGGCGGGGTCGTGGTCGGGGCGGATCGGCGGCCGATTGAGACCGATGCGTTGACGGAGGTTGTCGAGCAGGCTTGCGCTCGGGTGTTGTTGGGGGGTGGAGAGGTTGTTTGAGACGGGCGGGGCCGCGCTCCTCAAACAACCACGAGCCGCCCAAGCTACCCAGCAAACCACCGCTCCCAAGCCTGCATGAGCTCAGGCTCGAGCGCGAGCAGCTCGGCGAGCTCATCGGCGTGGACGATCACCCGAGCGTCCGGCCGCGCGGTCGGCTCGACGGCGATCAGCTGCTGCACATTGACCTCGCGTGGCACCGGCCACGATTCAAGGGTCCCGCGCGCGAGCGCGAGGCCGTCGTGCTTGTGGAGCTCACCGAGGTCTGTCCGCCAGGTCCACAGCCAGGGGTGGCCTGCTTGGTCGACATGCAAGGTGGTCAGGCCGAGCGGGGCGCCGGCGGGGCGGTCTTGTGGGCCGTGGCCAGGGTCGACGCGGGTCCAGCCCTTGGCCGAGGCGATCCACAGTGAGGCGTGGGGTCCAGCCAGCCACCGCTGGGGCTGATCGATGGGCCAACTCGCGCGGCGCTGGGGGTCGGCGAGTGGGTCGAATTCGGAGACTGTCCAGTGTTGGTCGCGGCGCTCGATCGCCCAAAACGAAGCGGCCGAGCTGCCGCAGATCGCGATGACCGTGGCGGGCAGCGGTCGCAGGGCGAGGGGGAGCACGACGTCGCGGGGGTCGGTGAGCGGGCACCCGCCGGGGACGAGGTCGTCGAGCTCGATGGTTGCGATTTGGCCGTTGGTGACCAGCGCGAGTTGGCGCGAGTTGGCGAACAGCTCGACCCGGGTGGGGAATTCGCCCAGCCACCAGCGCTCGAGCGGCGCGCCGGGGCGGACGCGGAGCAGATCGACGGCGCCGGTGAGCGAGCGTGTCAGCAGAAATTGTTGATCGCCGACGGTCGTGGGCCGGCGATCGCAGATCGCCGATAGGAACGGGCGGCGCTCGCCGACGGCGCTCCGCCACTCACGGCGGCGGCCGAGCAAGGCGACCGGGGCGAGGGTCTCGGGGTCGATCAGCCGCGGGCGCCCGCGCTCGACGGCGGCCAGCAACCACTGGCCGCCTGCACAATCGACGACCGAAGCCAAGGCCGCGATCAGGCCCGGGTTGCCGCCGCGCTCGTCGTGGACGGCGGGATCGACATAGTCGTGCACGACCAGCTCGATCGTGGGGCCGTCGATGTCGACGCGCCCGAGCGTCGGCGGGGCGCCGGCGAACAACAATCGGGCTCGAGCAGTCGGGGCCATCGGGGTCACAAGATGCAAAATCGAACCATGAAGTCGCGGCAGCGATCGAACAAGACCTCGACGATCGCCGCGGCCGCGCGATCGAGGCGGCCGGCGTTGTCGTGGAGCTCGCGATAGACCGTTGATTCGGCGCGGCGATCGTAGGGCAGGTTGATCAGCTCGGCGCGGACCTCGGCGTCGGCGAGACCCGCTAAAAATTGGTCAAAGCATAAGAATGGTTCGCGGCCCAAGCCGGCGGCGTCGAAGTGCTCGAGCGCGCCAAACAAGCGCAGCAGGGAAGGCCAGCCGATCCGCGAGGCCAAGGCGACGTCGCGCGAAGCGTCGTCGTCGATCGCGTCGACGGCCCAGCACTGCAAGGCGAGGTTGGCGAGGTGCCACAGCTTGCGGGAGTGACGGAGCTTGAGCACGCGGATCGCCCAGCTCTTGTCGAGCTCCTCGACCTTGTGGCGGTAGTCCATGCACAAGGTCCGGTAGTAGCGGTGCAGATCGTTGCCGAGCGAGGCCAAGAACCGCCCGCGGGAGATCGGCGCGTCGGCGTAGGCTCGAAACACGGCGTGCTTCATGCTCCGCCCGTCGCCGCCGAGCCAGGCGCCCTCGGTCAGCAGCAACGCCCGGTAGGTCAAGGTCTCGTTGGTGTCGAAGCGGCCGCCGATGTTGCGGGTCAAGCTGCGCAGATCGATGGGCTGATCGAAGGTCTTTTGCGGGATGTCAAAGGCTGGTCCGAGGCTGGCGATCACCCGCTCGCGCTCGGCCTCGGCGGCCGGCCGATCGACGCGCTCGGAGTCGTACAAGAACGCGAGATCGAGATCCGATTGAGACGACGCCTCGAGCCGGCCGAGCGAGCCAAACGCGAAGGTCGCGGTCGCGCTCGCGGGATCGTGGGTTTGCCCGGCGAGCTGCTTGCGAGCGAAGCGCAGGGCCGAGCGGGAGTAGCGTTCGGCGGCGAGGATCGCCGGGACGTCGCCCGCGGCGAGGCCGATCCGCGGCAGGCACTCGAGGTAGGCCGAGGGGACGGGCTGGTCCATCAAAACTCCGGGGCCTCGGACGCGAGCTCATCATTGGGGCGGAGCTCGAGGCCCGGCAGCGGCAAGCTCAGTTGATCTTGGCGGCGCGAGACCAGCCAGCCCTGCGTGCGCTCGTGCCGGTAGCGACGGGCCCAGTCGGGCAAGGCCAGGCCCGTGGCCGCGGGCTCGACGGCGGGATCGACGAAGTAGCGCTTGCGCGTGCGGACCAAGATCGGGCGGCGCTCGCCGGCGCCCGGGCCCGCGCCGACGATCTCGCCGTAGCGCTCCGTCGCCCACAGCTCGTAGTCGTGATCCTCGCCGCCGTCGAGCAGCGCGCGGTCGAGGGCGTCCGATCCAAGCCGGCGGCGCAAGGCCGGATCATCGAAGTGATCGAGGGTGTCGAGCACCTCGCGACCGACGCTGCGGGCGACCAGCTCGCACAGCCGCGCCTCGGCCAAGATGTTCGACGGGAGGTTGATGACCCGATCGTAGACCCGGTCCTTGAGCTCCCAAAACCGGTCGATGGCCGGCAGCGCCGACGCAGCGATCGCGAGCACGGGCCCCGCGTCGCCGGGCATCCAGGTGAAGATGTCCTGGGGCAGCTTGCGCTTGCGCAGGCGAAAGTCGCGGGCGACCCGGTGGATGCCCTCGAGGGTGTCGAGGTTGATCGGCGCCTTGAGCAGCTCGGCGAGCGGCGCGAGCTCGGGAGCGAGGTCCGGGCTGCGATCGACGATCGCCCACAGCGAGGCCGGATCCACGTCGATCTGCTCGAGCGCCGGCGCGAGCGAGCGGGCCCGGGGGATCGGACCGGAGCCGAGCACGATCCAGCGACCGACCTCGTGGTGGCCGGCGCCGAGCAGCTTGGCGAAGGCCGGCTCGGCGGCGTGCGAGAGCGGGTAGTGGCCGATGTCGTGGAGCAGGCAGGCGGCCACGAACAACCGGGCGCGCGCGGGTGAGAGCGCCAGGCCAGCGGCCGCGTCGGCGGCGAGGCAAGCGACGCCGAGCGAGTGCTCGAGGCGGTTGGAGGCTCGACGGCTGCGCGGGTGACGATCGAGGGTGCCGAGGAAGCTGATCCGCCCGAGCCGCGCCAGCCACGGGCTCGCGAGCAGCGGCTCGCCGAGCAACTCGACGATCCGGGCGCGCTGGCGGGCGGGGGTCATGGCAGCACCATAGTTTACCATCGGTGGTCGAGGCTGGATTCGAGCTGACCTCTGCAAGACGGTTGCCAACGCCCTCAAATTGCGCCACTGCGGAGCGTGGGGTCATCGCCGCGGTGCTCGACTCGAAATTGATAAAAGTGGATGCTGTGCTGTGATCTGGTATACGTACAATACGAGGCCCAAAAACACTTAGTACCCGAGCAAGAGGTAAAAATGGATGAAGTGGTAGGTACACAACCCCAAAAAGCCCCGATCAACCCACGATCGGGCGTACTGCGTCGGGTCGCGCGAAGGTTGGTCGCTGGAGTCGACATGCTGGCCGCCGTTCGCCGAGCCGACATTGCGCGGGTGATGATCTGCTGGGGCGAGTTCAGCCGCCGCGGTTGAGCCGACTCAGCCCCCGCAGCCCCCGCAAGACGAGCCACAGGCTCCGCCCACGTCCCCGCTGCCGGCCGTCGACGCGCCAGCCCAGCTCGCCGCCCCGCCGAAGCCCGGGACCACCCGCGGATCCGCGATTTCGCCCGGGTCTGCACCGGACTCGGGCACCGCTGGATCGACGACGAGCTCGTCGTTGACGATTGCAACGGGCGCGACGCCGTGGGCGAGGCCCGCGTACTCCCCGGCGATCGCCGCTTGGCCAAGGGCATCATCGGGGCCAAAGGCTGGCAGTCCGTCGGCGTCGACGATCGTGAATTTCAAGGTGCGCCAGCCGGTCCCTACGACGATCTCGGCGATGGTGATCCACGCGGCGAAGTCGAAGTAGGGATCGAAGTAGTGCTGGTAAAACGGCTCGTCGTAGGCGCCCCGGCGGTTGCCGATCGGGACCGGCCGATACTTGGGCATGCGCACCGCGGCCCCCCAGGTCAGCCGGCGGAAGTGGTCGAGCGCCCGCGGCCCGGGACGGATCAAGCGCAGCTTCGCTTGGCTCGTGCTGCTGCTGACCACGAGCTCACCGAGCTGCTCGACGAGGGTCGCTTGCGCCGATCGGGTGAGCGCGGCGAAGCGGTCGCGCGCGGCCGTGAGCAGCGCAGCGTCGTTGGCGAGGGTCCGCAGGCGCTCGGCGTAGGTCACCGGGCTGTCGCCGCGCTGGACCTGCATGGCGTCGAGCCGCGCCGCGAAGGTGATCTCGAGCTCGGGGCTGTTGGCCGGCACGCGCCGCCGCAGGTGCAGGCCGATCAGCGTGTGCAGGCCCTCGGCCCGATGAGAGAGCACCATGTCCATGGACTCGATCGCCTGGTCGAGCACCCGCCGGGCCTCGAGCTCGGCGACGGCCGTGCCGAGGTCACCGGAGTTCTCATCGGTGTCGACGTAGGCGGCCTTGCGATCGACGATCACCGAGAGCACGTCGGTGATCCCAAGCTGCTCGAGCGCGTCGGTGCTGCGCTTGAACACGCTCAGGCCCGTGACCGTGCTGATCTCCTCGCCGCTGCGTAGATCGGGCTCGCGGCCGATCAGCCCGGCGAGCCACTCGAGCGCCGTGCGTCGGCGGAGTAGATCCTCGCTTGGAAGGTCGATGTGGATGCTGGCGTAGAACATGACCGCGAGCCTGACTGTAGCAGGCAAACCGCCGCGGCCCGATCATTCGCCGCGCCAGATCGCCGCAGCTCGCCGTGCTTCGCCGAGCAGCTCGGTCAACGCCGGCAATCGATCGTCGCGCTCGACGATGATCGTGCGCGGGTTCATCCGCCCGCGAAGCTGCGCGAGCAGGGCGAAGGTCGCGTCGGGCACGGGCTCGGCGTGGCTGTCGATCACCCACTCGCCGACCGGGTGGCCGCCGGCGAGGTGGACGTGGCTGACGGCCGCGAGCGGCAGCCTCGCGAGCCGCTCGCTGACTGGCAGCGCCGGGAAATTGTGCGCATCGACGCGCAGGTTCTCGAGATCCAAGACCAGCTCGCAGCCGCTGCGCTCGACTAGCGCCGCCACAAACTCGGCCTCGCGCAGCTGATGATCGAGCTCGAGGGTCGTCGTCGGGAGCTCGAGGGCGACGGGCAGCGCCAGCCGATCCTGCACGGCGTGGACGTGATCGATGAGGAGCTCGAGCTGCGCCGGCGTGCGCCGCAGGGGGATCAGGTGGCCAAGGTCGAGGCCCCCGGGCGAGCGGGTCATCGCCAGGTGCTCGGTGTAGGCGATCGCTGCGCAGCGCTTGGCGACCGCGGCGACCCGATCGAGGTGCGCGCGATCGAGGTGCGCCGCGGTCCCGAGCGAGGCGAGCACGTCGTGGAGCACGATCGTCCGGCCCTCGGCCACGCGCTCGAGCTCGAGCTCGGCGAACCCGGCGAACCCGGTGAACCCGGTGAAGAAGTGCGAAGGCGTGAGCTCGAGCACCGGGGGCTGGTGATCGTCGCGCTCGAGCAGCGCGGGCAGGTGCGCTTGGCGAAGCCCGACGCCAGCGCCGATGAAGTGGTGGGTCATGGCGCCGCGCCACCGATCGGGCGCCACCGCAGGCGCGCCGCGTCGACGACATACTCGTGCGCCCGCGGCTCGAGCTCGACGCTCAACCACCCCTGATCGAGGGCGTCGAGGGCCTCGTGGACGGGGTGCTCGCAGCGCAGCGAACGAGCTTGGCGATCGCGGTGCGAGCAGGTCCGGGCGAGCTCGAGCGCGAGCAGATCGCCGAGCCACAGCGGGGCCGCGTCGTCGCGGGCCGCGGCTTGGCGCAGGGCGGGGAGCAGGCGCAAGAGCTCGCTTGGACCGGGGCCCAAGCATGGATCGAGGTGCTCGACCCGCGCGGGCGCGGCCGCGAGCAGCTCGGCGTAGCGATCGCCGAGCTCGGGCCACAGCCGGGCGCAGTGCGGGACGGTCGCGAGCACCGCGCGCCGCCGCTTGCTGACCAGCGAGGCCGCGACCCGCTCGAGCGCCCGACCATCGAGGGCCCGCAGCGAGGCGAGCAGCGCCGGGCCGAGCTCGAGATCGGCGAAGCACTCGCCGCTCGGGTCCGCGAACCACCGGCGCCGCAGCCCGGGGTCGACGAGCAAGCGGGCCAGCGCTTCTTGATCATCGGCGAGCATCAGCGAGGCTCGAGAGGTTCGCTGTGCGGCGCGTAGAACCGGCGCAGCTCGAGCGGCGCGCCGTCCCAGCACGCGGCCGCGGCGTACCCTGGCGGGCAGGGCAGATCGAGCA
>Ga0114946_10001968_pt1 | contig 14093 bp, 13 predicted proteins | sample WalLakDeSediment_FD_88676 | JGI IMG/M metagenome (GOLD analysis project Ga0114946, IMG submission 88676) | Lake sediment microbial communities from Walker lake, Nevada to study Microbial Dark Matter (Phase II) - Walker Lake 11/02/13 Deep Sediment | ecosystem: Environmental > Aquatic >...
GGCCTTCCCGAGCACCGGGTGCGCGTGGTGGCGCCCGCCGTCGGCGGAGGCTTCGGAGCCAAGCTGAACGTCAACGGCGACGAGATCCTGGCGGTCACGCTGGCCGTGCGTCTGGGCCGTCCCGTCCGCTGGACCGAGACCCGCTCGGAGAACATGGTGGCCATGGGCCACGGCCGGGCCCAGGTGCAGGACATCGAGATCGGCGGCAGCCGCGACGGCACGGTGCTCGCCTACCGGCTCACCACCCTCGCCGACGGCGGCGCTTACGCGGCCATCGGCGCGATCCTCCCCGTGGCCATGACCAAGATGATGGCGCCGGGCACCTACCGGATCCCCAAGGTCGAGTACGGCACCACCGTGGTGGCCACCAACACCGTCTCCACCGTCGCCTACCGGGGCGCGGGCCGGCCCGAGGCCACCGCGGCCGTCGAGCGGGCCATGGACCTGTTCGCCGCCGAGATCGGCATGGACCCCGCCGAGGTGCGCCGGCGCAACCTCGTCCCCGCCACCGACTTCCCCCACACCACCGCGGTCGGCACCGAGTACGACTGCGGCGACTACGCGGCCGCCCTCGATCTGGCCCTCACCTCGATCGGCTACGACGAGCTGCGGGCCGAGCAGGCCCGTCGCCGCGCCACCTGCGACCCGGTCCAGCTCGGCATCGGCGTGTCCACCTACGTGGAGATCACCGCCGGGCCCAACCCGGTCGCGGCCGAGCACGCCACCGTCGACGTCCGCCCCGACGGCATGGTCCGGGTCCTCACCGGCACCTCGCCCCACGGGCAGGGCCACGCCACGTCGTGGGCGATGATCGCCTCCGACGCGCTCGGCATCCCCATGGACCGCATCGAGGTGATCCACGGCGACACCGACCTCATCCCCTCGGGCGTCGGCACCTTCGGCTCGCGTTCGCTCCAGGTCGGCGGGTCGGCGGTCGCCGAGGCCAGCGGCCAGGTGGTCGAGCGGGCCCGGCAGCTGGCCGCCGAGCTGCTCGAGGCCGACGCCGCCGACATCGTGCTCGACAAGGCCGCCGGCGCCTTCCACGTGGCCGGCACGCCGAGCGTGGCCAAGGACTGGGCCGAGATCGCGGCTGCCGCCGGCGACGACGGCCTCGCCGTGGGGCTCGAGTACGCGGGCTCCACGGCCACGTTCCCGTTCGGGGCCCACGTGGCCGTGGCCGAGGTCGACATCGACACCGGGTCGGCCCGGCTGGTGCGGATCCTCACCGTCGACGACGCCGGCCGGATCCTCAACCCGATGCTCGTCGAGGGCCAGCGCCACGGCGGCATCGCCCAAGGAGCGGCCCAGGCGCTCATGGAGGAGGTCCGCTACGACGCCGACGGCAACCCGGTCACGGCCAGCCTGGCCGACTACGCCATGATCTCCGCCGCCGAGCTGCCGTCGTTCGAGCTCGTCACCATGGAGACCCCCACGACGGCCAACGTGCTCGGCGCCAAGGGCATCGGCGAGTCGGGCACCATCGGCTCCACCCCCGCCGTGCAGAGCGCGGTGGTCGACGCCCTCGCCCACCTGGGGGTCCGCCACGTCGACATGCCCCTCACCCCGGAGCGGGTGTGGCGGGCCATCGCCGCGGCCGCCGAGGGCGACGACGGCACCCGGGCCGACGCCGTCGGCACCGGCACCGCGGCCGCGGCAACCATCGACGAGGCCTCGCTCGAGGCCGCCGCCGAGCACTCCGGCGCATGAGCCGCCCGGCCGCACCCGCACCACGACGATCGGACCGCCCGTGAGCCTGCCCATCGAGGCCGAGGGCCTCGTGCGTCGCTTCGGCGAGCTCGTCGCCGTCGACGGCGTCGACCTGGTGGTCGAGCCCGGCGAGGTGTTCGGGTTCCTCGGGCCCAACGGCGCGGGCAAGTCCACCATCGTGCGGATGCTCACCACCTTGCTCAAGCCGAGCGGGGGATGGGCCCGGGTGGCCGGCTTCGACATCGCCACCCAGGCGCCGGCGGTCCGCCGGGCCATCGGCGTGGCCCTGCAGGACGCGGCCATCGACCCGCTCATGACCGGCACCGAGCTGCTCCACCTGCAGTCGGTGCTGCACGGCATCCCCCGGCGCGAGGCCAACCGCCGCTCCGGCGAGCTGCTCGAGCGGGTGGGCCTCACCGCCGCCGCCGACCGCCGGGTGGGTACCTACTCGGGGGGCATGCGCCGCCGGCTCGACCTCGCCCTGTCGCTCGTGCACGAGCCCGAGGTGCTGTTCCTCGACGAGCCCACCACCGGGCTCGACCCCACCAGCCGGCTGGCCCTCTGGGAGGAGGTGCGCACGCTGAACAGCGAGCGGGGCACCACGGTGTTCCTCACCACGCAGTACCTCGAGGAGGCCGACGAGCTGGCCGGGCGCATCGCCATCATCGACAACGGGCGGATCGTCCGCGACGGCACGCCCACCGCGCTGAAGGCCGCCGTCGGGGCGCCCACGCTGCTCGTCGAGGTCGACGAGGCGCACCTGGTGGGCACCCGCGAGGTGCTGCTGCGCTTCGGCGAGGAGCGTCCGGCCCGCGACGGGCGGGTGGCCATCGGCCTGAGCGGTGGTGCGGCCGCGATGGCCACGGTCATCCGGGCCCTCGACGAGGCCGGGGTGGCCCTCCAGCACGTCGAGCTCGACTCGCCCAGCCTCGACGACGTGTTCGCCGAGGCCACCGGCCGGCGCCTCGAGGGCGCCGAGTCGTGACCGCGGCCGCCGTGCCCGCCGAGGGCCCGACCCGTCACGACCCCGGTCGCGGCGGGTTCGCCGCCGCGGTGCCCCACGCCCTGGTGCTGTCGCGCCGCGCCGTACTCGGGCTGTGGCGCCAGCCCAACGTCTGGGTCTTCGGCTCGATCTTCCCGTTGCTGATCGCCGCCGTGCAGTCGTCGGCCTTCGCCCGGTCGACGGGCCTGCCCGGGTTCCCCGAGGTCGACTCGTTCCTGCAGTTCGTGCTCCCGGCCACGATCATCCAGGTGGTGCTGTTCGGGAGCATCAACGGCGGCACCGAGCTCGGGCTCGACCTCGAGAGCGGCTTCTTCGACCGCCTCGTGGCCGCACCCACCGCTCGGGTGGCCATCCTGCTCGGACGGCTCGCCGGCGTCGCCGTGCTCGCCGTGGCCCAGACCCTCCTCTACGTGGCCATCTTCGCCGCGTTCGGGGCCACCGTCCGCGGGGGGATCCCGGGCATCGCCACGCTCGTGGTGCTCTCGGTGCTGCTCTCGGTCGGCATCGGCGGGCTCGCCTGCGCGATCGGCCTGCGCACCGGCTCGGCCGAGGCCGTCGGCAACTCCTTCCCGCTGGTGTTCATCCTGCTGTTCATCTCCTCGGCCTTCTTCCCCGTCGAGCTGATGACCGGCTGGTACCGGTCGGTGGCCGAGCGCAACCCGCTCACCTGGATGATCGACGGGGCCCGCCACCAGGTGATCGTCGGCTTCGACCTGAGCGAGGCGGCCACCGCCTTCGCCGTGGCCCTGGTGATCATCGTGGGGTCGTTCTGGCTGGCCGTGCGCCAGCTCCAGCGGCGGCTGGCGGTGGCGTCGTGACCGACTCGCTCGTCGACCCGGACGCCGCCGTCCCCCCGGCCGAGCGCCGCGGCCTCGGTGGCGCCGGCAACCCGCTGGCGGTCGCCAACCAGATCGCCACGCGCAGCACCCGCAACACCCTGCGCATCCCGGCGGCACTCGTGCCCACCGTGGCCATGCCGGTGTTCTTCGTGATCGCCTTCAGCGGTGCGTTCAGCGCGATCACCGACATCCCGGGCTTCCCCACCGACAACATCCTCAGCTGGATGGTCCCGTTCGCCATCCTCCAGGGCGCCTCGTTCGCGGGCATGGGCACCGCGTTCGGCACGGCGCGCGACATCGAGGGCGGCTTCTACGACCGGCTCCTCCTCGCCCCCACCCGGCGGTGGGCCCTCGTGCTCGGGCCGATGATCTTCGCCGGCACCCGCGCCCTGCTGCCGCTCGTGGTGGTGCTGCCGGTGGCCGTCGTCGCCGGCATCGACATGCCCGCCGGGCCCGTCGCCGTGCTCCCGCTGCTCGTGGCCTGTGTCGGCGTCGGCACCGTGGCCGGGCTCTGGGGCCTCGGCGTCGCCTACCGGTTCCAGTCGCAGCGGGCCGGCGCGCTCGTGCAGCTCGGCATCTTCGCGGCCATGTTCCTCTCCATCGGCCAGGCCCCCATCGAGATCATGGAGGGCTGGCTGGAGAAGGTGGCCCGGATCAACCCGGTCACCTACGTGTTGAACTTCGCCCGCCAGGGCTTCCTCGGCGACCTCAGCTGGTCGTCCACCTGGCCGGGCCTGCTCGCCATCGTCGGCGGGGCCGCGTTCATGGCGGTCTTCAGCGCCCGGCAGTTCCGTCGCCTCTTCCCCTGATCCCGATCCCCGATCCGTCGCGGAGGACCCCGATGCAGGTCACGATCACCGTCAACGGCGTCGAGCACGTCGCCGACGTCGAGCCCCGCACCCTCCTGGTGCACCTCATCCGTGAGCAGGTGGGGCTGACGGGGACGAACGTGGGGTGCGACACGTCGTCGTGCGGGGCGTGCACCGTGCACCTCGACGGCGAGGCGGTGAAGTCGTGCACGGTGCTGGCCGTGCAGGCCGACCGACGGGCGGTGACCACGATCGAGGGGTTGGCCGCAACCGACGGCACGCTGCACCCGATGCAGGAGGCGTTCCGCCAGCACCACGGCCTGCAGTGCGGGTTCTGCACACCGGGGATGGTGATGGCCGCGGTGAGTTTGTTCGTCGAGGTGCCGGCGCCCACCGAGCGCGAGGTGCGCGAGGGCCTCGAGGGGAACCTGTGCCGCTGCACCGGCTACCACAACATCGTGAAGGCCGTCCTCGCCTGCGCCTCCGGCGATCCCGCGTCGCAGCCCGCGATCACGCCCGTCGACGTCACCGCCGGAGGGGCCCGATGATCCCCGCCGCGTTCGACTACGTCCGGGCCGAGTCGGCCGCCCACGCCGTCGCCCTGCTCGGCGAGCACGGCGAGGAGGCCAAGCTCCTCGCCGGCGGGCACTCGCTGCTGCCCATGATGAAGCTGCGCCTGGCCGTGCCGTCGGTGCTCGTCGACGTCGGCTGCCTCGTCGACCTCTCCTACGTGCGCGACGCCGGCGACCACGTCGCCATCGGCGCCCTCACCCGCCACCGCGACGTGGAGATCTCCGCGCTGCTGCGGGCCGAGGTGCCGCTGCTGGCCCACGCCGCCGCGCACGTGGGCGACCCCCAGGTCCGCCATCGGGGGACGATCGGCGGCTCGGTCGCCCACGCCGACCCGGCCTCGGACCTCCCCGCGGTGCTCCTCGCGCTCGGCGCCACGCTGGTGGCCACCGGGCCCGCGGGGGAGCGGGAGATCCCGATCGGCGGGTTCTTCACCGGGTTCCTCGAGTCGTCGCTCGCGGCCGACGAGCTGCTCACCGAGATCCGGGTGCCCAAGGTGCCGGGGGCGGGCTGGTCGTTCCAGAAGTTCAACCGTCGGGCCCAGGACTGGGCCATCGTGGGCGTGGCCGCGGTGCACGGTCCCGGGATCACCGGGGTGGGCCTGGTGAACATGGGGTCCACCCCGCTGCGGGCCGAGGCCACCGAGGCCGCGCTGCGGGGCGGGGCGTCGGTCGCCGACGCCGCGGCGGTGGCCGACGAGGGCACCGAGCCCTCGGCCGACCTCAACGCCAGCGAGGAGTACCGCCGCCACCTGGCCCGGGTGCTGGTGCGCCGGGCGCTCGACGAGGCGGCCGGTCGCCCATGAGCTCCGTCGTCGTCCGCGCCCCGCAGGACCGGTTCCACACCCGCATCGACTGGCTCGACTCCTGGCACAGCTTCAGCTTCGGCCCCCACCACGACCCGGCGAACACCGGCCACGGGCTGCTGCTCGTCAACAACGACGACACCGTCGCCCCCGGCGGCGGCTTCGGCACCCACGGCCACGCCGACATGGAGATCGTCACCTGGGTGCTGTCCGGCGCCCTCGCGCACCGCGACTCCACCGGCACCGACGGGGTCATCCGCCCCGGCGAGGCCCAGCGGATGTCGGCGGGCCGGGGCATCCGCCACTCGGAGATGAACGCCTCGGCCACCGAGCCGGTGCACTTCGTGCAGATGTGGGTGCTCCCCGACACCCGCGGCGTGGAGCCGTCCTATGAGCAGCGCGACGTGTCCGCTGCGCTCGACGCCGGCGGGCTCGTCGCGGTGGCGTCGGGCCAGGGCCACGAGGGCGCGGTGCGGCTCCACCAGCAGGGCGCCGTGCTCTGGGCCGCCCGGCCCGGTGCCGGCGAGTCGATCTCCGTGCCCGGCGGGCCGCACGTCCACGTGTTCGTGGCCCTCGGCTCGGCCGACCTCGACAGCGCCGGCGCGCTCGACGCCGGTGCCGCGGTCCGGCTCACCGATGCCGGCCCCCGTCGCCTCAGCGCCGGCCCCGACGGCGCCGAGGTCCTCGTCTGGGTCACCGACTGAGGGGACCGGTCCACGCCCGGCGCCCGAGTGACGGCCGGCACCGCGGCCTACGCTGATCCACGCATGCCCGCCGCCCCGATCCCGCCCATCGACTCGGTCGACGACGTCAGCGCCGCGCTGCGCGACCACGACTACCTGGCCGACACCGGGCTGGCCACGGTGATCTTCCTCGCCCTGCGCCTGCGCCGGCCCCTCCTGCTCGAGGGCGAGGCCGGCGTCGGCAAGACCGAGGTGGCCAAGACCCTCGCCCGCTGGACCGGTGGTGAGCTCATCCGCCTGCAGTGCTACGAGGGCATCGACCTGGGCCAGGCCGTGTACGAGTGGGACTACTCCCGCCAGCTGCTCCACCTGCGCACCGCCGAGGCCACCGGGGCGGCCACCGCCGACGGCGCCGATCGCCTCGAGGACGAGCTGTACGCCGACCGTTTCCTCGTGCGTCGCCCCCTCCTGCGGGCCATCGACCACGGCGAGGGCCCACCGCCGGTGCTGCTCATCGACGAGCTCGACCGCGCCGACGACGAGTTCGAGGCGTTCCTCCTCGAGATCCTCTCCGACTACACGGTCACCGTGCCCGAGCTGGGCACCTTCCGGGCGACGACCCCGCCCCTCGTGGTGATCACCTCCAACCGCACCCGCGACCTGCACGACGCGCTGAAGCGGCGCTGCCTCTACCACTGGGTGGAGCACCCCGACTTCGAGCGCGAGGTGGCCATCGTCGGGCTGCGCGCCCCCGAGGTCGTCGACCGGCTGGCCCGCCAGGTCGCGGCGGCCACCGAGGCGTTCCGCGGCCTCGGGCTCTACAAGCCGCCCGGCGTGGCCGAGACGATCGACTGGGCCCAGGCCCTCGCCGTGCTCGGCCAGACCGAGCTCCGCCCCGACACCGTCGACGCCACGCTCGGCACCGTCCTCAAGTACCGGGAGGACGCCGAGCGGGTCCGCAGCCACGGGCTCGACGCCCTCGTCGCCGAGGCGGTCCGCCGTGGCGGATGACCACGCCGGCACCGGCCCGGCCGGCGCGGCCGACGACCGCGCCGCCACCGAGGTCGCGGTCGGGTTCGTGCGGGCCCTGCGCGGGGTCGGGATCGCGGTCCCGGTCGGCGCCACCCTCACCTGGGCCCACGCCCTCGCCGAGGTGGGCAGCGACCGGATCGATGCCGTCTACTGGGCCGGGCGCGCCACCCTCCTCACCCGCCCCGAGGACCTGCCCGCCTACGACGCGGTGTTCGCCTCCTTCTGGCGGCAGGGCCCGGCCCTGACCGCACCGCCGGCCGCCCCACCCGAGCGGATCACGATCGCCCTCGACGACGGGGCCGGCGACGCGCCGGATGCTGCCGGCGAGGAGCCGTCGGACCAGCCCGTGGTCACGGTGCGCTGGTCGGCCACGGAGGTGCTGCGCGAGCGCGACTTCGCCGAGTGCAGCGCCGACGAGCTGGCCGAGGCCCACCGGCTGATGGCCGCCCTCCGCGTCCGGGCCACCCCCCGCCCGTCGCGCCGCCGTCGTCAGGCGTCGCGGCCGCATGGGCGCCCCGACCTGCGCCGCACCGTGCGGGCCGCCCTCCGCTCGGGCGGCGAGCCGGTCCGCCGGCACCACACCGAGCCCGACGTGCGACCCCGACGGCTCGTCCTGCTCGTCGACGTCTCCGGCTCGATGGAGCCCTACGCCCGGTCGCTGGTGCGCTTCGTGCACGCCGCGGTGGTCGGACGGGGCCGGGTGGAGGTGTTCGCCCTCGGCACCCGCCTCACCCGCATCACCCGCGAGCTGGCCTCGCGCGACCCCGACGCGGCGCTGGCCCGGGCCGCCGTCGCGGTGAGCGACTGGTCCGGCGGCACCCGCCTCGGCGATGGCCTGCGCCGGTTCAACGACGAGTGGGGCGTGCGCGGCACCGCCCGGGGGGCCATCGTCGTCATCTGCTCCGACGGATGGGACCGCGGCGACCCCGAGGTCCTGGCCGAGCAGATGGCCCGCCTCCACCGCGTCGCCCACCGGGTGATCTGGGTGAACCCGCTCAAGGCCAGCCCCGGGTACCAGCCCCTGGCCCGGGGGATGGCCGCGGCCCTGCCCCACGTCGACCGCTTCGTCGAGGGCCACTCCCTCGGCTCGCTCGAGCGGCTGGCCGAGGAGATCGCCGCGTGAGCCCGCGCCCGAGTCCCGCTCCCGCCCCCGTCCCGTCTGCCGCACCGGAGGTCCGCCGATGAAGGAGATCCTCGACGACATCGAGCGCTGGCGCGCCGAGGGCAAGGCCGTGGCGGTCGCCCGGGTGGTCGACATCGACGGGTCGGGACCCCGCCTCCCCGGCGCGTCGATGGCCGTCAACGAGGACGGCGAGGTGGCCGGGTCGGTGTCGGGCGGGTGCGTCGAGGGCGCGGTGGTCGCCGAGGCGCTGGCCATCCTCGCCGGGGAGGCCGAGCGCCGGATCATCACCTTCGGGTACTCCGACGACGAGGCGTTCGCGGTCGGGCTCACCTGCGGCGGCACGATCCACCTCTACGTCGAGCCCCTGGACTGGTGATGGCCGGGCCCTCCGTCTACGAGGTGCTGCGCGACGCCCTGCGCGACGAGCGGCCGGTGGCCCTGGCCACGGTCGTCGAGGGGCCGGGGCTCGGCGCCAAGCTCCTCATCGGCCCCGACCTCGACCCGATCGGATCCCTCGGCGATCCCGACTTGGACCGGGTCGTGGCCCGCGACGCCGTGGGCGAGCTGGCCGCCGGGCGCACCGAGGTCCGCCACTACGGCCCTCATGGCGAGGCCCGGGAGCGGGTCGTCTCGGTGTTCGTCGAGTCGTTCGCCCCGCCGCCGCGGATGCTCATCTTCGGCGCCGTCGACTTCACCGCGGCCCTGGCCCGGGTGGCCAAGGTCCTCGGCTACCGGGTCACCGTGTGCGACGCCCGCCCGGTGTTCGCCACCGCCCGGCGGTTCCCCATGGCCGACGAGGTGGTCGTCGACTGGCCGCACCGGCACCTGGCGTCGGTCGCCGACCGGCTCGGGCCCCGCGACGCGGTCTGCGTGCTCACCCACGACCCCAAGTTCGACGTGCCCGCGATCATCGCTGCGCTGCGCACCGACGTCGGCTACCTCGGGGCCATGGGCTCGCGGCGCACGTGCGCCGAGCGCAACGCGCGGTTGCGCGACGAGGGGGTCACCGATGCCGAACTGGCCCGGGTCATGGGCCCGATCGGGCTCGACCTGGGCGCCCGCACCCCGGAGGAGACGGCGGTGGCGATCGTCGCCGAGATCATCGCCCAGCGCACCGGCCGGGCGGCCCCGTCGCTCCGCGACTCCGACGGCCCCATCCACCGCTGAACCGGTGCCGGCCGTGCCGCCGGTCCGGGGGCGGGCCCCGGCGGCTACTCGTCGCCGTGGTCGCGGTAGGCGGCGAGGAGCCGCTCGGCGTCGAGGTACCGCATGAACCGGAGCGGGTCGATGCGGGCCTCCAGCACGTAGTCGGTGAGCAGGCGGCGCACGACCGCGTGGAGCGCGTCGGCCGACCACGGCTTGGCCACGTAGTGGTCGAGCCCGGCCTCGTTCACCGCCCGGATGGTGTCGCCCAGCCCGGCCTGGCCGGTGACGAGCACGGTGCGGGCCCGCGCCGTCGCCGGATCGGCGTGCACCGCGACGAGCAGGTCGGTGCCGGACCCGCCGGGCATGCGGTGGTCGGCGAGGACCAGCGCGAGCTGGTCGCCGTCGGCCAGCAGGTCGGCGATGGCGGCCCGGGCGTCGGCCGCGTCGGCCGCGGCATCCACCCGGGCCACCGCGGCGAACGGCTCGAGGTCGCGCACCAGCGCGGCCCGGACCTCGGGCTCGTCCTCCACGCAGAGGATCACCAGCTCACCCATCCGTGCTCCCCTCCGGTGCGGCCGGGAGGCGCACCTCGGCGCAGGTGCGGCCGGGCTCGGACCGCAGCGAGATCGTGCCGTGGTGCCGCTCCACCACGCCCTTGGCGATGACCAGGCCGAGGCCCAGCCCGAAGGCCACCCGTCCGCCCTTGGTGGTGAACCGCGGCTCGAAGATCCGCTCGAGGTGGTCGGGCGCGATGCCGGGACCGTCGTCGGCCACCTCGACCACCACGTCGCCACCATCGAGCCGGACGGCGACCTCGATCGTGTGCGGGCCGGGCTGCTCGGCCACCGCGTCGAGGGCGTTGGCCAGCAGGTTGGTCCACACCTGCTGGAGCGCGCCGGCGTGCCCCGTCACCGGGGGCACCTCGGCGTAGGCCCGGTGCACCTCGGCGTCGCCGATGCGGTGCCCGAGCAGGCGCAGCGCGTCCTCGATCGACCCGACGACGTCGACCTCGGTGGGCTCGGCGTCCTCCTGCTCCTCGCGCACGTGGGCCCGCAGGGCCCGGACCAGCTCCACCACCCGGGTGGCCGCAGCCTCCACCGAGCGCAGGTCCTCGCCCACCCGGCGGAACCGCTCCCGCTCCGCCAGCCCTCCGGGTCCGGGGTCGCGGGCGAGCAGGGCCCGCGCCTCGTCCGGGTCGGTCACGCCGGCGGCGAGAGCCCGGTCGGCGACCTGGCGGTCGCCGAGCGCGTCGGCCAGGGCCCGCCGGAGGGCCCGGTGCTCGCTGGTGCTCCGGGGTCGGGCGGTACGGGCCCCGGCCACGGCGTCGAGCAGGGCGTCGTCGACGTGGCCCCGCAGCGCGAGGTCGAGGTCGTCGGCCAGGTGGGCGGCGGCGCGGCCCAGCGCGGCCGACGGGTTGTTCAGCTCGTGGGCGATGCCCGCGGCGAGCTCGCCGAGCGTGCTCAGCCGGGCCGACTCGATCAGGCGGGTCTGGGCCGCGGCCAGGTCGGCGAGGGCCCGGCTCAGCTCGTCGCGCTCCTCGGCGAGGGAGCGGTTGAGCCGGTCGACCTCGAGCTGGAGCTCGTCGGCCCGTCGGTGGCGGGCTGCGAGCGAGCTGAGCAGGACCTGGGTGAACAGCGTGGCCACCGCGGGCTCGGCGTCGAAGGCGATGCCGAGCTGGTTCAGGGTGAGCGGGATGGCCCGGACCCGGGTGACGGCCCGGCAGGTGAGGAACGCTGGCTCGCGCTGGGTGAGCGAGAGCAGCCCGAGCACCGGCCCCGTCGACGCCTCGTGGAGCAGCACCTCGCGCTGGCCCTCGCGGTGGGTGAGGGCCACCCGGCCGTCGACCACGAGGTAGACGCCGCCGACGTGCTCGCCCTCCTCCACGAGGACCGTGCCCGGCTCCACCACGATCCGGGGTGGATGGCCGAGCGCCCGGTCGACGGCGCGCACCAGCAGCGTCTCGATCTCGTCGGGCTCGAGCTCGTCGCCGAGGAGGAAGTGACCGCCGTGGGTGCCCCGCCCGTCGGGTGGATGGCTGAGCTCGGCGTGGAGCCGGGCCCGGGCCCGGTCGGCGAGGGGGACGAGCGCCCAGGCCGGATCGTCCTCGGGTGCGCCCCGCTCGATGAGGTGGCGGGCGAGCAGCGCCCCGGCCACGCCGGCGAGGACCGTCGGCTCCCAGGGCCGGGTGAGCATGGCGTGGATCGCCATGGCCCGTAGCGCCGGGTCGAGCGCGGGGAGCGAGGCCCGGGGGGTCACCAGCAGGCCGCTGGCGGTCGCGAGACCGTCCCGGGTCTGCAGCTCGGCGAGCACGTCGGTACCCCGTCGGTCGGGGAGGTCGTCGTCGACGGCGACGATCGCCACTCGGCGGCCGGCGGCGACGGCCTCGTCCGCGGCGTCGACCGCGGCCGCGCCGTCGGCGGTGGCCCGCACCTCCAGCAGGTCCCCGGCCCAGGTGCGGAGCGCGGCCGCGACCGGCTCGGACCGCGACCCGGCCGCCTCGGCGACGATCACCACGGGTGGGGGAGCGACCGCCGCCGCATCCGGTGGGACCGTGCTCGCCCGGCTCACGGCACCAGCCCCAGGGCGTCCCACACCGGCGGGGCCACCACGACGAGCAGGAACGCCCCGGCCGCGCCGACGAGCACGCCGCTGCGCACCAGGTCGGCGGTCGACACCTCGCCCGTGCTGTAGGCCACCGCGTTCGGCGGGGTGCTCACGGGGAGGGCCATGGCCAGCGAGCAGCCGATGGCGATGAGCAGCCCGGTGAGGAGCGGGTCGAGGTCGACCACACCCGACGCGGCCAGGCCCAGCCCGATCGGGATCAGCAGGTTGGCGGTGGCCGAGTTGGAGATCACCGTCGACATGGCCAGCGCGAACCCGACGAGCCCGGCGAGCAGCGCGAACCGGGGCAGATCGCCCCAGTCGACGAGGCCGACGAGCCACCGGTCGAAGCCGGTGGCGGCCACGCCGGTCCCGAGGGCCAGGCCGCCGGCCACCAGCCACAGGACGTGCCAGTTGAGCCGCTTCATGTCCTCGACCCCGAAGATGCGGGTGGCCATCAGCACCACGACCGGGACGAAGCCGACGATCGTGGCCGGGACCCCGTGGATGGGCTCGGTGAGCCACAGCGCCACCGTGGCCGCGAAGGTGACGTAGAGCACGGTGGCGCCGGCGGATCGGTCGAAGGTGCCGGTGATCTCGAGGTCGACCGACCCGGCCGACGGCGGGTGGAGGCGCAGCAGGACGAACCAGGCCACGGCGAGGAGCACGAGCGCGAAGGGCAGGGCGAGCACCATCCACTCCACGAAGGTGACCCGCACGCCGAGGTCGCCGAGCCGGCCGAGGGCGATGGCGTTGGGCGGCGTCCCGACGGGCGTGGCGATGCCGCCGACGTTGGCCGCGACGGGGATGGCGAGCACGAGCGAGTGGCGGAGCCGGTCACCGGGATCGAGCCGGGCGACCAGCGGGAGCACCACGGCGACCATGCCCGCGGTGGTGGCCGTGTTCGACATGAACATCGACAGGATCGCGGTGATGACCATCACCCCGGCGAGCACTGCCGCCGGCCGGCGGCCGAAGGGACGGAGCAGGACCCGGGCCAGGTTGCGGTCGAGCCCGTACCGGGCCGACATGTCGGCCAGCACGAAGCCCCCGAGGAAGAGCATGAGGATCGGGTGGGCGAACGCGCCGTAGAACTCGGCGAACGGCGGCGCTTCGTACCCCGCGGGCAGGCCGAGGACCGCCTCGTCGCTGATGAGCAGGATCTGGGCGCTGACGATGAACGCCGCGGTGGCGTGCAGCGGGATGGCCTCGGTGACCCAGAGGACCACGGCGGCGGCGAACACCGAGAACAGCCGGTGCCCGGCCGGGGAGAGGTCGTCGAACGTGACGACCCACGGCACGGCGAAGGCGACCGTGGCGACGGCGAGGCTGATCAGCCGTCGGCGGTCGAACCGGGGCGCACGCCGCCGGGCCCGCCCACGGGTCGGGGCGTCGGTCCGGTCGGTCACCGCGCCATGGTAGGAGCGGCACGCCGACGACAGGGGTGCGAGGATCGGCGACGTGCCGCCGCCCGCCCCCCCGCCCGCCGACCCACCCGGATCCGGCGACGGCCCTGCCCAGCCGGGTGGTCGGGTGGAGGGGGCGGAGGGTCCCGGTCCCAGGCGCCGGGTCGTCGCGGTGGTGCTCGCCGCCGGGGGCGGTTCCCGCTTCGCCGGCGACGGGCACAAGCTGCTGGCCCCCCTGCGCGGCCGGCCGGTCGTCGCCCACGCGGTCGGCGCCGCGCTCGACGCACGGATCGGCGAGGTCGTCGTCGTCACGGGCGCGGTCGATCTGGACAGCATCGTGCCGGCGGGTGCGCGACTCGTGGCCAACCC
>Ga0114946_10001969_pt1 | contig 14089 bp, 13 predicted proteins | sample WalLakDeSediment_FD_88676 | JGI IMG/M metagenome (GOLD analysis project Ga0114946, IMG submission 88676) | Lake sediment microbial communities from Walker lake, Nevada to study Microbial Dark Matter (Phase II) - Walker Lake 11/02/13 Deep Sediment | ecosystem: Environmental > Aquatic >...
GTTGAAATTTTAGATAATGCAATTTCTCCACTGAAAGCAGATAGTCCAAGAATTCTTTTTTCTACTTTTTTTGGCGGGATATTTGTCTTCCTGCTGACATCTTTCTTTTTCTTAGTAATTGAAAGAAAAAATTATCTTCTAAAAAACTTTATCAAATCAGAAACAAAAAAAGATGTATAAACACATTGCTGTAGTAACTGGCGGAGCTGGTTTTTTGGGTTCTCATTTATGCGACAGACTTCTTCAGGCAGGAATGAAAGTAATTTGCATTGATAATCTATTGACTGGTAATACTGAAAACATTGCTCATTTGTTTGGTAATGAAGATTTTAGTTTTATTAAACACGATGTAACAAATTATATTTATGTGCCTGGCAGTATAGATTATATTTTACATTTTGCATCGCCAGCAAGTCCCATTGACTATTTAAATCTTCCAATTCAAACATTAAAAGTAGGATCGCTTGGTACACATAAAGTTTTGGGTTTAGCTAAAGAAAAAAAAGCACGTTTTTTATTGGCATCTACATCGGAGGTGTATGGAGATCCGAATATTCATCCTCAGGCTGAAGATTACTGGGGCAATGTTAATCCGATTGGTCCTCGCGGAGTTTATGATGAGGCAAAAAGATTTGCTGAGGCATTGACTATGGCATATAACAGGTATCATGGTGTTGATACTCGCATTGTAAGAATTTTCAATACTTTTGGTCCGCGTATGAGATTAAATGACGGAAGAGCATTACCTGCTTTTGTTGGTCAGGCTTTAAGAGGTGAGGATATAACTGTATTCGGCGATGGTAATCAAACCCGGAGTTTTTGTTATGTAAGTGACCAAATTGATGGAATATACAGGCTGCTTATGTCTAATGAAATAGAACCAGTTAATATCGGTAACCCTGAAGAGATAACTATAAACAAATTTGCCAATGAGGTTATTGAACTTACAGGGAGTGGAAGTAAAATTATACATAAAGAATTGCCAATAGATGATCCAAAAGTACGTCAGCCGGATATAACAAAAGCAAAAAGGGTTTTAGGTTGGGAACCAAAAGTTACAAGAAAAGATGGTCTGAAAATGACTATTGATTTTTTCAAGCAAATAATTAGCCCGGTTTAACCAAAAGATGGTTAAAAAGTTCACTTCCACAGTTGCGGGGGGCGCAATATTCATCTCAATAACTGGTTTACTTTCTAAAGGGTTAGGTTTTTTAAGAGAGGTTTTGTTTGCCAGTCTTTTCGGTCTTCAGAAAGAGTTTGATATTTATTTGGTAGGTGCTGTTTTACCTTTAACTATTAATGTAATAATATATTATTTAGCTCAGAATTATCTTATACCCGCCTACAACAATATACTTAAATCGAATCCCGAAAAGTCGGATAGTTTTATCCAGTTAAATCTATATCTATTTACATCTGCGGGAATATTGATATCTGTTCTACTGTATTTTTTATCCAATATAATTGTGGATTTTTATCTTTTTCAGGCAGATATTTATGTTAAAAATACTGCATCAAATATTTTTAGAATTTTTTTAATTACAATTCCACTTCAGGCGGCTATATCAGTTTTATCAGCATATATGCATATAAAGTTTGAATTTCGCTTTCCGGCTTATTCACAGTTAATATTAAATGCATCATTCCTGATTATCTTACTAATTCTCATAGGTGATCTTGAGATTTATGTAATACCTGTGGGATACGCTATCAGTTCAATCCTTCAATTAGGTTTCCTCATTATAAATACAAAGATTATTTATGAATCTAAAGCATTATTTAGTTTATTAAAAAATTTAAGGTATTATCTTCCTAAAGCCTTATTACTAATTATTCTAATTGAGACTATCGGACAATTGTACTTATTAATTGACAGATATTTTTACAGCTTGGTACCTACTGGTGGTATTGCAGCACTTAATTATGCTCAAATAACATTTCATCTGCCGCTATCAATATTATCAGTGGCTCTGGCAACGGTGCTCTTTCCCAGATTTTCTAATTTTATAAGTAAGAATTCATTTGACGAACTTCGTAAAAGTTTAGAAGAGAGTATCAGAATAAATATAGTATTGTTCATCCCTATTACTTTTATTTTAATTTTCTTTGGTGATCTGGTACTTAAAATACTATTTGAGAGAGGTAAATTTTCGGCAACGGACACAATCATTACATCAAATGTACTTTTTTATTTTTCTATTAGTCTAATATTTTATTCAATCTATAGTGTTTTTAATAAAATGCTTTACAGTCTTGGACTCATAAAACACATATTATTCATAACTATTGTTGGTATTTTACTAAAAGTAATACTGAATTATATTTTTGTTGGCGATTACCTCCAGGATGGATTAGCGCTTAGTAGTTCAATTAGCTATATGTTTTTTTTCATAGCCAGTTATCTTTTAGTAGAGAAAAAGCTATCTATGAATAAAAGTATGAATTTTTTGTACGAAATAATATTTTGTTCCTTTAGCGCCATAGTAGCAATTTACATAGCTGACTTTATCATTAGTTTTATGCCCGGAGATATAATATTTAGTGTACTCAAGCTGCTTATTTTTATATTTATATTTTCAATAAATCTGTATTTAGTTGATCATTCATCAATTAAAACATTTCAAAAAGTGTTGAGTATAGCAGCAGAAGGGAAAAAATATGAATTTAATAAATAATGCGGAAGAAGATTTCCGAACAAAGTTGTATCAGAATTATGTTTCTGATTATAAAAAAGTAACTTCCGCCAAATCTGACAAGGATAAAAAGTCAGATTATGATATTTATAAGAGAAGATATTTGCCGCTGCTCAGAGAGTATTCTAAAGATTGTAAATTTATTGAAGTTGGTTGCGGTAATGGATATGTAATGCAGTTCTTTAGAGAAGAAGGATTTACTAACATTTACGGGATTGATATTTCTGAAGAGCAAGTAAAATCCGCCAAAGAAAAGGGACTAAATGCGGAAATAAAGAATATATTCGGGTTTTTCAAGACTAATAAAGAAAAGTTTGATGTTGTTCTGGCATTGGATTTTGTTGAGCATTTTTCAAAAGACGAATTACCTGCATTATTTTCAGGATTAAATGATCTACTGAATAAAGATGGATCACTAATAATACATACGCCAAATGGTGAAGGATTTTTCCCAGGTCGAATAATCTATGGTGACCTTACTCATTTAACAATTTTTAATCCTACTTCACTATTGCAGATTTTACTTACTACCGGTTTTGGAGGAGTTAGATTCTACGAGGTTACACCTGTCGCAAAAAATATTAAAGGTGCCGTAAGGTTATTATTGTGGAAAATAATTCGTTTATTAATTCGTGCATCTAAATCCATAGAAACAGGTAACGGAGGAACAATACTAACCCAAAGTTTCGTTTGTTCTGCGAAGAAAATATAGGACTCCATTATTTGTGTTGACTATTAATCCCAAAATAGGAAATTGTGATCTTTTTCTAACTCTTATTGCGTTAGTAATCTCTTTATATCTTTCTTTTACATCAGAATTTCTACTCCCTCAAATAATGATAATAGTAGGTTTAACTTTTCTTTATCTTTTTAGAGAGAAATTACTGCTGGCTGCAATTATAATAGGTCTACTAACTGCTACCAGTGAGCATTTTGAGCAGTACAGACTTTTTATAACTCTACCTTCAATTATTCTATTAGTAATTCTTTTTATAAGGGAATTCGGATTTAATATTAAAGACTATCCAAAAATTCCTGGAGAAATTTCTTTTTTTATTATACTCCTATTACTTACACTAACTTTGTCAACGTTAAACTCAAGCTACTTTCTTACAAGTTTAGCTGCTTCAATCAGAATGTTTATCTTTCTTTTTATCTCTTACTTATTTTTTTCATTTCTTAGAAATGAGAAAAATATTTTGATTTACATTTATTCTCTTATTTCTGTACTGTTAGTAATCGGCACTTTAATGATAATTGATTTATTCAATGTTGGTATTCAATTATATTTCCAAAGGGTTTTGTTAACTAGCTTTTTTAATTTGCAGGGAAGTCTGGCTTATACCGGGTATACTGTTTTCTTTATTACTATATCCTTAATAACATCCATGTTTTTCCTGGAACGATTTAACACTAATAAATATAAAATAATCCTTTCTTCACTTTTTTTATTTAACATTATTGTACTGATATTAGCTAACTCAAGAGGAGGAATTGCAGCATCAATTATCAGCATTCTATTTATACTTTGGGTCCTAAATAGACCTTTATTAGTGAAATTATTTTTATCGGTAATAGTGATTTTATTAGTAATATTTTTAACAAATAATGATATTAATGAAACTGTAAATACATATCTAAGATTAGAAACAGCTAGTGATAGGGAAGTCTACTGGCAAACTGGAATAGATGTTATAAACGATTATCCTCTTTTTGGTTTAGGACCTGATACATTCTATAAGAATTTTTTTAGTTATTCACCCTCGAGCATACTGGCTTATTACAGACCAGAGATTGCCATTCAAGGTAAACCACATCCGCATAACTTTTTTTTATTTTTCACTGCGGAAAATGGAGTTCTTGGTTTCATTACATCTATATCTTTCTTTATCATATTTTTTTACTTAGCAGTAGGAGCAATAAAAAGAACAAGGCAGTTAAATAAAGAGTACTTTATATTATCTGTGGCAATTACCGGAATTGGATTAGGAATCTTTTTCAGATCATTCATTGAAGTTACCGGGTATTTAATTTATGGGTATATTACAAGAGATCTGCCTTTTTGGTTAACTTTTATAATATTAATTTTTATTTATCAAAAATCTAAGAAAGAATTTAGACCTCATAAAAAATTTTTTTTTGATGAAAACTGACATTATTAAAAACTATCTTAACAAAATTCTCACTTTTTATTTGCCAAATAAAGCTGGTTATTGGAATACAATTACACCTTGTAATGTTTCAAGTAAACCGAAAGAACTGAGCAGGTATTATCTGGACTTTAGTTCAAAAGTAAATTACCCTGGTAAATTCTCTGATAATGGAATTCCTTTGTTTTTTTATGCTGGAAAGGCTGACATTCAGCACCCAACTGTTATTGCACAATATGCTTTTGGTTTGTTTGAAAAGTTATTTATATCAAAATTTTCAAATAAGGAACTAAAAAACAAATTTCTAATACAGGCAGAATGGTTTTATAAGAATCAAGTTGATGTTAAGGGCGGAAAAGGCTGGTATATTAGTATAGACTATCATTTTGAATATCGCCTTACAAATCCCTGGATATCAGCTATGGCCCAGGGAGAAGCTATCTCTGTCCTGACCCGTGCTTTTCTTTTAACAAAAGATGAACGTTATGAAAAACTTGCCATTGATGCAATTGGACCATTTGAATATGAAGTTCAGGAGGGTGGCCTGGTAAATTACTTTAAATCTATTCCTGTTTATGAGGAATGTCCAACTCCTCATAAACCCATGGCAGTATTAAATGGATTATTTTTTTCCCTTTTTGGTTTGTACGATTTATTTATGTTAAATAAAAATTCAAGGGCGGAAATACTATTTAATAATGGTGTTAAATCTCTAATAAAATTACTTCCGTATTTTGATATTAAACATTGGACAAATTATTATTTATTTGATTACCCAAAAAACTATTACTCATCATATACTTATCATATTTTGGTTACGGAACAGTTGAAAGCAATTTACTTTATTACCGGTGAAAATACATTTTTAGAATATTCGGAAAGGTGGGAGAATTATTCTAAAAATTATTTAAATAAAACCAGAGCACTATTTGCAAAACTAATTCATTCAAATAAATTTTCTATCTGAAGAATTGTGGAGATTACCAAAGAAATAAATAAATATTCAATTGTATCTGAGGCGTTTTCCTTAGTTTTTAATACATTTTTTTTTACTGTTAGGAAATTAATTAAGCCTTTTGTAAATAAATCAGGTAATATTGTTGTAATATCTTTTTGCAAACTAGGGGATACAGTTTTCACTACTCCTGCAATAAATGAAATTCGAAAATTCTATAAAAAAACTATCTTTGTTGTATGCTATCCGGAGTCTGTTCCTATATATAATTTAATGCTCAATAATATAAGGTTTTTGCAAATTCAACGTGGTCATTTTTTATTTGGAGGACGTATTGCAGATTTTTACGCCAGAAAAGTTTTTGCTGAATTAAATCCTGAAATAATATTTGACTTGAACGGTGTTATGACATCTGCAACGCTTATTTTCAACTCAAGAGCAAAGACTATTATTGGAATGAGTAGAAAACAGTTTAGAGAAATTTATGATCATTATGTACCTATCAATAGAAACCATCATTTAATGGATATGTATTTAAGTACAGTTGCTTCTGTGATTCCAATAATAGATAAAGAGTCAATAAAGGATTTCCCAAATAAATTCAATAGCGGTGGAAAAATTCTTATACATCCCTTTGCTGGCTGGAAAGCTAAAGAATGGAATTTGAATAAATTTATAAGATTAGCAGAGGAAATAAATAAACAATACAAGATTGCGATAATTATGGAATCAGGCAGTATTCCAATCGATATATTAGCTGAGTTGGATAAAAAAGGTATTAATTTCCTTGAGACTAATTCCGTTGATGAACTGATTTTTCATATTAAAGAATGCAGTGTATTTATTGGAAATGACTCGGGACCAATTCACATAGCAAATTTATTAGGTAAACCAACTTTTTCATTATTCGGACCCACAAATCCAAAATTTGCTGCCCCGCTTGGCGATTACAACGATTATACTTATCAGGTAGTTAAATGTTCACCTCGGATCGATGAAGAATTTTGTTTTACTAACGGAGGAAGAGATGGATGCCCTTCCTTTGAATGTATGAATCAGTTAAGTGTTGAAAAGGTGAAAGCTGCTTTACTTTTATTTTTTGAAAAAATTAATATTCAAAAAAAAATATCAGACGGTCTAAATTAAAATTTTATTTTGATGAAAATACTTATTCTTTCGGATTCAAATTCTATTCACACCATCAAATGGGTAAAAGCTTTGATTAATTCTGGTATAAAAATTAAGCTATTTTCTTTTTTTTCTCCTGAGGCCGATTATTTTAATCACAATCAAGAAAATATGATTTCCTGTTTAAATCTTAACCAGGCTTTGAGATTGAATAATAATATTTTTTCAAAATTGGTTTACTTCAAGGCAATTAAAAAAGTTAAAAAATTAATAACGGAATTCAAACCGGATATCCTTCATGCCCACTATGCTTCAAGTTATGGATTAGTCGGTGCTTTGACTTATTTTCATCCTTTTGTATTGTCCGTTTGGGGTGAAGATGTCTATAATTTCCCAAGGAAATCAATTTTACATAAAGCTATTATAAAAAATAACTTAAGTAAGGCTGATAGAATTTTATCGACCAGCAATGTTATGAAGATTGAAACGCAAAAATATACCAGTAAAGAAGTTTTTGTTACTCCATTTGGAATTGATACAAAACGATTTTCCCCTCAAAAGGTCAATAGTTTATTTGAGCCGAACACTTTAGTGATCGGAACTGTAAAAACATTGGAAATTAAGTACGGTATTGAGTATCTAATCAGAGCTTTTTATTTACTGAAAAAAAAATATCCGGAAGAAACTTTGAAACTCTTAATAGTTGGTAAAGGTTCGCAGGAGGATTATTTAAAACAATTAGTCAGAGATTTGAATATTGAAAGTGATACAATATTTACTGGATTTGTAAATCACAATTATGTTCCTGAATATCAGAATATGCTTGATATTTCAGTTTCAGTATCAATTGATGACAGTGAAAGTTTCGGTGTAGCAATTATAGAAGCCAGTGCTTGCGGAAAACCGGTTATAGTATCTAATGTGGGTGGATTACCTGAAGTGGTTGAAAATGGTAAAACAGGTTTTGTCGTCGAATCAAAAAATCCGGAAATGATAGTTGATGCAATTAGCAAACTAATTGAAAACCCTGGATTAAGAATTGAAATGGGAAAAAACGGCAGAGATCGAGTAATGGAACTCTATGATTGGAACGATTCCCTAAATAAAATGATTTCTATATATCAGTCTTTATTAAACTAATACTGTAAGTCATTATGATTCTTGCCGAACTATACTTTAAATTAAGAAAGAAGCCTGTACCATACTATGCTAAGTATCCAACCTGGTTACTTATATGGAAACCAATTAGAAAATATTTTAATGTGGTTATTATTCCCAACATTCCATTTTCCGGATTAAGGGTTTTTTGTTATAAAAAAATTATTGGTTATAAGATTGGTAAAAACGTTTTCATAGGAATGAAATGTTATCTTGATGATCTTGAACCTAAAAGCACCATTATTGAAGACAATGTTGTAATTTCTTATGGTTGTTATTTTTCTTTACACGGAATTGATCAGAAACATACTCACATTCATATTAAGAAAGGTGCCTATCTTGGCATGAGAACTACAATTGCTGCAGGTAAGAATGGAGTTGTTGTTGGTGAAAATACTGTTATTGGAGCAGCATCTTTAGTTCTACGTAATTTGCCGGATAACATTAAAGCAGCTGGTGTTCCGGCAAAAATTTTACAATCATCAGATTAAATGCACAATCATTAAATGAAAATAGTAACTATAGTTGGAGCAAGACCTCAATTTATTAAATCAGTCCCTGTCAGCAGAGAATTAAGGAAAAATAAGATAACTGAAATATTAGTTCATACCGGCCAACATTTCGACCAGAATATGAGTGATATTTTTTTTGATCAATTGAATATCTCTGCCCCTTCTTATAATCTTAATATTAAAAGCCTTTCACATGGTGCTATGACAGGCCAAATGCTGATTGAAATTGAAAAGGTCTTGTCACTTGAAAAACCAGACCTGGTAATTGTATATGGTGATACTAATTCTACGATTGCCGGAGCACTTACCGCATCTAAAATGAATTTAAAAATTGCTCATATTGAGGCTGGATTGAGATCTTTTAATATGAGAATGCCGGAAGAAATTAATCGCATTTTAACAGATAGAATCAGTTCTTATTTATTTTGCCCTACAGATACCGCTGTAAGAAATTTGCACAATGAAGGTTTTCAGCAATTTAATTGTTCTATATTTAATACCGGGGATGTAATGTATGATTCAGTTGTACTCTTTTCCGGGTATGAAATGAAACCACCATTTAGTATTGATGAGGATTATATTTTATGCACATTGCACAGACAAGAGAATACCGATGATCCAGAAAAACTAAAATCTTTATTTGATGCTTTGCATATTCTGGCTGATAGGATTCAAATAATTTTACCCTTACATCCCCGAACAAGGAAAAAAATAAATGAGATGGGAATTTTTAATCAATCCTCCAGTAATATCCAATTACGGGACCCGGTTGGGTATTTAGAGATGCTTTTTTTATTAAAAAGATGTTCGATAGTGATGACAGATAGTGGCGGCCTCCAAAAAGAAGCGTATTTCTTCAAAAAACCTTGTCTAACTTTACGAGAGGAAACCGAATGGTTAGAATTAGTAGAAAACGGATTTAATTTCATTTGTGGAAGTGATCCTGAGATAATAATGAGTAACTATGATAAAGCAAGAAGGGCATCATTAAATTTTAATATTGAATTATATGGAGAAGGTAATGCTTCACAAAAAATTGTTCGTGAATTATTAAGATGAATATATTAATAATTAATCTATATGCTGGTGCCCCTTCTATGGGTATGGAATACAGGCCGTATTATCTGGCAAATTGTTGGAAGAAGTCAGGGCATAAAGTATTGATTGTTACCGCTTCCCACCATCATTTGCGCTCGAAACAATTTGAATCAGTTAAATACATCGAAAAACAAAGTGTAGAAGGTATTGATTATTTAGTCATCAAAACTCCTGATTACAGTGGAAATACATTAAAGAGAGTCCTAAACATTTTTGTTTTCCTGCGTAAGTTGTCAACATCAAAAAAAAGAATTGCTGCTGAATTTAATCCCGATATAGTTATTGCTTCTTCAACTTTCGTTTTTGATATTTATTCTGCTAAAAAAATTTCCTCAATATGTAATTCAAAATTGGTCTTTGAAGTTTGTGATCTTTGGCCGCTTTCTATCATAGAATTAGGAGGATTTTCTAAATGGCATCCTTTTGTTATGGCTATGCAGCTGGCAGAAAATTACGCATACAAGCACGCGGATAGGGTGGTTACTGTGCTGCCTGAAGCAAAGGATTATATGGTTGAACACGGCTTAAAACCCGATAAGTTCATTTATGTCCCCAATGGAATTGTAGTTGAAGATTGGAAAATTGAAAATGAAATTCCTCTTTGGTTAAAAGAGCTGATATCGAAAATAAAGTTACAGGGAAAAAAAATAATTGGTTATGCTGGAAATCAAGGTATTGCAAATGCCCTTTTTCCATTAATCGATGCGATGCAGATTTTACAAGATCATAATGTAGAATTACTATTAATTGGAAGGGGTCAGGAAAAAGAAAATCTTAAGCAAAAAGTAAAACAACTTAATTTAAGTAATGTTCATTTTATAGATCCCCTGCCCAAAACATTAATTCCAGCCTTACTCGATAAGCTGGATATTCTTTATATAGGTTTACAAAACCAACCTGTCTTTCGGTTTGGTATCAGTCCAAATAAGTTGATGGATTATATGATGGCTGGGAAACCTATTATTCAGGCAATAAAAGCAGGTAATGATATTACAACAGAAGCCAAATGTGGAATCTCAATTGAGCCCGAAAATAGTAAAGCGATAGCCGATGCAGTTAAATACCTGCTTTCACTGTCCGATGAAGAATTAATGGAACTTGGGGAAAATGGTAGAAGATTTTGTCTTGAGCATCACGATTATCAAATTCTCTCAAAAAAGTTTTTAGATGCTATCAGTAATTGATTCAAACAGATAATTTTAATGAGCGTTCAAAAGTATAAGAATCGAATTGCAGCAATTGTTGAAACTAACTCGGAAAGAGTGTTCCTTTACTGGAAAGGCAGAGTTGCGCTTTATGCTGTATTAAAGGCAATGGGAGTCGGTGAAGAGGATGAAGTTATTATACCTGCTTTTACCTGTGTGGTTGTTCCTAGTGCCATTATGTATCTTGGAGCTAAACCGGTCTATGTTGATATATCGCCAGATACTTACAATATGGACACTTCTAAATTAGAAAGTGCGGTTACGCCAAAAACTAAGGTGATTATTTGTCAGAACACATTCGGACTATCTTCTAATCTTGAACTGATAAATGAATTTGCAAGAAAGCACAATCTTTTTACAATTGAGGATTGTACACACGGTTTTGGTGGATATTATAATGGGAAACCAAACGGTTATTTCTGCGATGCCGCATTTTATTCAACTCAGTGGAATAAACCTTTCTCAACCGGCATCGGGGGATTTTTGGTTGTTAATAACAAGAGTTTCTTAGAATCAGTGAAAGCACTGGAACACGAAAAAATTAAACCAGGCATGCTCGATAATATTACCCTAATAATACTCTTACTTTTTAGAGAGTATTTAATAAATAAGCATACATACTACTTTTTTATTCATCTATATAGAATTCTAAGTAAAAAGAACTTGATAATCGGATCAACTCAGGGTGATGAAATGTCTGATATTAAGATACCAATCAATTACTTCAAGGGTATGTCTTCTGTACAAATAATATCAGGAATAAAAAGATTAAAAAAACTTAAGTATGTTAATGATTTAAGGAAAAAAAATGCAAAGGATTACACTGCTTTTCTCAAGGCCAATAATAAAAAATATATAAGTGAAAGACTTTTTGACAATCATTTATTCCTAAAATATCCTATCTTAGTCAAAGACAGGGAATTATTTTTTTTAAATGCCAGAAAAAACAAAATAATTTTAGGGGATTGGTTTATATCACCACTTTACCCGATAAAAGATAATTTGTGTTTGTGGTTCTTTGACGAGCATCTTTATACTAACTCAGTCGAGGCTTCAAAAAAAATGCTTAATCTGCCGACTGATATCAAAGATAATAGAAAAGTTATAAGATTTCTTGAGGATAATCTTGATTTGATAGAATGATTTATAGAACTAATTCATGGATAATTCCTTGCTGTATAAGATTTTTTAAATCGATATAAATAAGTTAAAATCTGTTCTAAAGATTTCATTTATTCAAAAAAAACCATATTTTGTACATCAATTTTATAAGTAAATTATTTTAGGGAAAGTTTTTTTATTCTTTTTATTTTAGTATAATTATTCACGTATGAATAAAGATTTTCTATTATTCCATAAGCCCTTCATTTCCGAAGATGAAGTAGACGAAATTGTAGATACCGTCCGATCAGGTTGGCTTAGCATGGGTCCCAAAACAATCCGATTTGAACAAGAATTCAATAAGTATATCGGAGCAAAACGATCGGTTGCAGTTAGCTCCTGGACTGCCGCTGGCCATCTTACTCTTGAAGCTTTTGGAATTGAGAAAGATGATGAAGTAATTCTTCCGACTATGACCTTTCCTGCAACTGCCGAAATTGTTTGTTATTTCGGGGCAAAACCGGTTATTGTTGATGTTGATGAAGATACTCTTAATATCTCACTGGAAGAAATAGAAAAATCAATTACTCCTAAAACTAAAGCAATTATTCCCGTTCACTACGGTGGTCAACCTTGTGATATGGATGAAATTCTTGAATTAGCAAAGAAATATAATTTACGTGTCCTTGAAGATGCAGCGCACTCACTTCCTGCTTATTACAAAGGTAAAAAGATAGGTACACTTTCAGATGTAACATGTTTCAGTTTTTATGCAACTAAAACACTCTCTACCGGTGAGGGTGGGATGATCTGTACAAATAATGAGGAGATTGCTGAGAGAACAGCAATAATGAGGCTGCATGGCATAAACAGAGATGCCTGGAAAAGGTACAGTGAATCAGGTTCCTGGTATTATGAAGTTGTTGCTCCCGGATATAAGTACAATTTTACAGACCTTCAGGCATCACTCGGTCTTCCTCAATTGAAAAAAGTTGAAGTAATGTGGGAATGGCGTAAAAAAATAGCCGCGCGTTACACAGAAGCTTTTAAAGATTTTGATTTAATTACATTACACACAATTAAACCTGACAGAGAATCTTCCTGGCATTTATACCCCGTTAAACTAAACCTTGAAATGTTAACCAAAAACAGAGCTCAGTTAATTGATGAACTTAAAAAACACAATATTGGCATCGGGGTACATTTTATGCCTGTTCATCAGCATCTATATTATCAAAAAACATTTAACCTTGACGATAAGGATTTTCCTGTTTCCTCTGCGACCTTTCCAAGATTAATGTCTCTTCCTATCTATCCCGGAATGACAGACGAGAGCATTGAGAAGGTGATTAGTGTTGTAACTGATGTTTTAAACAAATTCAGGAAATAGTTTTTCCAGGCTATGGGAAAACAGGGCAGTTTTATAAAGAGACTTACAGATATTTTTTTTAGCATCCTCACTTTAATAATTTCTTCACCAATTCTATTAGTCTCCGCAATAGCAATAAAGATAGAGTCAAAAGGACCTGCGTTTTTTATCCAGGACAGAACCGGAATGAATGGTGAACCTTTCAGGTTTATTAAATTTCGGGGTATGGTTGTCAATGCATTAGAATTAGGACCGGAACTCACTCAGGAAAATGATCCGAGAATCACTAAAGTAGGCCGATTTTTGAGAAGAACCAGCATTGATGAAATTCCTAATTTTTTTAATGTTCTGAAAGGCGAAATGAGTTTAGTTGGTCCTCGGCCTGAAATTACCAGTATTACCTTAAATTATAATCCTGAACAAAAAGAAGTCTTCAAGTATAAACCCGGGGTAACAGGAATATCTCAAATTAATGGAAGACAAAGATTAACACCCGAACAACGGGTTAAAATGGAAATTGATTATTACAAGCAATCTACATTTATCAGTGATCTTAAAATTGTGTTAAAAACAATTAAAGTTGTTTTGAGTAATGAAGGGAATATTTGAACAACTTAAAGTATTATTACCATCAGGATGACTATTTCTTATTTTGCACTAAGTATTTAACCAAATTTTTGACCTTGCACAGTTTTCAGTAATAATATAAGTTACCCTCAA
>Ga0114946_10001970_pt1 | contig 14088 bp, 10 predicted proteins | sample WalLakDeSediment_FD_88676 | JGI IMG/M metagenome (GOLD analysis project Ga0114946, IMG submission 88676) | Lake sediment microbial communities from Walker lake, Nevada to study Microbial Dark Matter (Phase II) - Walker Lake 11/02/13 Deep Sediment | ecosystem: Environmental > Aquatic >...
GGGCTGAGCGCCGGGCGTGATCTCGGCCGCGCCGGGCAGCGCCCCGCCGAAGCTCCAGACCCCGTCGGCCATGCTGTAGATCAGCCAGCGGTAGCCTTGGTAGGGGTTGAAGAGCAAGAGCTCTTGCCACGGGTAGGCGATGCCCTCGGCGACGACCTCACGCCAGCTGATGCCGATGATCTCCCAGGTGATGCCGTCGATCGCCCCGCGCGCGTGCAAGGGGAGCACGCTGGGTCGACGCTGGCGGCTGGCGTGCTCGAGGACCTCCAGGTTGCCGTCGTCCTCGGGCTTGCAGACCGTGCCGCAGTACGAGCAGGCGACCTGCTCGATCGCGCCGAAGCTGCGCAAGCTGATCGGCGCGCCGCAAGCCGGACACTTGATCGCGCCGGTCTTGCCCTCTTCGCGAAACAGCTTGGTGGGGCCGGAGGGTGCGGGGTGGTTCATGGGGCAGGCCAGCCCTCGAAGCGACGCAGCGGGAACAGGCTGATCTCGGTCAGCGAGACGGCCCGGCCGACGTAGGGGATCGGTTGATCATGGTCGGGGTTGTCGCCCCAGTCGAGGGTCATGAACTCGCCCGTGTAGCTGCGCAGATCGGCGCTGTAGTAGGTCAGGCCCGGCTCGGCGCGAAACGGCAGCAGGCCCTCGGCGCCCTTGAAGGACGCGCCCCGGCGATCGACGACCACGACCGTGCGGCCGGCGACGGTGAGCGTGCGCCCGGGGTTGAGCTGATCGTAGGTCGGCACCCGGCCCGCGACGATGTTGGGGTTGATGGGTTGGAGCACCGCGTACTGCCCCTGGGCGTCGGCGAGCCAGCCGACCGTGCCGTTCGCGAAGTTGATGAACCACTCGTTCCAGGTCCCGCGCTCGTACTGGACCTGCAGGCGGCCGTCGACGACGAAGGGCATGTTGTCGTACTTGCCCTTGGCGTTGAGGAGGATCGGGCTGCCGTTGTCGATGATCGCGCTGACCTTGCCGAGCAGCTCGACCGCGACCCCGGTCCGGACCACCGTGCTGTTGCAGTACTCGCAGACCGCCGACACCGTGGTGCCGCGGAGTTGGATCGGCGCGCCACACTCAGGGCAGTGGATCGTCGTCTGATCGTGCGCGGTCGAGGGCGCGGCGTGGTGGACCTGGTGCATCGCGGGCCGCGACTATGCCACAACCGACCTCGGCCCGCACCGGCTGCGAGCAGCCCGTGCAGAAGCGCCGCAGCAGCGCCGCTCGCGAGCCTCGCGAGCCCGACGGCCGCGTGCGCGACCTGATCAACAGCCCGCCCGAGCCCGCTGCGCAGCGTCGTCATCTGATCAGAGCTTCCGGGCCCATTCGGGCGGGATAAACAGCAGATAAAAGCAGGCCATCTGCAAGCTGAAGTAGATCAGCTGATCCATGGTCACCGCGACGATCAAGTGGAGCCCAAGCCCGAGCACGAACGCCACGGGGCGCAGGCGCTTGACCGCGAACAACACCGGCGCGAGCAGCTCGAACCACAGCGCGAGCTCCTGCTGCACGGCCCAGGTCCAATGCGGCAGCGTGCGGACCATCCACGCGGCGGCGTCGGTCATGTAGATGCCCTGCACCTGCACGAACAAGATGTCCTGCCCGCCCCACCAATCGCCGTTGATCGACTTGCACAGGCCCGAGGCGAAGTACTGGCCGACGACCGTCAGCTGCAAGCAGCGCGTGGGCCAGGCGCGCTGCTTGGCCGGCTCGCCGCCGGCTGCGGGCTCGGGGTCCGGCGCGACCGCCAAGATAATCAGGCCGATCACGAATAGGCGGTTGATCGTGAACGAGGAGATTGGGTCGACGAACAACGAGTAAATCGTCGCAGCGACCAAGACCCATACGACCACCTTACGGCCGACGCCAAAGATGTAGGCCAGCAAGCTGGCGAAGAATACCAAGCCGACCCATGGTAAAGCCGCGACCGGCAGCAGCGGCAGCTGCGGGCCAAAGTTTGGATCGAGGGCGAGCGGCGGGTGGTAGCCGGCGTCGGTCAGCCACTCTCGCGCGTCGCGGGCCCAGGCGATCGCGTAGAGCAGCAGGGTCCAGGCGAAGCCCTGGCGAAACAACGCGAGCGGAGCGGCGTCGATCGGCGCGTGCCAAAACCGCTGCCAAGCCTCGCGCGCGGCCCCGAGCCCAAGAGTGGTCATGGGGCCTCCATGAGCAGTTCATCGACGGCATAGCTGACGATCACGCGGCGGCGCGTGGGCGGGACCTCGTGCCAATCCGGGTGCTGCCAACCTTGCTGTGGGGGCGCGTCGCGGCTGGGGATCATCCATGTGCGAGTGAAGCGGATCGCCGCGGGCCGCGGCTGGTCGGGGTGAAGCTCGAGCTGGCGCTCGATGATCCAGCGGGCCATGTGCTCGGTCTTGCGGCTCGGCTTGGCGTTCCAGGCGATCAGCAGCCGGTGCATTCGCGTGCGCCGGCCGAACGGCTCGAGCGGGAACAGCTCGCGCTGATCGAGGGTCACCCACAGCGGCGAACCCTCGGGCTGGATCTGCACGTAGTAGCTGCTCCAGCCCGAGGGCTTGTGGGTGAACAGGCACGCGATGCTGTGCAGCTTGATCAGCAGCGCCGGGGTGCCGGGGATCTGACGCTCGGGCGCCGTGCTGCGCAGCAGCATCGGGATCAGGAACAAGAGCAGGAACGCCGCGACGGCGACTCGATCGCGGGGGCGGGGCTCGCTCGAAGCGAGTGGAGCCGGGTGGGTCACCTCGGTGCATGGTCACACAGAACGAGGGGCGGTGCAGCTGGAGGCATGTCAGCGTTGAGACGGTCACAGCGAGCCCGAGAGCGACGCCGAGCGACAACGCCACGGGGCGCCCCAGGCGTGCATCAGCACCCGACTCCAAACGGATCGGCGCCCTAGGCGCGATCATTCAAAGCGCAGGCCGAACAGCCCGCCGTCCGCGGTCGCGTCCGTCAGTCGCACATCGAGGGCGTAGTCTTCGACTTTGAATCCGGACGGTGTCTCGCGGGGCACCGCGTCGGTGTTCATGGTTACGATGTATTGAAATCCGTGCTGCCTAGCGAGGGCGGCGCCGACGGCGAGGGCGCTCCCGACCTGCCGCTCGTCGACTCCGTCGAACAGATGGCTGTCGTGGATCAAGAACCCTGGGCTTCGTCCGCGACGAAGGCTGAGCAGCATGAGCATCATGTCAAAGCAAAAGATCCTCATGTTGTTGACGCCCTTGCTCTTCTCTGCGGGTATGTGGGGGTCAAAGATTGGACCGTTCTTCGTGGGTGTGATTGTGAGGTCTCCGGCTTGGCCCTGTTCGTAGAGCTGGGCAGAGATGTCGTGAAATGTGAGGACCGCTGCTTGGATGACCTCGTCGTGCTCGGCGTACTCCCGCCGCAGCCGTTCGGACAGGGTCGCGCGCTCGACCTCGAGCTTCACTTGCCCGGACTCGAGGGCCTCCGCTGCTTGGTGGCGCTGGCGAAGCACCTCGGCGGCCGCCTCTGCCTTCGTAAGCTCGCTTTGCAGCGCAGTGAAGTGCTCGAGCGCCCCGGCGGATTGGAGCATGGTCATCAGCTCGGAGCGGCGTTCGTCGAGCCTGCGCTTCTCGTGTTCACGGGCCTTGATGCGCTGGTGGGCCATCGTCAGCTCGGAGTCCAAATACAAGCGTCGGTTCTTGACGATCGAATCATGAAACGCGCTGGCTTCGTCGAAGCGCCGCCGCACCAAGTCGGGCAAGATCGCGCCCGCCTCGCGAAACAGCGCCTCGAGGTCGCTGGGGGCCGGTGGAACGTCTTCCGCTGTTGAGGCCTCTAGCTCCGCGACGTAGCGACGGTCGAGCAGGTTTTCGTCCGCGATTTCGGCGAGCCTGCGGGTGAGTACAGACGCCTCCTGCTCGAGGCGGTGGTACTGTTCGAGCACCTTGAACGAGGCGACGGCCGCAGCGAGCCGCCTCGCGCGACCGTCCGCGACGATCAGCTCGCTCTTGAGCTTCGACGCCGTGGTCACGATGCTGCCGAAGGCACCTTTCTTCATGGCCTTCTTGAGCTCCTCGAGGCTCTTTTCCTGGTCGCGGACAGCTTGCCATTCGCGTGGGACCGACCAGTCGAGCCCGATCAAGAACGATACCCCGACTTGCTGGTCGACGAGCCGTTGCTTGGCTGAGCTTTTCATGGGCTCGGTCATTGCCCCGTCTCGGTCTTGCCGGGCGAAGTATTTGATCAATGAGCGGAAGCTCGGCGCCCATGCACCCGAAAATTCACCGAGTCCGAACATCAGGTGGCCGAGCGCGGTCTTCCAGTGCTCGTTGGAGAGCGTCGACACCCCTTGGTTTTTGGTCGGGTTGGTCGGCCAGGTCGAAAAGTCCCCGGCGACGGTCAGGCGCTCGCGGGGCGCCCCGGAGCGCTCCACGCGCGTGAAGCCGTCGGCGAGATCAAACTCCATGCCAAAGATCGCGTTGGTCAACGCTTCGGTCCGAAAGATCGAATCCGGTGGGTTGTTCGCCCCGAGCAAGAAGTGGATGACCTCGAGGAGGCTCGATTTGCCGGCGCCGTTGCGTGTTTGCTTCTTGCTCGCGCCTGCGCTCTTATCGGCGAGCAGCACGTTCAAACCTGGGCGGAACTCGAGATCCTTGAAGCCCTGCAAGTCCGAGTAGACCCTGCGAATCACGGCTGCGCTCCGTTTCCATTGGCGATGCGACGCAAACGCCCGCGGTCCATCTCGATTGTCCCGAGCACGAACAGCAGGTCGAGGCTGAGTACGAACCAGTCAAAGGTGATCTCTTTGCGGGGATCACTCCGCGCCCGAAAATCGTCCCAGAGCCTGGAGACGGTCTTGGTCTCATCGAGGGAGCGCAGGGCTTCGCCAGCCACGCAGAGCAAGGCTTTGGTTGGCGGGATACCCTTGGTTGGGAGGATCATGTTGACTCCGGCGGTTCAGGTCGCTCAAAGATGTCGCACTCCTCGAAAAAGAACGCGAGGCACGCCAAGACGGCGGTCTGGTGGTTGGGAGCCGAGAGCGAAGCGCCGCCAGCGTAGCGTTGTAAGGCCATGAAGATGTCGTCGGGCGTCCCCGAGCCGGCGCGCAGGCGTTGGTACTCTGCTCCAAAGCTCCCGGCTATCTGGTCTTGAAGACGAGGGTTGTAGGCGAAGTACTTGCGAACGAGGGGGGCGCGATGCATTCCGGCGCGCAAGAGGGTGGCGACGGGGTCGGAGAGGAGGTTGCGCTCGAGCTTGTCCGCCGGAACGGGGCGGAGGTCCGGCTCGGCCACCTCGGGGAGCCGGGCGATCTGGTCGAGCACGGGGGCGAGGTCGGCGAGCCCGAGCTCGGTCATGCTCTGGCGTGAAGGTACCGGGCCAAGCAGGGAGGCGAGCGTGGGCTCATCCAGGCTGAATACCCGCTGGCGGAGTTCTTCGTAGCCCCATTGGGTCACACTCAGATCTGGGTGCTTCTGGTCGAGGTCCAAGAGCTTGGCTGTGACCTCGGGTCCGAGCCCTGCCTTCGAGTTGTGGACGAACACCCAGGTGTCAAAGTGCTCACGCCAGTGGGGGAGGGCGCCGTTGAAGTCCTCGTCGATCTTGGCGATGCAGCGTGCGGACGTGAGTTCGTTTGGGGCATAGCACTGAAACAAGACCCGCTCGGACTTTAGGTGCCCGTCGTTTTTTTGGTCGCCCACGTTGCCCCACGGACGAACCCGTATGAAGTCCGCTGAATAGCGTTTCTCCATGATCGAGGCGAAGAAGTCCTGGAACTCGTCGCCCTTCTTCTCCATGAAGGCGAGCTGGAACGCCATCCAGTAGAAGCTTCGTGTGAGGTCGTCCATGGTGTTGGCGATGGGGTAGCGCGGTCACAGGTGGCAGCTGGGATTCGCGTACCCTGTTGGAGTGTACGCTCGACGCTCTCCAGCCGGCAAGCTCGCGGCCGAGCCCAAGCACCCTTCAAGCGTACGCGCCCGCAACCAGCGGTGAACGGCGATCACCCGGCTGCGGCCGTCTGAGGCCCGCGAGCCCGTCCGGCCGCCGCCGCCGGCCGCAGCAACGCCGTGACCGTCATCGCGAGCTGCCGCTTGGCTTGCTCATCGCCCCGGCCAAACTCCCACTTGCCCGCGAACCCGCCCCCGCCCGTCGGGCTCGACAAATGCAGGCGCGCCCTCGCCCCACCCGGGCCGACGAACGCCACGGTCGCGCCTCCCTCGCCGGTCTTGCTGGCGGCCTCGCTGCTGTCAATCTGCCACCCCACGATTGAGCCTTGCTCGACGCAATGGTCGGCGATTCGCACCAACCCAGCTTTGACCGCCGGGGCGACCTTGGTCGAATCCGTTGGCAGCCCGCGCCGCGCGGCAAACCGCTCGGCGCTCGGGGCCGCCACAATCGTGCCCCCAAGCAGGGCGCTCATGCGCTCGAATACCCCGGTCATGAGCGCGAGCGCCCGCCGCTCGTCGATTCCACGCCAGCTCGCGACGCGCATGACAAAGTCGCTGTGCTCGGCGTCGCCGCCCCCGGTCGCGTCGCGGGGGAGGATCAGCAGCTCGGCTCGGCCGCCGTCCTCGTGGACCCATGTCTGCCGGGCCCAGCGGTCGAATTCGCTGTCGTCGGCCGCGTGCAGGTGCCAGCCGTCGAAGCGCTCGCGGACCATGGCCACGAGCGGGCCGTCGATCTGGTGGATGAAGGTGCGCTGGTCGGGGTCGCTGCGGCGCAGGCGTTCGCGGCTGACCGGGGTGAATTGCTCGGTCCCGCGGCGCTTGGCGTAGAGCCCGAAGAAGCCGTCGCAGCGGCGCTCGAACACGCACGAGCCGCACGACTCGAGCTTGATCTTGTCGCTCTTTTTGTCCTCGTACTTGTCCCAGGCGACGACCGAGAGCCGGCCGGGGCCCTCGGCCGAGACCGTGTAGGTCTTGTTGCCGCCGTGGTGGATGCGGTGGGCCCAATCGGGCAGCTGGCAAAACGGGAGGTTGCCGACGTTGATGTCGAAGCCCGGGGCCTTCTCGTCGAGGCCCTCGAACATCACGCGCATGACCCGGCCGAGCTCGGCGTAGTCGGGCATGATCCCGTCGAGGTAGTCCTCGGTCCGCACGCCCGAGTCTTTGGGTCGGACCATGTCGAGGTGGACCTGCGTGATCGGGTACTTGGTGACGAAGTCGGGCAGCTTGGCGAGCGAGCGGAAGTTTTGCTCGACCACGCACATGTTGCAGGTCATCTCTTGGCCGAGGGCCGTGAGCGCCTCGATGCCCTTGATGATGCGGTCGAACGCGCCGGGCTTTTTGGTGGTCAGGTCATGGGTCTCGCGGTCCCAGCCCTGGATGCTGATCCGCCAGATCAGCCGGTCCTTGCCGATCGCCATGATCTTGTCGACGAAGGCCTGCTTGTCGAGGCGCGCGCCGTTGGTGAAGATCTCGATGACCTCGAAGCCGAGCGCGAGGGCGTACTCGACGGTCGGGAAGAAGGTCGGGTGGATGGTCGGCTCGCCGCCCATGATCGTGACCTTGGTGATCCCGCGCTTGGCCGCCTCGTCGAACTTGGCCAACACGTCCGGGAGCGGCGTCGGCTTGGCCATGCGTAGCTCGGTCATCTGCCCGCTCACGCAAAACACACAGCGGTTGTTGCAGACGTGGCTGAGCTGGATCTCGAAGCGCTCTTTGGGTTCCATGGGCCGCCGCCATCGTAGCAGCCCACGCCCAAGCGTTGGGGCTCGTGCGAGTAGGGCCTTGGAAGCTGCGCCTAGCGGCCCGCCGAGGTAACCGCGCGGGGCCGGCTCGAGCGCGACCATCTCGAAGCTGCCGGCGAGAGCCTTGGGGTCGACGACGATCGGCACGCCGAGGGTGGTTGGAGCGCCGTCGTCATCGACGGCGGTCGAGGTCGTGGTCTCGAACAACTCGGCGAGCACCCGTCGGCGGGGCTGACCGCCAAGCTGGCCGCGAGCTCGAAGCGACTGTCGCTGGGGATCTCGCGGCGGCGCTCCACCGCAGGTTCCCGAGCTCCTGAGTCAGCTCCAAGCTCCGCTCCGTGCTGCTCGCTTCCGCGGCGGGCCGCGGGCCGACCCCCCCCAGCGGCTCGGTCGTACGATGGGGCCAGTTGGCCACCTCACGTGAATTTCGCCTCGTCAGCTCAAAAGAAAGTTTAGCCGGTGCTGGCCCAGCTGCTATTGTGTGGCCGTTCGATACTCAGGAGGTCGCGAGTGCAGTCGTATTCGGATCCACTCAACAATCTTCATGAGGACGGATCGTGGTTCGCACGCGCTCACGAGCTGCGCCTATGGCTGCTGCGCTGTGACGCCGACCTCCGCAAGCCCGCGCTGACCTTGGTCCCCAAGTTCGAGTTTCATCACGATAATCGCAGCCCCTGGCCGGTCCTCGTTGACGCCTACATGACCGGTGACGACGGCTGGCAGCTGCGCGCCAACGTGCTCGTGCGCGACTGGGCTGAACGGGTCGTGGCCTTTGCCGGTGAAGGTATCGTGCAGGGGCCTGTCGAGGCGAGCGCCGGTCCACCGGGGCTCGCCTGCTTTCGCGCGACCCTCATCCGCGTGCTAGAAGCCATGGCGCCGCCGATCGTGGGCTTCGTCGTCGTGCTCGCGCCGACGGTCGTCGAGAAGGTAGACGCGCTAGCTAGCGATGTCGCCGAGCTCCTCGGCGATCCTGCGCTCGGCCGCTGCCGCTTCGTGGTGATTCTCGACCTCGACGTCCCTCCACCCACGACCCTGCTCGACGCGCTCGGGCCGGTAGCCGCCCAGGTGACGCTGTGCCGCGTCGATGACGATGCCAAGGCTAGCGATCTCCGAGCGATGCTCAGCGCCAGCGATGCGCGCCAGCTCGGCATGGCTTGGCCCATGGGCGTGATCCCACCCCCACGGGTCGGCGATCCTCCGTCGATCCCCACGGCCGAGCGAGATGCTCTCCTGCGCGCCGAGGGCATAGAACCTGCTCTGATGGACGGCGCGCCGCAGCTGCGCGTCGAGGTCCTCGCGGCCGCGGTAGCAATGAAGGATGGCCACGGCGCCGAGGCCATCGCGCGGCAGAGCGAGGCGTGCCGGTTGTGCGCCACGCTCGGTCTGCGCGAGCTGGAGATCATCTGCCGGACCAGCCTCGCCGCCTATCTCTCTGGTCTTGGCGAACGCGCCAGGGCCAAGCAGGTCCTGAGCGAGACCGTCGAACTCGCGCGCAGCCATGGTCTCCGTCGTGGCGAGAACCAGGCGCTCCTCGCCCTCGGCCTCGTTCACAACCTCGACCGCGAATATCCGGCAGCAATTGCGGCCTACACCGAAGCTGCGCGGGCCGCCGAGGCTGGCGACGAACCGCTCCTCGCAATCGAAGCCTGGCGCATGAGCGGCCAGCTCGCGGCCCAGCAGGGGCTCGACCACGCCGCGGTCGAGGCTTTTGGTCACGCCGTTCGCGTCGGTCGAGCGACGGAGGTCGAGCTCGTAAGCAACTCGAGCGCGCCGGAGGCAGCTCGCCAGCTCGCCTCGCTTTACACCCGCCACGGGATGCACGAGCACGCGGCGTCACTGCACGCGCTGGCCGATGCGATGGAGGCCACGCAGCCAGCCGTTGGGGAGGCGGTGCCAGCATGATCGCTAGCAGCTTCTTCGATCCGGTCCTCGGCGTCGACGTCCACTTCGAGATGGTTCCGACACCAGCTCCGGTGCCGACACCGATTCCAAACCCCTTCGTCGGCATCGTCTTCGATCCCGCCGGCCTGGCCTGTGGCATCGCCCTTGGAGCGGCGATCGGAGCCGTTACCGGAGCACCCTTTCAAGGTCCAGTGCTCTACTGGACTGCGTTTCCGGCGACCAACACCGGAACGGAAGCCAAGCATGTCCCGGGTCACATCCTGATCCCGCCGGGAGTCTCCTGGGCACCGTTCCCCAAGACGCCCAAGCCCGTCATCCACCCCGGCGAGACGCCCAAGCCCGCGCTCCCCGTGGTCCCGGAGAACGACGCGGTTGTGGTGTTCGGTTCAAAAACGGTCTCGGTCATGGGCAGCAACGCCGTCCGGCTTGGCGACATCGCCATGAGTTGCTCCGAGCCCCTGCGGCTGCCCTCGTCGGTGGTCCTCGCGGTCCCCAAGGGGGCGCCGATCCTGATCGGAGGCCCTCCATCGCTCGACCTGATGGCCGCGGTCATGGCCTCGCTGCGGACGCGCTTCGTCTCGGACTCTCTGCATGCGTTGCTCAGTCGCCTCAAGCCGAGCCGGTTTCGCAACCTTCTTCATCGCGCGGTCTGCTTCGTCACCGGCCACCCCGTCGACGTCGCGTCGGGCAAAGTCGTGACCAGCTGCGTCGACGCAAAGCTTCCGGGTCCGCTGCCACTGACGATCGAGCGCCACTACTCCTCCGCCTTTGCCGGCCGCGCAGGGCCCCTCGGCCACGGCTGGAGCTTGTCCCTCGAGCAGGCCGTGTGGCGCGAACGCGGCAAGGTCGTGGTGCTCGCCGAAGATGGCCGCGAGATCGAGTTCGACACCTTCGACTTTCCCGACCACAGCATCACCGCGGGCCAGGAGGTCGAAAACGTGATCGAGCGCTCGACGCTTCGCTGCGAGGCCGGCGGCGCATGGTCGTTGCGAGACCATCTTGGTGTGACCCGAACCTTCGCGCCGGTCCCGGGCCGCACTGACGGCCGCGCGATGCTTCAAGCGATTCGAACGCGCTGCGGCTGCCACGAGATCCAGTTTCACTACGGCGAGGATGGGTGCCTCGCTTGGGTCCGCGACAGCGTCGGCCGGCTGATCGGCTTGACCTGGGATTCCGCCGGGCGCCTGACCGATCTCCATCTACCGAAGGCGCTCGGCGAGGGCTTCTATCGCCATCGTCGCTACGCCTATGACCAAGCCGGCGACCTCGTCCAAGTCGACGATGCCCTCGGCCACCACTGGCGCTTCGCGTACGTCACCCACCTACTCACGCAAGAGCGCGACCGCAACGGCTACAGCTTCTACTTCGCTTACGACGGGCTCGGCGAGGATGCGTGGTGCGTTCGGACCTGGGGTCAGGACGGCAGCCTCGATCACGCGCTCGCCTACGACAAACAAAATGCAGTCACCTGTGTAACCGACTCGCGCGGCCACACGACGGTCTACCGCATGAACCGCATCGGCCAGGTGGTCGAGACCGTCGACCCGCTCGGGAACACGACCCGCTACGAGTACGATTCAATCACCCTTGCGCGTACCACGATCGTCGACCCCGACGGCGCGATCACCCGCTACCAATACGACGCCCGCGGCAACCGGGTCGGCTATGTCGCGCCTGATGGTTGCGAGGCGCGGTACACCTACGGGGAGTTTGGCCCGGTCGCCGCCGTCGACCCGAGCGGTTTCGAGTGGCGTTGGACCTACGACACCCTTGGCCGCCTCCGCGGCTGCGAGTTACCGACCGGCGAACGGACCCACTATGAGTACGTCGACGGCCTCCCTCACCGCGTTCAGCTCCCCGGAGGCGCCGTCGTTGGCTTCCGCTACGACACCCACGCCAACCTCGAGGCCACGACCGACGCTCTCGGTCGTGTGCAAGACAACCGCTTCGACCAGCTCGGGCGCCGGGTGGTCGCGCGGCTACCGACCGGCGCGACGGAGGGCTACCACTTCGATCTCGAGGGTTGGCTGCGCGTACTCGAGAACCCCGCTGGCCCGACCCAGCGCTTTGAGTACGACGGCGAGGGCAACCTCATCCGCGTCGACAACGGTCGCGGGCGCACGGAGTTCGAGTACGGTCCGCTTCACCGACTCCGCGCCCGGATCGTCGCGGACGAGCGCACCGAATATGAGTACGATAGCGAGCTGCGGCTGACCGCCGTCCAAAACGCTCTTGGTGAGCGGCTCGAGCTCGAGCGAGATGCTCGCGGTCTCGTGATCCGCGAGCGCGGCTTCGACGGGACCGAGGTTCGTTATCGCTACGACGTGAACGGCCGCGTGATCGAGCGGCGGCTCGCGAGTGGACGAACGAGCAGCCTCAGCTACGACGTTCGCAGTCGCCTCGTCGAAGTGCGTCACGACGACGGCGAGTTCGAGCGTTACGAGTATCGGGGCGACGACCAGCTGCTCTCCGCGATCAACCAAGACGCCGAGCTACGCTTCGTCAAAGACCCGATGGGCCGGGTGCTCGAGGAGCGCACGCTGCTCCCCAACGGCGAGGAGCGCGTCGTCCGAAGCCGTTATCGCGGCGATGGCAAGCGGATGGAAGTGGAGGGGGAGGGGTTGATCCAACGGATCGAGCGTGATGTCCTCGGCCACGTCAGCGCCGTCGCTACCGGCGACGGCAGCTGGCGGGCGGACTTCACCCGCGACGCCATGGGACTCGAGCTCGATCGGGAGTTCGCGTCGGGCGCCCGCTCTCGCTGGCGACGCGACGGCCTCGGCCGTCCTCACGAGCGCTGGTTGAAAGGCGCCGATTTCCAGCACAGCCAGCGCTTCGCTTGGTCCGACGACGAGCGCCTTCAAACCATCGAGGACAGCGCCCTCGGCACGACCCGCTACACATACGATGGTCACGGCCGCCCGATGTGTGCCGAATTCGGCGACGGGATCTCCGATCTGCGCGTCCTCGACGGCGCCGCAAATCCGCACGAGCGGGCCGATCGCCGGGATCGTCGTTATCTCGACGGCGGTCGCATCGCCGAGATGAGCAGCGCTCGCTTCGAGTACGACGCCGACGGCCGCTTGGTCCAGATCGAGCGCGCGGGCCAAGTTCAGCGCCTACGCTGGAGTAGCGCCGGGAGCCTCGCGGCGGTGAGCCTCGACGAGGACCGCGAGCTTCAGTTCGTCTACGATGCTCTGGGTCGCCGGCTTGCGAAGCGCCTCGTCGCCCGCGCGGACCAGGGCTGGGCCACGCTCGAGAGCCGCAGCTTCGTTTGGGACGGCAACAACGTCCTGAGCGAACGCGACCACCGTGGTCGCGTCGAACACTGGATCTTCGAGCCCGAGAGCTTCAACCCCCTCGCTCGTCTCGGGCCCGAGGGCTCGCTCAGCGCTTTCGTCGATCAGGCCGGCAGTCCCAGCGAGTGGGTCGACGAACGCGGTCGCCTCGCTGTCCAAACTCGCCTCGACCTGCACGGACGCGAGCGCGTCTTGCTCGACCGTGATGACCGTCCAGCGTGGACTTGGCCGGGTCAGTACCACGACCGCGAGACCGGGCTGAGCTACAACCGCTTTCGCTACTACGCCCCGGAGGTCGGTACGTACATCTCGGCGGATCCGCTTGGCCTGCTCGGTGGCCTGCATCCCCGCGCCTATGTCTCTGACCCGCTTTTTACCGCGGATCCCTTTGGCCTCGAAGGCTATCGACCTTGGCAGATCCACTCGCCGGGCTATGGTGATGTCGTGCAAAAGGGTCTGCATTTCTACGGTCCCCACGGGATCGAACTGTCGGTCCGGCCAACTCACACCGGCGGGATCACCTTTACCAACGCGATCCCCGGCGACGCCTCGCATCCCCGGCTCGGCGCGGCGGTCAATGAGGCGCTCGACCGCTTCGAGCGCAACGCCTCGTTCCGCGCCGACATCCTCGAGAAGGCGCGTGGCGGCATCACGTCAGTTCTCGACCACGCCAAGGACCAGTCCTCCGATTCGCTCAGGGCCCTCGCCAATGGCCGCTCCCGAGAGATGCGCGACATCGCCAAGAACATCGAGCGCCGCGACGGCGGCGGAGGCTGCGGCAAATGAGCGTCGGCGAGGGGGGCTGGCAGCCGCGGTGCCGCATCGAGCTCGCCGAAGTCTTGCGTGAGGGCCGGCTCGCGGGCCTCGAGATCGGCGCCCCCGCGGACCAGGTCGAGGCGACGCTCGGTCCCCCGCAAGCGCCAGCAGCCAAGCTCAGCAAGCGCAGCAAGCTTTGGAGCTGGCTCTACGGCAACGTCACCGTGCTGACCGCGGCGCGGCGGGTAGAGGCGATCGAGATCGATTTCGAGGGACAGCAGCCCGCGCTCGTCGAGGCCGGCGCCCTCGCCGAATGGTCTCTCGACGACTGGCGAGCACACGCGCAGCGCGAAGGCTGGACCATTGCGAGCCGCGACGAGATCACGACACTCGAGAGTCCCCGGGCCCGAGTCAGCCTCGATGCGGACGGCCAATTGCATGTCGTGGGCCTGCGGGGTCGGTGAGCTCCTAGGAGCCCAGCTCGTAGCCACCGAACACGCCGATGTGAAACAC
>Ga0114946_10001971_pt1 | contig 14086 bp, 9 predicted proteins | sample WalLakDeSediment_FD_88676 | JGI IMG/M metagenome (GOLD analysis project Ga0114946, IMG submission 88676) | Lake sediment microbial communities from Walker lake, Nevada to study Microbial Dark Matter (Phase II) - Walker Lake 11/02/13 Deep Sediment | ecosystem: Environmental > Aquatic > Freshwater...
AACCTGGTGCTGTTCACCTTCATCAACTCCCTCACCGTGGGCGCCGCGCTGGTCGAGAGCCGTCGTCTCGGCGTCACCCGGCGGGTGCTCGCCGGTCCGGTCGGGCCGGGTCAGGTCGTCACCGGGTTCGCCCTCTCCCGGTTCGTCGTGGCCCTCACCCAGGGGGTGATCGTGCTCGCCCTCGGCGGCCTGCTGTTCTCGGTGTCGTGGGGCGACCCGGTCGCCGTGGCCCTCCTCGTGCTGCTGTTCGCGGCGGTCGCCGCCGGTGCCGGGCTGCTCGTCGGGGCCCTGGCCCGCAACACCGATCAGGCCGTGGCCGTCGGGATCCCCGTCGCCATCGCCGCGGCGATGCTCGGCGGCGCCATGTGGCCGCTGGAGTTCGTGCCCGACGCCCTCCGCATCGCCGGCCACGTCACCCCCCACGCCTGGGCCATGGACGCCTGGGTGCAGGTCCTCTACGAGGGCGGCGGCGTGGCCGACATCGCCCGCGAGCTCGCGGTGCTGGCGGCCATGGCCCTCGTCCTGCTCGCCGCGGCCGGCCGCTCGCTGCGCCGGGCCGTGGTGCGGGGTTGAGCGGATCGGTCGCCGCCCGACTCGGCTCGGGTCAGGGGATGACCACTTGGATGCCGGCCACGTCGGTGTTCCCGCCGAAGTCGCGGATCCGGAGCCGGGCGTCGAGGGTCGTGCCCGATTCGAGCGGCACGAACTCGTACTGCAGCTCGGGGATGGAGGCGAACAGGCCGACGTCGCTCGTGGGCACCCAGCTCGTGGTTCCGTCCGGCGCCTCCTTCAGCGCCAGCGGGAACATGAGGCCCCGCGGGTCGGCGGTGAGCTCGCCGTAGGAGCCGCTGGCGTTCACCACGTAGTAGGTCTCGGAGAGGACCGTCCCCTCGCCGTCGACCACGAGGCGCAGGATGACGTCGACCCACTGGTCGGGACCGGTGCCGGGCGCCTGGTACGCCATCGGGATGTCGAAGGTCGCGAGCCCCGACTCCTCGTCCCACGTGAGCGCGATGTACGCGTCGACCGTGTCGAAGCCGTCGTCGATCTTCAGGATCGTGAGGTCGTAGATCGCCCCGGCCAGGCCCGAGCCGTCGGTGAGCACCACGCCGGGCTCCTCGCCGTAGAAGACGACGCTGCCGTCGCCCAGGGGGACGCCGTAGAAGATCGTGGCATCGGCCACGTTGGCTGCGGCGGCCGGGTCGAGGGTGGCGATCATGTTGAGGCCGTCCTCGTCGAAGAAGTGGTCCACCTCGACCTGGCCGGCGGCACCGCCCGATCCGCTGCCGTCGCCCGCGTCGCCGGCGACGCGCCGCACGAACTGGGCCTGCTGGTCCGCAGGGATCGCCTCGCCGGCCCCGTAGTACGCGTCGAGGAACCGCGACCACGCCGGCAGGGCGTCGACGACCGTGTACCCCGGGTCGAAGAACTCGCGGTAGGGCGGGAAGTAGATCGACAGGCCCGATGCCCGCCGCGTGGCCGGACCGCTCACATCGGCGACCACGGCCCGGTCGAGCACCGCCGTGACCTCGGCGACGCGGCCGGATGCGGCGGGGCTGGCCGCGGCCAGCTCCTCGAGCACGTCACCGAGGTCGACGAGGTGGCTGTCGAGCCGCGGGTCGGGCGACCGGCCGAACGACAGCGCCACCGGGCGCAGGATCCCGACCGTCGGTGCGATCGCGGTGATGTCGTCGGCCAGCTCGTCGGTGAGGGAGGTCATGGCGGTCTCGAGGTCGTCCATGGCCCGGAGGTCGACGAGCGACAAGGTGATGTCGTAGCCCGTGCCGAACCCGTCGGCGTGGGCCTGGTAGGCCTCGGCGAGGTGCTGGCCGAGGGCCTCGGGCTCGACCGGGCCCGTGGCGAGCAGGTCGAGCGCGGTGAAGTCCCAGCCGTGGCCGGGTTCGAGCTCGGCCGAGGCGAGCATGAGGTCGGCCACCGGCGCCATGGTCACCGCCACCTCCACGGTGGCCATGAGGCACGCGTCGAAGCCGAGCAGGTCGAGGGGGCGGTGCCCGCCGCCGATGACCGCGTCGTCGAGGGCCTGGCGGATCTGCCCGATCTCGAGCACGTCGCCATGGGACATGTCGGGACCGATGCCCGTCCATCCGCCACCGTGGTCCCAGATGATCAGCGCGGTGCGTCGCCCGGGGGCCATGGAGAGGCCGGTGTCGACGAACTCGGCGAGGGTGGCCGGGTCGCCGAGGTTGCGCTCGCCCCAGTCGGCCAGCTCGACCAGACCGCCGGCCTCGCTGCGCAGCAGCTTGGTGCTGGTGAAGGACCCCACTCCGGGCACCGGGCTGTCGTCGTACTCGTCGGAGCGGTCGACGAGCACGAGGAGCTCGAGGTCGGCACCGGACGGCACGGTGGCGATCTCGTCCAGGTCGTCGAGGGCGAAGGGCTCGAGGTCGTTGTCGGCGATCATGTACACGAGCACCGTCCAGCCCGCCTCGATGGGCCCGGGCGGGAGGGTGCTGGAGGAGTCGGCCGGCGCCGTCGAGGAGGACGGGGCCGGCGCCGCCGGTCCGTCGTCGCCGCCCCGGCCGGCGAGGACCAGCACGCCGACGAACCCGGCGAGGCCGGCGAGCGCCGCGGCCGCGAACCACCAGGCCGGGTGGCCGCCCGCGGGGGCGGAGGCGGGGGGGGGCGGGGCCGGGGGCCGGGGTGGGGGACCCGTCGGCGTCGCCGAACCGGTGACGCCAGGGGGCGTGGGGCGCCCAGATCCGTCACCGGCTGGCGAGGCGGCCGAACCGGTGACGCCAGGGGGCGTGGGGCGCCCGGATCCGTCACCGGTCGGCGCCGGGGCGGCGTGGGGCGCACCGCACTCGGCGCAGAACCGTGCCCCGGGCACCACCGGAGCCCCGCACTCACCGCAGAACCGCTGGGTCATGGCACCCGTCCGGAGCTCACGTGTCGACGACGCTGACCCTACCGCCGGGTGCAGCCGCCCCGGGAGGGCCGGATGTCCCGCTACGGTCCGCCGGATGACCGTCCCGTCGCCCGCCGCCGTGGCCTTCCCCCGCCGCTCGGCCCGCACCCGTCGCTTCACCCTCGGCGCCCCCCGGACGCTGTCGGTCACTCCCGACGGCGGGCTCGTCGTGTTCCTCCGGTCCGCCGGTCCGGAGGACCCGGTCCACGCGCTGTGGGCGCTCGACGTGGCCGCGGGCGAAGAGCGTCTGCTCGCCGACCCCCGCGCCCTGCTCGCCGATCCCGATGACGCCGAGCTGCCGGTCGCGGAGCGGGCCCGTCGGGAGCGGACCCGCGAGTCGGGCGAGGGCATCGTCGCCTACGACCTGGCCGCCGACGGCGGGCACGTCGCCGTCGCGCTGGCGGGCCGGCTGTTCCTGGTCGACCTGGGCACCGGCGCGGTCGTCGCGCTCGACACCGCGCCCGGGGTCTTCTCGCCCCAGGTGGCGCCCGACGGATCGGCGGCGGCCTACGTGGCCGCCGGCGCGCTCCGCCTGGTGGGGCCCGGGTTCGCCGACCGCGTCCTCGTGGCCGAGGACGACGCCGACGTCAGCTGGGGCGTCGCCGAGTTCATCGCCGCCGAGGAGCTGGACCGGGGCCGAGGCACCTGGTGGTCGCCCGACGGCACCCGCCTGGCTGCGGCCCGCGTCGACGAGCGCCCCGTGGCCCGCTGGCACATCGCCGCGCCGGTCGAGCCGTGGCGCGAGCCGTCGGCCGTGCGCTACCCGGCCGCGGGCACGGCCAACGCCGAGGTGTCCCTGTGGGTCGTCGATCGCGACGGTCAGCGCAGGGAGGTCGTCTGGGATCGCGCCGCGCTCCCGTACCTGCTCGACGTGGCCTGGCGTGGTCCCGATCGGCTCGACGTCGTCCTCTCGACCCGCGACCAGCGCACGCTCGTGGTGCTGGACGTGGACGCCGACACGGGGCTCGCGGTGGAGGCCCATCGCCACGACGACCCGGCGTTCATCGAGGTCGTGCCCGGCACGCCGACCAGGATCGGTGAGCGGCTGCTCCTCGCCGTCGATCGCGACGGTGCCCGCCGCCTGGTGCTCGACGGGGAGCCGATCACGCCGGTGACGATGCAGGTGCGCGCCGTCGTCGACGCCGACACCGAGCGGGTGATCGTCACCGCGTCGAGCGACGACCCCACCGAGATCCACGTCTGGCGCATCGGCCTCGACGGTTCGGCGGAGCCGATCAGCACCGCGCCCGGGGTGCACGGCGCCCGGGCGGCCGGCGGCACGCTGGCGCTCTCGTCGGCGACGCCCGACGTCGAGGGCACGACGGTCGAGGTGCGGTCGGGCGACCGGCCGCCGGTGGGGCTCGCCTCGTCGGCGGCCACCTCGGGGCTCGAGCCCGAGGTGCGGTTCCTCGCCCTCGGCGAGCGCGGCCTGCGGGCTGCGCTCATGTTGCCGCCCGGGCTCGGCGCCGACGAGCGGGTCCCCGTGCTCCTCGATCCCTACGGCGGACCGCACGCCCAGCGCGTGCTCCGCTCCCGGAGCGCGCACCTCGGCTCGTGGTGGTTCGCCGAGCAGGGCTTCGCCGTGCTCGTGATCGACGGGCGGGGCACGCCCGGGCGCGGACCCGAGTGGGAGCGGGCCGTGCGGGGGGACCTGGCCGGCCCCGTGCTCGACGACCAGGTCGACGGGCTGCGCGCCGCGGCCGTGCTCGAGCCCCGGCTCGACCTCGGGCGGGTCGGCATCCGGGGCTGGTCGTTCGGCGGGTACCTGGCCGCCCTCGCCGTCCTCCGTCGACCCGACGTGTTCCACGCCGCGGTCGCCGGCGCCCCCGTCACCGACTGGCGGCTGTACGACACCGCGTACACCGAGCGGTACCTCGGGCATCCCGCCACCGACCCCGCGGCCTACGAGCGCACCGACCTGACCCCGCTCGCGCCCGATCTCGAGCGGCCGCTGCTGCTCATCCACGGCCTGGCCGACGACAACGTGGTCGCGGCCCACACCCTCCAGCTCTCGCGCGCCCTGCTCGAGGCCGGTCGGCCCCACTCGGTGCTGCCCCTGTCGGGGGTCACCCACATGACCCCGCAGGAGGCGGTGGCCGAGAACCTGCTGGTGCTCCAGGTCGACTTCCTGCGTCGGGCCCTCAGCCAGGTGGAGCCGGTCGGGCGAGCGTGACGGCGATGGTGCCGCCGTCGCGCAGCAGCTGGGCGCGGTCGCCCGTCACCCGGATCGACCGGGCCAGCCGGAGGGCCTCCAGGAAGTGGTCCTGCTGCTCGACCAGGTCCCGGGGCGGGGCGCCGTCGGACGTGACCACCAGCCCGCCGATGACGACGGTGCGACCGTCGAGCTCGGTGGTGCCCACGAACCGGCCGGCGCCGGTGGACCCGGTGACCGACGTGCCGTCGAAGGCGGCGGTGAGCTCGACCTCGCCGACGACCGTCGTCACCGCGTCGCCGCGGTAGTAGCTGACCACCGTCCACGGGCCGAGGATCGCGGTGGCGACGTCGAGCGCCTCGAACACGAGGACGGGACGGTCGTCCCGGTCGAGCAGCGTGAGCGTGGTGCCGTCGACGCGGTGGGCGGACGTGCGGGGCAGCCGCTCGAGGAACGCCCGCTCCACCGCGTTGCGGGCCGGGTCGCAGAGCACCAGCGTGGCGGCGATGGCCGGGCCGATGTCGAGCCGGCGTCCGTCGATGGTGTAGCCGGTGGTGTACCGGTTGCAGCCGCCGGTGCCGGCCAGGCGCCCATCGTCGAATTCGGCCGTGACGGTGACCTCGCCGAGCTCGACGCCCAGCGGTGCGGCCGCGGTCAGGACCCAGGTCGTCCCCTCGAGCGGGGCCGGCGTGTCCATGTGGTGGGGCTCCTCCTGCGGGCGTCGTGCCCCTCCGGCGCGCCCGCGGGCCGACGGTACCCGCGGGGCCGACCGGGGACGAGGCCGGGTCAGGGGAGCGGGCGGGGGGCGGGCGGGCCCACGTAGCGGGCGCTCGGGCGGATGATCTTGCCCGCCCCGACCTGCTCGACCACGTGGGCCACCCAGCCGATGGCCCGGCTGGTGGCGAAGGTCGGGGTGAACAGCGTCCGGGGGATCCCGGCGAGGGCCATCACGACGCCGGCCCAGTACTCCACGTTGGCGTGGAGCTCCCGCCCCGGCTTCAGCTCGGCGAGCAGGGCCACCATGCCGGTCTCGACCGCAGCCGCCCGCTGGACGAGCTCGCCGCCGAGCTCGTGCGCGGTGCGGGCGAGCAAGGCGGCTCGGGGATCGCGGGTGCGGTAGACCGCGTGGCCGAACCCCATCATCCGCTCTCCCGCCGCGATGCGGGGCCGGGCCCAGGCCTCCAGCCGATCGGGATGGCCGATGGCGTCGAGCGCGTCGAGGGCCCGCGCCGGGGCGCCGCCGTGGAGGGGACCCGAGAGCGCCCCGATGGCGGCGACGACGGCGGCACCCACGTCGGCGCCCGTGGAGGCGACCACCCGGGCGGTGAAGGTGGAGGCGTTGAAGCCGTGGTCGATCGTCGTGACCAGGTACCGCTCCACGGCACGGGCGTGCTCGGCGGTGGGTGTCGTCCCGGTGATCATGCGCAGGTAGTCCGAGGCGGGATCGAGCGAGGGATCGGGCGGGATGGGCACCTCGCCGGCCGCCAGGCGATGGAGGGCCGCGACGATCACCGGGAGCACGGCGGCGACGCGCCGACCCTGGTCGCGAAGCGTCGTCCGGTCTACGTCGAGGCTGGGTGCCATGCCCTCGGCGGCGGCGAGCAGCGAGACCGCGGTCCGCAGCCCGTCGAGGGGGGCGGTCGGGCTCGCCGCGGCGATCGCCGGGAGCGCGGCGCGCAGCGCGGCGGGGAGCGGCCGGGCCCGTTCGGCGGCGATCTCGGCGCGGAAGCGGGCCCGCTCGCCGGCGGTCGGGAGCTCGCCCCGCTCGACGAGGTGCCAGACCTCGTCGAGCCGGCGGTGCTCGGCCAGCTCGACGGCCGAGTACGGGCCGTAGTGGTAGAAGCCCTCGCGGCCGCGGACGTCGCCGATGCGGGTGTCGGCCGCGACCACGCCGGTGAGGCCGGGCGGGACGTCGATCAGGGCGTCGGCCTCGGGCCGGGGGGCGGCGGGCGGGGTCGCGGTGTCGGTGGCGATGGGCACGGGGTCTCCTCGGGGTCGGTCCCCGTCCGGCCCCTCGGCCGGATCGGTCGGTCTCGTCCCCGGCAGCGTGCCCGGGTCCCGCTGGGGTGTCAACGTTGATCATGTCAATGTCCACGAGGATCGGGTACGCTCCGCCGGTGCCCGATCCGGTCGAGCTGACGAGCGCCGAGGCCGCGGCCCGGCTGGGCGTGAAGCGCGAGACCCTCTACGCCTACGTGAGCCGGGGCGTGCTCACCCGGCGCACCGGGCCCGACGGCCGGTCGAGCCGCTTCGTCGCGGCCGAGGTCGACCGGGTGGCCGCGGGTCGGCGCAGCCCACGGCGCCCCGGTGAGCTGGCCACCGAGCTGCGCACGTCGCTCACCTCCACGACCGGGCACCGGCTCGTCTACCGCGGGTACGACGCCGTGGCCCTGGCCGACCACGAGCGGTTCGAGTCGGTGGCCACGCTGCTGTGGACCGGAGCACTCGATCCCACGGCCCGCTTCGCCGCCGCGCCGGCCACCGTCCAGGCGGTGCGCGCCGCGGCCGCGACCCTCCCGCCCACGGCCACACCCGCGGACCGGCTGCGCCTCGCCGTGGCCGTCGGCGCCCCCCACGACCCGCTGCGGTTCGACCTGCGGCCCGAGGCGGTGGCCGGCACCGGCGCCCGCCTCGTCGCCACGCTCGTCGACGCCCTGCCCCGCCGGGGCGCCCCCGCCGACGGTCCGATCGCCCAGCGCCTCTGGAGCCGGCTCACCGCCGCGCCCGCCGACCCGGCACTGGTCGAGGTCCTCGACGACGCGCTGGTGCTGCTCGCCGACCACGACTTGGCCGCGTCCACGTTCGCGGCGCGGGTCGCGGCCACGGTGCGGGCCGACCCGTGGTCCGTGGTCGCCGCCGGGCTCGCCGCCCACGCGGGCCGGCTCCACGGTGGGGTCAGCGGGCCGGTTCACCGGCTCCTCGGCCGGGTGGCCCAGGGGGCCGACCCCGCCGACGAGGTCGCCGACCTCCTGCGGGCCGACGGCGTGGTGCCCGGGTTCGGCCATCCCCTCTATCCCGACGGCGACCCGCGGGCCACGGCGCTGCTCGCCCGCCTCCGGGCCGCGGTGGCGCCCGGGGTGCTCGACCCTGTCGACCGGGTGCTCGTGCTCGTCGGCGAGCGCGTGCCCACGCCGGCCAACGTCGACCTGGCCCTCGCTGCGCTGGCCCTGGCCGCGGGCTTCGTCCCGGGCGCGGGCGAGGTGGTGTTCGCCGTGGCCCGCACCGCGGGTTGGATCGCCCACTCGGTCGAGGAGTACGGCGAGCCGCCGCTTCGGCTGCGTCCCCGCGCCCTGTACGTCGGACCCCCGCCGCGATGACCGGCGCGCTCCGCCCGGCCGAGGTCCGCCGCATCGCCGTCGCCGCCCAGGGCCTCGACCGCCCCCGACCCGGTCGCGTCGACGTCCGCCACCTCCGGACGGTGCTCGAGCGGCTCCACGTCGTGCAGATCGACTCGGTGAACGTGCTCGCCCGGGCCCACGAGCTCCCGTTCTTCTCCCGCCTCGGCCCCTACGACCGCGCGCGGCTGCACCGCTGGCTCTGGCGATCCGGCGAGGTGTTCGAGTACCTCGGCCACGAGGCCGCGCACCTCCCCACCGCGCACCACCACCTGTTCCGCCACCGCATGGCCACGGCGCACCCGTGGCGCCGGATCGAGCGCCTCGAGGCCGAGCGCCCCGGGTACGTCGCGTCGGTGCTCGACGAGGTCGCCGAGCGGGGACGGCTCACCGCCGCGGACCTGAGCGACGGCGGCGATCGATCCGGGCCGTGGTGGGGCCTCTCCCCGGGCAAGGTCGCGCTCGAGCACCACTACGCCCAGGGGCGGCTGGCCATCGCCGAGCGCCGGCCCACGTTCGTCACCGTGTACGACCTCCCGGAGCGGGTCGTGCCCGCCCCGGTGCTCGCCGTCCCCACGCCGCCAGCCGAGGAGGCCCGGCGGGCGCTGCTCGAGCTCGCCGCCCGGGCCCACGGCGTCGGCACCGCGGCCGACCTGGCCGACTACCACCGGCTGTCCATCGGCCCGGCCCGGGCCACGCTCCACGACCTGGCCGCGGAGGGTCGGCTGGAACGGATCGCGGTGGAGGGCTGGCGCGAGGCCGCGTACCTGCATCCGCAGGCCCGTCGGCCCCGCCGGGTGCGGGCCCGGGCGCTGCTGGCCCCGTTCGACCCCCTCGTCTGGTTCCGGCCGCGGGCCGAGCGGGTCTTCGGGTTCCGCTACCGGATCGAGATCTACGTCCCCGCCGCCCAGCGGGTGCACGGCTACTACGTCCTGCCGTTCCTGCTCGACGACCGGCTCGTCGCCCGGGTGGACCTCAAGGCCGACCGGGCCACCCGACGCCTCCTGGTCCGCTCGGTGCACCTCGAGCCGGACGAGCGGACCGACGTGGTGGTCGGGCCGCTGGCCCGCGAGCTCGCCGAGCTGGCCCGGTGGCTCGACCTCGACGACGTCACCGTCGAGCCCGACGACGGCGCCGGTCGGGCCCTACGCTCGGCGCTGCGGTCGACGTGACGGCTGAGCCTCCGCGTCCGTCCGGCCGCCGACCACGAGGGGGATGACGCAGGTGGACTTCGAGACGGTCGTGCGCACGACGCCCGCGGTGCGCGAGTTCACCGCCGACCCGCTCCCCGACGCGGACCTGCACCACATCCTCGACCTGGCTCGCTTCGCCCCGAGCGGCGGGAACCGCCAGCCCTGGCGGGTCGTCGTCGTCCGCGACCCCGACCAGCGGCGACAGGTGCGCGACCTCTACCAGCTCGCCTGGCGGGAGTACGTCGCCCACCTCGGGGCCGGCCTGGTGCCCTTCGCCCCCGGCCCCGACCGCCACTGGCACGGGCCCGCCGTCGACCTCGGGGCGGCCCGGGCCACCCCGGCGCCCAACGACTTCGCCGACCACCTCCACACGGCCCCGGCGCTGCTGGTCCTCTGCGTCGACCTCACCGCGCTCGCCGTGCTCGACAACGGCCTCGACCGCCAGAGCATCGTCGGCGGGGGGTCGATCTACCCGTTCGGCCACAACATCCTGCTCTCGGCCCGGGCGTCTGGCTACGGCGGCGTCATGACCACGGCCATCTGCCGGCAGGAGGAGGCGGTGCGGACGCTCCTCGCCGTCCCCGACCCGTGGGCCGTCGCCGCGCTGTTGGTCCTCGGGCGCCCGGTGCGCGAGATCACCCGCCTGCGCCGCCGGCCCGTCGAGGAGCTCGCCGTCGTCGATCGCTTCGACGGCCCCCCGTTCACCGTTGCGTGACCCGGCCGCGGGTCGGCCGCCGCCGACTCCGGTGACGTTCCCGGTCGCTGAGCGACCGGAAACGACACCACAGCGCGCCGACCCGGGGCGCGACGGGCCGCGACGCGGACGAGCTGAGCGGGATCACCCCAGGGCGTGGAGGAAGCCGGACCGGGTGCCGACGTAGATCCGGCCGTCCCACACCGCCGGGGTGGCCTCGATGCAGCCGCCGAGCTCGACCGCCCAGATCTCGGGCGGGGCGATCGCCGTGTCGCTCACGTCGAAGGCCCGGAGCACGCCGTCGCACCCGCCCTGGAGGAGCACGTCGTCGACGACGACCGACGACGACCAGAGCGGTCCGGGGAGGCGTCGCTCCCACCGCACGTCGCCGGAGTCGCGGTCGATGCCGAGGAGCCGGCCGGAGTCGGTCGGCACGATCACCAGGTCGCGGTGGAGCGCCGGCGTGGCCCAGACCCCGTCGTTCACGTAGTCGGCGACGGGGACCGACCACACGAGCGGGTCCCCGGAGCGGGACGGGTCGAGCTTGACGATCTGGCCGACCTCGCCGGCCCGGGCGTTGGCCCGCTCGTACTCCACGCCCACGTAGAGCGCCCCCGCCTCGTCGACCACGACCGAGGCGTCGACGTCGTCGCCGGCCCACCAGCGGAACACCCGCTCCGGCGCCCGGCCGAGGATGATGCCGGAGAGGTCCCAGCCCTGCACCAGCCCGGCCGAGTTGGCCAGGTACATCGTGCTCCCCCAGATCGACACCGAGGTCTCCACCGAGACCACCTGGTCGCCGACGTCGGCGAGCAGCTCGGCGTCCCACGAGGGGGCGTGCCAGATCACCTCGGGGGCGACGGTGGCCAGACCGGCGTCGTCGGTGCCGCGGTGCAGCCGGATGGCGAGGATCTGCCCGCTCTCGGCCCCGGTGAGGAGCACGTCGTCGATGACGAGGGGCGCGGCGTCCCAGTCGTCGTTCCAGAGGGTGGGGGACAGGTCGCGGGCGTGGAACCGCCACAGCTCCCGGGGCGCGGGACCGTCGAAGGCGATGGCCCGCAGGAAGTTGTCGCGGGATCCGGCGTACACGATCGGGTGGCCGTTGGGATCGATCGACACCGAGCCCTTGGCCAGGTCGCCGGTGGGGAACGGGGGGATGATCGCCTCGCCGGTGTCGCCGTCGACGAAGTGGACGGCCCCGTCGTAGGCGCCGAAGATCACCCAGGTCCGGCCGCCGCGCACCGTCACCGCGGGCTGACCGGTCCAGCCCATGCCGCACCACACCCGCGTGGCGCCCAGGTCGGTGGAGGTCGAGCACATGCCGTCGCCCGTGGCCGGGTACCGCCAGCGCGCCGCGGGGGCCGAGTCGGGGACGGGCCCGGTCCCGTGGAACGTGCGGCTCGGGTTGCCCCGGAAGGTGAGGAGGCCCTGGGCCGGTGTCGCCCACGGCGTGCCCGGCTCGACCGGATCGGCCCACCGCGGCCAGCCCAGCGGCTCGAGGGCGGCGAGCTCGTCGGCGGTCGTCCCCCCGAGGGTGCGCACCGCCCGCACCTCGTCTGACTCGCCGGCGAGGACCGAGAGCGCGATCCGGGCGCCGACCACACCGAGGGCGACCGTGGCGAGCAGGGCCACCGTCGCGAGGATGCGCCGTCGCCGGTACCGCCGGCGACGGGCCTGACGTGAGGCCCGGGCCCGGCTCCGCTCGCCGAGGGTCGGCTCGGTCACCGCGGGTGCCGGCCCCCGACCGCGGACGAGGCGGTCACCGCGGGTGCCGGCCCCCGACCGTCGACGAGGCGGTCACCGCTGGGGGACACCCTCGGCCACGAGGCGGTCCAGACGGAGCTCGGGCTGGTCGAGCTCGACGCGCTCGAGCCAGTACCGCGACTCGAACAGGGCGAGACGGGCGCCGTCGGAGCGACGCAGCACGGTGACGCCCCGCATGGCCCGCAGCGCGGGCTCGCTCTCGGCGTCGGTGAGCCGGGCGACGGTCCAGGAGGTGGCCCCGAGCTCGACGGGTGCGCCGAACTCCGACTGGAGCCGGTGCTGGGCCACCTCGAACTGCAGCGGCCCCACCGCGGCCAGGATCGGTGCCTGGTCGCCGACGTCGGGATCGCGCAGCACCTGCACCACGCCCTCCTCGTCGAGCTGGGCGATGCCCGTGCGGAACTGCTTGAACCGGCCCGTGTCGGTGACCCGGGCCACCTTGAAGTGGGTGGGCGCGAACGCCGGGATGCCGGGGAACGTCACCGGCTCGTCGGACCACAGCGTGTCGCCGATGCGGACGTCGGTGGCGTTGACCAGGCCGACGACGTCGCCGGGGTAGGCCTCCTCGACGGTCTCGCGCTCCTGGCCGAACACCTGCTGGGCGTACTTGGTGGCGAAGGGCCGACCGGTGCGGTCGAGGGTGACGACCATGCCCCGCTCGAAGCGGCCCGAGCACACCCGGAAGAAGGCGAGGCGGTCGCGGTGCATCGGGTCCATGTTGGCCTGCACCTTGAACACGTAGCCGCTGAACGGGGCGTCGAGCGGGCGGGGTCGGTCGTGGACGTCGGGGCGGGGCGGGGGCGATGGTGCCAGGTCGACCACCGCGTCGAGCAGCGGCCGGATGCCGAAGTTGGTGAGGGCCGAGCCGAAGAGGACCGGGGTCGACTCCCCGGCGAGGAACGTCTTGGGGTCGAGGTCGGAGCCGACGGCGCCGAGCAGCTCGAGCTCGTCGACCGAGTCCGTCCAGGCCTGGCCCTCGCGCTCGGCGGCGGTGGCCGGGTCGAGGACCTCCTCGCCGGCCTCGGTCGCCCCGCCCGCGGTGCGGGTGTACCGGATGAAGCGGTCGGTCCGCCGGTCCATGATCCCCCGGAAGTCGCCGGCGTAGCCGATGGGCCAGGTGACCGGCGTGGGGTGCAGGTCGAGCTGGGCCTGCACCTCGTCGAGCAGCTCGAGCGCGTCGCGGCCCGGCCGGTCCCACTTGTTGATGAACGTGATGATCGGCAGGTTGCGCTGGCGGCACACCTCGAACAGCTTGAGCGTCTGGGGCTCGATGCCCTTGGCCGCGTCGAGCACCATGACCGCGGCGTCGGCCGCGGCCAGCACCCGGAACGTGTCCTCGGAGAAGTCGCGGTGCCCGGGCGTGTCGAGCAGGTTGACCACGTGGTCGCGGTAGGGGAACTGCAGCACCGTCGAGGTGATGGAGATCCCCCGCTTCTGCTCCATCTCCATCCAGTCCGAGGTGGCCGCCCGGCGCCCGCCCTTGCCCTTCACCGCGCCCGCCTCGGTCGTGAGGGCGCCGCCGTAGAGGAGGAACTTCTCGGTGAGGGTGGTCTTGCCCGCGTCGGGGTGGCTGATGATGGCGAACGTGCGGCGGCGGGCGGCCTCGTCGACGGGGTCGGTCACCGGCTCAGGAAAGCCGCGTCGGGGTCCGGTGGCAAGCCACGCTCCACCGGGCCGGGCATCGGCCGAGGCCGGGTGCGCGCCCGGCGGCGTCGCCCGGTCACAGCTCGGCGTCGTCCCAGAACGGATCGCGGCGCCGTCGGCCGCTGCGGCGGGCGCGCCGACTGTCGTCCTCGGGGATCTCGGTGACCGCGCCGATGACGAGGGCGGCGAGCGCGGTGGTGATCGGCACCGAGGCGATGAGCCCGAGGCTGCCGACGAGGGTGCGCACCACCTCGGTGGCCACGACCTCGCTGGTGATGACCTCGCCCAGCAGCCGCTCGGCCTGGGTGAAGAGCAGCAGCAGGGGCAGCGCGGCGCCCGCGTAGGCCAGCACCAGCGTGTTGACCGTGGACGCGATGT
>Ga0114946_10001972_pt1 | contig 14081 bp, 11 predicted proteins | sample WalLakDeSediment_FD_88676 | JGI IMG/M metagenome (GOLD analysis project Ga0114946, IMG submission 88676) | Lake sediment microbial communities from Walker lake, Nevada to study Microbial Dark Matter (Phase II) - Walker Lake 11/02/13 Deep Sediment | ecosystem: Environmental > Aquatic >...
CTCGTAGGCGGCGTCCGCGCCCATGTCGACGCTGGCGCGGGCCATGCCGAGCGGCCCGAACACCTCGCGCCGGTAGGCGGCCTCGTCGTCGAGCCCGGTGGTCGCCGCCAGGACCGCGCCGAGCGCCAGGTAGCAGGCGTTGCAGTACGAGAGGCGGTCGCCGGGGGCGAACACGCGCGGCGGCAGGCCGTCCGCGACCACGTCGAGCGACGCCGGCGCCGGGCCGCCGGGCGGCGCCGTGAGGCCGAGCGAGCGGTGATCCAGCCCGGCGGTGTGGGTGAGGAGGTGGCGCAGCGTGACGGGCGGATGCCCGGGCTCGGCGGGCGGTCCGAGCGCGCCGGCCGGCAGGTAGCCGGCCGCGTCGGCGTCCAGGTCGAGCGCGCCGCGTGCGGCGAGGCGCAGGACGCCGACGGCCGTGAGCGGCTTGGTGAGCGAGGCCAGCCACAGGGGGTCGTCGAGCCCGACGGCGGGGCCACCCGGGGTCCGCGAACCGTAGGCCTCGAGGAACACGGTCTGACCCTCCAGTGCCACGCCGAGCACCAGGGCCGGCGCGCGGCTCGCGCCGAGCACCTCGAGCGCCACCTGGTCGAGCTGGTAGCGCAGTCCCATGCGCGCCAGCGTGACCGGGTCGAGCTCCTCGGGCTCGAGGGCGCGCGGCGTGAGGTCGGGGGTCGGGAGCGGGGCGGGCGCCTGCGCGAAGGCCGCGGCGGCCAGCGCCAGCGCGACGGCGAGCGTCAGGGCGAGGCGTCGGAGGGGGCCCCCGACCGACGAAAGGGTCATCACCGCGACGCTAGCATGCGCGCGGCGGCGCCTCGCCCGCGGCGGTGGCCTCGGCCCACGGCGGCCCTGCCGCCACCACCCGTGCATGGGCGGGGCAGTCGGGGTCGTGCGCGCCGGGCAGCCAACCGGTCGACACCAGGAACTCGCGCGTGATCTCGCCGCCGGTGAAGACGAAGGTCCGCCTGAACAGGCGCTGCCAGTCGGCCAACGGCCGGGGGTGGTGGGCGGCGAGCCACGCGCGCCAGCTGCCGTGCTCGGCCTGCAGCGCGCGGATGCGGCGGGCGTTCTCGATCGCGGCGGCGATCTTGGCGCGGTTGCGGACGATGCCGGCGTCGGCCAGCAGGCGGGCGACGTCGGCATCGCCGTAGGCCGCCACCCGGGCGATGTCGAAGCCGTCGAAGGCGCGCTCGAACGCCTCGGCCTTGCGCAGGATGGTGGTCCACGACAGGCCCGCCTGGGCGATCTCCAGCACCAGCCGGCCGAACAGCGCGTCGTCCGAGTCGAGCGGGAAGCCGTACTGCTCGTCGTGGTAGCGGCGGTGCGGGTCGGGCAGGCCGCCGCGTATGGTGTCGCCGCGTACGGCGTCGCCGCGTACGGCGTCGCCGCGCACGGCGTCGCCGCGTACGGCGGCGCAGTAGCTGGTGGGCGCGGGTTCGGCCATGGTCGAGGTTACGCCGCCGCCGGTGGCCCTCCGTCCAAGCGGTAGGTCGAACGCGCCAGGTCGTAGGCCAGGGCACGGGCGAGCGTCGGGGCCACATCCTCGTCGATCAGCCCGCGCACGACCCGGCCGGCGAGCCAGTTGCAGGCCACCCGCCGCCACACGTCGTGGCGCGCCGGGATCGACGGGTACGCGCGGGTGTCGTCGTTGAAGCCGGCCAGGTTGTAGATGCCGGCCGTCTCGACGACGGCGTCGAGGAACCGCTCCATGCCCAGCACCGAGTCGAAGAACCACCAGGGCGGGCCCAACCGCAGCGCCGGGTAGTGGCCCGCCAGCGGCGCCAGCTCGCGGCCGTAGGTGCTCTCGTCGAGCGTGAAGAGGACGAGCCGAAAGCCAGGCTCTGCGCCGAATCGGTTCAGCAGCCACCGCAACGCTCGGGTCCACTCCATCGCGATGGGGATGTCGGCGCCCTTGTCGAGGCCGAAGCGGCGGTAGACCGCGTCGTGGTGGTTGCGCAGGGAGCCGACGTGCAGCTGCATGACGAGGCCGTCGTCGGCGCTCATGCGCGCCATCTCGGCGAGCATGTGCGAGGCGAAGCGGCGGCGTTCGGCGCCATCTCCTTCGCCCTGCCGCAGGCGCTCGTAGGCGGCCGCGGCGGCGCCGTCCTCGAGGGCCTCCACGTGGGCGGTCAGCGAGGCGTGGTCGGTGGCGGTGGCGCCGGCGGCTTGGAAGGCGTCGCGCCGGGAGCGCAGCGCGCGCAGGTAGCCGGCGTAGTCGTCGACGGCCTCGCCGCTGCGTTCGGCCAACAGGTCGAGCGCGGCCGCCCAGTCGTCGCGCGCCGGGTCGATGACCGCGTCCGGACGGAAGGTGGGGCGCACCGGCAGGCCCTCGGCCTGCAGCCGCCGGTGCGTGTCGAGCGCGTCGGTGGCGGCGTCGGTGGTGCACAGGACCTCGATGCCGAGGCGCCGGAAGAGCGCCTGCGGCCGGAAGGTCGGGTCCTCGATGCGGGCCATCAGGTGGTCGTACAGCGCGTCGGCGTTGGCCTCGGAGGGGCGCTCCTCGACGCCGAACAGGTCGATCAGCTCGTGCTTCAGCCACAGGCCGGTGGGCGTGCCGGCGAAGAGGTGGAAGTGGGCGCAGAAGCGGCGCCAGACGGCGCGCGGGTCGGTCTCGTGGCGGCCGCCCCCCAGCCGCGCCAGCCCCAGGTCCTCCATCGGCACGCCCTGGCTGTACAGCATCCGGACGACGTAGTGGTCCGGCACCACCAGCATGGTGGCGGGATCGCCCAGCGGCGCGTCGTCGGCGATGAGCGACGGGGGGACGTGACCGTGCGGGCACACCAGCGGCAGGTCGCGCACGCCCTCGAAGAGGCGGCGGGCGAGGTCGCGCTGGCGCGGTTCGGGCGCGAAGCAGCGGTCGGGATCGAGGGTCCAGCGGGGGGTCATGGCGCCTCCTCGGGTGCGGGGTGCGCGTCGGCGCGCGCGGCGTCGGCGGGGGGCTCGAGGGTGGCGAGTTGCGCGTCGAGCGATGCCCGCGGCGCGCGGTAGAGCCGCTCGCCAGCCTTGCGCACCAGCAGCACGCCCTCGTCCTCGCGGCCGGCCCAGGCCTCGACGTCGACCGTGGCGGGGTCGAGGTAGCCGAGGCCCAGCCGGGCGCAGGTGCCCGCGTCGATCCGCGACGCCAGGGTCACGCGCACGCGCGGCTCCTCGCGGCCGTCGACCCAGCGGCCGGCGCCGCGCACGTGGGTCGCGTGCGCCAGCACCCCGAGCGGCACGTGGGCGAAGCGCGGCCACTGCTGCAGGAAGTAGGGCAGCGAGTGGTAGCCGATCTCCTCGATCCAGCGGCCGTGGGTACGGCTGATCGTGCCCAAGTGTGGCGCGAAGACGATCAGCTCGGCGCCGGGCGCGAGGGCCGGCTCGAGCTTGTACATCGCCTTGCCCGCGGTCCACAGCTCGTCGTACATCGCGGGTGCGCAGGCCAGCACGCGCCGCATGGGCCGCTCCAGGTGGGTCACGTGGCGCTCGCTCGACAGCGCCGCCGCCTCGCGCCAGGCGCCCACCAGATCGCCGACGACCACGGCGCTCAGGTCGTGGCCCTCGACGGTCAGGGCCACCAGCGTGGTGGGCGTGGCGACGAGCTCGGCGGCCGCGTGGATCATGGCGCGCACCGGCGTGTCGGCCAAACCGATCGTGTCGATCACGCCGGTGAGTGCGCCGAGCCAGTGGGTGACGTTGATCATGTCAGCGCCCGACACGCCGGGGAAGAAGTACTTGGCGCCCCCGGAGAAGCCGGCCACCTCGTGCGGGAAGGTGGGGCCCAGGACGATGACGTGGTCGGCCTCGCTCACCGCGCGGTTGATCAGGACGTCGACGTCGCCGCCCAGCGTCGGGTGCCACAGGTCGCCGGCGATCGCCTGCACCCGCGAGCGCGCGAGCCGGCCGAGCGAGACCAGCGCGCCGGGATCGCCCCAGCCGTGGTTGACGATGCGAACGCGGCGGTAGCGGCCCGCGCGCTCCTCGGGCGTGATGCCGACGAGCCGGTTCAGCCGCGCCTCGTCGAGCGGCGGGTGGGTACCGAGCGCGACCATGAAGGTGAGCTCGGCCGCGTCGTCCAGCAGCTCGGCGACGTCGCGGAACAGCGCCGGCAGCGGCAGCGTGCGGGTGTGGTCGGGGATGAGCACCAGCACGCGGCGGCCCGCCCAGGGGCCGGCGAGGCCGGCCGCGAGCGCGCGGCGGACGTCGGGCCAGGGCAGCGCCTGGCCAGCGGGCGCGACCGCGCGGGCGACCACGCCGGGGCTCGCCGCGGGCGCGGTCATCGGGATCACACGCCGCCGAAGGCGGCGTACCCACCGTCGACGGGCACGACCACGCCGGTGACGAAGCGCGCCGCGTCGCTGGCCAGCCACACGGCCGTGCCGACGAGGTCGTCCGGGTCGCCGAAGCGGTTCATGGGGGTGTGCTGCAGGATCGTGCGGCCCCGGTCGGTCGGCGTGCCGTCGGGCTGCAGCAGGAGGGCGCGGTTCTGCTCGCCGACGAAGAAGCCGGGGGCGATGGCGTTGACCCGCAGGCCCTCGCCGTAGGTCTGCGCCAGGTACACGGCCAGCCAGCGGGTGAGGTTGTCCACCGCGGCCTTGGCCGCGCCGTAGCCCAGCACGCGCGTCAGCGGCTTCTGGGCGGCCATCGAGCTGATGGTGACGATCGAGCCGCGGCCGGCGCGCACCATGGCCGGCGCGAAGGCCTGGATCGCCAGCAGGGTGCCGTCGAGGTTGAGCGCGACGACGGCGCGGAAGGCCTCGGGCGTGAGGCCGAACAGGTCGCGGTCGCCGAACACGACCGCGTCGGGGCGGTTGCCGCCGGCGGCCGTCAGCAGCACGTCGCAGCGCCCCCAGGCGGCGTCGACGCGGGCGGCGGCGGCGGCCAGCGAGGACGGGTCCAGCACGTCGGCGGCGACCCCCTGCGCCTCGAGTCCGGCCTCGCGCAGGTCGGCCGCGGCCTCTTCGACCACCTGCGCGCGGCGGCCGATCAGCGCCACCGCGGCACCGGCGCGGGCGAGCCCGCGCGCCATGGCCAGACCGAGCGTGCCACCGCCGCCGGTGACGACGGCCACCCGTCCGCTGAGATCGAAATCGCTCATGCCGAGCCTCCTTGAACCTCTGCGCCGTCGGCCGGCGCGTGGGCCGCCGCGACGAACGGCGCCAGGTGGCGCTCGAAGTGTCGCCGCAGCGCGGCGCGGTAGTCGTCGGGGTGCGCCGTCAGGAGCGCCTTCAGCTGCGCGCCGAACTGCCGCAGCGCCGAGCCGAAGGTGACGTGCAGCACCTGCCGGGCGTCGGTCTGCTCGAGCAGGGCGAGGGCGGCGGTGCCGGGCAGGGCCGAGAGGTCGGGCACACGCTCGGGCCGCCCGCTGATGTGGTAGCTCTTCACGTCCTCGGCGAAGCGCTCGAGGCCGAGGCGCATCACGGCGTGCAGCAGCGCGGGTTCGCGTCTCCCGGCGACCCGCAGCGCCTCGAGGTAGCTCGTGCCCGCCGTCTTGAGGTGGACCAGGCCGCCGGCGGCCGCCACCGCGATCGGGTAGACGGCGAACTTGTCGGAGCCGGAGTGGAGGCTCAGCTTGTAGGGTCCCAGCGCGGCGGCGATCCGGGCGTGGCCGCCCAAGTCGTGCGCCAGCGCGGCGAGGTCGCCGATGTAGTCGACGCCCTTCTCGAAGGCGCCCACGAAGCGCGGCGCCAGCGACACCCAGTCGACGCCCAGCCGGCGCAGCTCGAGCGCCAGGTAGGCGTGCTCGGCGAGGGTGGTGGGGGTGTCGGTCTCGTCGACCGAGACCTCGAGTTCGGCGCGTTCGGGGCCGGCCCGGCCGCGCAGGCGGCGCGCGAGGCGGGCGACGTGGGCCAGCGCACCGCCGTACTTGACCGCGGCCCGTTCGAGCTCGCCGGGGGCGAAGCGTAGGGTGCGGTCGCCGAGGTCGAGGGTCGTGGCCGACAGCCGCCGCAGCAGGTCGGCGGGGTTGGTATCGAGCGCCGCCCACGGTGGCCGCCGCTCGAACGCCTCGGCCAGCGCCGTGCCCTCGAGCGTGTCGGCCTCGGACACGACGTGGTCGCCGGGGTCGATCGTGAAGAACGAGAAGCCCGCGGCGAGGTGGGTGTCGACGTCGGATTCGTGCTTGAGGTGGTCGGCGTCGGCTCCGACGGGCCACGTCCAGCCGGCGAGGAAGGCGCCCAGGGTGGCGTCGTCGAGCACCCCCTGCGGCGTGCGGCCGGTGCGGGTGTTCTCGCGCACCGACTGCTGGGCGAAGATCGGCGCGATGCGGCCCTCGGCCCCGACGGCCCGCAGCGCGTCGACGTGGCCCGGCGTCGCCAGGCCGAGGCGGTCGCCGAAGCCGGCCGAGGTGGCGAGGCCCAGGGGGGTGGGGCGGAGGTTCGACAGCGTCGCGCGCAGGGCGGCCGCGTTCGCCGCGTCCGCGGGACCGCGCCACACGATGGCGTCCGTGCCCGCGGCGGCGACGCGCTCGGCGGTGCCCACGAAGCCCTTCAGGTGCTGGGGGTCGGCGGCCGCGGCCGCGAGCCGCCAGCCGTGGGCGGCGTCGCGCTCGGCCCACAGCGTCAGGCCCTCGACGACGCGGGCGGAGCCCCTCAGCGGGTCGCGCCCGTGCCGGTGGATGGCTTCGGGGGTCGGGGTGTGGGCGTCCATGGCGGCACCTCCGCGGTGGCGGGTCTGGCGGGAGGCTCAGGGCGCGCTGGCGCGCACCACGAGCTCGGGCTCGACGACGATGCGGCGGGCGGGCACGCCGCGGATCCGTTCGAACAGCAGTTCGGCCGCCTGTCGGCCGAGCTGGTAGAGGTCGATCCTGAGGGTGGTCAGAGTGGGTGTGACCAGGCTGGCGAGGCGGACGTCGTCGCAGCCGACCAACGCGACGTCCTCGGGCACGCGCCGGCCCGCCTCGGCCAGGGCCTCCAGCGCGCCCAGGGCCACGACATCGTTGTAGGCGAACACGGCGTCGAGGTCGGGGCGGCGCTCGAGCAGCGCCCGCATCGCGTCGTGCCCGCCCTCCTCGCTCGGCTCGCCGTCCTCGGTCAGGTCGGCGGTCCGCTCGAGGCCCGCGACCTCGAGGCCGTCGCGGTAGCCGGCGCGGCGCCGCTGCGAGCTCGTGGAGCGGGCCGGCCCGGCGAGCAGGCCGATCCGGCGCCGGCCGCCGGCGGCCAGGTGGCCGACCGCCTGCCGCGCGCCGTGAGCGTCGTCGACCTCCAGGCTCGAGGCGAGGCCTTCGGCGGGGGAGGCACGGTTGAGGAGGACGCAGGCGGGGTGGCGGCGCAGGAGGTGCGCCAGCTCCGCGTCCGGGATCCTCGCGCTGCAGGCGATCAGGCCGTCGACGCGGTGCGCCTCGAAGTGCTCGAACGCGGCCAACTCCCGCGCCACGTCCTCGACGGTGTTGGTGAGCGACACCGCGTAGCCCTCGCGCCAGGCCACGTCCTCGGCGCCGCGCACGATGGCCGGGAAGAACGGGTTGGTGATGTCGGGCACCAGCAGCCCGATGGTGTGGCTGCGGCGCGTGGTGAGGCTGCGGGCGGCCTGGCTGGGCCGGTACTCGAGCTGGGCGATGGCGCGCGCGACGCGCTGGCGCGTGCTGGGCCGGACGTCGCCCTTGTCGTTGATCACCCGCGACACGGTCATCGTGGACACGCCGGCCAGGCGGGCGACGTCGGCAATGGTCACGCGGTTCGGCACGAGTGCTCCTGGCGGCGTTCGCTGGCTTCGGGGACGTCGGGACGGCTCGCCGTGAACGGTCCCGTGAGCGCTAACGGCCAGCTTCGTGGCGTGAGTATAGGCGGCGCGGGACGCCGTCGTCAAGCCGCGTCCTGGACGCAAGGGCAGCGCAGAACGCCGTCTAGGACGTGATCAGCTGATCGGCATTGACACCTCCCGCGCCCCGTGCTACCTTCGAGCGACAGCGTCGTGCGTCCGTCTGGCCGTTACCGTTAACGGTAGCGATATCCATGCCGATGGCCGCCTGTCGGGCGACGGCGGGACCGGGCACCGCAGATGGCGGGGACCCGGGGAGGGAGCACGCATGCGCACGTTCCGGGTCCTCGCCTTCACGCTCGTCCTGGCCCTGGTGGCCAGCGGCCTCGCGCAGCAGATCGTCTTGCGCGCCGCCGACAACCAACCGCCGGACTACCCCACGACCAAGGGTCTGATCCACATGGGCGAGGTGCTCGCCGCGCTCTCCGGCGGCCGCATCACGATGGAGGTCTTCCCCGGTGGGCAGCTCGGCGACGAGCGTTCCACCATCGAGCAGGTGCAGCTCGGCGTCCTCGACATCGTGCGCACCAGCACCACCCCCGTCGGCGAGTTCTACGCGCCCATGGGCGCGTACAGCATGCCCTTCATCTTCCGCTCCGAGGAGCACTTCTGGCGCGTCGTGCAGGGGCCCGTCGGCTTCGAGCTGCTCGAGGGCCTGCGCAAGGCCGACCTGGTCGGGTTGGCGTACTACGACTCCGGCAGCCGCAGCTTCTACACTTCCAGAACGCCCATCCGCAGCGTCGCCGATCTGCGTGGGCTGCGCATGCGGACGCAGCAGAGCCAGGTCGTGCTCGACATGATGGAGTTGTTGGGGGCCGACGGCGTGCCGATGGCCTTCGCCGAGGTCTACAGCGCGCTCCAGACTGGGGTGATCGACGGGGCCGAGAACAACTACCCGTCCTACGGTCCGTTCGGTGTGCGGCACTACGAGGTCGCCCCTTACTACACCGAGGTGCAGTACAGCCGCGTGCCCGAGATCGTCATGATGAGCACCGCCACCTTCGACCGCCTGAGCCTCGCAGACCAGGCCCTGGTGCGGCAGGCCGCCCTGGCCGCCGTGCCGGTGCAAGTGGCCGCCTGGGCCGCCTATGTCGCGCAGAGCAGGGACGCCGTGATCGCTGCCGGCTCGGAGATCATCATCGTGGACATCGGCGAGTTCCAGGCCGCCATGGCGCCGTTGTACGAGAAGTACGAGCCGGTCTTCGGCGACCTGCTGCAGCGCATCCTCGACACGCCGTAAGGCGCGCGCCGGGAGGCCACGATGGACGAGCGCCGTCCCGACCTCGACGCACCGCGTGAACAGGGGGCCCCGCCCGGGGCCCCCGTTCCGCCAGGCGTCGGGCCGGCGGCCGCGGGCCCGACGCCCACCGCCGGTTCGGCGGCCGCGGGGGCGCCGCCGCCCCCCGAGAGCGTCCCCTGGTGGGACCGGCTCGAGAACGGGGTGACGAGCGTGGTCCGCGTCGTCAGCGCGGCGCTGCTGCTCGCCATCGTCCTGACGATGTCCTGGCAGGTGACGGCGCGCTACATCCCCGACCTGCGGGTGCCGCGCTGGACGGAGGAGGTCAGCCTCATCTTCATGGTGTGGTTGGCGATGCTCGGCTCCGGCCTGGCCGTGCGCGCGGGCGAGCACCTTTCCGTCGACGTCGTCACGCGGCAGCTGCCGAGGCGCGTGCAGCGCGGCCTGGAGCGCGTCGTGTGGCTGGCGTTCGCCGGCTTCGGCGGCTACCTGGTGTGGTACGGCCTCGAGCTCAGCCAGCGCACGATGGCGCAGACCTTCGCCGCCACCCAGTTGCCGGTTGGCTGGATGTACCTCGGCCTCCCCTTCGGCGGGGCGCTGATGGCGTACTACTCCATGCGCAACGTCTTCCGCTTGCCGCGCCCGGACCTCGACGAGGTGATCGAGAGCGCCCACGTGCGCGGCAACTGGACGGTGCGCATCGCGCTCGTGGTCATCCTGGCGGCCCTGGCCGGCGGTGCGCTCATGCTCTTCGGCGCCGACGTGCTCTTCGGCCCGGTCGGCGTCCTTCTCGGCGGCGTTGGCGTGCTCATGCTGCTGGGGGTGCCGATCGCCGTCGCCCTCGGCATCGCCAGCCTCATCACCGTGACCACGCTGCACCTCGTGGAGCCGGGCATGCGCTCGCTGCCGCCCCTGATCGTGGCCCAGCGCATGGCCAACGGCGTCAGTTCGACCCCGCTGCTCGCGATCCCGTTCTTCATCCTCGCGGGCTTGATCATGGCCGAGGGCGGCATCGCCAGACGCCTGGTGGAGTTCTCGCGGGTGCTGGTCGGACCGATCCGCGGCGGCCTGTCGCACGTGAACGTCGTGGCCTCGATGCTGTTCGGCGGCACCTCGGGCTCCGCCGTCGCCGACGTGAGCAGCAACGGCAGCATCCTCATCCCGATGATGAAGCAGAAGGGCTACGACGCGGACTTCGCCGTCGGCATCACCGTCGCCAGCTCGGTGCAGGGCATCATCATCCCGCCGTCGCACAACGCCGTGATCTACAGCCTGGCGGCCGGCGGGGTGTCGATCAGCGCCCTGTTCCTGGCGGGGTACCTGCCGGGCGCGATGATCGGCGTGTTCCTCATCGTCGCCGGCTACTTCCTGGCCCTGCGCCGCGGTTACCCGTCGGACAGCCGGCCGCCGTTCCGCGAGTCCGTGCGCGTCAGCTTCGTCGCCATCCCCGGCCTGCTGGTCGGCCTGATCATCGTGGGCGGCATCGCCTTCGGCTGGTTCACCGCCACCGAGGCGGCCGCGATCGGCGCCGTCGTGGCGTTCCTGGTGTCCACCCTGATCTACCGGGAGATGGGCGTCAGGAAGCTGTGGCGCGTGACCCAGCAGGCGGTGCGCACGATCTCCATCGTGATCCTCCTGATCGCCACCGCCAGCGCCTTCGCCTGGCTGATGGCGTACCTGCGCATCCCCGCGATCCTGGCGAACGCCATCCTCGGCTTCAGCGACAACCCCATCGTCCTGCTGGCCCTGATCAACGTCCTGCTGCTGCTCCTCGGCGCGATCATGGACATGGCGCCGCTGATCCTGATCCTCACGCCGATCCTGCTGCCGATCGTCACGGCCGACCCCATCAACATGAGCGCCGTGCACTTCGGCATCATGCTGCTGATGAACCTCGGCCTCGGCCTCACCACGCCGCCGGTGGGCACCGCGCTGTTCGTGGGCTGCGCCATCGGGCGGATCCGCATCGAGAGCGCCAGTCGCGCCATGATCTACCTGTGGCCGCCGATGCTGCTCGCGCTGCTCCTGGTGACCTACTTCCCGTGGTTCGTCGAGGTGGTGCCGCGGGCGTTCGGCGTCATGCGTTGAGCTCGGTCGCACCCGTGCCGTCGCGCGCGGGGCACGTCCCGGCGCGCGACGCGCGCATGACACGCGGTATCGTCGCGCCGTGGAGGGCCCCCCGATCGTCCTCGTCCGCGACCGTGTCGAGCCGTCGGAGCTTCGGCGCCTGGCGCAGGCGTTCTTCGTGGACATGGTCAAGGTCGTGGTCGACGTCGAACGCGGTGTCGTCGCCATCGGGGGCGAACTCCAGGTCGACGCGGCGGACGTGTTGCTGGCGGACGGCTCGCGCCAGGAGCACCTGTGGGGTGCGAACTACTGCCCGGGACGCGGGCCCGACGACTGCATCGAGTTCACCTCGCTCATCAACATCCGTCCCGCCCACGGCAATCGCAGCATGGTGATCGAGGACGAGGCCACCCGGCGCTGGCCCTGGTGACGCTCCTCCGCCTCGAGGTGACCGCCGCGCAGCAGGTGGTGTTCCTCGCTTCCGCCGCCTAGCGGTCGCGAGCCGCGTTCAGGGCGCCGGCTCCCACCCCTCGACGTCGTCCCCGGCCAGCCGCCAGAACGCCACGCGGTGCTGGGCCGTGTCGTACACGGCCCACGAGGCCGGCACGTCGCCGTCCGCCGCCGGGTCGTAGCCCATCAGCGTGCCGGGGTTGACCACGAGCGCGTCGCCCCGGCGCTCGGCCCGGGCGCGGTGGTCGTGGCCGTAGGCGATCAGGTCGGCGGCGGTGGGGTCGATCAGCTCGGCGATGGTGGGGAAGTGCTGGGCGGCGACGCGGCGGCCGCCGAGCGTGCCGCGGTAGAGCTCGCCGTGCATGCGCACGTGGGGGAAGCCGGCCGCCACGGCGCCGAGCAGGTGGCGGTCGCCGTCGTTGTTGCCGAACACCACGTGCACGGTGCCTGGGTAGCCCTCGCCGATGCGGCGCAGCACGAACGGTGCCACCAGGTCGCCGAGGACGAGCAGCACGTCGCTGTAGCGTGCCAGCCAGGGCAGGGCGCGGCGCAGCGCGTGGACGTGGTCGTGGACGTCGGCCAGCAGGCCGAGGCGCAGCGGGCGGCCGGGTGTGGGCGCCGGGGCGGCCGTGGGGTGGGCGTCGGGGGCAGCCATGACCCATGCTAGGCCGCGCGGGCGCCAAGGTCGAGTCGTGCGTGCCCGACGTCACATGCGCTCATCCGGGCGGATCGCGGTCCCCGGTATGTTCGTGCGCGAGGTGACCACATGATCACGAGCAGACGTCCCACCTGGCTGGTCCTCGTCTTGTCGATGTTCGCTGCGCTGGCCGCGGCGGCTTCGGCGCAGTCCTTCGATGCCGCGACCCGCACGGTGACGGTGGCGCCCTCGGGGGTCGACGACACCGCCGCGCTGCGCACGGCGTTCGATATCTGCCAGGCGGTGGGGCCCGGCTGCGCGGTGCAGCTCACGGCGGGCGTCTTCCGCACGCGGCAGCTCGAGGTTTGGGGCTTCCAAGGCACGTTCGCCGGCGCCGGCATGGACGCCACCATCGTGGAGACGCTGGCGCCGCTGCCGATCTCGCCTCCGGAGTTCGACGTCTTTCAAGGCTTCGCCGATCCCGCGGGCGGCCCGGTGTGGCTGTCGTTCCGTGATGCGCGCATGCACTTGCGCGACCTGACCCTTCGCAACGCTGCGGAGGCGCCGACCATGGGTTGGCGATTCGGGCGGGACCGAATCCAGGCTCTGTGGGGGCTGCTGGTCCTGGAGGGCACCTCGATGTGGGTCGACGTCGAGAGGGTGGCGGTCGAGGCCGTGCCGGACGACCGCGGAGGGTTCAGTGTGGAGAACGGCGTCTGGATCCGGGGCCTCGAGGAGGTCCCTGGCGGGCCGATCGTCCCCATGACGGGGACCGTGACCATCCGCGACAGCCGCATCCACGGCCCCGAATCCGGGCTCTTCGTCACCAACGTCGAGGGCACCACGGTGGTGCTGCGCGACAGCGTCATCGAGGGCTGGGAGGCCGTGGGGCTCAGGAACGTCGGGACGTCGCTGATCGAGGTGGGCGGCAACGACCTGATGAGCGACGGGCCCACCGTGGTGACGATGATCCACGTAAGCGGTGGCCCGGGCAACGTGCCGTCCGGGCCCAGCACGCTGGTCCTGGCGGACAACGCGCTGCGGGCCAGGCATCAGGACCCGCGGGCGCGGGCGTTCCTGCTCATCGACCAAGGCCGGACGGCCAGCCAGTTCGCTCTGGTAGCGCGCAACACCTTCGAGCTCGCAGGCGGCGCGGCGGTCGGCGGCGCCGGCGAGGGGTTGGTGGTGCGCGACAACCGCGTCACGGGGCGCGCCGGCAATGGGATCCTCGTCGGCGGTGGGCCGCCCGGGGCGCTCGCCTCCGGGTGGCTGGTGGTCGGCAACGACTTCTCGGAGCTGGTGACGACGCGGGCGGCGATCGCGATCTTGCCGGTGGCGCGGGGCGCGGTCGTGGTGTGCGACTCGCCGGTCATGGTCGACGATCTCGGGCGCGACTCGCTGGTGGCCTGCGACTGACGGCGACGCCACCCGGCACCGCCGCTCGGGCGTCCGGGCCGGCGCGCCCTGCGCGCCCGGCGGCCCGCTCGTCTGGCTAGGATGGGGGTCGGTGAACGCGACCCGCTCCCCCCACGCCTGGATCCTCACCGGCGGATGGCTCGGCCACGACCCCGAGGGCGTCGCGCGGTGGACCGCCGAGCGGCTCGCCGCGTTGTCGCTGAGCGCCGAGGTCGTGCGCGATCCCGACGCCCTGAACGACGCGGCGGCGCTCGACGGGCTCGCGCTGTTGGTGCCGAACTGGTCCTGGGGCAGCCTCAGCCCGCGGCAGGAAGCGGCGCTCGTCGCCGCCGTGGAACGCGGCCTCGGCCTGGTCGGCACCCATGGCGGCATGGGCGACGCGGCCCGCGGCTCGCTGGCGTACCAGTGGCTCGTGGGCGGCCAGTTCGTGGGCCACCCGGGCGACGTCTGCCCGCACCGCGTCACGTTCGACCCGAGCAGCCCGCTGCTCGGTGACCTGCCGGCGGCCGAGCTGACCACCGAGCGCTACGTCATGCTGGTCGA
>Ga0114946_10001973_pt1 | contig 14078 bp, 11 predicted proteins | sample WalLakDeSediment_FD_88676 | JGI IMG/M metagenome (GOLD analysis project Ga0114946, IMG submission 88676) | Lake sediment microbial communities from Walker lake, Nevada to study Microbial Dark Matter (Phase II) - Walker Lake 11/02/13 Deep Sediment | ecosystem: Environmental > Aquatic >...
CCGGCGTGGGTAGCACCGTGCTCGGCTCGGGCACGCTGGGGCTCTTCAATAACGGCAGCACGGCGGTCGTCAACGTGGCCGGCACGGGCCACACGATTGCCACGGCCCTGGCCTTGGACGACGCGGCCACGTTCGCCGTAGCCGCCGGCGGCCGGCTCGGGATCTCGAGCGGGATTACCGATGGTCTGACCGCCGGAGAGGGCCTCACCAAGTCAGGTCTCGGCATCCTCGAACTCACGGGGTCGAACTCCTACACGGGAATCACGAACGTGAACGCCGGCGGCCTGCTCGTGAGCGGCACCAACATGGGCACAGGCCTCGTGAGCGTCTTGGCCGACGGCTGGATAGGCGGCCTGGGGCGGCTGACAGGCGATCTCACGCTTTCTGGAAGCACGGCCCGGCTGGTGTTCGATCCCACGGGCGCATTGAACGTGCTCGGCAACGTCACGATCGACAACGCGTTCGGCGTGTCGAGCCTCGTCGGCGTCAATGGGCTGGGAATCGATTGGAGTTCGATCGCCGACGGCACCTACACGCTCCTTGCCACCGCGTCGGAATTCGACAACATCCAAAACTTCGGCTCAGGCAACGCCTACGACATCGGCGACGGCCGAAGTGCTTATTTCCAGAACGGCAGCCTGCAGCTGGTGATCGTGCCCGAGCCGGGGGCCATGGCCCTGGCCGCCCTCGGCCTGGCCGCCGCGGCCTATGCGGCCCGCCGCCGGCGGGCCGTGCACCCGAAGGTCGGCTGACAACACGGATGACACCATGACGCGACGCGGCCATTCGCGTTGCACCCGAGCAAACCCTTCGGCTACGCGGTCAACGAACTCGATCTCACCGTGATGGCCTTCGCGCACGATCCGCAGACGGGCGAACTGCAGGAAATCCAGACGCTCACCTTCACCGGCACGAGCATCGCCGTGCCGGCGCCCGTGTCGATCGTGTTCGCCCGCAATGGCGGGGGTGCGATCCCTTGACGACCCACGCCAGACCCTGTAGTGTTGATCACTACCGCGGTCTGGAGGCGATCATGAAAACGATTTCAGCAGCCGACGCGAACCGACATTTTTCCCGCGTGCTCCGCGAGGTAGCGCAGGGAGAGCACGTCACCGTCGTCTCGCGCGGCAGGCCTGTTGCGACCATCGCTCCGGTTCGTGGCAGCGGACGAGAGCGGCAGTCTGCAAAACGCATGCTGCTCGAGCGATTGCGACAACAACCCGTGGTCGGGGCCCGCTGCTGGACCCGTGACGAACTCTACGAAAACTGATCATGCGGGTCGCCATCGACACCAACGTTCTCGCCTACGCCGAGGGTGTCGGGGATGCGGAACGGTGTCGCGTTGCCATCGCCCTTGTTGACCGGTTGCCCGAGCCGGCGGTTCTGCTGCCGGCGCAGGTACTTGGCGAACTGATGCTGATCCTGAGTCGAAAAGGGGGGCGGACTCGCGAGGCTGCCCGCGACGCCGTGCTCGGTTGGGCCGACTCATTCGACGTCATTGACTCGACATGGGCTTCGTTCCAGTCGGCGTTTGATCTCTCCGTGAACCACGAGTTTGGAATGTGGGACGCGCTCGTGATGGCGGTCGCTGCCGAAAATCGCTGCCGCATCGTCCTCAGCGAAGACCTTCAGCATGGTTTTACATGGCGCGGCGTGACGATCGTCAATCCGTTCCTGCCCGATGAGTCGCCCCTGCTCGCGGCCATTCTCTCGCCGGATGCTTGAAGCGTCGGTCCCGATGCCCGTGCCGATAGTGAGGCTCCCCGGCGAAGAACTTCTTCGAGAAGACCGCCTTCTGAATCGCTCGGATCAGATGGTCTCCGCATCGTCCAAGGGAGTGTTCGGCCGGTGCTCATTAGATTGGTACTGTATGGAGTTCATCATGGGTTTCCCGTATCCCAGTCGCCGTGATTTCGTCGGGACCACCGCCGCCACGCTTGCCTCGCAGGTGGCGGGTGAACCGACGCAGGCCGTCGCGTCCGAGCCATCCTTCCGCGACCACCTGCTCGCCTGCCTCGGCGGCCACGACGGCTACCGGATCGAGTCGCTCGACTACCAGGGCGAGCCCGGCGAGCGCGTGCCGGCGCTGCTGCTCGTGCCCGACGGCGTCAGCGCAGCGCATCCGGCGCCGGCTGCTTTGAGGAGCGACAGAGCCCACACCTTAAAAACGAAAAGTCCGAGCGGTTCGAGTTTCTCAGGCACGTGGTCGCCGGCCGCAGCCTTGCCTGGAAAAACATTCTCGACATGAGGCGGGCGATCGACTGCCTCGCCTTGCGGCCGGAGGTGATCCCGGGCCGGATCGGCTGCCCCGACTGCTTGCAGCGGTAGGCAAACTCTTCCGCCTGCTCGTGGAGAAAGAAGACCATGGCCTCCCCTGGTCTCCACGTGCGTTCGCTCATGGCAGCAGATCGCGTGGTCCGACTGGCAGAACAACGCCAGTACTAAGGAATTGGTAGCCGGGAGTGACGGATGAGTTGGTCATGATGCGGCCAGCCGGCGGGTTACGCATTCGGACAGCAGGCGGCGGAGCGTATTGAGACGGTTGTAGAGCGTCTGTGGCGCACGATCGAGGGCTCGAGCCAGAACGGCGATCTGTTCGCCATGCACATACACCGCTTCGAGCAGTTCACGATCCTTGGCGGGCAGTTCGTCGAGGCATTGCTCGAGCGCCACCAGCCGCGCGGGCTGGTGGCGGATGTCGGCCGCACGTTCTGCGGCGAGTAATGCCAGGAGTGATTCCTCGAAGCAGTGCGGAGAGCGGGCCGCAAGCCGCTGGAAGTTCTTCGCCTCGTAAAAGCAGATCGTCGTCGACCACGCCAGAAAATCTGTGCCTGGTTCGAACGTGTCGAACTTTCGCCACATCGTGAGACTCGCCTTCTGCAGAACGTCTTCGGCGTCGTGGCGACGGCCGAGCAGCGAGAGCAAATACCCGAGCAGGCGATCGTGCGAAGCCGTGAGCAAGACCACGAAGTGGCCCTGTGGGTCACCGTCGGCTGCGGATACGCATGGAGCGTCGATTGCCATGAGCCTGATTGCCTCTCCGGCCGGATTATTCCACGGCCGCCAGCCAGCCCACCAGTTTCGCGAGGAACGCGTGCCAGGACGGGTCGTCGAACAGCAGTCGGCCGCCGCCGGGAGCGGTGCCAAAGGGTAGCGGAGTGATAACCGCCACCCGCGGCCGCCCTGGGGGCGTGGCCAACACCGCCGGCCGGCCATCGGCTAGCGTGAGTACCGTCGCTCCGCCGTTGGCCGGCGTGACGTCGTGGGCATAGAGCACCACCGCGTCACCGGGCAGTGATAAGCCGGCCGCAAGCGGATGGTCACCCGACGCGCTCAGCGGTGAAGGACGCTCGAGCCGGCCGTAGTCGCCGCCGGTCTTGAAGGCCGCCGGCAGCAGCGGCCGCAGGCTTTCGTTGGCAAACCCCGCCTGGCCGTAGGTGCGGTCTCCCGACAGGAAGAGGATGCCACCGCCGGCCTTGGCGAAGTCGGCGAGCATTTCTTCGCCGACGTCTCCCAGCATGGCTCCGCTGACATTCGCAAGAATGATGACGTCGTACGAGAGAAGCTCCTCATAGGATGCCGGAAAATTGCCGAGCGACTCGCCGAGGGCGGTTCGCTTCATCCAGCCATTGACCACCTCGATGTTGGTCCGGCCGGTGAGGGCCTCGTCGAGACCCTGGAAATCGGCCCACAGACCACGGATGAAGAGCACCCGTGGCTTCGCATGACGGGCCCGCTCGATACGGTCGGGTTTCAGATACTGCCGCTTCTTGGCCGGCCGCTTGAACTCATGGTAGGGCTCGAGCAGTTCGAGGTTGACGTTGCGGCCCACCGAGCCACCAAAGTAATCGGCGTAGGTCGCCGACTGCGGGCTGCCATCGGCGGCTTTGCCCGTTACGGTCACCTCGATGACACAGGGCATCGCCCCCACGCCCGGCACGGGGAGTCGTTTGACCAGCGGTGCGAAGCCGAGGCTGGCGGCCGTCAGCGGCTCGCCCTCCACGGCCCATCCGTCCCGCGCGCCCCGCACTCGGGTCTGCACGGTGACATCGGTGAGCGGCCTTGTCGCAGCTGCCACGATGTGCTCCACGAGCAGCCCACCGGGAGTCTCGTAGGCCTGAAAGTGGCCGACGAACGAGCGATCCCCGTGGCGATAGCCGGCGAAGCCTTCGGTCGGAATCAGGGTCATATCCGTGACCCACGTCTTTCCGGCCGGAATCGCCGTGTCGTCATACATCCATTCGACCGTGGTGGCGGCGACGTTGTCGTAGAGTTGCTGCACGGCGCTGTAATCCATGAGAAACATCAGGCCGCGGCCGAGGCTCGCATTGGTCGCGCCGTTCCAGCCGGCGGTCGGCGGCACGGTGTACCAATAGCCGGTGGCCGATTCGATGCCCTGCCCGATCACATCGACGCCATGCCGCGTCGGCCGCCAATACAGCGTGTTCTTCCGCTTGCCGTCGAAATCGAGGGCATGCTGCGACCAATAGGCCGGCCGCTTGCCGACCGTCCCTTCGTTGGTGATCGCCAGCTTCACGTGCAGCCCCCGGTCGCCGTCCCGCAGCGTGAAGGTTTTTACGATCCGCAGATCGGAGAGTGCCTCGTTGGTCTTGCCCTTGGCCGCGCCCGTGGAAAGTGTCGATGTCTCGAGCACCACCTCGGCCGGCCCGTTCTTCACGACCCGTGACTCATAGAGCCGCTTGTCAAACTCGCCCGGCCAACCCTGGGCCGTCCAGAGATCCTTCACCAGCCCGCCGTTGTCGCCGCTGATGTCGTACACGACGTCTTGGTTGTCGAAGCCCATATACACAAACGACGCCACCCGCGCCCCGCGGGCCAGATCGATCCGCACCGTGAGCAGGTCGTTGGCCATTTCGATGACGTCGGGCCGGTCGGCCAGCGGTCGCACTGTGGCTGCTGCGGCTGGGATCGCCGTGGCGGCCGCGAGCGTCCAAGCCAGGGCCGGGCCGCACCGCAGAAGCATCGCACCGCGCATCAGATCGCCTCCAGTTCGATCACAACGAGCGACCAATACTCGAGCTCCGGCACGATCACCTGCCAGAAATACGGATCCGCTGTGTCGAGCGGCAGCTCGCCCACCGTGCCGGCGTCGGGTGAGAGCAGCACGGCCCGCGTTGCCTTCCACCGGCCTTCGAGCGCCTCCGGCACGATCCGTACCGGGATGTCGTGCTGCGGCAGGGGCGCGACCTGGAGGGGCGGTAGGCTGTCGACCGCTGCATAGTCGGGGGCCGTCTTCGCCGCGTCGGCGGCGGCCTTGATGGCGGCCCGCTGCCTGGCCCGGTCCGCTACCTCCTTCTCGATGCGGGCCGTCTCTACCGCCGTTTCCTGGGCCGGCGGGTTGACGAGATGAATCATCAGCCGCCGGTGCGTGGCGTCGATTCGCTGCTCACGGACGAAGTTTTCCCACATCACACCCTGAGGCGCGACGACGAGGCCGAGCGGGTTCCAGATGTTGTGCAGGTTCCTGGCCCACAGCAGCTCGCCGTGTCGCGTTGCAAACCGGCTGTGGGCGACGACGGGGTTGCCGCAGTTGGGGTGGGCGGACGCCACGAGCGCGAAGATGCCCTGGTAGCGGCCGACGAGCGAATCGCCACCGGTCATCGGAAAGAGCTCGCCGCCGAGCCGCCGTACCTGTTCCGCCTCTCGGACCAGCAGGAGCGAGAAATCAGCCCACCGGCGGAAGGGGTGCGCCCCACCGGTATTCTGCTTGGCGTACTCGTCCATGATGTGGCCGCCGTCGCGGCATAGCTCGATCGCCTCACGGAGGTTCGTCTGAAAGAGCTGGTCGAGCATGCAGTTGGCGAAGTTGTAGCCAAACGCATAGCGGGGAAAGACCGCACGGGCCTGCTCTTTGAGCGCCCGCTGGTTGGCGGCGGTCTGCCCGTCGGCGTCGTCGCGGGAGAACTCGACCACTTCGTCACCGACCCGCTGCTTGCCGGTGCGAGCCTGGAAGTGGCCGTCGAATCGCACCGCCGCCCAGCCAAACTGCTTCGTGGAACGGATGATCTCGTCGATCCCGTGCTGCACCACGGCCGGGTCGTTCATGTTGTATTGGGCCCAGGCGACGGCCTGCCAATACGGCTTCTCATCTTTGTCCCACCGGGCGAGATCTTCGGTATCGGGAAAGAAAATCATCGCCCCGCCGTAACCGAAGACCATTTCCGGATGGGCGCGGATGAAGTCTCGTGCGGCCGGGCCACTGCCGATGCTCTTGCCGTAGGTCGTAGGGAGCACGCCCACTTTCAGGCCGTGGGCACACATGTGAATGAGCCGCTCCAGATTTTCGTGGTAGCGGGCCTGCCCCGAAAACCACTCCGGCTTGTCGGGCGTCATCTCGGCGAAGTCGTCGGGAGCCCAGAAGAATTTTTCAAACGTCGTGACATAGCGGTCGCGGTAGGCGTCGACTGCTCGCTCGATGCCGGCCAGATCTTTCACATGCTCGGCCGTGAAGGCGACGGGATGGCCGCCGGCCCAACCCACCCGCCAGACGTTGTCGGCGGTCGTGAAGACTTCGCCGCCGGTGGCCACGACGAGGCCATCGACCTCGACGCTCACCGCGAACGCCTGGCCAAAGGGCGTGATCGCCTCCGGCGGCCAAGAAAACACCAGCGTTTCGACTCCGCCGGCCGGCACGGAGACCTGCCTGACCTGTTCGTGCGCCTTGCGATCGAGCCCCTGCTCAAGCCAGACCTTGACGGTGGCGGCGCGGGCGGCCGTTCCCGGATTGGCGAGCACCACGCTGGCCCGCACGGGCTCTCCCGTGAAGTTGAAGAGTTTTTCGGGTCGGGCCTCGATGAGGAGCAGCGCATCGGGCTTGTCGTTGCGGACCCGCGGGCTCGGTGTGACCGCAGCCACCGACGGCTTGTCAGCCGCCTGGCCGAACGTGGTCAGGGCGGCGCCGAGCATGATCGCGGTCAGGAGGCATCGTCTTTGGCAACGCATCGCGGGATCTCCGGGCGGTAGGCGTGATCGCCGTCACACGCAAACCCTCACGGTACCGGGAACTGCGGTACAAAATTTTCAAGTCGGTTTCTCTTTTCATAGTTGCAGTTCAGAAGCGTGGAGTACTACCCTGTGGCCATGCAAGCCACACCGACCGGAACGCGTGGCCTCTGTGTGCTCGTGGTGTTCGCCGGCGCGGCGGTGGCTGACGACCGCTCCGACCTGGTGCGCGGCCACCTGCTCGCCGAGGTGGATGCCGCGGCGGCCGTCCACCGCCGCGAGTGGGACAGCCTCGCCACGCCGGCGGACGTGTTCGCCCAACAGCAGCGGCTGAAGCGGGAGTTTCTCGCTGCGATCGGTCCGCTCCCGGAGCGGACGCCGCTCGAGCCGCAGGTGACAGGGCGGGTAGAAAAGCCCGGCTACGCGGTCGAGAAGATCGTCTTCACGAGCCAGCCGGGCATCCGTGTCACCGCCGCCCTGTTCCTGCCCGACGAGCATCGGTTTCCAAAGCCCTGGCCGGCGGTGCTCGTCGCCTGCGGCCATGCCGACATCGGCAAAGCCAACGATGCCTACCAGCGGGCGGCGGCCCTGCTCGCCACGCATGGCATCGCCGCGTTGCTCTTTGATCCCATCGGCCAGGGAGAGCGGCGGCAGTTTTTCGACGCCGCGGGCAAATCGACGTGTGGCGGCTGCATCGGTGAACACAACGCCGTGGGTGCTGCCTGCATTCCGCTAGGCCGCAACCTCGCCTCATGGATGATCTGGGACGGCATGCGAGGGCTCGACTATCTCGCGTCGCGTTCCGATATTCGCAGCGACCGGCTTGGCTGCATGGGCAATAGTGGCGGCGGCACGCAAACCGCCTACATCATGGCCGTTGACGACCGCGTTTCGGCTGCGGCCGTCTCGTGCTACACCGCCAGCCTGTTTGGAACACTCCTGCGCACGCTCGGGCCGCAGGATGCGGAGCAAAACATCTTCGGCCAGCTTGCCTTCGGCATGGATCATGCCGACTATCTCGTCATGCGGGCCCCGCGACCCACGCTGGTCTGCGCGGCAGAGCGGGATTTCTTCGACATCGCCGATACCCGCCGGGCGGTGGATACTGCCCGGCGCGGCTACGAGCTTTTCAAGGCGGGCGACCGGCTGGCCATCGCCGAGGCCGATGCCAAGCACGGCTTTTCACAGCTGCTCCGCGAGGCCGCCTGTCGCTTCATGCTTCGCTGGCTGGCCGATCGCGACGAACCGGTGGCCGAGCCCGCCACCCTCGAGGTGCTCGCGGCGGCAGAGATCGTTTGCACGCCTACGGGATCGGTCCTCGACCTGCCGGGCGGCCGCACGTTGAGCCATCTGGCGGCCGCCGCGTCTCAGCGGCTCACGGCGGCGCGGCTGGCTCGCGGCCCGCTCGACACCGCCGCGCTGCGGGCGCGGGCGCTGGCCCGCAGCGGCATGCGGCCGCCGCACAAGCCGGCGCCGGCGGCCCGCGGCACGGTCGAGAAGGTCGAGACGCTGCCGGGCATGCGGATCGACCGCCTCACCATCGAGACCGAGCCGGGGATCCAGCTGCCCGCCGACCTCTGGACTCCACCGGCCGACCACAGAACTGCAGGCCTGCGAGACGTTCTCTTCATCGACGGCAATGGCCGAGTGGCGGCAGTCGAGGCGATCCGCGGCATCGTGGCGAAGGGCCATCGGGTACTCGCCGTCGATCTCCGCGGCATGGGCGAAACAGCCCCACCGCCTCAGAAATATTTTGATGCCGCGCGGCACGGGATCAATGGCCAAGATGCCTATCTTGCCTACCTGCTCGGCCGGTCGCTCGTGGGGATGCAGGCCGACGACGTCGTGGCCTGTGGCCGCTGGCTCGCGTGCCGCGATGCGACAGCGGGTTCAACTGGTGATCCTCGGCAGATAGAGTGCATTGCCACGGGGCTGGCCGTGATTCCGGCGCTGCATGCGGCGGCCGTGCACCCGAACCTCTTCGCAACCACGAGGCTCGAGGATATCCCGCGGTCGTGGTCGTCGTACGTTGAGGATGGTCCGCTCGCCCTGCGGCCGCTGCCGCTGGCGAGCCTCATCCACGGCGTGCTCGAAGACTATGACCTCCCCGACCTCATTGAACTGGTCTGCCCCACCGCGGAGTGACCGAACAAAGTGCGACTGCCGGGACGCGCTTCGTCGCTCTCAATGACGGCCGTTGTCTCGACTGTCATCGACAACGCATCGGGGCCCGGGCCATCTAGCAATGTCATCGGGCACCCTCCAGGATTTCGAAACCTTGCTCGTCCGACTCGCCGAACATCGAGCGGCGGCCAGCTAGCGTCCGCCGACGATGCCGTCGAGCGGTAGGAAGCCGCGGTCGACGTTGAGCGCGAGGATCGCCAGCGCCGTCGCGTAGCCGCGGCCCATCGCCACCCGCCCCTGCGCGTAGCCCGGTGGAAACGGAAATCCGCCGTCTGCCTCCTGCCGCTCCCGCAGCAGCCGCACGAGCCGGGCCTGGTAGCCCGCGAAGAGGCCGTCGTCGGGCGTCGGCCGGCCGGCGGCCAGCCCCCGCACCGCGAAGAAGTTGGTCTCGTAAAAGTGAGGCCCCTGCCAGCGCGGCGGATGGGCGGCCAGCCATCGGCGGGCGAGATCGAGCCTGTCCCGGGAGGCGGGGTCATTCTCGAGCGCTAAGGCGAAGGCCCCGGCGGCCGTGATGCTCCGCACGGCCAGCCCTGCGGCGTCGACCGAGAACCCGCCCCGCAGCCCGCCTTCTCCCCGCGTGTCCTGGCTCGCGGTGATGAATGCGGTGGCGCGGTCGAAGCTGCCCTTGCCGAGCGGCTCGTCGCGCAGCCGTGCGGAGTGGAGCGACACCAGGAACCAGGCCGAGAGCAGCCGATCGTTCGTCTTCGTGCGGTCGTCGGGCCGCCAGCCGCCCCCGATCGCGGCATTGGGCGACTTGTCCTGCAGCTGGAGCGAATACTCGACCGCCGCCTTGGCCTTGCGGTAGAGGGCGAGGTTCCGCCCCGCGTCGGCATCGCTGCCGGCGAGCTCCATGAGCGCCGTCGAGGCGAGGGCATGATCCTCGTTCGGCTCCTCGGTGCCGCCGAGAAACGCCTGCGGGCTGTTGGCGAGGAGCCAGTCGGCCGCGCGGCGCATCGACGGCCCGAGGACCGGATCGTCGAAGCCGTGCCCGGCCGAGAGGCCCGCCAGGAGGAAGAGCGCCGTCACCGCCTTTGGTCGGGCATCGCCGAGCGATCCTTCCCGCTCGATGCCGGCGAGATACTGCAGGCCACGGGCCGTCATCTCGACCCGCGCCTGCCGGTCGCGGGCGACGGCCGCCGCCGCCGGCAGCGGTTCGGCGCGTGCGGCCGGCACGACAATCACCAGCGCCAAAACACCATGCCAGACACGGTTCATCGCGCCTTCTCCAGGATCGTCTTCAGATAGCGGTTGCTTCGGTCCCGATGCAGCTCCGGCATCGCTCCCTCGCGGGCCCGCTTGAGTTCCAGGTAGATGTGCCGCGGCAGCCCGAGGGGTGAGAGTTCATCGTCCTCGCTCACCGCCAAGCCGCCGATGCCGACCTTGGCGGCCGCGGCCTGCCGTTTGCGGCGGAGCCATTCGAGGTCGGTCACCGCCCAGGCCAATGGCTGCCGCGCTGCGGCATCACCGGCCAGCGCGAACCGCTGCCGCCAGACGGCCTGCCACTGCTGCTGCATCCGCAACTCCTCCGGATAGACCGCGGGGGGGCGGGCCAGCGGCCTGACTTCGGCGATCACCGCATCGAGATCGTGGTCTGCGTCGGCCGCCTGGGCGGCCGGCTGATCGAGCCAATCGGCGAGCCCTCGCGCCTCCCGCGGCAGCGTCGTGAGGCAGGCAAGCTGATCTTTCGCCGCACCGATCGCCGCGGCCGCTTCGCCGGTGCCGAGCCGCGGCCGCAGGTCGAGCAGCCGCGACAGCATCGTCTCCCAGAAGGTCGCCATGCCGGCCCCCTCGGCCGCCGGCTGGTTCACGAGCGTTGCGCCGGTCGCGGGCGGCTCCAGGGCGATGGCCGCCGCCGCAAGCATCTCCTTCCACTCCTTCTCCACGACGTGTGCGACCCCGAGCGCACCGAGGGCTTCTGCCGTTGCCGCCGTGGCCTGCAGCCCGCACAGGCCGCGGGCCTGCAGGACGGTCGCGCGATGCTCGACGCAGGCCGCGACCTTGCCGCGGGCCTGCGCCCGCCCGGGGTCATCCTGGCCGCCCGTCTTGCTCGTCGCCACGGCCGCCGTCACTGCCCCGACCCGGGACCGCAGATCCTCGCGGAGCTTCCCGATGGCAATCTGAAACGCCGCCAGCATCTCGACACCTGCCGGCTGGGCCGCTGACTGCAGCCGGGCCGCCTCGACGATGGCCAGCCGCTCGAGCGCGGCGGCGGCGATCGAGGAGAGCCGGGCATCGAGTCGAGGCAGCTGGCGATGCGCTTCGTCGGCGCTGGCCGTGGTTTCGAGCCGGGCCGCGAGGGCATCGACGTCGCGAAGGTATCCGTCGAGCGCGGCGCCGGCCTCGACCGGCCAGGTCGCCACGCCGGCCGACACCGCCGCCAGCCGGCCGCGAGCTGGCTCCGCAAACGTCGCAGCCAGCTCGCGGGCCCGCTGCTCCCAGGCCACAAGCCGCGGGGGAAGGTCGGCGAGCACCGCGGGAGCCGGCAGCCAGGGCCGCGCCGCGGCCAGGCTCGCGAGAAACTGGGGAGGAACCGCCGCTCCCTCCTTCGCCTCGCGTTCGAGCGCGAACGCCAGTTCCCGCAGCCGCACCCACGACGCCTCCACCAGCGTCACATCGGCCGCGGCCGCACCGCTATTGATCATGGCCCGTACCGCGGCGGCCTGATCAGCCAGCCGGGAGAGGCAGGCCATCATTCGCAGCCCGACTGCCGCGGGATCCGCGGACGGCGACGGCTCCGGCGCCGCGTAGCCCCCTCCCGCCAAGAGCCGCTCGAACGCGACGGCATGGGCCAATAGCCGCTCCTCGTCGATGTCGGCATCGCCGGTCTGCACCGCGATCCACAGGGCATACACGTCACGCCGGCCAGGGTCGGAATCGGTCTCGAGGTCGGCGACGAAGGCCGCAACGCCCAGATCCTGGATCGCCGGATCGACGGCCAGCCGCGCGGCGGTCTCCTCGAGTGCCGGCAGCGTCCTCACGCACAGCCCGGCGGCCGCCTCGAGCGCGGCTGCGTCATCGACCTCGTCGAGGGCCGCCTTGAATTCCGCTTGCACCTCCGGCGTCACGATCGGCGGCATCCCTTCGGCAAGCGTCGCCAACGGCCCGGTCACGAGGCCGGCCAGATCGGCGAGCGAAGCCCGCGCCGCCACGATCCGGTCGCGGTCGGCGTCGGCGAAGCCGCCCTGCGCCAGCTGGGTCGCGAGGAAGCCGGCCAGTTCGACCTGGGCCACCCGGGCGAAGTCGTCGAGCCGCCGAACCACCTCCTCCTGCCGGGCGACGAGCGTTTCGATCGTCGCCTGCAGGGTGGCAAGCCGGGCCGCGCGGTCCTCCGCCACCGGATCGAGCGCAGCCTCGACCGCCGTGCGAACCGCGGCCCAGGGCACGGCCAGTTCCGCGCCCGCCGTCGCGTCGCGGAAGATCGCCTGGAGCCGCACCGTTTTCGGCATGCGACCGAGCGCGTCGAATGCCCGCAGGCCTTCGTGGCCCGCCGTCCAGAAGGGCATCAGATAGTCGAATCCCGCATCGTACGTGGCCGCGAGTTTCCGGGCCTCGGCCGCCTGCGGGGCAGCCTTCGGATCGGCGGGGTCGCCGCCAAGCTCGCGGATGATCGTGAGCTTGGCGGCGAGTCCCCGCAGTGCCGTGAGCCGGGCGGCATGCCGCGTTCGCGAGGGAAACCCCAACTGCCCGCGAACGTTCTCGTATCCAGCGGTGGTCTGGCCGTCGAGGCTGCGGAGCACGGCGCGGAGCTGCTGCTCGTAGGAGTCGGAGGCGATTCGCAGCGTGACCACGGCAGAATTGCCCCGCTGCCCCTTGCCATCGATCGCCGAGAGCCGCAGTTGCACGCTCGACGCACCCGGCGGGGCGACCAGCGCGACCGGCACGGCGATCGTCCCCGCCGCCTCGCGGACGCCGATCTTTTCGAGCTCGGCCTCCTGCGCGAAGCCTCCCTTGACCGCGGCGACGGCCACCTCGGCGAGGCCGATGTCGTCCTGCGCCTTGAAGTCGAACCGTACCGTCTCGCTCGGGAAGAGCGGCCGTGCCGCGGGATCGTTCGTGGCGACCACGACCGGCGGCGCGTCGGGGACGACGCGGAGATGGAGCGGAAGCTCCCGCGGGTTGTCGAGGCCGTTTTTGCCCGCGAGCAGGAGATCCATGCGGGCGTTGGCCGAGAGGAACACGAAACAGGTCGCCTTCCGCGGATCACGGGGATCGACGGTGAACCGATACCGCTGTTCGCCGATCCGGCCCGTCGCGCCAGCCAGGGGGATGTCGGCCGTAATCTCGATGCGGAGCTTCGTCTCCTCGAGCGCCGTGATCGTCCTCCCTGAGAGTTCCTCCTCGCGGCGGGGCAGGCCGGTGTAGGCGGGGGGCTCGTAGCCGACCCGGATCTGCCCGATCCGGGGTCGCGGCTTCACCCCGACACGATGCGTCTCGCTCCGCGCCGCACCGAGCGAGACCACGAACGAGAAGTCGCGTTCGAGGTCGGCCAGCGGCAGTTCCCAGGCGTCGCCCCGCGGCACGAGCCGCGCGACCGACGCCGGCCGTCCCTGCTGCTCCACGCGAACCAGCGGCACGGGGTCGGCGACCGGCCGGCCGCGGATCTGGGCACGGATCACGTAGTCGTCGCCCCCCTCGAGCCCCTCTGCCGGCGGCGGCTCCACCTCCAGCCACGTGGCGGTCGGCCGCATGTGATTGCCGAGCGGATCGATGAACCGTTGCCACAGAAGCCCCGCGCGGACCGCCTCCACCTGCGACACAGCCGCCACCGCGGCCACCACTGCCGCCGCCGCAACGGCCGTGCGGAGCGGCCGCCGGTCGACGAGCTTGCCCGCACTCCGCCCCTTCCAGAACGCCGCGCCGCGGGACGCCGAGATCCCGACGAACGATCCGGCCGAGAGGCCGCGGCGGCAGAAGTCGAGCAGTGACCGAAG
>Ga0114946_10001974_pt1 | contig 14073 bp, 8 predicted proteins | sample WalLakDeSediment_FD_88676 | JGI IMG/M metagenome (GOLD analysis project Ga0114946, IMG submission 88676) | Lake sediment microbial communities from Walker lake, Nevada to study Microbial Dark Matter (Phase II) - Walker Lake 11/02/13 Deep Sediment | ecosystem: Environmental > Aquatic > Freshwater...
TACCGGGGGGCGCCGCTCTGGCCCCGCTTGGTGAAGATCTGGATCACCCCGTTGGAGGCCTGGGTGCCGTAGAGGGTGGCGGCGGCCGCTCCCTTCAGGATCTCGATGCGCTCGATGGATTCGGGGTTGATGTCGTCCAGCCTGGACGGAGAGCCGCCCGGCGCTCCCACCCCGATCCCGAAGCCCTGGGCGTTGTCCACCCGCACCCCATCCACGTAGATCACCGGCTCGTTGGACTGCGAGAGGGAGGCGGACCCGCGGATGCGGATGCGGGCGCCCTGTCCGGCCATTCCACCTCCGGGGAGCGAGAGGACGCCGGGTTCGCGGCCGGTGAGGATCTCGGACATGCTGCTCACGGGGGCCGTCTGCAGCTCGCTCACGTCGATGGTGGCAATCGTGTTGCCCAGCCGGCGGCGCTCGGTGGCCGCTCCCGCCCCGGTGACCACGATCTGGTCCAGGGCCAGGGTGGTCTGGCGAAGGGCGAAGTCCACCGTGGCCGTCTGGCCGGTGACCACGGTCGCGTTCTGTGTCTGGCCCGCGAAGCCGAGCAGCTCGGCCCGGAGCGCTACCTCGCCCGCGGTCACGTTCGGAATGGTGAACTGCCCCCGGGCATTGGTAAGGGCTCCCACCGAGGTGCCCACCACGTAGACCTGGGCGTTCACAAGGGCGCGGTTGGTCCCGGCCTCGGTGACCGTTCCGGTCAGCGTGCCCTGCCCGAGAAGGGGGAGGGGAAGGAGGAGGAGAAGGAGGGCGGTGAGCCCCCAGGCCTGCAGAGGGCGAACGGAGGTAGACAACATGGACGGGCCTCCCGGGTTCAGGTGGACGAAGAGCCCCACCGGCGGCACGCTGGCGCGGCGGGAACCCCTGCACCTTAGTAAGCCCGCTGCAAGTCGATTGTCAACCGTTCTGTTTCCTCCCTGTTTCCTTTCCTGCTCGAGCCGGGGGCGCAGCGCTCGTCCCCGTTCACCTTCCGGCGCGGACGGGCACGGCTACCTCAGCCCACGTGTCGACGGCTTCCACGTTGCTGTAGTCCGAGCAGTGGGTGGGGCGGCAGGCTCGCACGCGGTAGAGGTAGGTCACCCCGGGCTCCAGGTTCCAGTAGGGGTCGAAGGTATAGAGATCGACGGTGGTTTCGAGGAGAACCCAGGGGCCGGCCGGCTGCCGGAACCGTTCCACCTCGAAGGTGATTCCCGCGTAGACCTCCAGGTCGTAATCCCAGCTCATGTAGATGTCGCCGTCCTGGGAGGCGAAGAAATCCTCCGGCGCCGGCAGGAACTCCAGGGTCGTGAAGCTGACGGTGGCCCCGGTCACGCGCCCGCCATCGTTTTCGGCCACAAGGCGTGCGTAGTGGACGGCCTCGGGGGCCAGGTCCAGCACCTCCTCGGTGACCTCTGCCGTCCCCGTGGAACCGGCCAGTGTGCGCATGGGCGTGGACACGGCATCAGAGAGGTCTGCCATGCGTCCCCACTCGAACCAGACCTGAGTGGGGCTCCCCCTGGGGTTCACCTGGCCCCGGAGAAGGGCGGACGTCGCCCCCACGGCCTCGGCAGGAAGGGTCGCTGCGGTGGGTGCAACGGCTTCCACCCGGAGCGTGGCCTCTCCCACCACGGCCCCCAGGGTGGCCCGGATGGTGGTGCTCCCCGTCGAGAGGCCGATGGCGATGCCCTCTGCATCCACGCTGGCCACGGCCGGATTCGTCGACGACCAGGTGACGGCCCGGACCATGGGGCTTCCCCCCGCATCCCGAACCGTGGCGGTGAACTGCACGGAGCCTCCCAGCGGAACCGCGGGGCTCCCGGGCTGGACCAGGATGGACGCCGGCTCCGGCCGGACCTGGACCTCCACCGTGTCGGCCAGCTCCGTGCCACTCCGGCCGACCATCCGCGCATCCCCCTCGCCCCGGGCCGTGACGAGGCCCTGCGGCGTCACGGTGGCCACGACCGGGTCCAGGCTCTCCCACTGGACGGAACGCCCCGGGATCACATCGCCCGTGGCGAAGAGCACCTGACCCTCGAGCTGGAGCGTCTCGCCGAGGAAGGTCAGGGGGGCGGAGGGGGGCGACAGGCGGAGACCTCCCGGCACCGGTGCGAGGTTCACTTCGGCGGGAACGGTGCCCCCGGACCGAAGCTCCAGGACGGCGCTCCCCCGGAAGAGGGCGTCGGTTCCCCGTCGCATCTCGACAAAGAGGTCCACCTGCTCCGACGCCGCCTCCAGCTCCACCTCCAGTCGCACCCGGATCTCGCTGGAGCCGGGCGTCACCGGGGTCACCTGTTCCAGGACGGCCCCCGTGGAACGCCGGGTGATCCGAAGGAGGACCCGGTCGGCCTGGCCAAAGGCGGATGTGACGCTCTGGGCCGTGACCTCGGGGTCCACGGCGTAGGCGAGAGACAGCGTGGCCGGGGCCGAGGGCGCCGGGTCATGAAGGAGCTCGCTGCAGCCGGGAAGGAGTACCGACAGCACGATGGCCACGAAGACCCCGAACCGGGCCCCCGCGCGGTGTCGTTGCCCACGCACGCCGGATCGCCGGTTCATGGCTGCCCCCGACGGCGAAGGCCGAGTCCAAGTTCCACACCGGTGAAGGTGCTGGAAGCCCCCTCCCGGACCAGGGCCTCCCCGAACCGGGCACGAAGCGAGGGGACCACGAGGAGGCCGCCCGAGGGGATCTCGAGGGCGGCGCCCACCCCCGCGAGCATGCCCTGGTCCTCGCCCCCGTCTCTTCGCAGGACCCGGACCTCCACCGAAGGCGCCACGACGCTTCGCCCCCAGGCCTGCCGCAGGCCGATCCCGCCATAGAACAGCCCCTGCGAAGGGCGGGCGTCCAGCGTCTCCAGGTAGCTTCCGCTGGAGCGGTGGAGGTACCCGCCCCAGGCAATGGAGCTGCCTGCCGCACCCACCGGGAAGGCCCAGGACCCGAGCACGAGGATCCGGTTGCCGGACCGGAAGAGGTTCTGCCCCTCCACGGCGTCCTCGCCGTAGCGCTGCACCATGGCCTGGAGGCTCACCCGCGAGGCTGCACCCACGTCCCGGTCCACCCCGGCCTGGAGCTGGAACACCGACCCCGGTCGATAGCGGAACTCGCTACCGTCCAGGGCATCGTACTCCCCGGGGACCAGGAAGGCCCCGCCCAGGAGCAGGGTTCCGGCGTCGGTGGCATGGGAAAGGGCGGCCTCGGCCCCGATCCCCCCGCCGCTCCCCCAGCTGGAGATGCCAAAGGGGAGGAGATCGGCGGCGAGGATCCCGGCCAGCGCCGCCTCCTCGCCCGAGAACCGGTCGGTTCCCGTGGGGAGGAGGAGGACGGATCCCAGGCTCAGGCGCCCGTCCAGGAGGGCGTCGGTCCCCACCCGGATCCGGGTGTCGGTGGGTCCGGCCAGGGTGGTGGTGGCCCCGTCGGGGCGCTCGATGGCGCCTCGGGCAAAGGCGGTGGACACGTCGGCCCGGAAGTTCCCCGGAAGGGTGACCCGCACACCCAGCGGCAGCGAGAAGAGCGAGACGGAGCGAAGGGCCACCACGTCCGGGTCCGAAAACCGGTAGGTCTCGAACTGGGCGATTCCTCCGCCCGAGACCCCTGGCATCCCCGACTGCCCCAGGGCCAGCTGCGGAGAGGCCCCCACGAGGGCGAAGAGGACCGCCGCCCGGAGGAAGGCCCCCGTCCGCGGCTTCATTCCTCGCCTCCCGTGGGCCGAAGGAGGATCTCGATGATGGAGGGGGCCGGACGGAGTCCCTCGCGCCCCAGGAGCTCGGCCAGGGGGTCCCTCCCTCCCGGCGACGGGATCATGCCCCGCAGTCCCCCGAAGTCGAGGGCGGTCGGCGTCGGCACGGGGGGTGGCGGAAGCTCGGGATACGCCAGCTGCGCCATGCGACGCGGGGGCTGGGCCGCCGCCAGGGCCAGGGACCGGGTGCGCGTCTCGCCGTCGCGGGCTTCTTCAAAGGCCGGGTCCTCCTCGGCGGCCTGCTGGAAGAGCGCGGCCGCCGTGGCCCAGTCGCCCCGGTCCTCCGCCTCGAGGGCGCGGCCGTAGAGGAGAAGGGCCTGCAGGCTCCGGGTCGAACGCTCCAGAACCCGGTCCCGCTCCGCCGGCGTCAGCTGCACGCCCATGGACTCGAACAGGGAGAGGACCAAACGCTTCTGGAGGTCGAAGAGGTTCGCCAGGGCGTCCTGGTCGGCGAGGGTCGTCGGGGCACCGGCGGTCCCCACGCGGACAAGCCCCGCCAGGATCTCGATTCGGTCCTGGCCGCCGTCGAGGGTGCCCTGGACCACCCGCTCGGCCCCCAGCAGGCGACCGGTGCGGGCCGCCGTGGCGGGGTCCACGTAGCCTTCCTCCGCCAGCTGGATCTCGTCCAGGAGGAGCTGCACCCGAAGGCGTTCCATGACCGTGATCCGCTCCACCCGGGCCAGGTCGCTGGCCACGAGCGCACCCAGGGCTCTCCCGAGAGGAGCCAGGGCCGGGTCCGGCCCCCGGAAGCGGAAGGGGTAGACGGCCACGGACCCCGCCAGCGGCGGACGATTGGCCAGGAGAACCTCGTTCCCCACCGTGGCTCGGACCTCGGCGGCGAGGGCCTGTCGACGGAGCAGGGGGAGGCGGAGGAGCGCCGGGTCGCGCAGGGCCTGCACCTGCGAGATGGCCGCAACGGCCTCCATGGCGGTGACGGCGTCCGCCCAGCGGCCGAGTTCCTCGTAGGCGAGCCCCAGGTAGAAGCGGACGACGTCGCTCTCCGGCGCCCGGTCGGCGGCCGTCTCCAGCGCCCTTCGGGCCTCGTCGGGACGCGCGAGTTCCAGGTACGCCACGCCGAGCCGCAGCTGGGCCGAGGCATCGCCGGGAACCTGGCGGACCCGCTCCTCCAGCGCCGGAACCTCCGCCGGTGACGGAGGAGGGATGGGTCCCGCGGCCGAGGCGCACCCGGCCATGACGGCCAGGCCGACCCCGAAGAGGAGGCAGGGGGCGGAGGGTGGGGTCCAGGCCATGCGGAATCCCGGGATGGGGGTGGAGCGGACGACTCACCCTAACCTATACGGCCGCCCTCTCGACTCCGCCAGCACCCTCCTGCCACGCTTCCTCGACCTCCTACCTCCGGAGTCCCCCCAGGTCCAGCCGGCCGGCCACGCCGCGGAGCACGTCGAGCTCCACGTTCCGGCCCTCGACCTGCACCATGAGCCCGTCCACGATGAGCGTCATCTCGGACCGGATCTGCCCCCCGCTCCGTTCCTCGGACTCGAATCCCGGGAAGCCCTCGAATCGGACGGTCCGCTCGAAGCCGGTGCTGGTGGTCCGGTCGAACTGGAAGTTGAGCCAGGGCGTGGCGGCCTCCAGCATCCCGGGTACCTGCCCCATGTCCACCATGGAAATCTCGATCCGCTGCCGCTCGCCGCCTTCGTAGCGGGCCTGCACCGTGGTCATGCTGAACCCCTCCATCCCGCCCGAGGCCACCGAGAGATCCACCCGAGGGAGTCCCGCCACCGTCTCGGGCATCCGGTTCCGCATGTCATCGGCGGAACGAGGCTGTCCGGCGCGCTGGGATGCGGCGCCGGCGGCACCCCGGGCGGCATCGAGGGCGCCTAGGAGCCCCACCGGGGCGCCCTCCGCCGGGGACGTGTCGGCGGGGGGTGGAGCGTCGTCGCCTCCGCATCCCGCCAGGAGAAGCGAGGCCACGAGCAGGGGGGACCACCGGGAAACGATCATGACGCAGGTATCCTGGATGATGGGAAGTCGACCACGAAAGAAGGCCAACATCCGCCCCGAAGCGACCAGGGGCAAGTCCCGGACGACCAGGGGCACCTCCCGGGCGACCAGGGGCACCTCCCGGGCGACGCGGCGCAACCGCCTCAGGGGCGGAGCACCACCAGGAGCAGGTCGTGGTCGGAGCTTCGCCAGACGGTGGGGACGGGATCGTACGCATACCCGAAGCCGGAGAACTCGTCGGCGTTGGTGTGCCAGATGGCGGCTCCCCGCAGCTGGTCCGCCCGCGCAGCAGGGACCAGGATGTGGTCCAGGCGTCCGGCCTGCCCCTGGAAGACATAGCTGTAGGGGCGCTCGTGCCCTGCCAGCGCGAAGGCGTCCGCCCACCCTCGGTCCTCCAGGAGGCGGATGGGGTCCTCGCGGCCGTAGCTGTTCAGGTCTCCGGCAAGGATGGCGGCTCCGGTTCCGAGGCCCGCCGGGTCCGACTCCAGCCAGTCGGCCAGCGCCCCGGCTGCGGTGACCCGGTGGGCATTCCAGCAGGCCTGGCCGTCGCCCTGGTCGAAGTCCCCGGGCGCGGCATTCGGGTGACCCTCGGCGGGGCATCCCCCCTTGGACTTGAGATGGTTGGCCACCACCAGCCAGGGCGTCCCGCCGGGACGGGCGAAGGCCTGGCCCAGGGGGGGGCGGCTCCCCCATCGGAAGATGGGATGGTCCGGCCAGACCGGTGCCCCCACCGGGGTCACCCGGCCCTCCCGGTAGAGAAGGCCTACCCGGATGGCGTCGGTCCCCGGTCCCTCGGCCACCTCCACGGCCCTCCAGTCCCGGGCGGGTCCGGCGTCGTTCAGCGCATCGGCGAACTGGCGGATGGCGGTGAGGGGCCCCGCGCCGTCGTTCTCCACCTCGGAGATCACCACCACGTCCGCGTCCACCGCCTGGAGCGTGGCCACAAGCTTCGCCTGCTGAAGCTCGTAAAGCTCAGGGGTCTGGGCGCCCCGGGGGGTGGGAAAGCCGCCGCCCCGACCGTCGCCGTTGAAGAGGTTCTCCAGGTTGAGGACCGCGATGCGGAGGAGGTCCTCCTCGCCGGGCGCCAGCTCGGGAGCCACCTCGGGTGCCTCCGGACGCGGAGCCTGCCGCCGGATCTCGAGCGGCTCCACCGGAAGGAAGAGGTACCCGCTGCGTCGCACGTCCACGACCCCGGTCACCGGCCCCAGTTCGGTCCCGGCGCGAAAGGGGGCATCGTGGGAGGGCCATCCGTCAGGGAGCGAGGCCAGGTACGGGATTTCCCGCGGATTCTGCTCGTTGCTTCCATCATCCAGGACCAGGGTCCGGGCGGCGTTCCGGGCCGCCAGGGCCTCCAGTTCCGGGCCCGGCGCCACGAGCTCCGAGGGCTGGAAGAGCCGCCCCTCGAAGCTCGTGATCAGCTCTCCGAAGCGCTGGAGCCCCGACTGCCCCGTCACGGTGAGGGGGGCCTCGATGCGGACCCGCATCCCTTCCAGCCGCTCCCAGTCGTCCGGCGAGGCCGGGGTCTCCCGGAGCACCGCCACGGGGATGGCGTCGTCCCCCAGCATCTCCAGCGGGGTGACCTCCCGGGCCTGGATCGCCGTCAGCGTCGGGGGGGCCGAGCCCAGTTCCGCCACGGTCCCTTCCACACGGATCCGGCGGCCGGGCACGACGTCCGGATGGGGTGCATCCACGCCGGTCACGAAGATCCCGTCGGAGGTGGCCGGATCCCCGTCGTCCTCTCCGGCCGCCGACTGGAGGAAGAACCCCCCGAGTCCCTCGAAGACGGCATTCACCACCCCCTCCACCACCACATCCTGCCCCACCAGCGGGCTCGAGGTGCCGGTACCCTGGACCTGCCCGATGCGAAGCAGCCCGCTGTCCGCAAGGTCCGGGAGGCCGGCCCCTGCGCATCCGGACGCGAGGCCACCTGCCAGAGCCACGAGGAGTCCGGCCAGGAGGAGGCGCGGTCGGAGAACGGCACGGGAGCGGAGCATGGTACGGGACAAGGGGGGCATGCAGGAATCCGGAAAGGGGCGAGCGTCGGGAATCGTTTTCAAGCTCATGGGAGACGTTGGCCTCTGCCAGATGACCGGCCCTCGGCCACGACCCTTGCCACGACCCGGGCCACGCCTCCCCGGCGGGGGTCGCCGGCTCCCTCGGCGCCGCCAGGCCCCTGCGCGGCCACGTGAACGCCACCGAAGAAGAGGTTCAGGTCGGGCCAGACGGCGTGGTCGGGCCAGGCCGGCATCAGCGCCTCCACCGCCGCATCGGACCAGCCGCCCTCCACGTCCAGGTGCTCGCCCTCGGCGTGAAGGCGGGACCGGGCCACGGCGGTCTCAAGGTCGAGCCCATGATCCAGGATCCCCACCAGAACCTGGAGGATCGCGGAGCGGATCCGGTTGGAGCCCCCCGACCCCAGGGCCACCTGGCGCCCGTCGGGTCCCTGCATCAGGGTCGGGGCCATCATGGAGGTCAGGCGCACGCCCGGGGGCCACCGCCCGAAACCCCGGGGCTGCAGGTCCGCCTCGCCCAGCATGTTGTTCAGCATGAACCCGCCGCCGGGGAGCACCCATCCGCATCCTTCGCCGTTGGAGATGCTGAGGGAGGCGGCATTTCCGGCGGCGTCGACCACGCTCAGGTGCGACGTCCCCCGGGGTGCCGGCGGGTGGAGGGCCTGCGCGTCCCGGTACCGGGCCAGGGTCTCCGGGGCCAGGAAGCGGCGGGCCAGCGCCAGGTCCACCTCGGCGTCGAGCCCCTCGCCCCGACGCGCCCGCCCGGTGGCCACAAGGGCGGCGGCGAGCCGCAGGGCTTCCGCGGGACCCAGGGGGTCTGCGGGTGGGTTCTCGGGCCCCGCCGCCCCCACGAGTCCGAGCCCGAACGCCACGAGCACGCCCCCCGAGGCGGGCGGAGGGTTGGTCCAGCCGGCATCCCCCCGGTAGCTGAAGGCCAGCGGCTCCCGGAGCTCCACCTGGTAGCGCAGGAAATCCTCCCGGCGGAGGTGGCCCCCGCCTTCGCGGGAGGCCCGGTCCACGGCCGCCGCCACCTCGCCCCGGTAGAAGAGATCGCGCCCCTCGATGGCCAGCGTCTCCAGGAGATCGGCCAGCTCGGGCAGCCGCTGCACCTCCCCCGCCACCACCATGGAGCCCCCGGGGGCGAAGACCGCCTCCACCGAGGGGGCACTCCGGAGAATGGGCTCGAGGATCGTGGCCAGGTAGGCCTGGAGGTCCGTGACCAGGATCCCCTCCCGGGCCATCGAGACGGCCGGGGCCACCACCTCGCCCAGGGGGATGCGGCCCAGGTCCCCCTGGAAGTCGAAGAGACCGGCCACGGCACCCGGGGTGGCGGCAGACCCGAGGCCGATCTGAAAGGTCTGCCGGGCGGAACCGAAGTCCACCTCCACCTCCCGGAAATCCACCTCCGACCCCGCGCCCGCCCTTGCCAGGGGGGTGTGGGTGAAGAAGTCGTAGATCCGGGGCGGTTCCCCCGAGGGCGCAGCCAGCAGGAAGCCCCCTCCTCCCGGCGAGGAGAGGAGGGGCTCCGCCACGAACGAGGCGCAGAGCGCTGCGGCCGCGGCATCGAAGGCGTTTCCTCCGGCCTCCAGCACGGCCACGGCCGCCTCGGCCGTGGCCGGGTGCCCGCAGGCCACGGCGTGGCCGCGGGATCCGCTCACCGGGTCCGGGCCGGGAGCCCCGTGGTGTTGTCCGGGGTCTGCCGCTGCCAGAGGAAGGCGGGGAGCTCCCGGGGCGTCGGCCAGAGCTCGTTCAGGGTGGAGGCCTCGTAGAGCCGTCCGTTCTTCATCACGTACCGGACGGAGGCCGAGTTCCGGATGTCCTCGAGGGGATCGGCATCCAGGATCACCAGGTCGGCCAGCTTCCCGGGCTCCAGGCTCCCCAGGTCGTTGCCGAGCCCGATCCCTTCGGCGCCCAGGATCGTGGCCACGCGCAGCGCGTCGTGCTCCGACAGCCCCCCTGCCTGCATGGCCCAGAGCTCCCAGTGGTACCCCACGCCGTGGAGCTGGCCATGGGCCCCGACGGCGGAGCGTCCGCCATCCTCCACCAGGGCCTTCACGAACTCGGCGTGACGGTCGAAGATGTGCTCGTCCCGGTGGAACCACCCGGCCTGCCCCCCGCTCCCCCTGCGCGACGCCTTGGCCTCCAGCTCCTCCCACGGGGTGAAGTGCCGCATCCGCGTGTTTCCGAACACGTCCTCGGTGCTGTAGAACCAGTCCTCGGCCCACGGACCGCCGTACGACACGAGAAGGGTGGGGGTGTAGGTGACCTGTGTCGTGGTGAAGAGCTGCCGGACGTCGCTGAACAGGGGGTAGATGGGGAGGGCGTGCTCGAGCCCGGGGTAGCCGTCCATGACCTGGGTCATGTTGAGCTTGATCTGGAGACCCGCCTCCACGGTGGGCATGAGCTCCAGCTCCCGGGCCGCCTGGATCAGCCACTGCCGCTGCTCCCGGTTTCCGGCCATGTACATCTTGAAGTTGTTGACCCGGTAGTGGTCCTTGTAGCGGGTCAGGATCTGACGGGCGTGCGCCAGGTTCCGCACGTTGGCGTTGGCGAAGACCCCGGGGCCCGTGTGGGAGATGCGGGGTCCGAGCATGGCACCCGTCTCCACCAGGTCCTGGTAGGTCAGGATGTCGGTGGTGGCGGTCTGGTTGTCGTGCGCCAGCGTCATGCCGAAGGCCAGGTTGGCCAGGTACTGCCAGACCTGGGTGGTGTGGACGTCGGTCACGAGCCACTGCGTGTGGTAGTGGATGTCCACGTACCCGGGGAGCACGGTGCGTCCGGCGGCGTCCACCTCGTGGGCGCCTTCGGGGATCTCCACCTGCCCCCGGGGACCGATGGCCTCGATGCGGTTGCCCCGGATCACGATGTCGGCGTTCTCGAGGATCTCGAGTCCCCGCATGGTGATGGCCCGGGCGTTCCGGATCACCGCCACCCCCTCGGGGCGATCCCGCTCCGCCTCCACCGTGATCGGGAACTCCCGGGGGCGGTAGGCCGCGTCGTCCTCGTCGTCCGATGCCTCGGCGTCCTCCGCCGCGTCGGGGTCGCCTGCGGGCGCGGGCTCCGCCGGCGCATCCTCGCCCCGCTCCCTTGCCTCCCGGGCCTCCTGCCGGGCCCGCTCCCGGGCCTCTTCATCTGCGGCCTCGGCCTCGGCCAGGTCGTAGATCACATGGGTGCGCCCCACCGACCAGTGCACCCGGGCCCCGTCGGCGGACCAGGCGGGGAACTGCCCCCCGATGTCGGTGAGCTTTCGCACCGGGAAGGCGGCGGTCTCGGGGTTGGCCACCGAGATCGTCGGGGCGTCGGCCCCCACCTGCGGCACATGGACCACGTAGAGGTCCATGTTGAACATGGCCAGCGCCTGGCCCCCGGTGGGCGACATGAAAATGGGCGCGGCCCGTGGCGGCGCACCGGTGGCGCCCGCGGTCGGCGGTCCGGTCACGATGAGGTGGGCCCGCTCGTCGGTGCCGTCCCACCGGAAGGAGACGAGGCCGGAGCCCCCCGAGGAGGCAAAGATGCGCTCGGATCCGCCGGAGAAGTGGGGCCCGGCCCGGCCCTGGGTGGGCCCGATGACGCGGATCGACTCGCCGCCGCTCGCCCCCGTCGCCGGCACCCAGGCGAACTGCTGGTTCAGCCCGCCCCCGAAGCCGCCGCGGTTCTCCTGCACGTCGCGGGCGTCGGCCCGGATGAAGACAATGCGTTCCCCGTCGGGCGACCAGGTCGGCTGACGGTAGAGGGCGGGGGTGGCCGTGAGACGCCGCGGTGCCGCGCCGCCGTCCGCCGCCACGCGCCAGAGGTGTCCGCCCGTGTCGTCCACCCAGCTGGCAAAGACCAGGTCCCGGCCGTCGGGGGACCAGGCCGGCTGGTGGCGGTGGCCCGCGAGCCCCCCTTCATCCCGGCCCGCCACGAGGCGCGGCGTTCCGTCCGGGAGGTCCTGGACGTAGAGCCGGTTCAGGGCGGTGAAGGCGATCCGGCGTCCGTCCGGCGAGGGCACCGCATCCCGGATCTGCCGCACCACGAAGGTGGGGTCATCCTCCACGGGGTACTCGAAGCGCACCTCGGGACCCAGCACACGCTCCACCTCCACCGAGAAGGGGATGTTCACCGGGTCGCCCCCCTCGACGGGGAGGCGCCAGAGCTTCCCTCCGAAGGAGAGCACCAGCTCCTGCCCATCCGGGGTGAAGGCGTACCCCGGGAGGGCATCCATTTCGGCGGTGGACTCCTGGTCGTCGCGCTGGACGGGGAAAGCCAGCCACCGTTCCGCACCCGACTCCATGTCGCGGATCCGGAGCCCGGTCTCGGCGGCATGGCGGGTGCCGTAGACCAGGTGGCGTCCATCGGGCGAGAGCTGGGGGCGGATGGCCGAGCCGTAGCGCGAACTCATGACGGTGCGGGTGCCCCGCTCCCGGTCGTACACGGCGAGCTGGTACTGCGGAAAGACGGCGTTGTACTGCCAGGAGCCGGTGCGCTGGGCGAACCAGAGATACCGTGCGTCGGGGCCGAAGGCGAGGCCGGTGACCCGGAGGTCGGCAGGCTCGGTGAACAGCGCCGTGCCCGTCCCCCCGCGCACGTGGTAGATCCAGGGCTTCTGGGCCCGTCCGCCCTTTGACACCACCACGTAGTCCCCGTCGGGGGTGAAGATCGGCGAGAGGTAGCTCTCGGTCTTTCCCCGGGTGACCTGCACCGTGTCGGCCAGGTCGGTGGAGAGAATCCAGACGTTCTCGCCTCCATCCCGATCCGAGAGGAAGACGACGCGCGAGCCGTCGGGGCTGAAGCGGGGCTGGGCGTTGTATCCCATCCCCGAGGTCAGGCGCGTGGCCGTCCCGCCGCCCATGGGCATCAGGTAGAGGTCGCCCAGGAGGTCGAAGACCAGGGTCTGGCCGTCGGGGCTCACGTCCACCGAGATCCAGCTCCCCTCGGTGGCGGTGAAGGCGAGGGTACGTGTCGGCCCGTCCTCCAGCGGAAGGCCGGCCTGGCCCTGGAGGGCCGGGGGGGCACCCAGGGCGCCAAGGAGGAGGAGGGCGAGGATGGAGCGGGATGCGCGGGGAGCGATCATGGGGCGGGCTCGGAGACAGGGCGGGATGCAGCGTGCAACCGAAGGACGAAAGGTACGCGTCCAGGGCCCCCGGCTTCAAGCTGGCACCCGGTCGTGCCGGATTGCGCTTGCAGAAGGAAGGGGTCCACGCCTCCCTCGCCGGCGTCTTCCGTACCGGAGTCTCCCATGAATCCACGGTTCCCGATGTCCAGCCCGCGCCTCGCCTCCCAGCTCACTTTTCGCGCCTGTGTCCGCGCCCGTGTCCGCGCCCGTGTCCGCGCCCGTGTCCAGGCCCTGGTCCGCGCCGCCAGCTGCGCCCTCGCGATCCTGCTGCTCCTTCCCGCTGTGACCCCGCCCGGGTCCTCGGCGGTAACGTCGGCGCTGGCGTCGGCGCTGGCGTCGGCGCTGGCCCTCGAGGCGCAGATGGCGCTCCGGGGGGGACTCAGCCTCTCCGACCTGGCAGGGAGGGGGGTCGAATCGTCGGATGCCCGGCAGGGGCTTACCGGCGGAGGCGGGTGGACCCTCGTTTCGCTGGGCCCCCTCTCGCTGGGCCCTGAGCTCTACTATGTCCAGAAGGGCACGGCGGCCCTGGCCTTCGACGCGGAGACCGGGTCACCCGTGAGCTTCGAGGAGTTCGGGATCGACTACCTGGAAGTCCCGGTGATCGCCCGCCTGGGCTTCGGCCTCCCGGTGGGAGACGGGGTCCTCCGGGGCTACGCCTCCGGGGGACTGGCCTGGGCGTGGCGCCTCCAGTGCTCCTTCCGCCCGACCGCGCCAGGGACAGGGACCGGGACCGGGGGCGGGACCGGGGGCGCCGCCCTCAGTGATGGCTGCGCCATTCCGCAGTTCGAGCGCTTCGACGACGTCATCCGCTCCGCCGACCGGGGAACGATCCTCGGGGGCGGTCTCGTGCTCCGGGTGGGGAACTTCGGGAACGTGACCCTCGATGCCCGGCAGGTCCGGGGCCTGAGCCGGCTGGCCCGGGACCCGGAGGACCCGGAAGCCCGGAACCGCGCCTTCCTCCTGACGCTGGGGTGGGACCTGGCGGCCTTCTGAGGTCGGCCGAGATCAGTCCAGGTCGGCCGGGCGCTCAGCCGAAGGCGGACTTCACCACGAACCAGACGTTGGCCGGCCGCTCGGCCAGGCGGCGCATGTACCACCGGTACCAGGCCTCTCCGTAGCTGATGAGCGTGGCCACCGCGTGCCCCTCGGCGCGGAGCCGTGCCTGTTCCCGCATCCGGATTCCGTAGAGCATGTGGATCTCGTAGCGCCCCTTCTCCACGCCCAGGTCGCGGGCCCGCCCCTCGATGCGGCGGATCAGGGGAAGGTCGTGGGTCCCGAAAACCGGCATGCA
>Ga0114946_10001976_pt1 | contig 14070 bp, 10 predicted proteins | sample WalLakDeSediment_FD_88676 | JGI IMG/M metagenome (GOLD analysis project Ga0114946, IMG submission 88676) | Lake sediment microbial communities from Walker lake, Nevada to study Microbial Dark Matter (Phase II) - Walker Lake 11/02/13 Deep Sediment | ecosystem: Environmental > Aquatic >...
GCCGAGGTAAAACTCGCCAGCGAGCTCGTCGGCGCTCGGGCTCAGATCGACGACGTCGAAGCCGACCTCGAACGCAGTCGGACCGGGGTCACCATCGCCGTCGCCGTCGCCGTCGCCGTCGCCGGTCTCGCCGGTCTCGCCGGTCTCGCCGACACTGGTCGTGCCCTCGCCGGTCTCGGTCGCGGCGCTGTCGTCGGCCTTGCCGTCCTCGCTCCCGCAGCCGCCCGCTGCCAGGCCCACACAAGCGACGAATGACAGGCTGAAATAGAGACGAGGCGCGCGGACCATGCGGTGCAGCGTCGCGCAACTCGGGCGCGATGGGAAGCCTGAACCTCACGCAGCGATCGCCGCGTCGCTCACGTCCCGGGCCGGCTCGCGCTCGCGCTCGCCGGCGCTTGCATTCCACGCCTCGACCCGGGGATTCATCACCCGAAACCACAGCGGGGGGACCGTGGCCAACATCAGCATGCCGGCGTAGCCCGTCGGCAGCTGCGGGGCGCTCTCGTGGTGGCGCAGGCGGTCGTATTCGCGGCTTGCGAGGTAGTGGTGATCGCTGTGCCGGGCGAGGTTGAACAGATAATAGTTGGACACGCGGTGGGCCGAGTTCCACGAGTGCTCGGGCCGGACCCGCTCATAGTTGCCGTTCGCGAGCCGCCGCCGGGCGAGCCCGTAGTGCTCGATGTAGTTGATCGCTTCGAGCAAGCTAAACGCCACGACGCCCTGGGCCACGAACAACCCGAGCGCGAGGGGCCCGAGCAGCGCGAGCACGCCAGCGTAGACCGCCGCGAGCACCAAGGGGTAGCGAAGCCGCCGATCCGCGAGGCTCCCGCGCGAGATCCCGCGCTTGCGACAGCGCTCCCCCTCGAGCTCCCAGGCGCTGCGCAGGCTGCCGAGCACGGTCCGCGGGTAAAAGCGGTAGAAGCTCTCGCCCAAGCGCGAGCTCGCCGGATCCTCGGGGGTCGCGACCTTGCGGTGATGGCCGAGCACGTGCTCCACGCAAAAGTGCGTGTAGCTGACCGAGGTCAGCAACGCCTCGGCGCTGGCCCGGTACAGCGGGTGCTTCCGGTGCATCAGCTCGTGGGCGATGTTGATCCCGCCGGCCCCGTTGATGACCCCGAGCGAGGCGATGATCGCGAGGATCTCGAGCCCGCTCAGATCGCCCTGCACGCAGCGCCACAGCACGTAGGCGGTGGTCCCGAGCTGCGCCGGCACCCACAGCGCGAGCGGCAGATCAAACCACCGCTGGTGGCCGACGGCCTCCGGTTGATTCTCACGGTTGCGCTCGAGCGCCGCGTCGAGGGCGGGGATCAATCCAAAGGTGAAGATCAGCGGCGCGATCGTCCAAACACCGCCAAGTTCGATGCCGAATACGAGCATCGCGGGGAGCATGAACACCAGGAAAAACGGGATGACGCGGGACATGGTTGGGTCTCCTCGATGGGTCAGGGACAGTGGAGGGTGGGATCACGAAACAATACGATTCGCGCGAGCATCCGGGCGTGCTCGCCGGGCCCCCAAAGCGGGGTGCGGAGGCTTCCAGCGGCCCTGCGCAAGAGCAGGTCGCCGGCGATCTGCACGACCGCGGCGCGGATCGGGAGCTTCGGCCGGAGCAGCGCGGAGCCGCCGTCGCGGATGAAGGCCTCGACCATGTCGAGCAGCGGGGCCACGCGCTCGAGCATGATCGTGCGCCCGTGGCCGCCGCCTCGCCGGCTCGCGTCCGCGTCGTGCTTGGGGTCGTCGATCAGCTCGCGGACGATGATCGGCGCGAGCCCAGGGCGGAGCTCGAGGAAGGCCGCGAACCCGGCGATCAGCGCGTCGAGCCGGCCCTCGAAGCCCGTGGCCAAGCGCATCGAGCCGATCAGCTCGGCCCCGAGCTCATCAAAGGCCCGCTCGACCACGGCCCGGTAGAGCAGCTCTTTCGAGGCGAAGTGGTACAGCAGCGAGGGTCGCCGAATGCCGGCCCGGGCCGCGATGTCGGCCAACCGAGCCGGGGCGTAGCCGACCGCCGCGAACTCGGCCTCGGCGGCCTCGAGGATCCGCTCCGCGGTGCTGGGCTCGAGCTTGCTGGCGGCGGCTTCCCTACTCACGAGTAGGGACTTACCTACTCACGAGTAGAATTGCAAGGTGAGCAAACGCTCACGGCGGCTCGCGGCCAAGCGGCAAGCGAACCTCGAGCTGTGCGCCGGCGCCTAGACCCTCGCTGCGGGCCTCGACGCTGCCATCGTGGAGCTCGACGAGGCCCTTGACCAAGGCTAGGCCCAACCCGAGCCCACCGGCGCGCCGCGCCATGCCCTGGTTGCCCTGCTGAAACGCGTCGAAGATCGAACGCAGCATGTCGGCGTGGATGCCGACCCCGGTGTCGCTGACTTGGACCACGGCCGCCTCGCCCTCGACCAGCAGCGTCACACGCAGGGCGCCGGGCGCCGCGGTAAATTTCATCGCATTACCAATTAGATTGTCGAAGATCTGCGCGAGCCGGACATCATCACCCCAGACCCACACCGGGGTGTCCGGGATCCGGGTCTCGAGGGTCAAGCCGGAGCCGACGATCTGATCGTTGCGATCGTGCAAGACCCCGCTCAAGACCTCGCGCAGCTCCACGGCCTTGCACTCGAGCAAGATCTTGCCCCGGGCGATGCGCGAGACCTCGAGCAGGCCGTCGATCAACCGGACCATGTGGTTGGATTGGCGCTCGAGCACCTCGTGGACCCGCCCGAGCCGCCGGTCTTCGCTCGCGAAGATCTGCAAGAGCTCCGACGCGCTGCGGATCGCGGCGAGCGGGTTGCGTAGCTCGTGGCCGAGCATGGCCAGGAATTCGTCCTTGCGCCGAGCAGCCTCGCGCAGCTGCGCTTGGCTCTTGCGCAGGGCCGCCTCGGCCTGCTTGCGCGCGGTGATGTCTTGGATCGTGCCGACGAGCCGGACCGCGACGCCGTCCTCGAAGCTGGTCTGGCCGGTGGCCGCAGCCCAGCGCACGGCCCCGCTGACCCGACCCCGCACCCGGTATTCGAGGAGGTACATGCCGGTGCCGTAGGGGTCCACGGCCTGGGCGATCGCGGCCTCGACCGCCGCGCGGTCATCCGGATGGATGGCGGCGATGAAGGTCTCGTGATCGATGGGCTCGTCGGGCCCGACCTCCCATAGATCGCGGACGCGCTGGCCACAATGAAAGGTGCCGGCGCGAATGTCATGATCATGGATCCCGAGGTTGGCCGCGTCCTTGGCCATGCGCAGGCGCTCCTCGCTCTCGCGCAAGACTCGCTCGGCCTGCTTGCGCTCGGTGATGTCGATATTCACGCCCACCATTCGCGCCTTGCCCCCGGCGACGCGGGTGATCGTGGCGGTCGCCTCGACCCACCGGACCACGTGGTCGGCGCGGACGATCCGGTAGACCTCGCGCCGCGGCTCCTCGCCGGCGAGCATCGCCGCGACCCACGCCTGCACGCGCGCGACATCGTCGTGATGGAGCCGCGCGCGAAACAGCTGCTCCGGGTCGACCCCTCGACCGGGCTTGAACCCATAGATGTCCCACATGGACTCGGACCAAAACGTGGTCTCGGTCGCGGAGTCATACTCCCAAATACCGACCTGCCCGGCGCGCTGGGCCAAGCGCGATCGCTCCTCGCTCTCGCGCAGCTGCTGCTTGGCGCGGGCCCGGTTGGTGATGTCGACGGCCGAGGGGATCAGGTGGGTGACCCGGCCCTCGCCGTCGATGATCGGCGCGACCTGAAAGTCCATGGTCATGATCGTGGTCGGGCTGATCCGGACCGGCACGTCCTCGCGCACGGTCTCGCCCTGGGCCGCGCGCTCGCAGGCCTCGCGGAGCTGGACCTGGACATCGGGCGAGTGCGCCCACCATGAGCAGTCCCAAAATTTCTTGCCGCGGACGTCGTCAATCGTGATCCCGGCGGTCAACAGCGGCGTCGCGTTGGCCTCGATCAAGGTCCCGTCGACGGCGAGGATCGTGACAAAGGTGAACAGCTTGTCGAGCACGCGCCGGGTCAGGCATTCGGCCTGGCTGCGCTCGGTCACGTCGGTGGCCAGGATGAAGCAGCCCGCGATCGACCCATCGCCGCGCCGATCGGGGAGGTAGGAGTTATCGAGCTCGCGGGTCGCGCCGGCGAGCGTGAGGCTCGCCTCGAAGCGGACCGCCTCGCCGGCTAGCGCCGCGTCGAGCTTGGCTTGGACGCGCTCGTAGTTGGCCTCGCCGAGGACCTCGGCGACCTGCCTGCCGACCATGTCTTTCGCCGGGCGGGCGAAGTGCTCCACGTAATTGTGATTGACGAACACATAGCGGCGCTGCGCGTCGACGTAGGCGACGAACGCCGGGATCGCGTCGGCGAGCTCGCGCAGCTGCTGGCCATGATCGACGCGCTGGCGAAGCTCGCTGAGCTCCGCTTGGACCCGGCCGCTGGCGCCGACTTGGGCCGCGGTCTTGTGGTTCGCGGCCGCGAGCGACGCGGCTAGGCCCGGGTCAGCCTGCAACAGCTCCTGAAGCTCGGGCTCGGGCTCGATCTCGGGGTGGATCTCGGACCAGAAGTGACCGGTGCGAATGAACGCCAAGAACAACATGAGCTGCTCGTGACGGCTCGGGCCGAGCAGGCGCTGGAGGCCGAACAACCACCGAGCCGCCCCGTGGGAGTGCAAGAACACCTGCGCGCAAGCGATCCGCAGGTGGTAGCCGTGGTCCGAGTCCCACTCCGGCCACTGTTCGACGGGCGCCTCGACGTGCTCGAGCGCCTTTAACGATCGGGCGAGCGCCTCGGCGCTCGGCGGCGGCTCCTCGAGCAGCTGCCTGACGCTCTCGACCGCGCACGCGGCGACTCGCGAATCGCCGGCCATGAACCCGCGCCCGAGCAGGATCCCCGTATGCAGCATCAGGCAATGAGGGACCGGGCAAAACCTGGACAAATAGGTGTAGAGTCGCTCTTTTAACAGCGCCGGGATTGGGCTGTCGAGGTAGGCTAATTCGGCGAGCTCGTAGAGCCCGCTGGCGATCGCGGGCTGGTGCTCGAGCGCCTTGAACAACGCCGGATAGATGCCCATGCGGGCCTCGATTCGCTGGGCGAGGGCGCCGACGCCTGCGCCACCCGCAGCGAAGCGATCGGCCCCGTCCTCGAGCGCGCGGATCAGGCTGGCGCGATCGAGCGCGCGCCGGTCCACGCAGGCCAGCGCGCCGGCTCGCATGACCGCCCGCCGAGCGTCGCGGCCATCGGCGACGACGACCACGACGCAGCGAGCCAACAGGCCCTGGGACGCCCACGCGGCGAGGATCGCCAGGGCGTCGCCCCGCGAGCGAGGCCCTCGCTGCTGCGCGAGGACGACGACCACCGGCGCGCCGGCTTGGGTGGCCCCAATTCGCGCGGCCGCGGACTCGGCGTCGGCTTCGGTGACTTCGTAGCCGGGCTCGGCGTCGGCCTCGAGCAACCCTCGAATCTCACCGCCCATGTCCGCGATCGCGGCAGGAGCGAGGACGACGACCCGCAGGCTGTGTTCGCTCCTGTCTCCGCGTGGCTCGTAAGGCGCAAAGAGTGATGACACGTTCGACAATCTCCAGCTCGGGCGCAGCAGACAACGAGCGCCCTCTCTCTCAGTATCAACCTAACGCAGCGCCTATCCTTGCGCCATCCGCAGGTTTTCCGAGAGCGGCGTACTCGGCGCCGAGCCAGACCAATCTTGTGTCAATTGGGCGCAGTGCGATTAGAATTGGCCCACAAATCCCACGGACGCGCCCGCGCGCGAAGGAGCGACGATCGGCATGCCCCGCAAGCTCGCGCGCCAGTTCCCGTACCGGACCCGCCGAACGATGCCGCCGATCAGCAAGGCCGTGCCCGCGCCAAGCCCGACACCCGCCGTGGCCCAGCCAGCGGGGATGCTGAGCGGGGCGTCGAGGCCCATGTCGGAGGCGATCGCCGTGGCGATCGCCGACATCCCGCCGAGCATCGCAACGGTCACGCCGCCGACGATCAGCCCGTTACCCGAGGGCCGAGCGTGGACGCCCGTCGCGGCCTCCCACTCGCCGAGCCGCCGTTGATCCCGGGCGCCGGTTCCAATCATCAAGCCGCCGATCACCAACATGGAGATGCCGGCTGGGACCTGGCTGACATAGGGCTGGGTGGTGTCGCGGGTGTCGGCGAACTCGAGGGTCGCGACGGTCAGCAGGCCGAGGCCCGCGAGCAACATGACCGAGCCGCCGACGAACCGACCCGTGCCCGAGGGCGGCGGCGGGGGGACCACGAGCCTGGGCCTGGTCGGCGGCGGGATCGCCAGCATCCGTCGCTCGACGAGGACGAAGGGCTGCGGTGGCTCGACGGCCTCGGTCACGGGCAGCGCAGCGGGCGCGGCAACGATCACGATCGCGTCCGGTCCATCCGCTTCGTCCACGCCATCCACGACTTCGGTCGGCGCCTCAGCGGGTCCTTCGACCGCGCCTTCCACTGCCGGCTCCTCGGGCAACGCGGGAGGTGAGACCGCGAGCAGGGAACTGAACAGCACGATCGATAGCATGGGCCTACTGTATCGTAATTTCGCAGGGGATCGAGGCCGCTTTTTCTGGTCCAGACGCACTCCGAGCGCCGCGTTAAACCGTGCCAAAGCGTGTAAGAGGTGATCGACCCCCTCGTTGCACGGGCGCTTCCCCGCTTGGCCGTTTGGCCACTTGGCCACTTGGTGTAGGGGCGCTTCACACGTCGAGCGTCCGCCACCGCCCGCGCCAAAACACGGCGCCCAAGATCAAGCTGCGCACGCCCCAGTCGAGCGCCGTCGCCAGCCAGATCCCCGTGAGCCCCAGGTCGAGCTCGACGGCCAGGACCCACGAGCCGAGCACACGGATCAGCAGCCCGCCGATCGCCGCAGCGATCACCGGTGAGCGCGTGTCCCCTGCCCCGCGCAGGCCATGGCCGAGGACCACGGCGACCGCCATGACCGGCTGGGCGAGGACGAGGATCGGCATCGCCCCGATCGCCGCGGCGATCAGGGCGTCGCCGGACTCGCCCGGGGCGACGAACACCGGCAAGGTCCACGGCGCGGTCGCCCAGATCAGCAGGCCGCAGGCGCTCAGGGCCGCGGCGCAGGTGAGCGCGGCGAACCATCCTCCGCGCGCGGAGCCGTCGCCGTCGTGGCGCCCGAGGTATTGGCCGACGACGGTCGCGGCCGCGATGCCGAAGCCCTCGGCGCCCAAAAAGCAGATCGACTCGAGGGTCAAGAGCGCCTGGTTGGCGGCCATCGCGACGGCGCCGAGGCTGGTCACCACGGTCGCAAAGGCCACGTAGCCGACGTGGATGACGACCCGCTCGACGACCGCCGGCATGCTCAGGCGGATCAGCCGGCGGCGCGCCTCGAGCTCGGCGCCCGCGCCCGCGGCCGACCCTCGCAGCGGCGCGACCACCCGAACCGGGCACCGGGGCCTCCGCAGGACCCACAGGACCAGCGCGCATTGGACGAGGTAGGCGAGCACGGTCGCGAGCGCGGCCCCGGTCGCGCCGAGCTCGGGGATCGTGATCGGGCCGAGCTCGTGGCCGTAGATCAGCAGGTAGTTGGCCGCGATGTTGAGCAAGTTGGCGACCGTGCCGATCCAAAAGGTCGACTTGGTGTCGCCGCTGCCGTTTAAGATCAGCGCGCCCGCGGCCGCCACGAACACCGCTGGATAGGCGCAAAAGCCCAGGCGCATGTAGCCCGTCGCGACCGCGACGATCGCCTCGGCGTCCCCGTCGCTCGGCGCCATGGCCCAGGCGATGCCACCGGCGCCGACGCTCCCGGCGAGGCCGACGAGCAGGCCGATGACCGCCGCGAGCCGAACGGCCGTGCGGGCGACGACCCGAGCCTGATCGAGTTCACCGGCCCCGACTCGGCGCGAGACCAAGGCGACCGTGCCGATCATCGCCCCAAAGAACACGCTGAACACCGACCACATCACCGTGCCGGAGATCTGCATGCTCGCGAGCGAGACCGCCCCGTGGCGCCCGAGCATGATCCGGTCGGCCAGGAACGCGAGGGTCTGCAGCAAGCTGGTCAGGACCGCCGGACCGGTCAGCCGCAGGACCGTTTGGGTCGGACTAGTCGCCATGCCGGCTCATGCCGGGCGACGTATAACCCAAGCTGTGCTCGCCCGGTTTCGTAGCGGCGTCGTCCGCCTCTTGCGCCTGAACGCGAGCCCTCACGGGATCGCCCTGGGCTTTAGCCTGGGCTTTGGACTCTCGCTGATCCCGATCCCCTTCTTGGGCATGGTCTTGGCCCTGTTCCTCGCCCCGCTGGTCGGCGCGAGCATCCCGGCCACCTACGCGGGCACCGCCGTCGTCAACCCGGTGACCGGCGCCGCGATCTATTTTGGCGAGCTGTGGGTCGGCAGCGTTTTGCTCGGCGCCGGGTTCCCGAGCTGGTCCGAGGTCCGCGAGTTCGACGGGTACGCGTGGTGGGTGCTGTTCAAGACCCTGCTCCCGGCGTTCTTGCTGGGCGCCCTGACCTGCATGGTCGTGGGCTCGCTGATCAGCTACCCGCTGCTGCGGTGGATCGTCAGCAGCTACCAGCGCCGCCGGGCTGCCGCCGCCGAGCCCGAGCCCGCTGGGCCCCAGGGCTGAGCCTCAACGCCACTTGCGCGAGCGGCTGACCGACATCAGCACGCCCAGCGCCAGCATCATGGTCACGACGTTCGAGCCGCCGTGCGAGAAGAACGGCAGCGGCAGCCCCGTGTTGGGGAAGAATTCCAGGACCACGCCGACGTTGAGTACGGCGTGCCACAAGAACATCGCCCCGATCCCGACGCACAGGCACGCGGCGAAGCGATCGCGGGCTTGCGAGGCTAGGTTGATCGCCCACAGCACCAAGCTCATGTACAGCGTGAGCAGCATGGTCGAGCCGACGAAGCCCCACTCCTCGGCGAACACCGCGAACGAGAAGTCGGACTCTTTGTAGGGCACGAAATTCAGCACGTTTTGCGTGCCCTGCCCGACCCCTCGACCAAAGAAGCCGCCGTTGCCGACGGCCGTGCGCGCCTGGATGATCTGGTAGGCCTCGTCCGGGTGCGACTCGGGGTCGAGCCAGGCGTCGATGCGCTTGGTCTGGTAGCCCTGCAACACGAACGAGGACGCGACCATGAAGCTCACGAGCCCGGTCGCGATCAGCGCGAGCAGGGTCTTTAGATCCAGCTCGGTGACCGCGAGGACCGACACCGCGATCAGGATCAAGATGATCCCGGTGCTGAGGTCGGGCTGCTGGATCACCAGCAGCGCCGGCACGAGCACCATCAGGCCCGGCAACACCAGGGTCTGGATGATCGTCCGGCGGCCGTCCTTGCGGGCGAGTCGGTGGAGGTAGCGGGCCAGGCCGATCACCAAGACCAGCTTCATCAGCTCCGAAGGCTGAAACCGGACGAAGGCCAGATCGAGCCAGCGAGTCGCGTTGTTGGTGGTCGTACCGACGATCGTCACCAGCAGCACGAACCCAAACCCGGTCGCATAGATCGCGTAGGCGGCCCGGTAGTAGACCCGGTAGTCGATCGCCGCCGCGCCGATCATCAAGACCGCACCGATCGCGACGAAGCGGAGCTGGTCGCGGACCAGCGGGCCCTCCCAGCCCCCGCCTTCGGCGCTGTCGAGGTTGATCAGCGCGAGCGTGATGATCCCGGAGGCGAGCAGCACGACGACCCAGTCGATGGTCCGCCGCAGTCGGGTCCACCAGGTCTGCGGGCCGGTGATCAGCTGGTTCATAGCTGGTTCACAGCCCGTCCTCGAGATCGGCCTGGCGCTGGCGGGCGCCCTCGCCGGGCAGCGGTGGGGGCACGCCAGGGGCGCGGGGGCGGTTGACTTCGCCGTCGGCGTCCTTGGTCCCGAGGTAGTGGTTGATCACGCGCATCACGATCGGCGCGGCCGCGTCGGCTCCGATCCCGCCGTGGGCGACGAGCGCGACCACGACGATCTCGGGGTCTTCGGCGGGGGCGTAGCCGGCGAACCACGCGTGGTCCTTGGTCACGTCCCAGCCCTCGATGATCTCCTCGCCCTCTTTGCGCTCGATGCCGACCTCGGCGGTCCCGGTCTTGCCGGCGACGGTGATGCCCGAGAGCCGCTCGCTGTAGGCCGTGCCCTCTTTGTTGTTGACGGCGCCGATCAGCCCGCGATGGATCCGCTCGGCGTCGAACGGGGCGATGACCGGCTCGGTCGACTTGAGCTTGGGCGTGGTTTGGAGCACGAGCTTGCCGTCGGAGGTCAGGACCCGGTCGACCAGCGAGGGCGTGACCACGTAGCCGCCGTTGCCGAGCGCCGCGTAGAGCACCGCGATCTGCAAGACCGTGGCCTTCACGTTGCCCTGGCCGATCGCCGAGTTGAGCCGGACGCCGCGCTGAAACGTGCCCTGGCGCGTCTCTGAGGCCTCGGTCGGGATGACCCCGGGGACCTCGGCGTTGATGCCGAGCCCGGTCCGCTCCCCGAGCCCGAGCCGCCGCGCGACCTCCTCCATGCGTGACAAGGTCAGATCCCGATCGATCGCGAGGTGGAAGAAGTAGACGTTGCAGCTTTGGGTGATCGCCTGTTGCAGGTTGACCGTGCCGTGGCGGTGGTTGGAGGCCTCGGTGAACTGCCGGCCGCCGTACTCGATGTGGCCGGTGCACTCGACGGTCTCGGCCGGATCGAAGTTGGGCTCTTCGAGGGCGGCGAGGGCCGAGACGACCTTGTAGGTGCTGCCCGGGTAGTAGTTCTCCTGGACCGTCTTGTCGACGAAGGGCTTGAACGGCGAGTGCAGCCACTCCTCGTACTGCGCCCGCGAGATCCGGCCCTCCCAGTGGTTGGGGTCGATCGCGGGGACCGAGATCATCGCCAGGATCCGCCCGGTGTGGATCTCCATCGCGACCACGCCGCCGGCCCGCTTGATCCCGACGATCGACAGGTTCTCGCCGACGCCCGTCGACTCGCCGACGACGGCCGTGGCCGCGACCCGCTGCAGATCCAGATCGAGGCTCAGGTAGATGTCCTGGCCGGGGATCGGCTCGCGCTCGGGCGGCAGGGCCTCGAGCGCCGCCGCCGGGGCCACGCCGACCTCGCGGCCGAGGGCGTCGACGACCCGCGAGCGCGAGCCTAGGCGCCCGCGCAGGTAGTTCTCCCACTGCCGCTCGATCCCGGTCATGCCGACCCGATCGCCGGGCCGGTAGTCGCCGTAGCGCGAGTCTTCCAGGGCGTTGCGGCTGATCTCGCGCATGAAGCCCGTGACGAAGGCGGTCAGCTCGCGCTCGGCGTAGTAGCGCCGGGCCGACTCGCGGATCTCCACCCAGGTGTCGAACCCGCGGGTCTGGATGCGGGCGTTCTCCTCCCACGACAAGTTGTTGCGCACGGTCACGGCGTAGCGGCCGTTTTGCTCGTCCTCGCGGAGCCGCTCGAGCTTCTCGGTGAACCGCGCCCGGTCGTCGTCATCGGCGAAGTCGATCAGCGCGCCGAGCTCGATGATCTGCTCGTCGGAGATCGGCAAGCGGACGATCTTGACGTCGCCGCTAGGCTCTTCGATCTGCACCCGCGGGATCGCGGTGACGTACAGGGCATAGGTCGCGTGGTTGGTCGCGAGCGGCCGGCCCTTGGTGTCGAAGATCCGCCCGCGCGGGGCCTCGACCTTGATCGTGTCGATGTAGTTGTGCTCGGCCCGGCGAGCGAAGTGCACGCCCTCGAGCACCTGCAGCTGAAACAAGCGGATGATCAGGCCGAGGAACACGAGCGCGCCGACGATCACCAGGGCCTGAAGCCGGGGCTTGAGCACGCGGACGTCGTCGGCCGGGCTGCGCCGGGTCAGCTCGCGCGCGCGCCCGCTGCCCGAGCCGCTGCCCTCGTCGCCGCCGGAGCTCCCGCCACCCTTCCCACCCCCCCCCCGCCGCAGCGCTCGACGGGCCACGGCCTCGCGGAATTCATCGGAGGAGAACCCAGCGCGGCCCTTGTGGATGACCTTCGGCGGCTTGCGCTCGTCGCTCATCAGGGCGCCTCCTCGGGCGTCGGCGTGGGGTCGATGCGCAGCCGTCGGAACAAGCGCTCGGTCAGCAGCCAGACCGGGTGCGCGACCAAGAAGGTCGCAACCAGGTGCCAGCGGCTCTGCCAAAGCGCGTCCATCAGCGCGTCCCGGGGGATCCGCATGGGCTCGGCGAGGGCCATCAACGTCGCCCAGGTCGCGAGGTCGACGATGCCCACGGCGACCAACGCCGCCGCCGCCCGCGACAGCCAGCCATGCAGCGCCAAGCGCCCCGCCGCCCAGTGCAGGGCCAGGAAGCTGAGCTGGTGGGCGAGGATCAACACCCCGATCGGCGCGCCTTGGTGGAGGTCCTCGAGGTAGCCGAGCACCGTCACGATCGCGAGCTTGGCCGGCAGCTCGGTCTCGCGCTCGCGGGCAAACGCGAGGTGCACGAGCAGCACCGCCGTGGTCGAGGGCAGCATCACCGTCAGCGCGAACACATGCCCAAGCCCGGCCACGACCGCCATCAGCAGCCAGCCGAGGATGATGTAGGCGAGAGCGCGGAACAGCATGAGCGGAGCCGGGCGGATCTTAGGCTGTGCCGGGCGAAACGCGAAGCGCTCGCGGGTCGGGACAGCGCCGCCTGTGACGCGGCGACCCGACGCACGAGGGGCTGCGTGTGTTCCCATGCTCGGCCTGGCGTCGTCTCCGCTACACCCCAGGCCGCGCGCGCTCGACCACCCCAGCGCCGGGCATCGCTACCACGCGCACGCCGAGCGCCTCGAGCTCACGCACGATCGTTGGTCGCAAGCTCGCGGCCCAGGTCGGCGCGAGAGCAGACCACTGCGATTCAGGGGGCAGATAGACCGCCCCCGGGCTGACGCCGAGCCCCGCTTGGAACCACAGGGTCCGCTCGCCATCGGTCCAAGTCGCGGCGTCGCCCCGGTGCAACGAGGCTCGCGGCAGCTCGCGCGACAGCATCGGCATCGACGGCAGGAGCGAGCCCCACGCGAGCTCGAGCTCCGTGCAGGGCCAGTCTCCGGCGGCCGCTCGGACGATCGCGGGCCACGCCTCCGCGACCTCCTCGTCGAGCCAAACCCATAAGATCGGGTGCCCGTCCGAGGCGAACACTCCGGCTCGATAGCCGATCGCGTGGCGGTGGTTCGCGTCGCCGAAGCCGACGTAGGCGAAGGCCAAGACCTGGTCGTCCCGGGCCGCCTGGCACAGCGCATCGGTTGCCGTCCACCGGCGCTGCGCGGGTCGAGAGCGACCAAGCAGCAAGCCCCCCAAGAAACCATCGAGTCGCTCGACCCACGCCGGGTGAGGCGAACGCTCGGGCACGGTGACCTCGGTCTCGCCGAATCGTGCTTGGAGGGCCGTGACGGTCGCCGCGACGAACGCGTCGAAATCTGCGTCCCACCGATCATCCGAATCGGCGAAGCTGGTGAACCCGGCGCTCGCCAAGCACGCGTCCGCGTCGACGGGATCCGGGAGCAGCGCGAACACCGAGCCGCGCCGCCGGCCCATGTAATAGTGGCCGAGCTTCCCTTGGTGAATCGCGACAATCGGCATCACCCCTCCAGCGCCAACTCGAGCTGGGTCGGCTCGCGTTGCTCGTGCGCGACGCCAGTCTCGACGACGTAGAGATACTCGAGGTTGCGCAGGTGGCTGACCGCGCCGACCTTCTCGCCGCTGGGGTTGTAGATCCCGATCTGCGCCCCGACGTAGCGCTTGTAGTCGTGGCTGAGCACGGTCACGCGCCCGCGGCTCGACAGCAGGGCCTCCATCGCGGGCCGCTCGATGTAGCCCTCGTTGTTGAACGACACCAGCAAGACCTTGGCGTCGACCGCCGCGATCAGCTCGCTCAGCGCCTCGGGGAACTTGCGCTTGGAGTTGAACGGGCTCTTGCGCGTCCGGCAATCCACGCGCTTGCAGGCGATGCCGTAGACCTCGGGCTTGTCCCACAAGACCAGCGACTCCCACACGTGATAGTTCGATAGATAGCTGTGCTGATTGTAGGGCGGATCGAGGTAGACGATGTCGGCCGTCAAGCGGGTCGCGGCGTCGATCGCCTCGAGCTGGTGGACCTCGCTCTTGCCGTGGACCGAGCGCGGCAGCACCTTGGGCAGGCGCAGCTCGAGGTCGTTGGAGGCCCGC
>Ga0114946_10001977_pt1 | contig 14068 bp, 12 predicted proteins | sample WalLakDeSediment_FD_88676 | JGI IMG/M metagenome (GOLD analysis project Ga0114946, IMG submission 88676) | Lake sediment microbial communities from Walker lake, Nevada to study Microbial Dark Matter (Phase II) - Walker Lake 11/02/13 Deep Sediment | ecosystem: Environmental > Aquatic >...
ATATTGCATTTTCTGATCTTGCCTATGACGACAACGCTGAAATGCTTGAGAAAGAACTGCAGGCTATGGGTATTGAAGCCAAAGGCTATGCTTCCGACGCCAGCGACCTGCATGCAGCAGAGCGACTGGCCGATGCAGTGGCCACTGAATTCGGCAGCATCGACATCCTGGTCAACAATGCCGGTATTACCCGCGACACACTCCTGATGCGCATGACGGAAGAACAATGGGACCTGGTTATAAGGGTCAATCTCAAATCCGTGTTTAACCTGACAAAAGCTGTCCAGAGATATATGCTTAAGCAGAGAAGTGGCAGCATCATCAACATGAGTTCGGTGGTTGGCCTGGGAGGCAATGCCGGTCAGGCCAATTATGCTGCCTCAAAGGCAGGTATGATTGGTTTCACGAAATCCGTTGCCCAGGAAATGGGTTCCAGAAACGTACGATGCAATGCCGTTGCCCCCGGATTCATTGAGACAGATATGACAGCGGGCTTGCCCGAGGATGTAAAGAAGGCATGGTCTGCACAGATTCCGCTCAGAAGGGCAGGACAACCTCTGGATGTTGCTAACGCCTGTGTGTTTCTCGCCTCTGACCTGTCGGCCTATATTACCGGGCAGACAATAGCCGTCTGTGGCGGGATGACAAAATAGCTCATACCCGTTACTTTTTTTCAGGCAATGAAGCGGGTGCAACACCCATGACAATCAACTTGAAAAGCATGCGCTGGATTATTTTTATGGGGTCAACGTTCCAAGGTTAAAAGTCGAAGGAAAAACACATGAAATACTCATGCCAGGATTTTCTGACACACAGGCGAATGATTATGAGCACTTTGCCCCTGAGGCTTTACGGCTTTCGACCTTTGACCTTCAACCTTTGACAAATTATAACCAGATAAAATGTTTGTCTAGTAGTTCAAAAGGTCCATGGCAGCCTTATGGATCTTTTCTTCGTTGGGAAGGATGGCTTTTTCGAGGTTACGGTGGAACCCAATTGGTGTAAATGTTGAGCCAATCCTTCTGACAGGTGCATCAAGGTGTTCAAAGGCACGATCGGTAATGATGGCTGCCAGTTCACCGCCAAAGCCGCCAAAAACCTTGTCTTCGTGAACGATCAATACACGGCTGGTCTTCCTGACTGATTGCAGTATCGCTTCCTCGTCGAGCGGAACCAGTGACCTGATGTCAATGACTTCTGTTTCTCTTCCTGTTTCCTTTGCAATCTTATCGGCAACTTTAAGGCTCATATGGGTGGTATTGCCAAAGGTCACTATGGTAAGGTCGCTGCCTTCGCGCCTGGTCCTTGCTTTGCCGAAGGGTACCTCAAAATCATCCGGCACCACTGTCTCGGCTTCTTTCGCGTTGTATAAGGCTTTGGGCTCCAGGTAGAGGGTCGGCCCTTCTGAACGCATGGAGGTGCGCAGCAATCCTGCAGCGTCATCGGCAAAGGATGGATAAACGATACGAATACCAGGAATGGAGGCCAAAGCACCTTCGATGGTCTGGGAATGATACAACCCACCACCAATATATCCGCCTGAAGCCAGCCTGATGGTCACATTGGGCGAAAATGCACCGTTGGTACGCCAATATTCATGCGACATCTCAATATATTGTTCCATGGCCGGCCAGAAATAATCGGCGAATTCGGCACCTTCCACCACGATACGGATATTCCTGCTGAACCGGCTCATGCCATTGGCTGTACCCAGAATAAAATCCTCGGCAATCGGGGCGTTAAACACCCGCTCCTTGCCAAACTCCTTCTGCATATCTTTGGTAACATTGAAAATACCGCCCTTATCCTTGTTGGCCACATCCTGGCCCCATATGAATGTATCGGGGTTGTGCCGGAATTCAGCCCGCAACGTACCATTGATGGCGTTGATCATCTTGATCTTTTCACCTGTTTCGTTATGCAAGCCATCGGGGTATTTCTCACTTTCATAAGGCTCAGGCAAAACAAAATCGAATATAGAGGCCGGATCAGGATCGGGCGCCTTCATGGCCTTCTTGTGCGCATCTGCAACAACAGCGTTGATCTCCTGCTCAATATCAATGAAATCCTGCTTGGTCATGATGCCATTCTCCAGCATTATTTTCTGGTATTTTGGGATGGGATCGTGCGCCTTGACACATTTCAGCTCGGCCTCTCCCCTATACAAGTCATGACGGTCGCTGTTAGAATGTGATCCTATACGCACAACGCTCGCATGAACAATAACAGGCTCATCAGCTTCAAGAACATGCCTCTTGGCTTCATACATGGCATTCATGGAGGCAAACACATCCTTGCCGTCGCAATGAATGATGCGCAGGTTCTTGAACCCCCTGAAGTTATCGGCCGCCTTGCGGTTTGCAGTCTGGTCCTTTTTGGGAACCGATATCCCATATCCGTTGTCCTGGAAAACAAAAATAACAGGCAGCTTCTCGTTACTTGCCCCATTGATGGCCTCATAAACATAGCCTTCAGAAACCGATGACTCGCCTTTGGAGCTGATGGCAACACCCTTGTGCCCGTATTTCTTCATGCCACGCGCCACCCCCACAGCATGCAAGGCGTGGTTGCCAGTGGCAGACGATACGTTGTGGATGTTCCATTCAGGTTTGGCAAAATGGTTCGACATGTGACGCCCGCCACCTGCTACATCAGTCGCCTTGGAAATACCGTTCAATATGATCTCCTCAGCAGTAAGACCCGCAGAGAGGTTCGTCATGAGATCACGGTAATAAGGAAACATATGGTCGGTCTCACGGTCAAAAATCTGCCCGATAGCAAGCTGAATGGCATCATGACCAGCGCAGGGCGCATGATATGACCACCCCAGGGCCTGCTTCAGGTAGTTGGGAGCCTTCTCATCCAACTTGCGCGCAAGTATCAACAACCTGTACCAATCCCAGAGTGTCTCCTTTGCGACCGACTCTACGGTAAATTTTAAGGGAACCTCCCCATAAAAAGCATCATTAAATGCAACCCCTGGAACAGTCGGTTTAGCGATCTTTCTTTTGACATCCCCTGACTGTGAAGTTTTTTCAGCTATGCTGGCCATATCCATGCTCATTTCAGTGTATCCGTGTATGAATTGTTATTACTTATTTTTTTGTTTTCTGCAGGTTGTATTGAAATAATAGGTCGCAAAGGCACAATATTTCCTGAACATCAAACCAAGAAAAAACCATTTTGTTTAAATCAAAACACCCTTTTTTCTTTGATGCAAAGATACAAAATTTTATTTTTATCCGGTCTTGATAAACACCCAATCGTTGCCAGCTATATGCTCCTGAATGTTTTTTTGATGGCCTTAGGGATCATTTCGACGATGTCTCCGGCGATTAAGCCTTCATGAGCCTTTCCTGCTGCCGCCAGGTCACCGGCAGCACCGTGCAGGTATACAGCCAGTAAAGCGCTTTGCAGAGGGGTATATTGCTGGGCCATCCAACCAGTGATCATGCCGGTGAGCACATCGCCGCTCCCCCCGGTCGCCATTCCGGGATTCCCGGTGGAATTGAAATAGCAGGTTCCATCAGGTGCAATAACCACTGTATGTGCGCCTTTCAGCAACAGAATGGTATTATACCGCCTGGAAAACTCTTTTCCCCTGAGCAATCGTTCATAGTCGCATCCGGCTTTACCGGTCATCCTTTCAAACTCTTTTGGATGGGGTGTCAGTATGGAATATGCTGGCAAGAAATCAAACCAGGTTGGGTTTTCGGCAAGAATATTTAGTGCATCTGCATCCAGTACGAGCGGGCAATGGGCGTCCTGAATCAGCTTCTTTAGGGCACGTTGGGTATCTGCATGCATGCCAATTCCGGGACCAATGCCGATGGCGTTATAAGGTTGCAGTGCCGGTATCTGACTGATCCAGTCATCCTGCTCATCACAGATGCACATGGCCTCGGGCAGGCCCGACTGCACAATTTCATAGCCACAGGCCGGCACGGCCATGCTCAGCAATCCGGCACCGCTGCGAAGACACGCGCGCGCGGAGAGCACGGCCGCGCCCATCTTCCCCTTGCTGCCCGACAGTACTAAGGCATGACCAAAGTGACCCTTGTGGGCAAATTTGTGGCGACGATGATACAAGGATTGGATATCGGCGGCCTCCAGGTAAAAATTGCTTGTAGCTGAAGATATAATGGCATCGGGGTGTAAACCTATGTCAAGCACATACCAGGTACCGACATATTCCTGGTTGGAGGCAAGCATGAATGATAGTTTCGGAAACTGAAAGGTGAGGGTATAATCAGCTTTTACAACCGCATTCATGGCGTTATTCCGGTTATCTTCGCCAAACAGGCCACTTGGCAGGTCTATGGCCATAATGACGGCGCCCGATGCATTCATCTGCGCCACCAAACCCGCTACGAAACCTTCGACAGGCCTGCTGAGGCCATTGCCGAAGATGGCATCGATGATAACATCGGTGGCTCTTATTTCAGGGAAAGTATCGCCATCATACAAATCAACCGAATGGAGGTTTTTAACGCCATCCAATCTTTTCTCATTGATGGCAAAATCATGTGAGGTATTCCCGGCATACCTGATTTTGTAAACGGTGACCTTGCTGCCGGTTCCGGCAAGCATCCTGCCAATGGCCAGGCCATCCCCACCGTTGTTTCCTGGACCGCAGAAAACATGAACCCCCGGGGCGCTCCTGACCCTCGGACGGATCCACTCGGCGCATTTCCTGGCAGCTCGCTCCATCAGGTCTATGGAATTAATGGGCTCGTGGGCTATGGTATAAGCATCTATTTCTTTTATCTGGGATGCATCGAAAATCTTCATAACTGGTCAATTGTTTGTAAAACCTGCTTTCGTGCTGTTAAAATTACGAAGAATTAAAAAAAAATGCTGACTTTAGCAGGAAAAGCTTGCAACAATAGCCTGAGGCAGTTCACAAACCAGGTAATGCTTAGCCCGATCCCCACTATGAATTGGTTTCGATCTGAAAACAATGATGCAAGATCAGGCAGCGGCCGGGCCGTGCTGATATCTACAGCATATTGTCCGCCGGTGGCCTGGATGGCCGTTGTGTTACACCACAAACATGCAGCCATAGAGGTATATGAAACATATCCCAGGCAAACCTGGCGAAATCGCTGTCGTATTATGACTGCAAACGGATTGCTCGACCTGATTATTCCGGTAACAAAGCCCCACGGAAACTACACACTGACCAGGGATGTTGTTGTCAGTGACCACACATCATGGCAACGTCATCACTGGAGAAGCATCGTATCCGCCTATCAGCGGGCTCCCTATTTCATCTATTATGCATCACTGCTTGAGTCGATCTATCAGAAAAAATTTACTGGTAAACTGGTCGACTGGAACCGTCGGTTGTTCGACCTTTTGAATGATGAGTTGGAACTTGATATCTCACTGACAGACACCTCTTCCTACACAAAGCAAGAAAATAACAAGCTTGATTTCAGGGAAATACTTTCTCCCAAACGCAACTGGCCCGATTCGGGTAAGTCATATATATGGCCCAGCTACCAGCAAGTGTTTTCAAACAAGCATGGCTTTGCCGGTAATCTTGGAGCCATTGACCTTATGTTCAACCTGGGTCCCGATACAAAGACCTACCTTGAAGAATGTGTTTACAGGCTTGGTACCTATGAAGCAGACGGGTAAGAGATCCTGATGTGATAAATATTCATCAGGCGCTGTTTGAAAATACGTTTGGCCGTTTCCACGTCTTTGAAGGTGATTGGGGAGTTCTCAAACTGTCGTTCTTCAGCCTGGGTGGTGATGATTTGGTCAACCAGGCTGTTAATCTTCTCCGCGTCGGGTTTTACGAGGCTTTTTGAGGCGGCCTCCACCGAATCGGCCATCATTACAATGGCAGTTTCCCGGCTGAAAGGTTTAGGCCCGGGATAAGAAAAATCCGACTTGTCAGCCTCATTATCTGTATTCTCCCTCAAGTGCATGGTGTAAAAATACCTCGCCGTCGTACTGCCATGGTGGGTCCGGATAAAGTCAATGATGTATTCGGGCAGGTTCTTTTTCCTCGCCATCTCCACCCCTTTCAGCACGTGATTGATAATTATTTCTGCACTCTCCTTGTTTGACAGTTCCTCGTGGGGGTTGTATCCGGAAATTTGATTTTCAGTAAAATACATAGGACTGTGCATTTTCCCTATGTCATGGTACAAGGCCCCAGTCCTGGTAAGCAGTGCATTTCCTCCTATTTCAAAAATTGCTTCCTCGGCGAGGTTTGCCACCTGTAAGGAATGCTGAAAGGTGCCAGGCGCTTCCATGCTGAGTTGTCGCAGAAGTTCATTATTGGTGTCGGCAAGCTCAAGCAGGGAAAAATCGGTAGGCAAGCCGAATAACCTCTCAAAAAGAAAAATCAAGGGATAGGCAAAAAGTGTCAGTAGCGCACCTGCTGCAAAGAACAAATAATCGGTGAGCAGCAGGTCCCTGAAACTTCCCCCATGCGCCAGAGACAGGCCAAGGTATACGGCAGCATAGGTTATAAATATCAGAATTACTGTAAAAAACAACTGCGATCGCCGCCGAAGACTGACCATGCTCAGGATCGCTATGATCCCGGCTATGAATTGCATAAATACGAAATCAAAACTTCGTGGAATGAAAAAACCTATCAGTATGATGGTATTGATATGCACATACAATGCCAGCCTGTTATCAAAAAAAGCCCTTATGACAACGGGAACTATACACACCGGCAGCATATACAAAAATGAATCACTGTACCTGATCACCAGTCCGGTGAATGTGATCATAAGCAGTATCACTAGCAATATGAGCATGATGCTGCGATTATTCTCATAAATATCCCTGCGAAAAACATAAAGGAACAAAAAAAGCACAACCATGGAAATGCCTACCAGCAGCACCTGACCAGCATATAGAAGGTAAAGGTTTGCAGTCCTGCCAGTGATCCTGTGGTATTCGGCCCGGTATGACTCGAGCAGCTGATACTTTTCTTCACTGATCAGTTCACCTTTTGATATGATCTTCTCCCCGTCCTGAACCATTCCCCTGGTTAGTGCAATGTTGTTCAGATCAGTTTGCAGGGCCATCTCACTTATTTCAGCCTCATGGTAAACGTTATGGGCAATCGCATTCTCAACAGCTCTTCGCAGTTGTTCCTTATGAATCAGTTCAGTATCTTCAAATATCTGGCTGATATAACCATATGCCTGTTGTACGGAAAAAAAATCCTGCAGTTTACGTGTTTGCGCAACCTGCCCGTCAATCAACCGGATCTCAAAATCGGGCGGCATCTCAAGAAGATCTTCAGGAAGAAAAATGATTCCCCTTTTATAGAGCGTGTCCAATATATTTATTCCGGTATACAAATAATTTTCAGCCTTCCTTCTTGCTATTCCGGCATTCACCAGGCTATCCATTACAGAATTATAACCAGACACAAAGGCCTGAATGCTGCCGTCTGCCACATCGCTGTCCAATGCAAAAAAAGGCTTGAATTCCTTCAGTACCATTTCTTTTTCTACATCCAGTTCGGATGGACTCTTCATGATGGCAAAATCAAAGGAAGCGATCAGATCGGCATAAGTCCACGGCCTGCCTTGCTGGTAATCATAACCAAACCTGGGAAGCCGGGGAAACAGTTGCACAATGACCAGAACGGCCAGCAGAAACAAAGCAGCTTTGTATATCCGGCCAAGGTTGTTATGTATGATTTCAAAAAAGCGCAGCGTCATCACAATAAGCTTTTCACGAATGTAATAAAATAATTCTTACATCTCATTTAATATATGGATATGAGGGAAAATTTGTCTAATTTTATGTTCTGATTTTGCAGTTTATGGAAGTTGGTATTTGTATATTAAGCATCGTTGCAGTGCGTGAAAGGCCTGATCACAGGGTTGAAATGGTTAGCCAGTTGTTGTTTGGCGAGTTGATTCAGATACTGGAGCAAAGAAACGGATGGTACCATATCAGAATGATCTATGACAATTACCAGGGATGGATTCCCATCAATCAGGCAGAGAAAATCGAATTCGATGAATATACCGCATTGAGGAAGCAGGAAGCAATGGTGACCGGTGATCTGTTATCCTTTGTTCACGACAAAAAGCAAGAGACCAGTTTTCCGGTCAGTGCCGGATGTTCCATATATACTGCTGAAGATGGTATCATTTCATTTGGCAGGCATGCATTCAGCTATACAGGGCAGATTCTGAAGGCTTCTTCACCCTGCTGTGACCTGCTGCCAGACCATGCCATGCTTTTTTTAAACACTCCCTATTTATGGGGTGGCCGTTCGGCATTTGGGTTGGACTGCTCCGGCTTCGTTCAGCTGGTATTTAAGATGGCGGGTATCAGAATACCGCGTGATGCAGCAATACAGGCCACTGGCGGTGAAACGATACACCTGATCAACGAGGCAAAGCCGGGCGACCTGCTTTTCTTCGACGACCAGGAAGGCCAGATCAGTCATGTGGGGATGCTGCTGCAGGAAGGCTTTATCATTCATGCCCATGGGAAAGTGCGTATCGACAGGGTAGACCACAATGGCATCTTCGATTCGGGCACCAACAAGTATACACACAAGCTTCGCCTCATAAAACGAATGCATGCCGAATAGCCTGAAAATATCTTCACTAAAATGTTCGTAATACCCATGTTTTTTTGTATCTTTGCCGGCTTTAAAACAAGGTGTTACCAATGATCAATATTACATTACCCGACGGTTCGATCAAACACTTTCCAAAAGGTGTTACCGGTCTGGAAATTGCAAAAAGCATCTCGGAGGGTCTGGCACGCAAGGTACTGTCTGTTTCCGTAAACGGGGAAGTTCGTGATTTGCACAGATCCATTACAGAAGATGCCACTATCAGGTTACACACATGGGACGACCGGGAAGGCAAGGCCACCATGTGGCATTCGTCTGCCCACCTGATGGCCAGTGCCATTGAAGACCTTTTCCCGGGAACCAAATTTGGCATAGGCCCGGATGTAGAGAACGGTTTCTATTATGATATTGACCTGGGTGAGCATTCCATCTCGAGCAATGATTTTGAAAGAATAGAAAAGAGAATGCTGGAACTGATCAGGGAAAAGCAGGTTTTTGTGCGAAAGGAAATCCCGAAAGACGATGCATTATCTTTTTACAAAGCCAAAGGAGACGAGTATAAGGTTGACCTGATCGGTGATCTGGAAGACGGAACCATCAGTTTTTATGAAACAGGAAACTTCACTGATCTGTGCCGGGGCCCCCATCTGCCTGACACCAGTCCGATCAAGGCGGTGAAGCTGACGGCCATAGCAGGCGCCTACTGGCGTGGCGATGAAAGCCGCAAACAACTGACCAGGTTATACGGGATTACTTTTCCCAGGCAAAAAGAGCTGGATGAATACCTTGCCATGCTCGAAGAAGCCAAGAAACGCGACCACCGCAAGATCGGCAAGGAAATGGAACTGTTTGCCTTCTCAGGCCGCGTGGGGCAAGGCCTTCCCCTCTGGCTGCCCAAAGGCGCCGAACTGCGTGAGAACCTGGAAAAATTCCTTAAAAAAGTTCAGAGAAAAGCAGGTTACCTGCCTGTTATCAGCCCCCATATCGGCAACAAGAACCTCTACATCACCAGTGGGCATTACGACAAATACGGGAAGGACTCATTCCGACCCATCACTACTCCGGCCGAAGGAGAGGAATTCTTCCTGAAACCGATGAATTGCCCGCACCACTGTGAGATTTTCAAAACAAAACAATACTCCTACAAGGATTTACCCATCAGGTTCGCCGAATTCGGAACGGTTTACAGGTATGAACAAAGCGGAGAGCTCCACGGCCTTACAAGGGTAAGGGGGTTTACCCAGGACGATGCCCACATATTTTGCAGGCCCGATCAGGTGAAAGAAGAATTTATTAAAGTCATCGACATTGTGCTCTATATATTCAGGGCCTTGGATTTTAAAGACTATTCCGCCCAGATTTCTCTCCGGGATCCGTCCAATATGGAAAAATATATCGGCAGCGAAGAGAATTGGGACAAAGCCGAGCAGGCCATCATTGAGGCAACCAACGAAAAGGGGCTGGATGCAGATATCGTTATGGGCGAGGCTGCATTCTACGGTCCCAAACTCGACTTTATGGTAAAGGATGCGCTGGGCAGGAAATGGCAGCTTGGCACCATACAGCTTGACTACAATCTTCCGGAACGTTTTGAGCTTGAATACATTGGAAGTGACAACCTGAAACACCGACCGGTAATGATCCACCGGGCACCATTCGGATCAATGGAGCGTTTTGTGGCCGTATTGATTGAGCATTGCGCAGGTAATTTCCCGCTATGGCTTACCCCTGATCAGGCTATCATTCTGCCAATCAGCGATAAATACCAGAATTATGCAAAAAAAGTTTTAACTTTGCTAAATAATTACGAAATTCGCACGCTCATTGATGAGCGAAGCGAAAAAACCGGGAAGAAGATCCGCGATGCAGAAATGCGGAAGATTCCCTATATGCTTATTGTTGGTGAAAAGGAAGAAAAGGAAGGCAACGTTTCCGTCAGAAAACACGGAACAGGTGACTTGGGCACCTTTACCCTGGAAGGATTTGTTGATATCATCCGGAAGGAAATAAGCAGTTTGTTGGATTTTAATTAATTTATTCACTAAATAAGGAGGAACAAAACATAGCTGCACCATTTAATCCCCGCCCAAGAAGACGGTTCATAAAAAAAGAAGACCCGCATTTCATAAATGAACTGATAAAAGCACCCGTTGTCAGGGTCGTAGGCGAGAATGTTGAACCCGGTATAGTATCTATCAAGGAAGCCCTGAATTTGGCGAACGATCTGGGGTTAGACCTTGTGGAAATTGCGCCGACCGCCAGTCCCCCGGTTTGTAAGATTATCAATTATAAAAAATTCCTTTACGAACAAAAGAAGAAGCAAAAGGAAATCAAGGCAAACGCCGCCAAGATCATTGTAAAGGAGATCCGGCTGGGCCCAAATACCGACGATCACGATTTCAACTTTAAGTTGAGACATGCCATTAAGTTTCTGGAAGACGGGGCCAAATTAAAGGTGTATGTTTTTTTTAAAGGGCGATCCATTATCTATAAAGAAAAGGGGGAAGTTATATTGCTTCGTTTTGCCCAGGAGATCGAAGAATACGGCAAAGTTGAGCAACTGCCCAAACTTGAGGGGAAAAGAATGATCATGCTCGTTGCTCCCAAAAAAACTGTTAAAAAGAATTGATGTTCAAGCTAACTATTAACCTGTAAATTGTTATCCTAATGCCAAAGATGAAAACCAAATCCGGAGCCAAGAAACGGTTCTCTCTTACTGCCTCCGGAAAGATTAAACGAAAACATGCTTATAAGAGTCATATTCTGACAAAGAAAAGCAAAAAGAGAAAAAGGAATCTGACGCAGACAGGCCTGGTTCACAAAGCCGATGAAAGCAACGTAAAAGACATGCTGAACCTGTAAGCCGGAATCTGTAAAAATTAATTATTAACCTTTGTTTATGCAAGAAAAGACTTTCCCGCGTGAAGGAAAGCGCTAAACGAAAAAAAACAAGCAATTATGCCACGATCAGTTAACAAGGTTGCCTCCAGGCACAGAAAAAAGAAGTTATTAAAACTCACCCGTGGTTATTTTGGAGCCAGAAAGAATGTTTACACTGTAGCCAAAAATACCTGGGAAAAAGGACAGACATACGCCTACCGCGACAGGCGCAACAAGAAGCGTGAATTCAGAAAACTCTGGATACAGCGCATTAACGCCGGCGTCAGGCAGCACGGAATGAGTTACTCGCAATTTATAGGAAAGCTGAACGCCAATCAAATCCAGATCAACCGCAAAGTGCTTGCCGATCTGGCCATGAACAATCCTGATGCTTTCAAAGCAATCGTAGATTCAGTTCAGTAGATCCATCAACCCATCAGAACATCAATATGAAAGCCCCTTAAACGGGGCTTTTCTTATTGACCTTAACCAAATCGAGAAATTCAGCTATCATCATGGCTGTTGCACCCCAGATGATATGACCGTTAATAACATAACAAGGGGTATGAATCCGATATCCGTCACGCAGGGTAAGGGTTTTATCAAGGCAATTCTCATCAAGGAAGAATGAGGCCACTTCCACTTCAATGATTGCCGCTACTTCTTCCGGGTCTGGGCTGAACAATGGTCTTTTTTCTGCAATGCCAACATATGGGAATACAATGAAATTGCTTGGAGGGATAAATAGATCGGTCAGCTTGCCGATAATTGATATCGCTGAAGGGTCGATACCTATCTCCTCGCGGGTTTCGCGCAAAGCGGTGTGCATCATATCGGGATCCCCAACTTCATAGCGGCCCCCGGGGAAAGAAATCTGACCACTATGGGCACCCTCATATTCCGGCCGCTGGATCAAAACCATACCGGGTTTTCCGTTCTCCAGCGGATACAGCAAACACAACACACTGCTTAATACAGGATCTCGTCCTTCACCCTTGCTGCTGATGTCACGGTGCCGCATCCGGGGAGCCATCCGCAATTGTGCCTCCAATCCCGGAAGAGCACTGAAATCAACCTGATCAAGGTAAGCCCTGAACTCCACGAAGTTATCCAATATACTGCGGTGCATCCGGAATAAACTGATTAATAGCTTTTAACTGACCTGAGATACTTGATATTCATGCATGACCCCCTGCCGGCACTAATGCAATACCTCCTTGTAAACCCTTAAACATCTTTCCCTGGCCATTTTATGGTCAACAATGGGTGAGGTGTAGCGGATACTGTCAAGCTCTGGTATCCATTTCCTGATAAATTCACCTTCCGGGTCAAATTTTTTTTGTTGTTCCGTGGGATTGAATATTCTGAAATAGGGAGCTGCGTCACATCCCGTGCCGGCACTCCATTGCCAGCCGCCATTATTGGACGACAACTCATAATCGAATAGCTTTTCCGCAAAATAGGCCTCTCCCCAGCGCCAGTCAACCAAAAGGTGCTTGCAGAGAAAACTGGCGGTAACCATCCTCAAACGGTTGTGCATATAACCGGTGGCGTTGAGCTGCCGCATGCCAGCATCGACCATTGGGAAACCCGTATTGCCGCTTTTCCAGTTTTCATAATCCCGTTCATCATTACGCCACCTGATCCTGTCGTATTCCGGCTTGAACGATTTGTCAACAACATGCGGATAATGCCACAGTATCATGGCATAAAACTCCCTCCATATCAATTCATTCAGAAATATTTCGTTCCATTCAATTGCCTTCTTAACCAAGCCACGTATACTTACAGTGCCAAAACGCAAATGTGGGCCAAGGCGTGTGGTACCTTCCATTGCCGGAAAGTCCCTGGTTTTATGATATTCTTTGATTTGCTGCATGCTGATGTCCGGTTCCGACAGTGACAAACCGGTCCGGCTTAAGCCCAGCCTTTCCAATGAAGGGAAAACAGGGAGACTGCCACTGTAAAGACGACCGCCTATATCTTCTGATGCATAGAATTGTAAATGGTCACCCTTAAGGACCGATTTCCACTGCCGGCTGTAAGGCGTAAATACCATATAGGGAGTGCCGTCCGGTTTCAATACGCCTTGTTTACCAAATACCAGATGGTCAATATACGAATAAAAAGAAATACCATGTGAAGCCAATAAATAGTTGATCTTCTCATCACGCTTGATCCCGTAAGGTTCATGGTCACCATTGCAGAACACTGACTCAACAACGTATTCATTGATAAGCTCAGAAAATACCTCAATCGGTCTCCCTTTTTTCACAAGGATACCACTCCCCTTTTGATTTAACAACTGCTGCAAGGAAGTCAATGCATCATAAATAAAACTGACCCGGTGATCATCCCGGGGCAACGGATCAAGCAGCTCATCATCAAAAATGAACAGGGGCAGGACGTTTTCTGAAGCCTTCAGTGCTTCAAACAACCCCCGGTTGTCATACAACCTCAGGTCGCGCCTGAACCAGAATATGGTGATGGGTGGTTTCATAAAAAGAAGTTATGAGTGACTAAAGTGACTAAAGTGACTAAAGTGACTAGAGTGAGCTAAAGTGACTAGAGTGACTAGAGTTACGCAAAGTCCCTCAGTCCCACCCTCAG
>Ga0114946_10001978_pt1 | contig 14067 bp, 9 predicted proteins | sample WalLakDeSediment_FD_88676 | JGI IMG/M metagenome (GOLD analysis project Ga0114946, IMG submission 88676) | Lake sediment microbial communities from Walker lake, Nevada to study Microbial Dark Matter (Phase II) - Walker Lake 11/02/13 Deep Sediment | ecosystem: Environmental > Aquatic > Freshwater...
AAAAAATGATACAATTTGAAGCATTCTCCAAAAATTTTATTAATAGTATTATTCACAGGATGCAAAACTGTTTTTTTTGTACCCTATTCATTTGTTTTGTAAATTGCACCCTCTTTTTGTCCATAATTAAAATTTGACTTTTTATCGTGGGAAAAATCAGCATGCTGATGCAGCAGTTGCATCACGAAGGACGCGAAGTCCTTGCAAAACTCTATGGGCCCGATGATATGGATCTGCAAGCGCAGACAGAGGCCTTTGCCAATCTTTTGAAGCAATTCAGGTCGGTTTACGGCGATGCCGATGCGGCCTTGTTCAGCTCGCCGGGCAGAACAGAAATTGGCGGCAACCACACCGATCATAACCACGGCCGGGTGCTGGCCGGAGCGGTAAACATCGACAACATTGCCGTGGCGGCCGCCAATGGAATGAAGATGGTCAGGATTTCCTCAGCGGGTTACCCCGCGTTTGAGGTCGATCTTAGCCATTCCGAACCACGGCCCGATGAGAAATATACCCCGGCATCGCTGGTCAGGGGCATCGCCGCACGCATGCAGGAGCTGGGCTTCCGGGCAGAAGGCTTCGACGCCTGCATCGAAGGGCGCGTCCCCAAGGGCTCAGGGCTTAGCTCCTCCGCCTCCTTCGAAGTGCTGATCGGCGTGATATTCAGTGAACTGTTCAACAGCGGACGGCTTGATCCCCTGCAAAATGCCATCATCGGCCAGTATGCCGAGGACAATTATTTTGGGAAGCCCTGCGGACTCATGGACCAGACCGCCTGCGCCACAGGGGGCTTTATCACGATCGACTTCAAAGACCCGTCCAATCCCGTGGTGAAAAAAATTGACTTTGACTTCCTGAAAACGGGGTTCTCACTGGTGATCACCGATACAGGCGGCAACCACGCCGATCTGAGCGACGAATACGCCACCCTGCCGGCGGAAATGAAAAGCGTGGCACATGAATTGGGAGGCAGCGTGCAGCGCGATGTCACTATCGAAGAGGTCATCAAAGCCATCCCACAACTAAGAAAAAGAACGGGCGACCGTGCCATTTTGCGCGCCATGCACTTCCAGGGCGACAACGAAAGGGTGGCAAGGCAGGTCGAAGCCCTTGAAAACAATGATTTTCAAAGCTTCCTTGCGATGGTGACCGAATCGGGGTACAGCTCGTTCATGTATAACCAGAATGTCTTTGCCGTTCATGATGTCAGGGAGCAGTCGGTTGCCCTGGGCCTGGCGCTCAGCGAATGGGTGCTGAAAGGGAAAGGGGCGTGGAGGGTGCATGGCGGCGGCTTTGCCGGGACAATACAAGCTTTTGTACCCAATGACCTGGTGACAGCATATACCAACACCCTCGAACATGTTTTTGGAATAAGCGCCTGCCAAAAGCTGGCAATCAGGGGACTAGGCGCCTGCAGGCTGAAAATGGGATGAGGTAAGTGCGCTAATTGCGCAATCGCGGGTTGAAAACCCCGGTTATGCGGGAACCAAAAGTATAAGACAATCCCAAATTACCGCTGAACTGATAGGAGGATGCCCGCCTGCGCTGCTCCAGGAGGATTTCCTCCAAGCTCAGGCTTGACTTGGGTATGGCAGCAAGGTCGTTGATCAGGTTGAAACTGCCGGCCAGGTTAAGCGACAGACCCTCCAAAATGCGCAGGTTGAAGATCCCCGACAGTTCAGCCCGGTTCGACCGGAAATCATGAAAATGATGAAAACCGGTAAGCCCCGCACGTATGTTTCCCCATTGCTGCCGGAAATCGGCCGATAACACCAGCGCCTGCCCGTAAAGAAACTCTTCGGTTTTGTCAAATACTGTTTCCTCAACATAATCGTAATAACCAGCCCCTACCTTGTATGAAAGCGTGATGGAACGCCTGGTGGCCTCTTCATAAGGATAGAGGCTGTACTCTATGGCAGGTGAAACCTCGGTGCTGAAATCAAGGTTATGGAAAGTGCTGATGAAGATATTTCCAAAAAAACCCAAACCCCAATGATCAGCAATGCTTTTAATGTAATAACTGTCCCATCCTCCCCTGACAGAAACAGATGTGATCGTACCGTTATTTGTCTTGTAATTTCTCTGCACATAATTTCCATAAGGACGCATCCTGACCTTTGATTCTTTTGTGATCCTGTCGGCAAATACGCCATATCTGAAATGAAGCGAACTGCGGGTCTCTTCGCTGCTGAATGTACCAGCTCCATAAACCTCTATGACCCAACTATTCCAGGGATCATGGTCAATCATATCAGCATCTTGAATTTCAATGTGTGTCTTGTTGAAATTTATGGCGACGCGATCAGCAAGTGGTGTGGCAGCCATAAATGGTACCAATCCCATTTTAATTTTTTCGGTATAGCCCTTTCTTGTTTCGTAAGAAGTGTTGGAAGAAGGTGCCCAATATGACAACTCGAAGCTCTTGTCCTGATGAACACCACGCCCGATAAATGAAATGCTGTATGTAAATCCGGTGGCCCCAGAACGGTGCAGTGACATCATAATATGTACATGCGCTTGCGCCCGGTCCCTGACATATTCTACAACAGGAATTTCCTGCCTGATAAAATCCACATCGATATAGCTCGGTACATCCAGAAAAACACTCAGGCCATTGTTTCCGTTCCGTTGGGCTTGCAATACCTTCCCGTTAAAAAAAAACAGAAATGCCAGCAATGCCGGAATTACCCTGATGGCTGTAGTCAGTCTGATTCTCATTGATTGGTTAGATGTTGCATTTTAAAATTTTTTATAAACACTACAAAGATATTCATACAGCTTATGAATATCAGGTTAATAAACGTTAAAGTTATCTCTTTGTTAATGGCTTAATGGCATGGCATAATAGTTAGCCGGACATAAGTGCCTTATGAAAACCCATTATACCCGTTCAATTTTCTGCTGAACTGAACATATTTTTATTTATGGCTGATGAAATTTACTGCACAATTACAAATTACGTATTATATTTACAGCCGTTAAATAGCAGCTCCTGAATATTGTTCTCAAAAATTTTTATTATGGTACTCATTGATTGGTTGGTTTTAGGTGCCTTTTTTGTGTTGTTGTTTCTTGTTATTTGGTGGGTAATCCGCCAGAAAGAGGAAACCTCGGCCGATTATTTTCTCGCGGGCAGGAATGCGGGTTGGATGGCCATTGGTGCATCGATCTTTGCATCGAACATCGGGTCGGAACACCTGGTGGGGCTGGCCGGTGCCGGTGCTGAATCGGGCATGGCCATGGCCCACTGGGAAATGCACGGTTGGCTGATCCTGGTATTGGGGTGGGTCTTCGTCCCCTTTTATTCAAGAAGCAAAGTGTTTACCATGCCCGAGTTTTTGGAGCGAAGGTACAACACGGCCTCCCGGAATTTTTTATCGATCATCTCACTGGTGAGTTATGTGCTGACCAAGGTAGCGGTCACCGTATATGCCGGCGGCATTGTCTTTAAGGAGGTATTCGGGGTTGACGAATGGATGGGCATCGATTTCTTCTGGATTGGTGCCATCGGCTTGGTGGTATTCACCGGTATTTACACCGTAATAGGTGGTATGCGGGCGGTTCTTTACACCTCCCTGCTGCAGATGCCTGTCCTCCTTTTAGGTTCGGTGGTCATCCTGGTGATCGGTCTGAGGGAACTCGGCGGATGGAACGAAATGATGGAGATTTGCGGGGCTACACTCACTCCCCACGGTGATTCCATGACCAGCCTGATCAGGTCGCACAACGATGCGGATTTTCCCTGGACAGGCGTACTGCTGGGATCTGCCATTATTGGTTTCTGGTATTGGTGCACCGATCAGTATATCGTACAGAGGGTGTTGTCGGGCAGGGATCAGAAACAGGCCCGCCGGGGCTCCATCTTCGGCGCCTACCTGAAGTTGCTGCCAGTGTTTATTTTCCTGATCCCCGGCATGATCGCCTATGCCCTTCACAAGCAGGGTATGATGGAACTGAGCAGTTCTGATGCGGCTTTCTCGGCACTGGTCAGCAACCTGCTGCCCATGGGCGTGCGCGGGGTGGTGATAGGGGGGCTGATTGCTGCACTGATGAGCTCACTGGCCTCCTTGTTCAACTCATCTGCCATCCTGTTTACAAAAGACTTCTACCAGAAGTTCCGTCCCGACAGCTCCGAGAAACACCTGGTCAGGGTAGGGCGCATTGCCACCACTGTCATCGTGGTGCTCGGGATCTTATGGATCCCTGTGATGCGTGGGATAGGGCAGGTGCTCTATGCCTACCTGCAGGATGTGCAATCACTGCTTGCCCCCGGCATCGCTTCGGTATTCCTGTTGGGTGTCTTCTGGAAAAGGGCCACCCCGGCAGCAGGCTTCGCGGGGCTCTTCACCGGCTTTGTGCTGGGCATGACCCGGCTTGCGGCAAACGTCTTCTCTGACAGCATCAGCTCAAGCAGCCTGTTCTATCAGTTGATACTCCAGCATAACTGGTTGCATTATTCAATATATCTTTTTGGGATATGCATATTGGTCATCATCGTCGTTTCCCTTTTCACCAGACCAGGCGACCCGAACAAGACAATCGGGCTGATTTACGGATCAGCAAGCCCTGAACAAAGGGCCGAGACCCGCGCAAGCTGGAACAAGTGGGATGTGGTACATACGGTAATCATCCTCTCAGTAGTCATTGGTTTCTATATCTATTTTTGGTAGGATGCTGCAGCAAGCTGATTACTCATCCCACGAAAAACATTATGTAGCCATTGACTGCATCATATTTGGGTTTGATGGCGGGCAACTGAATAAATAATGGGCTGTCTGAAACCAGACAGCCCATCAAATTATCCAAACCCAAACCTATGAAGATCAATAAAACTATTGAATAATGATCCTGTGTGTGGATTGTAATGTATCCTCTGTGGTTACTTTAATGAAGTAGATACCTTTTCTGAATTGGCTGACATCAATCTTTCCTTCGAACTTGTCAATGGCAAGTACACGTGTGCCAAGCAGGGAATATACTTCAATAAATGAGATAGCTGTCGCAGATTCAATATGAATGTACAAACTGGCGGGCACCGGGTAGATTCGTATAGATTCAGCGATTGGGTTTTCGATACCTACAGCAGTTGTTACCATCACATCCACACCGTCTGATACAATACCCATGGTATTCACGCCATACAAAACATAGTTGCCAAGATCGAGCCCATCGGAAAACATTTCTACCTCAGCATCTGCGGTCACAGATTCAGATTTTAGTGCCACCGCGGTTATCGGGTCTCCTTGCTCTGTACCTTCAGGGACAAGGTAAACCATCCCATCCATATCCATGGTAATCTCAAACGGGTATCCCGGAAACACCTGCCATTCTTTTATAGTTATTACTGGCCTGACGAGAGCCTCAACAATCACATTAACGGGATCTGAAACATTTCCAAGTTTGTCAATGGCATACATCAGGTATTCACCAGGATCAATTTCCGTTGTTGCAAAGTTAACGGTATCATTGGCAATTATACCCCTGCTGGCGATGGAAAGCTCGGCTATATTGTCGGTCGGACTTGTTCCGGCAGGTACAATATACACATCTGCATTCTTGGGCGTAGAGATCCTGAATGGCACTGTTTGTTGCACCGTGGTTTCTTCAACCCAAAGTGTCATGGCAATGTCGTCCAACTTCTCAAACTCCAGGTTGTCGAGGCGGAAGTTAAATCCATTGGAATAAAATTTCAGTTTGTAATTACCTGCCGGAAGTGAGATGGGGTTTTCTTCATAGGCTATATTGACATATCTGTCAAGCACATCTGCTGGGATGGGGCGATAGTTTTCATCGACAGAGTCCTGATCCCAGAGCTCCCAGTTTCCATAGATCCTAAGATTTAGTGAATCAATGACCTCTGACATATCATCTGTGTAGAATGCCAGTTGCATATCCCTGCCGACATTCACGTTCGAGAAATAGTTCATGGTAACCTGGAAGTCACCTGATTCTTCAACTTTTACCGAATAAACGGTCCATTCACTGGTTTTTCTGCCAATGTTACCAAGGTCGGTGATGGTTACATATTCGACGGATGTGGTATCAGTCTCTGTTTCTGTGGTGATCGCATCCATACGGACATCTACCCCCATTTTCCCATATTCTTCTTCATTGCGGTCTGTCCAGTTCTGTGCATTGTTAAATGGTGTTGTGATCTCACGATAAGCGATGCCATACCCTCCCTTGTCGAAATATTCAAATTCTACTGTACCTGGAATGGTTTGTGCTTGTTCCATAAATGGTGTGGGTTCACAATTGATCTTGGCTAACTCAACCGATTCTTCAACCGCAATAACAAATCCGACCTCCCTGGCGCGTATTGTATAATTTCCGGGCCAGAATACTTCAAAGGTGTTTTCTGTTGTCCATTCAGAGAAAAGTGGGAAAGCGTCGAGAAACAGTTGGTATTCCACTTGCCCGCCTTCATTGTAAGGTGTTGTATTCACTGTGATGGTTACAGCGCCATCGCAGCCATCAACGCTTTCGGCTGATGTCTCTACTGAAGTGATGGTCGGACTGTCGAGCGGCAAGGCTTCGAAGGTAAATTCACTGAACTGTCCACCAAGGGCACCCGCATTTCTCTGTTCAATTTCAATAACATAGGTGCCGTTTAATTCCAAAACCTCATTTAGTATCCACCACGCCTGATTTGCGTGGCCGCTTGGACCAAGTAAATCATAAGGTGGTGCAGGTGCATTCTCTGCATCAGTGGTCAGCCTGAAGGTTCTTACATTCTCATCTTTAAGGTTGTTGTACCAGTCTGAAGTCCATATTAGCTCCATTGTCTCAGGATTTCTTAATGCGATGCGAAGATCGAAATTGCCGTTGGTATTTGGATATCCCCTGTTGATAAAGCGATATAAACCTTCTTCAAATTCCAGGGTGTATCTGAACCAGCTTCCTCCATCACGGAAACGATTCAATTGGAGGTCCCATTGGAAGTTCGACCATCCGGTAACAAGGGCCACATCGGTAGGGTCGAGTTCAATGTTTTTCTCTTCGGCTTGCAATAACCTGGTATTCCAACCGGCAGCCGGAACCCCATCAGTTAACCTGGTGCGCCATTGGTTTGCACCACCTGCCTGTCTGTGGGCAACGACCCATACGAGGTTGTTTGGTGCCTCAACGGCTCCTCCTGGAACGCCATCACCTGACATACCTGGGCCCACGTCATACTTATATCCGATAACTCTGCCTGTTTCCAGGTTCTCGTAATTGTCCTGTCCAAACTTCCAGGGAGCCCCATTCCAGGGTTTACCTTCATATTGTCCATACAGACAAAGGCTACCCAGAATTGCAATTGAAAAGAGTAATGTTTTTTTCATGATTATGCTTTTTAATGATAAATTGGTTTGATAACATGCGGTAAAGATAAAAAAAAAAAATAAAAGTGTAAATAATACATTAATATTTTTTTATTTTTTTATTTCGATTCACAAATACCGTTTTGTGGAAAACGATTTTGATTTTTGAAAAATTGAGATCATCTGATTGGATTATTATGATATGAATAGTAAATAAATCAGTACGATATCTAGTTTGATAAATAAATAAAAGTATTTAGTACATTTATATTAAAATTTTGTAATTTTGAATGGTCATATTTGTGAAGCATTGCAATTCAGGTCACAGTATATAATTATTACAAGCATTAGCAAAACAATAATGAAATGAAAAGGCAAATGAAAAACGGGTATGCAAGGCACACATCATTTCACGTGGCGGTGGATTGTATCATTTTCGGATATGATGGTATTCATTTGAAGATTTTGCTTGTAAAGAGAAGTTTTGAGCCGGAAAAGGGGAAATGGTCTTTGGTTGGGGGATTTTTAAAGGATGAAGAAAGCCTTGATGATGCTGCAGAAAGGGTGCTATTCGAGCTAACGGGTCTTTCAGACCTATACCTGGAGCAGTTATATGCTTATGGAGATGTGCAAAGAGATTCAGGAGGGAGAGTTATAAGTGTGGCATACTTTACACTTATCAATACAGAAGTTTTTAACGGACTTAGCTCCACGAAATATGGAGGGAAATGGCATGATATTCATGAGGTGCCTGATTTGATATTTGATCACGGCACCATGGTTACAAAAGCCCTGCGCAGGCTTCGCAGACGGGCCAAAACACAACCTATTGGTTTTGAATTGCTACCTGAAAAATTCACCATCCCACAATTACTTAATTTGTATGAAGCAATTTATGACAGGGAATTTGACAAGCGGAATTTCAGAAAGAAGATACTTACATTGAATGTCCTGGAGAAACTTACAGAGAAGGACATGAAAAACTCCAGAAAGGGGGCATTTTATTATAAGTTCAATTTGGATAAATACAATCAATTGATCATAAACGGATTTGTTTTTGATATATTGAGCAATTAAGTAAACCAAATGAATTAAAACTTAGCAATCATGGAAGGATTTTACAAATATTTATCCATAAAGGATTTTAACAATCCATTTCCAATTACCATTTTAAATGGTGGGTTTAAAAATCATTTGCCGTATATTCCTTATCCGGACAGGACTTCTCCAAGCCACCACTATTTCAGGTACCGGGTCGGCAGGGTACTAAATGAATATCAGATTATTTACCTGGCAAAAGGAGGAGGTGAGTTTGAGTCTCAATCTGCCGGAAAATTGGAATTAAAGGAGGGGGATGTGTTCTTTTTATTTCCGGGTGAGTGGCATCGGTATAAACCTGCCAAAACCACCGGTTGGCTGGAATACTGGATAGGTTTTGAGGGCAATTTAACAGGTTTTTTTAATCGTTGTGATTATGTGTCAGTAAAAAATCCTGTTATTCACATTGGAGCCAGTGAGAAGCTGCTTCAGATGTATGAAAAGGTTATTGAGTTGTTACATGAAGAAAATGTAGCCAATTATTTTTTAATGTCCGGTGTGGCGTGCCATATTCTCAGTTATGTCATCGGACAAAAAATCAGCCAGCAATTGGGGTATACAGAAACCTATAAAGAATTATTTGAAAAGGCAAAAACGCTAATCCGGGAAAATATAAACCAGAATATTAGTGCAGACAATCTTGCCGAGATGCTGGATACATCCTATTATTTATTGCGACGTGTGTTTACAAAATATACTGGATTCACTCCTGAAGATTATATGCTGGATTTTAAATTGTTTGCCGCCAAAGATTTACTCAGGTCACGTTCACTTACCATCAAAGAGGTTGCTTCGCAGACTGGTTTTTTAAACGAATCACTATTCACCAAATTGTTCAAGGAAAAATTCTTTCTTTCGCCTTCGGAGTATCGCAAGACGCCCATTGCCTGATCTTATTGGTTCTTCCTCTCAAGTGGGATGGTTGATTGCCAGGTTGACTTATTTGCTTTGGTGACCCTGTCTTTGTCAAGCTTAATGAGTTTACGGTCGTATGTGTACAGTCCGTTCATCTCATTTTCCACATCGGTCCATTGTGTATATACAGCACCAGCCAGTCCCCTTGACCGGAAGTTAAGTATCATCTCAATAAACCGTTCATACTCATTTGTGGCAGATTCTAACCCTTCGTAATTATAATGCACCCACGGACCATCCTCATCCCATAAATGACCTTCTGCAAGATATCCGATTGCACCATATTCGCCACATACGGTGGCACGTTGAGCGCTCACCAGAGCTACATTGGGTGGCCGGTAAGAATGGTTACTTTTTATGTGGCCAACTTCGTAGTCGATTCTTGGCCTTCCTGCATCTATTCCTGAGTTTCCAGTTACAAGCCTGGTCGGGTCAATTTCCATGACAAACCTGGTAAACCGCTCGACATCGTAAATACCCCAATGCTCGTTGAAGACGATCCAGTTAACGATCGACGGATGATTCCAATAACCCTTTATCATGCGCTGCAGCTCAGATTCAAATTGGATTTTCTCGTCTTCATTGCGTTGGCCGAATGTGCCCGGCATATCCTGCCATACCAACAGACCAATCCTGTCGCAATGGTAATACCATCTTTGGGGCTCAATCTTTATATGCTTTCGGATCATGTTAAACCCCCACTCTTTAATCATTTCAACGTCCCATCGTAAAGCTTCATCACTGGGCGCCGTGTATATCCCATCAGGCCAGTATCCCTGATCTAGCGGTCCCATCTGAAAAAATGTTTCATTATTGAGCTGGATCATCTGTATACCTGCTTCTTTGACGAGCGATATTTTTCGCATCCCAAAATATGTATCTACGCGGTCGATGACCTGTCCCTCATCATTTATCAATTGAATTTCCATGTCATAGAGAAACGGTGAATCAGGAGACCAAAGTTTCGGGTTGGTAATTGGTATTTCAATAAGCTGGCGTGGAGTACCTTGTTTGCTTGTGACAAGATGATCCATATCTTTGATAATCACATTCAATGTATGAGAAGCCAGTGTGTTTGCTGTCTGCACCAATATTGATATGAACTTATCATCAATGTCGGTAATCACCCTGAAATTGGTAATGCGGGAATTGGGAACCGGCTCAAGCCAGACCGTTTGCCATATGCCAGACGAAGGGGTATAGGAATAGCCTGCCGGGTCGTCAAATTTGGTGCGGTTTTGCTTGCCGGTAGCAATAGGCTCCGTGTTGGAGGGATCATATACCTTGACAATCAGCTCCTGATCTTGCAATGTTTCATCAAGATAGTCAGTAATATCAAAATGAAATGAATCATACCCTCCCCTGTGCATACCTACATGTCTTCCATTCACAAAGACTTTGGCCTCCCAGTCAACGGCACCGAAATGAAGGATAATCCTTTGATCTTTCCAATCATCAGGAATGCTAAATGATCGCCGATACCATGCCCGATTGCTTTCAAATTGTTGTCTGATACCTGAAAGGGCAGACTCCCAAGGAAAAGGAACCAGTATCTGACCCGACAAATGAATACCATGTGGCAACCTGTCTCCTTGATGAGCCATCTCAAACTGCCACAAACCGTTCAGATTTTTCCATGCATCACGCTTCATGATTGGCCTGGGGTATTCTTGGTGAACATATTCAGGGTTTATTTCCTCACCCCAAGGCGTAGACAATGGAACATCCGCCATTTTCCAATCCTGGCCATATATAGCGGTAATATTGATAATATTAAAGATTGCTACAATAACAAATTGACTAATGTGCTTTATTCTTTTAAATTCCATCATATGTTGTAATATCTAAAGGTTTTGGTTACTCCGGTTCATGACTGCCGGACGCATTGAATGTGCCCCTGCATGTAGATTTTTCGACTTTCGACCTTTGACCTTCGACCTTCGACTTATGAATATATACTTTAAGCGTTCAACATAAAACTTTACGCTTTTGAATCTTCAGTTTCTCGTATAATTCTCCGGAAGCGCATGCTGCCATCCGCCATACAATAGTTGCTTCATTTCACCTTCGACATCAGAATAAGCGGGATTTCCGGCCAGGTTGACCTGTTCGTTAGGATCATTATCATGGTCATACAGTTCTATGGCAACTGGCGGGTGAGCGCATGGAAAATCATGTGATGACAAAAATTCTGCATAGCGGTAACGTTTCGTCCTTACTGTTCTGGCGTTTAATGGTCTTGGTGCCATGCAGAAAGCAGCCTTTTTCCATTCCTTCTCCGGATTGTCCAACAGAGGCTTGAAACTGATCCCTTCAAAACGTTCATCCTGTTCAATTCCCCAAAAGTCACAAAAGGTAGGAAGCAGGTCAACCAATTCTACTATTTCGTTGCTTGGTTTTCCATTTCCTTTTGCACCAGGAACATATACGATGAGAGGTACCCTGATGGATTCTTCAAACACGGTAAACTTGCTCCAGCAACCATGTTCTCCCAGATGAAAACCATGATCAGCTGCCAATACAATAATGGTATTGTCAGCCAGCCCATTTCTATCCAGTGCCCTCATAAGTTTACCCACCTGTGCATCGATATAAGAGCTTGTTGCATAATATGCCGCGATAGCAAGTTTCTGCCTCTCAGGAGTCGGTTCAAACTGTGGATACATCCCATTAAAGATATCGTAATTGTTTCCGTTTCTTACTGCAATATCAGGCACTCCCTGGTCTTTATCTCGGGTAATGGGGCTTATCTCGATATGTGTAGTGTCGTAAAGATCAACGTATTGTTTTGGAGCAAGCAATGGCGTATGTGGCGCATACAAGCCCACGCTAAGAAAAAACTGTTTCCTTTCATTGGCAAAATCATCTATCATTCGTTCGGCAAGCAGCGCTACAAGTCCATCTTCAGAATATTCATCGTCGAATCCCATATTGCCAATCATTTCTGCGTGGTATTGCTGAAAAGGCCTTCTAAGTGGCCAGGAGTCGGGCTCGCCGGCTGCAAGTCTTGCATCGCGTTCTTTCTCCAACCGCACAAGTACCGTATCATGTTGTATGTCAGGAACCCATACCCAATCTCTAGGGGGGATGGGGGATAGTAAGTCGGGAATGATGTCGGGGTATCTTGTTAAGCCGCGAAATGGCCCCCGGTCGGGCTCAATGTCTATGACTCTATTGTCCTGACCAAGAAATGGTTTTTCCATCTCAATCTGATCGAACTGATTAATTACATTATAGGAGAGTCGCCATTTGTGCAGGAGCTTTCCTGTTTGAGCCGCATGTGCTCCCTTTTGTTTCAGTATGCCAGCCATAAATGGATGGTCAGATGTGATAAAATCATCAAAATCATCAGGATTACCATATACGCCTGTAGCATCCGGTCTTAAGCCTGTGGTAAAAGATGCCCTGGAAGGATTACAAACCACTCCCTGGCAATACGCCCTTGTAAATAGCACTCCCTGATCAGCCAGTGCATCCACATGGGGGGTGATTACTTTCGGGTTTCCATAGCATCCGATGGCATTGGCATTCCAATCCTCTACCGTGATGAACAGAATATTCATTTTTTCTGTGTCAATAATCTGTGGTGCCTGTGTACAAGCTGTTGTAAATGAACCCATGGCTGCAATCGCCAGGCATTTCGAAATATTTATCATAAGCTTATAATTTTGACTCTTTCTGATCTTAATTTACATTTTGGGGTTTATCATTTATTGTGGTACAGATACGCGGTAAATCAATTTATCTTCTCACCCAATATTCAGCTTGCAGTCGTTCGTCGCGGATCATCCGGTTCAGGGCATCCTGGAGGTTTCCTGTATAAGGGCCAACTGATTCCATCTTTAATGAAACCAGGCTGGCGGCAAATTTCAATGAATAATCCACTTTCTTATTTAATCTTGCGCAGAGATAGGCAGCAAAGGTGGTGTCACCACGTCCGGTTCGTCCTATCACCGATGTATTTGTAAAGGCCTCCCAGAATTTCTTATCATCCACAATCGCTAATACGCCAGTGCCCTGGGTGATCAAAACTTCCGGGCAACCCCATGATGCGATGGTCCTCGCCGCTGTTTCCAGGTCCTTGCTGCCTGTCAAAACTTCTCCTTCCACCACATCAAGCTTCACCCTGTCCATTATGGTAACGATTTCTATTTTTCGGTCATCATCTCCATAGCTCACCTCCTTTGTAATGGGGTGGGCTTGCCTGACAAAGCTTTGAAGGTCTATGGAAATGGAATACCCCTTTTCCTTCAGGCCTTGCATAAATTCCATGGTAAATTCCTGATTGGAAATGCCTGCCAGATGCACAAAAGTAGAATCTATATCCGGAAAATCCTCAATCTGAAATTGCCCTGCATTGGCTTTTAGTATCATTTCTCTTTCATCAACATTGTCGCTGGGATGTCCTACATGCATGATACTGGTCTCATCACTATAGCTAACGTAGCAATCAACCCCAATATCTTTCAACGAGTCGAGTATATGTTCATCCTGCTTTTTCATACGCGTTACTAAAGCTACTTTTTTTCCCACGCGCGCCGCAACGGCAGCCCCACACAAAACAGCACTGCCGGGAGCGGTATACCCGGGCTTGTTGTAATAGCTTACCTCGTCGTAACACATGTGACCAACAAATGTTATATCATAGTGTTTGTTCATATTTATACTTTTTCATGTTAATTCAGGCCAGCCACAAGGGACTGACCTTTCAATCTCCTCTGAAACGCACAGCCGTGCGTCTCTACAATCT
>Ga0114946_10001979_pt1 | contig 14063 bp, 14 predicted proteins | sample WalLakDeSediment_FD_88676 | JGI IMG/M metagenome (GOLD analysis project Ga0114946, IMG submission 88676) | Lake sediment microbial communities from Walker lake, Nevada to study Microbial Dark Matter (Phase II) - Walker Lake 11/02/13 Deep Sediment | ecosystem: Environmental > Aquatic >...
CACCGGTCTGCTTCCCTTGTATGATCACTGCAGCGCATTTTCCTGGATGATAGATAGGGTTTTGTGTAGGAATAAAATTAATATCTACAGCTTGCAGCCCTGACAAGACCGTTTGTAGAACACCCTTCAGATCGTAGAAATCCATAGGTTCGGTTTGATTATCCTGCCATGATGGTAGGGTCCGCGGCCCGCTCAGGATGATGGCTAATTTTTGGATTTCATCAGGCAGATCACTGTTGTTTGTATGATTGAAGACTGGTCCAATTTCAAAAAGGGCAATTCGCTCACGGATACGCGCGTTGCGCTCCACAATCTCGAGCATATTATTGATCAGATTGCGGCGCAGCACATTCCGGTCGCTGGACAATGGATTAGCCAGTTTAATATACGAGTTAGGCTGAACTTCGGCGCCTTTGGGCAGCAGGCGAGCCTCTCTCTCTGGGGAGGTCATCCGGTAAGTAACGATCTCCTGCAGACCCAAGCTCACCAGGATATTGCGCAAGCGTTCCTCTCGCGCCAGGTCTGGATTGCCCAGCTGAGGCGGCAGGAGATCCGCCATGCGGATCTCTGGAATACGCTCGTACCCGTAAATGCGGGCGATCTCTTCTAGCAGATCGGCAACTCCCACAATGCCCTGCCCGATGTCCAGGCGATGGTCAGGAGTGGTTGCTCTGATTGTATCTCCGCTGATCTCTACCCTGAACTCCAGTCTTTCCAGTAGCTCGGCTATCTCGTTCAGATCCAGGTGGATCCCCAACCAGCGCTTTACCTCTGCAGGAGTGATTTCTACAACCGGATCCTGTGGTGACTGAGGGTAGTTGTCTACCAGACCGTGCTCAACCACCGCCGGTTATTTGGCGCATTAATTCCAAACCGCGCTTGACGCCACGTTCTGCCATGGCTGGATGAACTCCCCTGGAGAAGCGGTAGGCAGCTTCTGATTGCAGGCGTTGAGAAGTGATCGTTTTGCGTATGTTAATAAAATTCCAGGCCGCGCCTTCCAGAAGAACGTTGCGGGTTGCGCTGGTCACCTCTGACTCCAGGCCACCCATCACACCGGCAATGGATAAAGGGCCGACGCTATCGCATACCAGCACGGTGAAATTATCCAAAGACCGGTCAACGCCATCCAGGGTTGTCAGTCGCTCTCCTGGGAAAGCAGTTCGGGTGATAATTTTTGGCGGCTTGCCCCCAGCCCTCTGAACCAAAACATCATAATCAAAGGCGTGCAGGGGTTCGCCGATTTCCCACATAGCGTAGTTGGTGGCATCGACGATATTGTTGATCGGGCGCATGCCTGCCAGGCGCAGGCGGCGTTGAACCCAGTATGGGCTAGGCTTAACTTGGATATCGCGGATCAGGCCCAGAACGAAGCGCGGGTTTAACTCTGCATCTTGGATTTCAATTGTAGCCTTGCCATCTATTGAGTCTCCCTCGGCTAGAACTTCCACCCATCTGTCCAAGGAAACGCGCAGGGGTTTTTTGGTAATTGCCGCGACCTCACGAGCAACGCCAAAGACATTTGCGTTGCGGGCGATATTGGGGGTGATAGCGATATCCAGCACCGCATCCCCCATATAGTTGACCAGGGGAACGCCGACCGGCGCGTCGCTGTCCAGGATGATGACTCCCTCATGCTCGTCTGAAATGCCCAATTCCTTCTCGGAGCAGACCATGGAATAGGACTCAACTCCCCGAATTTTTGTCCGTTTGAGGATGGTAGGGACCTGACCGGGTTGGTGCCCGTCAAAGATCTGTGCGCCTTCCCTGGCATAGGCTACTTTTAGCGGGCTTTCAAGTTTACCCAAACCCTTATATGGGAACAAGTTTGGCGCGCCGGTCAGCACGGTATGCTCGCGTTCCCCATCCTGTAGCCGGCATAGTACCAGGCGATCCGCATTTGGATGGGGCATCACCTCCAGGATGGCAGCTACCACCAGTTTATCCCGGGACCACTCTAAGCCAGAGATCTTGGTCTCTCGTCTGGAACGCGGATCAGGATTATCGCCACGAATTTCAGTGGATTTTGTTAGCCCAACCAGGCGAATTTCTTCAATTTCTAATCCCGCCATAGTCAGACGGTGAGCAAGTTCCTCAATGGGTAGGTCAATCTCGACAAAATCCTGTAGCCAGGATAGCGGTATTTTCATGATAGTTCTCCCTAAAATTGTTCCAAGAAGCGCAAGTCGTTCGCCCAAAAATAGCGGATATCCTCAATACGATGGCGTAACATACTGATCCGTTCCGGTCCCATACCAAAAGCGAAGCCGGTAAAGCGAGTTGGATCGTAACCACCGTTAGTAAGCACAATTGGATGGACCATCCCGCATCCAAGGATCTCGAGCCAACCGGTTCGTTTACACACCGGGCAACCTGCCCCTCCACAGACAAAGCATTCCACATCCATTTCGGCGCTGGGCTCAGTGAATGGAAAGTGCGAAGCGCGGAAGCGGGTGCGGACCTGTTGGCCGAATAAGCGCCTGGCAAAATCGCTCAAGGTGCCTTTTAGGTTGCTGAAGGTGATCGATTCGCCGACAGCCAAACCCTCCACCTGAGTAAATTGCAGCTCATAGCGGACATTTACCTGCTCGTAACGGAAACACATCCCTGGCAGAATCAAGCGTATGGAAGGTGGGTTATCAGGGTTAAGCGTGGAATACTCTCGCATGGCGTGAATCTGGCCTGGGGAGGTATGCGTCCGTAACAAAACGGGGTTATCGCCCCTCTCGCTGCCTGTGTCTATATAGAAAGAATCTTGCATCTCCCGCGCAGGGTGATTGGGCGGGAAATTCAGCAATTGGAAGTTATATTCATCGGTTTCCACTTCTCGCGAGCGATACACCTGAAAACCCATTTCCGCGAAGATATAGGTGATTTCTCGCAGAATTTGGGTGGAGGGGTGTAACCGTCCCAGTGGGAGAGGCCGGCCAGGAAGAGTGACGTCCAGCTGGGTGGTTTCCAATGACCGTTGTAGGGCTTGCTGGCGAAGCGCTTCCGATTTCTCCGCCAGAGCTGCTTCTAATGCTCTTTTGACCTCGTTGGCACGGCGGCCTATTGCTGGGCGATCTTCTTTTGGAATCTGCCCCAGGCGATCAAAGGTACTCATCAAGGGTGAGCTTCGGCCCATATATGTCACCCTCCAGCTTTCTAGAGCATCATCATCAGAAACCTCTTGTAAAGCAGATTCGGCTTTTATTAAGATTTGGTTCAGTTCTTCAAGCATTGCTCCTCCTTAAAACAAAAAATCTCCCAACCCGTAAGGGACGGGAGATTGAAATCCCGTGGTACCACCCTTGTTGGCTGCCGGCAGCAGCCCACTCGTTATACCAACGGCGAACAGGATTTATGTGGTCGTCACCTGCAGGCAATTGGCTCCCCTGTTAACGCCGGGGTTGCGGCCCAAACTACTTGGTTGGGTGGTTTTTTGTAAATTTCACCCAACGGTTCCCCTGGGCGGCTCGGGAGGGAACTTCAACCAGTTTCGGCAGCGCCAGGGTCTCAGTCTATGCCCTGGCTTCCCTGTCAGTTTTGGCGAATTTTGACAACCAATCCGCCTGGTTTACTTTCCACCGTCGTGGCCTTTATTTTTATTATCAAGACCTTACCATTCTTATTATCTGCAAAAACGTGCTAATGTCAAGGTGAATCGATTTATTCAAACGTCAATAGTCGTTTGCTTTTCTAATATCTCGATCGTACGCGGGTGTTGTGCATACGCCCCACGTTGGGATGGGGGCAGCATCGCTGCAATATGACACATAATCTCATCTGTATATTGTTGTAAGGCGACGTCCCGGTGCTTGCGTTCGAATGGCGCCAGTATAATCGGTTTTCCAATATGAACATTGATGGTTGGTCGCTTCAACAAGAGCGCCTGTTTCAATCCTTTGAACGTGCCACTAATGGCTATAGGGATAATAGGTACTTTGGCTTTGTCAGCCAGGTAGGCTACTCCAGTTTTAGCTGTATTCAGCCCTCCTGTGGGGCTACGAGTACCTTCTGGAGCAATTCCCAACAGACCACCTTTGTTTAAGTGCTCTCGGGCTGCCCGCATGGCATGGGAATCGGCTTCATCACGATTGATCCAAATCCCCCCAACGATATTTACAATGATCCTTAGAAAAGGGTTTTCCAGGTGTTTTTTCGCTACCAGGGCGGTCAGATCTGTCCGGGGAACAAGCGCAAAAATTAGAGGGGCGTCGATTATACCCAGGTGGTTGACTGCCAAAATAGCCGGTCCTCGATGCGGCACATTTTCCAACCCAGAGACGTTTAGCCGGCTAAAAAACTGAAAAAGGAAAGTTGCGATGGCGTATAGAATTTTTCTTTTCATTGGAATTCCCTTGACAGGAATTGTATCTGAAATTAGGGAAACCTACAATTATGCTTTGGTGTCAAATATGATATCCAAGTGGGATGAAGGCAAAAAATCGTGTATAAGGGTATAATCTGCAAGATGGTTATCAAATTTCTAAGACGGCTAAATATGATCCTGCCTGTGGTGATTCTGTTAACCGCCAGCGGCTGTCGGTCAAGTGCTCCTGTGCCAACTGCCTTACCTTCCAATACCCCTTCCTCGCCTGCGCCGGTTATTGCTACACCGACCCATTTGCCACCTACCCAAACACTGGTTCCTTTGGCTGCACAGGTGAATGGCGAAGGAATCACGCTTCAAGAATACCAGGCAGAACTGGACAGGTACCAGACTGCGGTTGGAGAAGCTGGCACGAATATGGCAACCGAGGAAGAGCAACGTGTACTGGAAGATATCATTGACCAGGTTTTGTTGGCTCAGGCGGCAGCGGAGGCGGGATTTGTGGTAGACCAGACTGCGCTGGACAATCGTCTGGAGCAACTGGCGGATGAATTGGGCGGCTGGCAAATACTGTTGGAGTGGATGGCTGATAACGGGTACTCACAGGAAGATTTTCAACGTTCTATGAGCAGAGCTATGGCAGCGGCTTGGATGCGAGATAGAATTGTTAACGCTGTTCCAGAACGGATGGATCAGGTCCACGCCAGGCAAATCCTTGTATTTGACGCTGAAACTGCCCAGAATGTACTGACCAGACTCTCGTCTGGCAAAGATTTTGAGGATTTGGCCTACGAATTTGACCCTGTTTTGGGAGGTGATCTGGGATGGTTTCCAAAGGGTTATCTTGCGCAGGCTGCTTTGAATGAGGTGATTTTCAATATTGAACCAGGAGAAATCAGTGCAGTCATAGAAACTGAACTCGGTTTTCATATTATTCAGGTGATAGAAAAAGCTGTTGAGCGCCCTTTATCTCCTGATGCCTGGCTCTCCATGCAGGTTCAAGCGCTCCGCAGCTGGCTTGGAGAGCGCCGCAACCAGAGCGATTTACAATATTTTCTCCCATAGAACATATAAGGAAGGGAAGAATCAATGGATGCTTTTGATTACGTTGACGAGCAAAAAGCTCCCCCGCCTCGAAATGTCTCAGCTTTAATTTGGAATCTAATGACGGCGTTGGTATTGCTTGGGGTTGTGCTGGTTGCGGTTGTCGCAGCCATGATCTTTTTCAATCCGCAAACAGGAATTAACCCCTTCCCTCCGCCCACGCTACCGGCCCTGGCTTCGTTTCCCACCAGCACGCCAACGGCCCGCAGCATTCTTCCTCCCACCTGGACCCCTACGGCTACGCTTGAGCCTACTGTTACCAACACTCCCCGGCCGACACCTACACCTCTGCTGACTGAAACAGCGGTCTTACCCGCTGAAGCGACCATCACGCCAGGCGGAATGACCTTTGAAGTCCAACAAGGAAACCCTGTGGCGATCTCTAGCGCTGCATTTCGACCAGAACAAGGCTGTAATTGGATGGGCGTCGGCGGGCAGGCCTTAGACCTCAGCGGTGCTCCGGTTCAATGGTTGATTGTGCAATTAGGGGGTGTTTTGGATGGCAAGGGTGTACAAGACTTAACAATGACGGGCACAGCCACGCAATACGACCGGGGAGGCTTTGAATTTACCCTGGCCGATCAGCCAGTTGCATCGAAAAATACCTTATGGGTGCAGCTCTTGGATCAAGCTGGTCTTCCATTATCAGAAAAAATCTATTTCGAGACTTTTGAAGATTGCGATAAGAACCTGATCGTCATAAATTTAAAACAGGTTCGTTAAGACGAACTGCCAATCACCAAGGTAGCTCGTTCCAAGTTTGCTGCATCTTCAAAGCGTCCTCCTCCATAATCGGGCTTTCACACAGGATGCGCCCCTGGCAGTGAAATTCTTTGAGAGCTCGAAATATGGCCTTGATATCAATATCCGCTTCTTCTAAGGGTAGGTGGTTTTTCTCCCCTTTTGCGCCATACTCAATGCCAGAGAGATGAATATGCAACCGTTGCAAGGCCTCCGCGCCTAAGGCTTTGGCATACTGATCCAGGCATTCTGCCCATTTTTCATACCTGTTCATCGAACCATCGCCGGTTCTGGCATGCAGATGCGCAAAATCCAAGCATGGCTCTACCCCCGGGATCGACCGGCTCATTTCCAGCGTATCCTCTAAGGAGCCCAGCAGGGCAGATTTCCCCATCGTCTCCGGGCGCAGTGTGACCGTATTGCCTGCATTGGACAACTCCTGAAGGCACCCCTCCAGGCGGGCAATGGCTTTCGGCAGCACCTCTTGTGGGGAAAGTCCGAAGTAGCTGCCGGGATGAAAGACGATATCCGTTGCACCGGCTAGAAACCCATAATTGGCAGCATCCATCAAGCGTTTACGAGCTTTTGGCCACTCCTCATCGTTAGCATTTAGGTTAATAAAATATGGCGCGTGTACGCTGATCGCCACCTGAAATTTCTGCCCTGCTGCTTGGATTTCATGGCAGGTCTTTTCGCTTACCCGGACTGCGTTTACCCATCCGAGTTCCAACGCGCCCAGGCCCAGCTCACTGGATCTTTGAATTCCACCGACGCTGCCGCCGGGCTTTTTGGGAGTGGAAAGGGGGGAGCCAACCGTGCCAAATAGAAAATGCTCAATGCTCATATTTGATCTCCATTTATCCCGGGTTCATGGTATCTAGTATTTGCTGCCAGAGAGGTGGACCAATGATCAGCAAACCGATTATGAAAGAAGCAGTTGCAGCAATTAACACTGCGGCAGCACCGACGTCTTTCCCGACCCGCGCCAGGTCATGCTGTTGGGGGCTGGCCAGATCTACGACAGCTTCAAGAGCAGTGTTTACAAATTCTGCTGTCCAAACCATGGCGACTGCCAGGGTGATTACTGCCCAATCCTGGGCGGAAAGTCTTAACCAGACGCCAACCACGAATACTGCTACGCTTATCAGGGCATGTATCCAGGCGTTCCTTTGAGTGCGGATAACGTACCACCAGCCCGCAAAAGCATACCGAAATGAGCGTGCACGAGAGTATAAAAATGAAGACATTGTTTTATAAGGGGGAGATCGGATTTCCTAAACGGGTCAGAATTTCTGACTGGGCTGCCCACATCTTGGCCTTCTGATCTGGATCGCTGTGGTCATGACCGACAAGGTGCAAAATGCCATGCACAACCAATAATTCAATTTCTTGTTCAAGCGGATGACCTCCTCTTTGCGCCTGAAAAATGGCTCTCTCGTAGGAGACAATCACGTCTCCCAGATAGCGCGCTTTTGTGTCTGGATCGATGTAATCTGCCGGGAAGGCCAGGACATCTGTTGGTGCATCGATTGCCAGGTACTCAAGATTCAACTGGTGGGTCTGGTCATCATCTGTCAGCAGAATGGTGAGATCTACTTCACCAATGTCAGGAATGGTTGCTAGGGTTTCTGAGGCAGCCTGGTTGACAACCGATTGTTGGAAAGCAGGTGAGACATTTTCTGAAATTTGCAGATGGATCATTTGTCTTTCCCTTCCATCTGATCAGAGGGAGGATTTGGGTGGATCAACATATTGGGCAGGCAAAACCTCCAACGCTGGCTCAGCTGTGAGCTGATCTTCAGGATAGCTTTCTTTGAGACCCTCTGGCAGCGCGTCTAATTTGGGGTATTTTATCCGAGGATGATAAATGCCTCGCAGGGTAGTGGTAAACGAATCGATCACCGTTTCCAGATCAAACAAGGTTAAGTCGGTGTATCTTAAGCTACCAATTTTTAAGTGTAAGTCGATTACATCTTTAATCAGTGCGCGCAGTTCCTCCTCATTTTTGGGATGTTCTGCCCGAACGCGCGCTTCGCAGCCATCAGCAAGCATAAGCAAAGCGGTCTCTTTGGATTGTGGAGCTGGCCCGGGATATTGGAAATCTTCCAAATTTAACCTGCTCTCATCCCGTCCGGCTGCCTCTAGCGCTTTGGTGTATTGGTAGCGGGTGATCATATCCCCATGGTGTTCTGAAATAAAATCATGTATGCGGCGAGGCAACCGGTACTTGCGGGCTAACTCCAGCCCTTTTGGAACATGCTGGACGATAATAGATGCAGAGGTGGTTGGGTCGAGTTCGTCGTGAGGATTTGGATTACCAGGCACCTGGTTTTCAATAAAAAATATCGGATCCATGGTTTTGCCGGCATCATGGTATAGAGCGCCCACCCGAGTCAGTAGAGCGTCTGCGCCGATCCGTTCTGCAGCTTGTTCAGCAAGGTTTGCTACTTGCAGGCTGTGCTGGTATGTCCCAGGGGCAGTCCTCAGCAGCAATTGCAGCAGGGGATGGTCTGGACGGGATAACTCCATAAGCTGTAGGGCAGTGGTCATACCCAAAAGTTGGGCCAGAAAGAATTGGAGTAGTAGGGTTAAACCCGCCGTAGCAGCCCCATTGATGAATGCCGCGCCGGTTAATGTCAATAGACCGGTCATGTCCGTATCCGGTTGGGGCAGACGGTAAACCAAAATAACTGCCGCTCCGGAGAGGGCAACCGCCAAACCAGTCCAAAAGAAAGAGGTAATTCGCCGACCCCGGCCGAGGATCAGCACGCCGAATAAGCTGCTGATCACATAAAAGATCGTCAGTTCCAATGCATACGGAATCCCATAAGTGGACAGGATTGCCAAAGGAAGCACCGTGACCAGGGCAGGCTTTGCCCCAATCAAAGAAGAAACTACCAGAGCATAGGCAGAAATTGGCAGCAGATAAGGGAACACTGTGTGCCCAGGGACAATCAGGCGTGCAATAACCAAAAAGATCAAGTATAACGCCGCCATCATGGTAATGGCCCTTAAATCTCCAGCCAGTTTTGCATTTCTGCGCAAATAGACGCCCATGAAAATGAGGATTAACAAGATCAAGGCAGCCGCGCTGGTCAGGTCCTGCCAGCGAATTTCGGGTTGCGTCAGCCCAAACTGCAACAGGGCTTCCATGTCAGTTGCAGAAATGATCGCTCCGCGCGGGACGATCGTTTCGCCCGCGGCAAAAGAGCGAGAGACCGGCTGTACAGCTGCAACTGCCTGTTCTCGGGCTGCCTCGGTCAGAGCCGCATTGTAAATGCTGTTTGGGGCAATGAATGCTGAGACCAGCTCAGCAACGATTTCTGCTTGATCTTCAGAAAGCGACAGACTGATCAGGGTCAGCACGTTGGTACGAGCTTCTTCCAGCCTGTCCTCACGTATGGTTGTGCGCATGACCTGTTCGAGAACAACGATTGCCTCTCGGCTGATCGCCTCCCAGCGCGAGTTGCTCGTTGCCAGGATGCTCTGAGCAGTCTCATGGTCAAGGTGGATGTCTTCTAAGGCAGCTAGATCCGTTAACTTTTGTTCAGGTGTGGCAGAAAGATCGGCACGCACAGCGGTGATAAAGGACAAAGCCGCCCGCAGCCTTTCTAATTGGCGCCGGGCAACACCCGGATCGGCCGCGCTATATACTGGCCTGACTTCAACGACTACCCTCTCACGCTGGATCTGCGTCAGGATTTCACTTTCGTAGGTCAAGGCTTGCGGGGCCCGGTAATCTTGATCAGCAACATCTCCATCTCTCAATGGCGCATCTTGAAAGAGGACAGAGTATGGTAGCAGTAAGGCAAGAAAGGCAACCCCTCCCATAATGATAAATAGAGCGCTGTAAAAAATCGCTCTGCGAGCAGGTTGCAGTTTATTTTGTTTCGTCATTTTTCTTTATTGTAATAACCGGCGCACGCTTTGGCTGGCTTGCTCGCCAGTCGCACGACCTTTAAGTTTCGGCATCAATACCTTCATGACCTTTCCCATATCAGCCGGGGAGGTGGCATTTGCTTCAGCAATGGCAGCGCGAGTGAGCGCATCTAATTCATCCTGTGTCAAAGAGGCCGGTAGATATTTTTCCAAGACCGACATCTGGCCTCTTGCAGAGTCTGCCATATCCAGCCGGTGGGCTGCTTGGGATTCGGCGATTGTTTCCTGGTATGATTTGATTTCTTTTTGAAGGACACTGATGACCTCTGCTTCATCTAACGGCTTCCTTTTCTGGATTTCAACCAGTTTGATGGCTGAAAGGGCCATCCTCAAGGCGTTTTTGCGTGGTTCGTCGCTGGCGCGGATTGCATCTTTTAGATCGTTTTCAATCTGAGTTTTTGTGTCCATGAAGTTCATTATACCTATTTTTAGTGTAAAAGTCATCCAACGCCTATTTAACCCATTGGAAAGCGCATACGCTGCCCGCCCAGCAAATGTAAATGGATGTGGAATACAGCTTGCCCGGCATCCGGACCGGTATTGATAATGAGCCGGTAGCCAGTCTCGTGAATGTTTTCTTCCTCAGCCAGGCGGCTGGCGATGGTAAACAAATACCCCACCAGGCCTTCATCCCCTTGGGTTAGATTGTTGGTCGAGGCAATATGCTTGATCGGGACGATCAATATATGGGTGGGAGCGGCAGGATTGATGTCACGGAAGGCAGTGACCTGATCGTCCTTATACACGATATCCGCGGGTATTTCCCCTTTGATGATCTTGCAAAAGATGCAATCCGTGTTCATTTTTCCTCCTGATATATCCTCTTCGAAAAAGCTTCTATTGGTTGGTTGGATGGGGATGATAATTTCCTGGTACAGTCCCTACCGGGTAGCAATCCATTCGACCGTGATTGGTCCTGAATTCTTCACGAATTGATCCAGCGTTGCCTTCTACTGAAAATAGCTATAATTCACCGAAGAGACCATCTTCGGTCAGGGACGTTAGCTTAACCTCATTGATGGTATTCCAGGGATTCTCGCTGGCAATAGCCGAAATGCGCAAGTAATTGTCGCTCAGGCCTTGGAGTTGCCAGGTCTTCGGGCCTACCCGGGTGGCTTTTTCCCAAAGCACGGATAGTGACTGGCCTAGGAACGAACGCCGGTAGTTAATAGATGACTCGGAAAAGATTCCCCGCATTTTGGCATTGCAGACTTTCCGGATAGAGTGCGGGATCTGGTTGGGCAAGCGAGCTGCAGCTGTACCGGCTCGGGCTGAGTAAGTGAATACGTGTCCGCCGGCAAAATCCATGGATATCACAAAAGACATGCTTTCGTCAAACTCAGCCTGCTCTTCTCCGGGAAAGCCTACAATGATGTCGGTGGTGATGGCTATCCTGGGAATAAGCTTCCGGGCATTGCAGAGTAATCGTGCATATTCCTGTGGTTTAATTTTACGCCCCATCCGCCGGAGGGTTGCTGCGCAACCTGATTGCAGGGGTAAATGCAGGTGAGGGCATAGGCGGGGATCTTTCCAAAGGGCTAGGAACTCCTCATCAATCTGCCAGGGTTCCAGCGATGATAGCCGCAGCCGGGGGATATCAGTCTCCGCCAGGATGGTTTTAAGCAGGAATTTCAAATCAAGTGGCTGGCTGAGATCTTTTCCCCAAGAGCCCAGATGGACTCCGGTTAGAACAATCTCCCGCGCCCCGCCTGCCAGGGCACTATTTATATCAGACAATACATCGGTTACCCTGCGGCTGCGCCCTGGCCCGCGGGCAATCGTTGTGATGCAGAATGTGCAGTGACTATCGCAGCCATCTTGTACCTTAATGAAGGCACGGGTGCGGGAGTGGGCGCCGGGCAGTGGCTCTCTTAGCAAGGGTTCCAATTCAAATATATTTGGTGAGACTTGCAGCAGCTCGGTTACCAACCGGTCTTTTGCTTGGTTTGGAATAACCTGGCTGACATTGGGGAGAGCAGCTGCTCCTTGTGGGTCCAGAGTGGCCCAACAACCGGTGGCTATAACTTGTTGGGCGCCAGCACGGGCTGCCTGGCGGATCTTCTGGCGTGAATCAGAGGCTGCAGCAGCAGTGACCGTGCAGGTGTTCACTACCACCAGATCAGCATCCTTCGCTTGGGATACCAAGCTGTGTCCGGCAGCCCGGAATTGGCGTGCGAACAGCTCAATTTCGCTTTGATTAAGTCGACAGCCGATTGAATCCAGATAGATTTTCATAAAATACGCTTAGGGTTTTAAAACCTTGAAATTGTCAAAAAGAATGTCTGTACCCGGGGTTTCAAACGTCCCTGCAATCAGGCCGACATCTCCGGCGATAAAATCGATGTCCTCCACCTCAATTAACTTATGCCCATTTACTGCCAGGCTAAGGGAAGATCCCAGACAGGTTGCCCTAATCTGGTTGCTTGCCTGACCCTGGCGGATAACGTCGCTGGTTTGCATCTTTTCCATACCGATCAATTGGAGTTGATTATCTTTGTACTTCCCGATCGAATAATATCCGTCGCTGCTAATTTCCAAGAAATAAAAATTGTTTTCGTCCTGATAGCGACAGATGACCCCGTAATCGTTGTCATCTGGACCTGCTATCTTGGTCGCATCGACCTCGATCACCACATCCGTAAAAAACAAGCGCGGGATGGATACTTTTCCAGTCACAGCAGAGGTGACCAGGATACGAAAGCTGCCATCAAAATATTCAGTTTTCCCAAATTCATCTTCGCCCTGCATCCATCCGCTGTTCAGATCGGAGAAATCATCCTTGAATAACACCCCTCCGGAAGGGACGATTTCCCCTCCGATGACAGGGGTCATCGCACAGGCAGGCAAGAGGCAGGTCAACATTATTACGCTGAGAAGCAGCAGGACAGATTTCTTCACGTTTTATGGTTTCAGGACTTTGAAATTATCGAAAAGGATATCTGTGCCCGGGGTATCCCAGGTGCCGGCAATAAGCCCCACATTGCCCTCGCTGAGATCGCCATCCGTTACATCGATAAGATGCTTTCCATTGACGGACAGGCTTAATGTTCCCTGGTTGCAGACAACCTCAAGCTGATTGGTTGCTTCTCCGGTGTGGATATTGACACCCTCTAGTTGAGGTTCGTCCATGCCAATCCATTGCTCATTACCGTCGATGAATTTGCTGACGCTGTAATATCCATCGCTGCTAATGGTAAAAAAGTAAAAATTATCGGAGTCCTTATAACGGCAGATAACGCCGATTTCATTAAAATCTGGGCCACCGATCTTGCTAGCATCAACTTCTATCCGGACATCTGTGAACAACTGACCTTTTGGGATGCTCCATAGATAATAATCATTCCGGTTGACAAGTATCCGGTAGCCTTCGTTGAAATAATCTGTTAATCCTTCATCTGTTTCCATGCTGTACCAGCTTCCGGAGGTATCGGAGAAATCATCCTGAAACAGAACCAGCGGCTGGGTGGTTGGAGGAACCTGGATAGTATGGTTAGCTTGGGGTGCATTGCAGCCCATTACAGCAAAGGATATAACGATCACCATCCAAATAGCAGTATATTTTTTCATTTGGACACCGTAATGGGTAGCACTCCATTTTTTGTGAAGAACCCAGACATTGAGCGTTTTGCGCATGTGCATCGTACGAAACACCCCATGTCCGAACTGCCCACTCTCAAGTGCATAGCTGCTCCTAATTTTAGCATACGAGAAATATCAAGGAAAGTACTGGTATAGCAGCCGGTCCACTTTTTCTGCGATGGCGGTGTTAGGCGCTAGCTCGCGAGCTTGGTAGAGAGACTGAGCTGCCTGCTGAACATCCCCTTGAACCAGGTAGTTCAAGCCGATATGTAGATATGCCAGGGGAAAATCGGGGTCGATAGCTAGGGCCTCCTGTAGATACTGTTGGGCGTGATCATATTCTTCCAGGAAGTAGTATGTTTTCCCTAATGTCACTAAGGAAGAC
>Ga0114946_10001980_pt1 | contig 14061 bp, 14 predicted proteins | sample WalLakDeSediment_FD_88676 | JGI IMG/M metagenome (GOLD analysis project Ga0114946, IMG submission 88676) | Lake sediment microbial communities from Walker lake, Nevada to study Microbial Dark Matter (Phase II) - Walker Lake 11/02/13 Deep Sediment | ecosystem: Environmental > Aquatic >...
CATAGTAATTGACTATAGCACCAATCGAATATCATTATATTTAACTATTGGCCAAGACCATTTTTTTCCAGTAAAGGGTGCTTATTGGGCAAGGCATTTGGATCGGGGACAGATTTGAAATCTGCCCCTTTGTAAGCCTCAGATAAGGCCTGGGGGCCCGGGATCAAGTTGTTTTTTTTCTGCTCACGCCGCCGACAGGGATTCTGGGCGGCTCAGTGGTCGGCGGCTGACGGCTTGCGGGTCCGGGTGGATGGGCAGGGACATAAACAGTTGCAAGGCACGATCCTGGTCAACTGCCCGCTGTGCGGCGAGCAACACTCGTATCGGGCCGAGGAGATTCCCTGTCCCCTGGACAGCCAGCCTGAACCAGCCTGAACCTGCTTGAAAGCTAAATATTCGCCAGACCGCGTGATCAGGGACAGATTTGCAACCTGTCCCTTTGTGTACATCAACCGGCAAATTTAAAGGGCAGTAATCGTTCAGCAGGGCCGCAGGTTCGGGCCTGCCGCCAAGCGCCGCGCACCCAGGTTACCTAGCCTGGCTGAGCGCCCGAAGATGCGGTGCTGCAGAACGATTACCCGGAAGGAGGAAACACATGTCTCGGACGGTAAAAAATGTCTTTGCCACCGCTGCCGGCATTACCGCGGTGGGGGCGATCATCGGGGTGGTGGCGGGTCTGCTGCAGCATTACGGCAACCCGGCCAATATGGCGATCTGCGTGGCCTGCTTCGGCCGGGACATCGCCGGCTCCATCGGCCTGCACCGGGCGGCGGTGGTCCAATACCTGCGCCCCGAGATCCTGGGCTTTGTCCTGGGGGCTTTCGGGGCGGCTCTGGCTTTCAAGGAGTTCAAGCCCAGCGGGGGCTCGGCCCCGATCACCCGGTTCATGCTGGGAATGATCGCCATGATCGGGGCCCTGGTTTTCCTGGGTTGCCCCTGGCGGGTGTTCCTGCGCCTGGCCGGCGGCGACGGCAACGCCCTGTTCGGCCTGGCCGGCCTGGTGGCCGGGGTCTGGCTCGGCACCCTCTTTTTCAAACGGGGCTTCAACCTGGGCCGCAGCCAGGCGCAGAGTACCAGCACCGGCCTGATCTTTCCCCTGGTAATTGTCGGCCTGCTGGCCCTGCGCCTGATCTATCAGCCGGTGGCCGGCGAGGCCCAGAGCGGAGTGCTATGGTACTCCCTCAGCGGGCCGGGCTCGTTCTATGCCCCGCTGACCTTCTCTCTGGCGGCCGGGCTCGGCATCGGCTTTCTGGCCCAGCGCAGCCGCTTCTGCACCATGGGCGCCATTCGCGATCTTCTGCTCTTCCGGCAATGGTACCTGATGTACGGGGTGCTGGCCCTGCTGGTTTTCGCCTTTCTCACCAACCTGGTGCTGGGCCAGTTCAATCCCGGCTTCGTCGGTCAGCCGGTGGCCCATACCAGTTGGTTCTGGAATTTCGCCGGGATGCTGGTGGCCGGGCTGGCCTTTGCCCTGGCCGGCGGCTGCCCCGGCCGGCAACTCTTCCTGTCCGGCGAGGGCAACACCGATGCCGGCCTGTTTGCCCTGGGCCTGCTGGTGGGGGCGGCGGTGGCCCATAACTTCGGCCTGGCCAGTTCCCCGGCGGGGATCGGTCCCCACGGGGTGGCCGCGGTGGTCATCGGCCTGGCGGTGCTGTTGTTCATCGGTTTCAGCAATTGCAAACGTACCTGAGAGAGGTGGTAAGTCATGGCGCAAACAATTGTGGATGCCCGGGGCCTTTCCTGCCCCCAGCCGGTGCTGCTGGCCAGCGAAGAGATGGATAAGGCCGGGTCCGGCGAACTGGCGGTGCTGGTGGATAATGACGCCAGCCGGGAAAACGTTGGCCGGGCCGCCGTCGCCAAGGGCTGGAAGGTGACGGCCGATGTCGCAGAGGCAGACGGCAACTTTCGCCTGGTGCTGCAAAAATAATGGGTTTTTTCAAACGTTTTTTCAGTGAGAAAAAGCGGGGGAGGGGGGTCTCCGAAAAGGGGCTGCTGCTCTATCCCAGCACCGGCGAGGTGATTCGGGCGGAGACCCTGCTCAAGGAGGCGGGCCTGGCGGTGGCGGTCAAGGGGCCGCCGCCGGACCTGCGCCAGGGCTGCGACATGGTCATCGAGTTTGACCTGCTGCAGGAATTGCGGATCCGCCAGCTTCTGGCCCAAGCCGGGCTGCCGCCCTTGCGGGTGGCGGTGGCCCAGGATCACCTCCTGGAGCCGGTCTCCCTCTACCAGGTCAAGGATTTCGGCGATTACCTGATGGTGCGGGCCGCCAACATGAAGATCACCCTGGATAAGCGGGACCGGCGGATCGTCAACATCTCCGGCGGGGGTTGCCCGGACGTGCCCTTCCTGGCCGAGATGCTGGTGGGCCGGACTCTCGATGAGGCCCCGAAGCCACGCTCCCTGGGCCAGACCCTGTGCGGATATTCTTTGCAACTGGCTTACGAGGAGCTTTGCCGCCAATGTCCTGGTTAATCGCGGGCACCGTCCCCCGGGCCGACTTTCCCCTGGTCCGGGGGCAATACGAGCTACGGGGCTCTGAACTGTTGGTGGCCGGCCAGAGCGTCAAGGTAGCCCGGGGCACGCCCGCCCTGCTGGCGGCGGCCGCCGCCGCGGCCCGGGTGCTGGGAATCCCCCCGCTGGAGACAATCCTGGCGGGCGATACCGGCAAGGGGGAGGGCAGCCGCCAATTGTACGCCGAGCTGGCGGCCAATCCGCCCCCGGTCCCGATCGCCGGCCTGACCTTCCATTACCTGCTGCCGGACATTTACTGGCACAACCAGGTTCTGTGGGGGCTGGAAGCGCTGCTCCCCAAGCCGTTTCTGGTCGCCGATGCCGGCTTCATGTATGCCGCCAAGATGAGCGGCTTTGCCGCCAGCTACGATCTTTTCACCCCCGACGTGGGGGAAATGGCCTTCCTGGCCGATGAGCGGGCGCCCCATCCCTTCTACACCCGGGGTTTTCTGCTCCAGGACGAGGAACGGGTGCCGGAACAGATTGCCCGGGCCTATGCCGAAGAAAACGCCGCTCGGCACCTCCTGGTCAAGGGGCGCAAGGATTACGTAGTGGCGGCGGGCCAAATCGTGGCGGAAATCAGCGTCCCCAATGTTCCCGCCATGGAGCCCATCGGCGGGACCGGCGACACCCTGACCGGCCTGGTCACCGCCCTGCTGGCTGCGGGCATGCAACCCGTACCGGCCTGCCAGGTCGCGGCCCGGGCCAACCGCTACCTCGGCTTCTATGCCGAGCCGACCCCGGCCCACGGAGTGGCCGACCTGCTGCCCTTTCTGCCCCGGGCCCTGGAACAGGCCCTGAAGGAGGCCGGGGTTGGGTGAACGAAAAAGGGGTCTGACCCCTTTATTCCAAACCAGACTTTTTGCCCGCCAACTGAACAAACTGCCCCTGGCCGGCCGCCAGGGGGTGCTGGCCCTGGAACAGGCCAGGGAGATCATGACCCGGCTGGTCAACAGCGCGGCCCCGGCCGGCGATCTCCGCCACAAGCGGACCAAGCATGGGGAACTGCGACTGGCCAACTGCCGCAAGTATGATCTCGGCGGCGGCTACCGCCTGGTTACGGTGCAGGACGATGACTGCCTGGTGCTGGCCTGCATCGGCAGCCACGACGACTGTCATCGCTGGCTCGAAAAACAGCGGGAGGCGGCCCTCGATGTGGCCGCCGTCAAGGCGGCGGGCCGGCTGGTGGAAATTGCCGGCGAACCGCAATCTCCGCCCTCGAATCCGGATTCCACCCCGGCCATGGCCCGGGAAGATCCTTACGAGGAAGCCCTGATGGAAAGGCTCAACCAGGAGGTCCTGCGCCAGGTGTTTCGGGGCCTCTGTCGCGAAAAAACCTGTAACTGAGCTGTCTGCTTTGGACAGCCCCCGGTAAACCTGAAGCGGAAAAGGAGGATGCGAGGATGAAATACGGAGCGCGCAATAAAATTACGGCCAGGGTGAAGGGAGTAAAGAAGGGCGACATCATGTCGCTGGTCAAATACGAGGTGAGCGGGCCGGTGGAGATGGCTTCGGTGCTGACCACCGAATCGCTGAATGATCTGGACATGCGGGAAGGTGACACCGTGGAGCTGGTTGTCAAGGCGATCCACGTGCTGCCGGTCAAGGAATAGCCGCCCAAAGCAAAAGGGGACAGACTTGAAGTCTGCCCCCTTTTTATCAGGCCGGCTCCCCGACCCAGCCGAGGCGGTAATGGGCCAGGTAGTAGCCCAGCTTCACCCACTCGCTGGCGACGAAGCTGCGGGCGCGGGGATCGGCCCACCAGCGCCCGGCCGACCACCAGGCCGGCTCGCTGGCCACCAGGGTATATTCCAACCCGGTCCCCCGCAAAACCGCCGACCAGACATAGGCCAGACGCAGCATATGGGGCGGATCGCTGACCACCAGCACCCGCCGCCAGCCCTCGGCCAGCATCAGGGCCCGCACCGCCTCGGCCTCCTGCCAACTGTTGCCGGGCTGATTATCGGTCAACACCGCCGCCGCTCCCGGCAATTGCGGCAAAAGGGCCCGGGCGTCCCGCACGTTGGCGGTCGGGGCGTTGATCAGCAGCAAACGCGGGGCGTAGCCCTCCGTCCAGACCTCCCGGGCCCGCTGATAGCGCTCCCCCGTATCGCCGCCCAGCACCACGATCAGCTCGGCCGCGACCGGCGCCGCCGCCGGCCCGCCCAGAATAAAGCCGGAGCCCGCAAAGGCAGCCGCCCACAAGCACAGCCCCAGGGCCAAGATATACAAAAGCCGCCGCCACCACATCGGGGTCAAATCTTTATCCTTGACAAAGTTCTCTTAATTCCGCCAACAATTCCAGCATCCATGGGGTCCTCCATGGGGTCAAATCTTTATTATTGACAGAGCCCTCTTAGCTCCGCCAACAATTCCTGCAATTTCACATCGGCCGCCGCCAGCTCCCGCAGGCGCTTCCGGCCCTGGCTCACCGTACTGTAATCAACGCCCATTAAGGCGCCAATCTCCGGGTTCTTCAGCCCGCCATGGCGGTACAGGATATCCATGGTCACCAGCCGGGGCAGCCCGGACCGATGCAGCAATGTTTCCAGCGGCTCTTGCAGTTTTGCGGCAACAATCCGCAGCAACTCGCCCTTATTCCTGTGCTGATGGATTGTTCCGACCGCCGGCCGTTCCCGGTCTTTCGGGCCTGGCAAAAACTTTTTCCGCACCTTGTCCACGAATCTTTCATCACCCAGGATGGTTTGGCCGACAACTTTTTCCCGCAACGGCAAGCCCTGGGCCAGATCGATACCGAGCCGGTGCCTGTATTCGGCCCGTCCGGAGGGGTTATCACCCCCATACTCCTCCAGCACCGGACCGTAGGCCACAAAATCCTGCCTCTTTGGCGTGAACAGATACCCCGGCAGACTGCTCCACTGATAATCAAGCAGGTATGCAAACTGCCGGCCGTAAACCATGGCCTGCATGCTGCCGGTGCGCGCCGGATTCAAATGAATATACCGGGAAACCGCGGACAAATATACCTCTTCGTCAATCACAAAACTTTTGAAGCGCCCTTGATACAAATTGCCCACCCGATCATGGCGCCGGTTGAAAGAAGAGGTATAGGTGATATTGAAATGGCGCATAAATTCCGAAAGATTGCCCAGGGGCGTTTCGGCCAGAAAATGGAAATGGTTGCCCATCAAGACATAGCTGTGCAAAATGACATCGTAGGTGGCCAGAGACTGGGAGAGAATGGCGAGAAACCGCTGGCGATCGGCATCATCCCTGAAGATGGCCCCACGTTCGTTGCCGCGATGGGTGATGTGGTAGACAGCGCCTGGATACTGGATGCGCAGAGATCGTGCCATAATGACGTTTTCTACGGGACCGGAGATGCCATGTCAAGGATAAAGATTTGACCCCCTCTTGTCTCCCCTTTTGTCTGCTTGCTTGCCGGAGCTGGGCCGGGTTTTTGCTTGACAGGCGGTGCGGCCGGTCGCAAGATTAAGACGATATTCCCCTGTATTGGGCGCTTGCAAAATCTGTCCCTTTGTGAAGTGGTTACTTGGTGCTGCACTGCCCCGGGTTGCGAAGAGCGTCGCTACGGGCCGGGGCGGCCAACCGGAGGGTTGTCATGAAAATTCTTGCCCTGCTGCTGTTGCTTGTTTTTATCGCCATCGCGGTCTTTACCGCCCTCAACTGGGAAGTGCTGATTACCGTGACTCCCCTGTTCCTGGGGGTAACCGAGGTGGAGGCGCCCTTGGGCCTGGTGATGCTGGGCCTGCTGGTCTTTCTCGGGGCGTTTTTCCTCCTGTTACTGGGCTACCAGAAAACCGAGACCATCTTCCGGGATCGCCGCCACGCCCGGGAATTGCAGACCACCCAGGAGCTGGCGGCCAAGGCCGAGGCCTCGCGGATCACCGAGCTGCGCGAGTTTCTGGACGCAGAGCTGGCCCGCCAGGAACAGCAGACGACCGAGACCAGCGCCAAACTGATAGCCCGGATGGACCGGCTTGCCGATGAACTGTTGAGCAGGCTGGCCGAAGAGCTGGCCCGCCGGGAACAGCAGACGACGGAAACCAGCGCTGAACTGATGGCCCGGATGGATCAGCTTGCCGATGAAATGCTGAGCGGCCGGGCCGAAGGCGGCCAGCCTGCCGGGGCATCGGAAAAGGGCGCGTTGACCTCCGCCCTCGGCGAGGAGGCGGCCCGCAAGAAGGAAGAGTACCAGCGCAAGCTGGAGGCCCAACTGGCCGAATGGAGCGCCGAGATCGACCAGCTCAAGGAGAAGGCCGACCAGGCCGGGGCGGACCTCAAGGATGAGTATTACGAGCAGATCGAAAACCTGCGGGCCAAGCAGCAGGATGCCCGGGAAAACCTGGCCCGGCTCAAGGAGGCCGGCGATGATGCCTGGGAAGAGCTCAAAGCCGGGGCCAACCGGGCCTGGGAGGCCCTGAGCCAGGCCCTGCAGGCGGCCCGGGACAAGTTCAAGTGAGGCCGGCGGCCCCCTTTGGCCGAATTAGCTTGCCAAGGGGGGCCGAGTCCGGTATAGTCGGCTTCTTTACTACGTTGTGCAGTAAGTTACGGATCTATTCTGCGTACACCTGCCTGGTACTTTTCTTCCTTCCCTACCACCGCAACTGTCCCGCATCTACTTCTGTTGACCCATCTGCACCGGGCTTCCCGCCTTTTTGGGGAGGTTCGCAGGTTGGCGAATAACCAGTTTTCCCACGGCTTGCCGCGGGCCGTTACGGCCTGCTTCCCGCCGGGACGGGTGGAATAGCGCCTTTTTTCAATCCCAAGGAGATTTTTCATGGATTTCGCATCTTTTAAGTTCGCGCCGCAAATTACGGCCGGCATCACCGCCTGCGGTTACCAGGCGCCCACCCCCATTCAACAGCAGGCCCTGGCCCCGGCCCTGGCCGGCCGGGATATTATGGGCCTGGCCCAGACCGGCACCGGCAAAACCGCGGCCTTTGTCCTGCCCATCCTCCAACGCCTGCTGACCGGGCCCCGGGGCCGGATCCGCGCTCTGGTGGTAGCCCCGACCCGGGAGCTGGCCGAACAGATCACCGTCGCCGCCCGGGAGCTGGGCCGGCAAACCGGCCTGCGGGCGGTGGCGGTTTACGGCGGGGTCAGCAAGCATATGCAGTTGACCAAGATCCGCCAGGGGGCCGAGATCGTGGTGGCCTGCCCCGGCCGGTTGCTCGACCATCTCAGCACCAGGGCTTTTCGCCTGGACCAGGTGGAAGTGCTGGTCATGGACGAGGCTGACCAGATGTTCGACATGGGCTTTCTGCCCGATATTCGCCGGATTATCAAGCATCTGCCCGTGCAGAGGCAGAACATGATGTTTTCCGCCACCATGCCCGCCGATATCCGCCGCCTTGCCGGGGAGATTCTCCGCGATCCCCAGGAAGTCAGTATCGCCGCGGACAAGCCGGCGGCCACCATCAGCCAGGCCTTATACCCTGTCGCCGCCCAGCAGAAAACGGCCCTGCTGCTGACCCTGCTGGCCGAAAATCCGGTGGAGGCGGCCCTGATCTTCACCCGCACCAAGCACGGGGCCAAGAAGCTGGCCCGGCGCCTCAACGACGCCGGTCACCGGGCCTCCGATCTCCAGGGCAACATGTCCCAGAACAAGCGCCAGGCCGCCCTGGAAGGTTTCCGCGACGGTACCTTCACCATGCTGGTGGCCACCGATATCGCCGCCCGCGGCCTGGATGTGGCCCGGGTGTCGCACGTGATCAATTATGACATGCCCACCACCGCCGAGGCCTATACCCACCGGATCGGCCGCACCGGCCGGGCCGAACGTCAGGGTGCCGCCTTCAGCCTGGTGCTGCGGGAAGACCAGACCCTGGTTCGGGCCATCGAGCGGGGGTTGGGCCGCGTTATCGAGCGGCGCGAACTGGATAAATTCGTTTCCGAGGAACTGGATCCCATTGCCCCGCCGCCCCGCAGCGGCCGCCGCCCGGTTCCCCGGACCTCGGCGCGCCCCGCAGCTCGCTCGGCGGCCCGGCCGGCGCCCCGCTCAGCGGCCGCGCCCCGCCCGGCGTCCCGTTCGGCCGGCTCGGCCCGGCCAGCCCAGTTCCGGGTCCGGGGGCGCTGATTGCCGCCCGCCGTTGCTCCTTCGCTGGGGCAATGGCGGATGGTTCTGATGGCAGGGCAGGGCGGGTCGCCGTTGTCTGATCCGCCTCGCGTCATGGCCCGCGCCCGGCTTTAAGCCCGCTTGATTTCCGCCCATTTTTTGTCCTCCTTTTATCGTTGGATGATCTTGTTTTGGCCCCCGCCGGCCGGGTTACGTTGCCCTGACCCAGCCCGCGGGGGCTTTTTTATGCGGCCGAGGCGATCCCGCCCTGGTCACCGTGGCGGCCAGCCCGGGCCGGGCCAGATCGACCGCGGGGGTCTCGGTTGGTCTACCGGTTAGTTGGGACTTTGCTGGGCTCGCCCTTGCGGATGCCGGCCATAATTTGGTATGGTTTTGGATAAACGTGCGGCTGCCGCGTATTTCTGCGCGCCCAGGTCCGCCGGTTTTAAGGGAAAGGCGAGGCGGAATAACGGGCAATGGATAGCCTTTATCGTTTGGCGGAGAATATCGCGCAGTGGGGCTTACTGGCTGAAAACTGGTGGCAGTTTGCCGTCATCCTGCCGGCCCTGGTCGCTTCCTGGCTGGCGCAGAGCTGGCTGAGGCGCCGGCTGGGGCTGGAAGAGGGCGGTGCCGGCTTGCGCTACCTGGCCCTGCGTTCGGCCATGCGGATCGTCTGGCCCCTGAGCCTGCTCTTCTTTGTCCTGATCGGGCGGGAAGTTCTGAAGGCCTTGGCTTATCCCCACGCCCTGCTGGATCTGGCCCTGCCCCTGCTGCTTTCCCTGGCTTTGATCCGCATCCTGGTTTACATGCTGCGCAAGGGCTTTGCCCCGGGGCCGGCCCTTAAGGCGGGTGAGAATATCGTCGTTACCGGCATCTGGCTGGTGGTCGGCCTCCATCTGCTGGGCTGGTTGCCGGCGGTGCGGGAGACCCTGGACATGCTGGCCATCGACGTGGGCCAGAGCCGGATCTCCCTGCTGGCGGCGATAGAAATCACCGTGCTGATCGGGCTGGCGATTATCATCGCGGTCTGGCTCTCGGGGCTGATCGAACGCCAGGTCCACAACCTGCGCTACATCAGCGCCGCCATGCAGGTGGGACTGGCCAAGTTCGCCAAGTTCCTGCTGGTCACCATCGCCATGCTGGTGGCCCTCAACCTGGTGGGCATCGACCTCACCGCCTTCGCCGTCTTCGGCGGGGCCCTAGGGGTCGGCCTGGGTTTCGGCCTGCAGCGGATCGCCTCCAATTTCATCAGCGGCTTTATCCTGATCATGGACCGTTCGGTCAAGCCCGGCGACGTGATCACGGTGGACGACAAGTTCGGCTGGGTCGAGGAGCTGCGGGCCCGTTACATCGTGGTCCGCAACCGGGACGGGGTCGATACCCTGATTCCCAATGAAACCCTGATCACCAACAACGTCATCAACTGGAGCTACGCCGACCGCAATGTCCGGCTCAAGATTCCGGTCCAGATCAGTTATGATGATGACCCGGAGCAGGCCATGGCCCTGATGCTGGAAGCGGCCCAGGTTCCGCCCCGGGTGCTGAAGGAGCCGGCCCCGGCGGTGCGGCTGCTGAAATTTGCCGACAGCGGCATCGAATTGGAGCTGCGGGTCTGGATCGGCGACCCGGAAATGGGGCCCAACTCGGTCCGGTCGGCGATTAATCTCGAGATCTGGCGCAAATTCAAACAGGCCGGGGTCACCATTCCCTATCCCCAGCGCGATTTGCACCTGAAAACCCTGCCGCCCCGGGCAGAGGCATTCAATCCGGACCGTCCCGGGGACCGTCCGGCACCGCCGCCCGCTTAAAGGTGGAGCCCGGACGGCCGGATCAAATTCAAGTCTTCACGGGCCGGCGGCTCCCGTTTCGTGAAGGTTGGTGGGGGAGGTGGAAAAAGGTGAACAAACCAGGCGATATCAACGTGACTCGACCGGATAGCCGCGACAGTTGGGCTTTTCTGCAGGGTTTCCTGCGCTATCCCGAGCAGGTGGCCTCGATTGTGCCCAGTTCGCGTTTTCTCGAACGGCGGCTCATCGACTGTGCCGAGATCTTCCGGGCCCGCCTTGTGGTGGAACTGGGCCCCGGCACCGGCGGCACCACCCGGGCCATGCTGGCGGCCCTGAGCCCCGAGGCCCGCTTGCTGAGCATCGAGATCACCCCGGAGTTCGTCATCCGGCTGGCCCGGCATCCCGACCCCCGCCTCACCGTTCACCTGGGCAGCGCCGCCAATATTCGGGATATTCTCGATGAGTATGGCCTGGATCGGCCCGATGTGGTGGTTTCGGGAATCCCCTTTTCCACCATGCCCCTGGTGCTGGGGCGGCGGATTATCGGCGAGGTCTGGGAATCCCTGCCGCCGGGCGGGCTCTTTGTCGCCTACCAGGTCCGGGATCGGGTAGCCGCCCTGAGCCGCAAGCTGCTGGGCAAGCCGGAGGTGGAACTGGAACTGCTCAACGTGCCGCCGATGCGGCTTTTCCGCTGGCGCAAACCCCTGGCCTGATTAACCGGGGCCGGCCGGGCCGGTTCGGCCGGCCCCTCCCATTGCCCCCCGCAAAGATAAGGAGGAGATCATGCTGGCCATGCTGCGGCTCTGGCACCGGCGCTATTTCAGCGACCCCCAGGCAGTGATCCTCACTTTCCTGCTCCTTTTCTTCGCCCTGGTCCTCCACTTTTTCGGGCGAATGCTGACCCCGCTGCTCACCGCGATCATCATCGCCTACCTGCTGGAAGGGCCCATCGCCTGGATGGAAGAGCAGGGCATCCGGCGGATCATCGGGGTCAGCCTGGTGCTGCTGCTCTTCTTTCTGCTGGCCTTCTTCGGCTCTTTCGCGGTTTTTCCCATTCTCTGGAACCAGATCGGCGATTTGCTGCGGGAGCTGCCCCGATATTTGACCCAGGGCCAGCAGGTACTGCTGGCCCTGCCGGAACGCTATCCCCTGATCAGCGAGGAGCAGGTCCGGGAGGTGGTCACCGCCGCCCGCATTCAGGTGGGCAACCTGGGCCAGCACGTCCTGGCGATTTCCCTGGCCTCGGTGGCCAATATCATCACCCTGCTGGTTTACCTGGTCCTGGTTCCCTTCCTGGTCTTCTTCCTGCTCAAGGATAAAAAGCTGATCTTGGGCTGGATCAGCCTCCGCCTGCCGCGGGAACGCGGCGCCGCCCAGCATCTCTGGCGGGATCTCGATCTGCAGATGGGCAATTATGTCCGGGGGAAATTCTGGGAAATCCTGATCGTCGGGGCCTTTACCTACGTCTGCTTCTTCCTGCTGGGGGTCGAATACGCCCTGTTGCTGGCCACCCTGACCGGGCTCTCGGTGCTGGTGCCCTACGTCGGGGCGGTGGTGGTCACCTTCCCGGTGGCCCTGCTCGGTTACTTCCAGTGGGGCGCGGGCGGAGAGCTCTTCTGGCTGATGGTGGTCTACGCCGTTATCCAGGGCCTGGACGGCAATGTCCTTAACCCCCTGCTCTTTGCCAAGGTGGTCAATCTGCATCCGGTGGCGATCATCGCCGCCATCCTGGTTTTCGGCGGTCTCTGGGGCTTCTGGGGGGTTTTCTTCGCCATTCCCCTGGCTACCCTGGTCAACGCCGTCATCATCTGCTGGCCCCGTACTCCCGACCTGCAAGTCTGATCACCCTTCCGCTTGCCGCTCCCCGGTCGCCAGCGGCGGCTGGTCCGGCATGAAGAGCCGGGCGGTATTGCGGCCCGCTTCCTTGGCCTGGTACATGGCGTGGTCGGCGTGGCGGAGCAGCTCGCCAATTTCCCCGCCGTGATCGGGAAAGACGGCGATGCCGATGCTGGCCGAAATCTGCAGGTTGCGTTCCTCGATCATAAAGGGCTGGTGGAGGGCGGCCCGGATCTTGTCGGCGGCGGTGAAGGCGTCGGGGTGCCGGTCGACGGTATGGAGCAGCACGATGAACTCGTCGCCGCTGATCCGTCCCACCTGGTCGGCGGCCCGCAGGCAGCCGGTGAGGCGGCGGGCCACTTGCTGCAGCAGGAGATCGCCCACCGCGTGGCCGTACTGGTCATTGACCGGCTTGAAGTTGTCCAGGTCGACGAATAGCAGGGCTAATTTACCGTTCTGGCGCCGGGCCGTGGCCAAGGCGTGCTGGGCCATCTCGACAAAGAGCGACCGGTTGGGCAGGTCGGTCAGGGCGTCGTAATGGGCCATGCGGGTAATCCGGGCTTCCGCCTGCTTGCGTTCGGTGATGTCCCGGGTGATGCCGACAATGGCTATGACCTTGCCCTGCTCATCGAACAGGGGGGAGGCATTGGCGGTGTGCCAGCGCCACTCTCCGTTGCGGTGGCGGATCCGATACTCGTAGCCCTCCTGCTTCTGGCCGTTGACCGCGATATTGCGCAAAAACTCATAACTGCTGGGCAAATCTTCGGGATAGGTAAAGGAGTCGAACTTGCGGTTGACCACCTCCGCCAGTTCATGCCCCAGGATTTCGGTCCAGTTGGGGGAGACGTAGGTGAGCACCCCTTCCGGGCTAACAGCGTAAATGATGTCGTTGGCGTTTTCCACGTAGGCCCTAAAGGTGGCCTCGCTGGTCCGCAGGGCCTCTTCCAGTTCCTTGTACTCGGTGATGTCGTTGGCGTAGCCGGTCCAGATGATGCTGCCGTCGGGAAGTTTCTGCGCGGTATCACGGGATTCGATCCAGAGCAGGCGCCCGTCGTGATGGATCATGCGAAAGCGGCCGACCCAGGGCTCCAGGTGGCTGGCCGACTGCAGACTTTCCTCCATCACCCGATGATAATCGTCCGGATGAATCCGGCCCAGCAGGGTTGCGGCATCGGCTGTGACCTCTTCGGGGGTAACCCCGAAGATCTTGCGGACTCCCTCGCTGGCGTAAGGATAGTGCCAGCGGCCGTTGGGATCGCGCTGCAATTGGTAAACAAAGCCGGGCAGGTTGCGGGTAAGCTGCTCCAGTTGGCGGAAAAAATCCCGGGCCCGGGCTCGCTGTACGGTGCGGCCCGAGAGGTAAGCCTGGCGGGTGACCAGCAGGGCGAAGAGGGCAAAGAGCAGCCAGAGCAGGAGGGTGGGCAGGAGCAGGTTTTGCCAGGCCGCCAGGGTAGGGACAGGGTCGGTTGGGCCAGCGGCCGGGGCAACCTGGTCCGCCAGCCCGGCCAGGGCGAAAACTTCGATGATGAAGTAAGCTCCCAGCAGAGCGGGCAGAACGGCCAGCAGGACCAGGCCCCAGCGGCTGGCTGACCACTTGGCACGAAAGCTTATGTTGCCCGCGGTTTTCTTCACTGACTCAGTCCTGGGGTGGGCGCAAGGGGTGGCCGGGATGCGGCGGGGTGAAAAAATAAAATAAGGGAAATCAAGTTCGAAGCTTAATTCCCCTTATTATTTTGTTGGCGCACCCGGGAGGATTCGAACCTCCGACCTACGGATTCGTAGTCCGGCACTCTATCCAGCTGAGCTACGGGTGCTTTGGTTAAAAAAGGCTTATAACTTATTTGACCCTCGGGGGCAAGGGGAAAACTTGCTCCCAGCCGGTTTCCG
>Ga0114946_10001981_pt1 | contig 14060 bp, 19 predicted proteins | sample WalLakDeSediment_FD_88676 | JGI IMG/M metagenome (GOLD analysis project Ga0114946, IMG submission 88676) | Lake sediment microbial communities from Walker lake, Nevada to study Microbial Dark Matter (Phase II) - Walker Lake 11/02/13 Deep Sediment | ecosystem: Environmental > Aquatic >...
AAATCTGCTCATTGATACAATTTTATCATCAATTTTTTCGTCAAAATTTATATTATTAATATCTAAATTAGATGTATCTATACAATTTGGTATGACTAAAAATGGCAAATCATTTATCATGTGCGATTTTTTATTTAAATAAAATTCTTTTATTTTTGTTCTTGCAGTGAAATATCCTATGACGTCATTATTTCTATAATAATATTCTAAATCTTTTTTATATACTCTATCATCAGTGTTTGACAATATTCCCATCAATTTACTGATAGTTATTTTAAAATTTATAAAACGACTCCACACAGAGTCGGTTGCAACATCTTTTGATTTTAAAGTGCCTGGATATATTATTGCACAATCATAATTTTGATTTATTACATCAGCTATTCTATCTGCTTCTTTTTCATCATTTAAATCAAAAAATATATGCTGATCATGCATTTCAAAATCTTGTTTTAATCCTTCTTCACTTTTATATTTTTTCTTTTTAAAATCAGTTAATGGTGTAATTACTCCTGCATCTAATGCTTTTGCCATATTTAATAATAATGTTGATGCACCACCAGATCTTTTACCTATTGCTTGAGTTATTATAACAAATTTTTTCATTTTATCATTTCCAATATTCTTTTTAATTCAACTTTATAATTATCTACTATTCCCTTATTGTAAGAAAAATAATAACTTGGATGTGTTATTTTTTGTATTTTTTTTATTTTATCTTTTAAAAAATTATATACATCATTTCCCATTGCAACAATAATTTTTGGTTTTATAATTCCTATTTCAAGTTTTAAATTATTTTCAAAACAAGTTTCCATATAACTTTGATCTACTACATTGTTCGTTGTAGAACATTTAACTAAATTAGTCATATATAAATTATCATACATTTCTAATTCTTTTAATAATTTTATAAATTTTCCCATTGAATTATCATTTTCAATTTTATCATCAAAAACATATTCACCCGAACCTTTGTATCTTATTCTTGATGGATTTAATCCTATCATGAAGATGTCATTAGAGCTCTTTCCAATTTTCCCAAGTAATTTTCCATGACCTAAATCATTTTTACTGTTATCGTTAAATTGTAATTTACACAATATACATTTATTACAATCTACAATTCGTTTATTTATTAAGTCAATTTCGAGATTTGACATGTAATGAGCCCACCCTTACATCTATTTGATTTATTGTAAATTTATTCTTTAATAATCTATTGATTTCATTTGCAAACAACATATAACTTTGATTGTCATAATAAAAATTCTTTTCATAATTTTGACTTCTAACATATATAAACATTTTTATAGCATCATTTCGTATTAAACAATGTATTAAAGAAATACAAGAAGCTAAATATTTATTATTGTCATAATTCTCTCTTATTACAAATTGGCGAGTAAATAAATCTTCTTTGAATAAATAAATTTGATTATGCATTGAATTTAAAATCTTTGCTCTTTCTTCACGATCTTCAGTGCTACTAGCTTCAATAGACTTAAGCATAAATTTTTTATCAAATTCTAGTTCATATCTAAAATTTACAATTTCAAATGTTTTTTCACCATTTACAATTACAAAATCGTTTTCTGCTTTTAAATGTAAAAAATAGTCGTCTAAAATATGTTTTAACGATGTTATATCCAATATGGTGTCTCATCTATATTTTTAATTACTGAATTGTTAGTAAATGTGATGCCATCTTCTATATCTATATAGCCCTTTAAACTTTGAAAATCTAATTTAATGTCGGCAAGTTTTTCATCATTTATATTGTGCCAGTGTAAATAATCTTCATTAAAAATAAACTCAATGTCATTTGGTCTATATGTTATCATTTTGTTATTATCAAAAATTATATCAAGTAAATCATACCAATTGAGAGAATATTTATGATTTTCTCCAATGTTATATTCTTCTCTCCAAGTACTACTTTCAATAGAATATAATAACAATTCAATTATACAACGAGATATATTTTCAACTCTTGTATATGATTTATTGATTTTTTTATCTAACAATACTTTTAACTTTTTGACATCATTCTTCATATAATTTCTATTTAACACATATATAACTTTTGTCAAAGCGCTGTGTAAATCATGAGGATAATCTCCAAAACCAAAGACGGGTCTTAAAATCAAATATGGAGTTTTACACAATCGTTTTACGATTAATTCGCCTGCATATTTTGTTATTCCATATATTGTTTGTGGATTTATCTTTGTACTTTCAGTTATAGGATTATTTTTGTCATATTGCTTTGGATCAAATATTGCTGTAGTTGACAGATAAACGAGTTTTATATCAAATTTATTACAAATTTCTACAATATTTTGAGTTCCCGCAACGTTTGTTTCAATTGCTAAATTTGGATTTGACTCGCAATAATCTGTGCCAACAAAAGCGCCCGAATGTATTATAACATCTATTTTTTTCCAAACATTTTCTATCATAAGTTCAGAAAATAAAAGTTTTCTATCTAAAAAATCAATTTCCCGTTTTCTTATCTTAAAACTTTGATGCGCTTTATAATGTGTCAGAAAATTATCTTCTAATTGTGTATTTACAACATCTATATTGTATTCGTTTAACGCCAATTCTTGAATTGACATTGGTATTGTACCCGATTCTCCTGTAATAAATATTTTCATATATAATCTATCCTATCTATTATTTCTTTTACAGTTTCTGAAATAGTCTTATCAGAGGTATTTATTCTTATAACTCTTATTGGTGTAATCAATTCAATTTCTTCTATAACTTCTTCGAACATTTTTTTATGTTTTTCAACATCTTCAATAGTTATGTCTTGTTCATTGCAATCAATAATTCTCTGTTTTATATCTTTATAATCTGCAAATACAAATATAAAATTAGTGTTTCCCAAACTATTATATGTTGCCATTTTTGCGAGAAAAAATATTTCATTTATATTTCTATTATATAAACGTGAATATACAATTTGAGATATAAATGCTCTATCAATTACTAAATATTTCCCTTCACTTTGTTTTACTAATTCTTTTTTTATAGACGTTTTGCCAGATTTATCTATGCCATCTAAAAATATTATTTGTTCTCTCACTTTAGATTTAACCTTTCAATCATTTCAGATAAATTTTTAATTGGTATAATTTTTTTATCTAATTTTTTTATAATATCTTCATATGAAGTTTCTTTGCTATATGAATTTTCATTAAATTTATAAAATGTAATGAAACCTTGTTTTGCCACTTTATTGCAATTGTCTATATCATCATCAATTATAAAACTATGTAATTTAGTATTGAAAAAATTATTTATTATATATTTTTCTTTTTGTTCATCCCAAATTATAGTATCATAATATAATTCATTTTTTTCTAACCAAGTCAAAGTATCATAATATAATCTACTAACTTCTTTGTATGGCCTAGCAGTTATCAAAACAATATAATAATTATTGTCTTTCAACTTATCTAAAAATAATCTTGCATCATCTATAAGTCTTAAATCTTGTTTTTTGCCACTTGTTCTAAACAACATTTTAGTTATATATTTAGTTTCTTTATTTATTGCAAATTGTTCTGCTTCCGGCAATGTTTGCCAATTTGTTTTATATCTCTCATTGACAAAATCTATATATTCATCTGTCCAATTTGCTATTACACCATCAATATCAACAAATGCTATTTTTCTATAACTTTCATTCTTTATATTTTTTATTGCTGCCTGTGTTTTTACTTTGTCATCAACAACTTTAGATTTGTCTTTAAATTTTTGATATATATCGTCAAAAGAAAAACCATTTATTATTAATAGACCAAATAAATATTTCATCATGTCAATGCCACAATCTAAATAATTGTCTTTGACATCAAGTTCTTCTCTATTCAAATGCATTTTCCAATTCATTTGTTCAAGAAATTCTGCGGCCTTACTATGAATAGATATTATGTATTCTTTATTCCACTTTACGCGTTCTTTAGAATTGCTATAAATTTCTTCAAATCGCTTTATATCAAATTTCTTTTCAAATAAATCTTTGGTGAACTTCTCTTGTATTTTATATAACTCTTCTAATTTATCCATAAATTTCTTCTAATATTTTATTAGATCTTTCTACAGCTTCTCCAAATTTAACTTTATGAGACCATTGAGCGTATCTGCCAAGCATATAGATATCTTGTATTTTTTCTATGTTTAAACTTTTTACTATTTGAATTGGAATGTTTTCTACTTTATAAACTATTTTATGATTATATATAGCTTCTAGTTGAGGATAAGCTTGTTCTGACTCATAGACTACATAATCATCAATATATGTTCGGCGAGTGAAATCGCCTTTTATAGAATAAATATAATCAAAATCGCCAACAGGTGGAGACACATTTGTAACGTAAAAATTTTTATTTTTAGTTGATAAATCTAAATTGTCTAATTCATTGGTATTCTTTAATAACTTTTTTAATATTTTCAATGAAACTGTGCTCACTAAATTGTCATAACTAAATTGCTTATAGCCATCCATAGCAATCATTTTATATTTTGTGTCAATAGACTCTACTGTATTTTTGATAATTTGATTTCTACTTTCAAGTATTGACAATATTGTCTCAAACAAATATTTATAACTATTATTTATACCTTCAAAAACATAATGAGCTATTTCTGTTTTGCCTTCTGATAAAAATGTTGGTTCATATTGCTCTGTGCCTCTTGTTAATAAAGAATATTTTTTTTTGAAATATTCATCGCACCAATCTTTTACAAAACCATATTGATCCTCAAAACCAATTCTTGCAAGACTTACTTTTATTTTTGGAAAATTGTGCGTCATTTCTTTTAAATTCATTAATAAATTAAATGTAAAAGCGTGGTCCTTTTGAATAAGTCTTGGGCCCAATTGATATTGTGAATTTATTTGTCCGAGTGGATTTTTATCAATAACTTTAAAACTTTTATCCAAAAATGCAAGTGTCAAGCCAGCGACACCCCCGCCTAACACATAATTATTTATGGCCCGTAGATCCAAATGCTCCGTCTCCTCTCTCTGTTTTTTCAGGATATAATTTTTCTAATGTTTCAATTTCATGTAATTTAGGATATATTACTGGCATTAATGTCATTTGTAATATTTTTTCACCTTCAGTTATTGTTTGAGTCATATTAGATGTATTTACAAGATTTAAAAATACTTCACCTTGATAGTCAGAATCAATAACTTCTGCAAGTCTATCAAAACCCCTTTTTGATGCAATGCCACTTTTATTTTTTATAAATAATGCATAACCATGTGGAATATTAATGTGAAATCCTGATGGAATTAAAATTCTCTCATTTGGTTTTATATAAATAATATTTTTATCAATATCCAATATTTGCGCATTAAATTTTTTCAGATCACTTAAAAATTTTTTATCAAATTTGGGAATATATAAATCATATCCTGCACTGTATAAAGTGCTACGGTTTGGAGTTTTTACGTTTCTTGTTTTATATATTTTTAATCTTTTATAAAAATTCTCTAAATATTCTGTTGCGCGTTTTAATGACTCTATATTATCATAAAATAATCCTATTGCTCTATTACAATTACTGCATAATATTCCCCTAAATTTATTTGTTGAATGCTCATGATCAATTGTTCTTGTTCTCGAATTATTTTTATTGTCCTTTTTAAATTTAATACCACATATTTGACAATTATTTGTTATAATTTTTTTATAATTTTTCATTCCAACAGAATGAATACCTGCACATGTTTTTGAACAAAATTTTTGCTTTTGTGATTTAGGTATAAATTTTTCACCACAAGTTAAACAAATATCATTTTTCATGATGATTTTATCATATTCTGAGAATTTATCAGAATATAATCTTTTGCGTAATACTTTCAAAGAAATATTAGATGCTTTTGAAGCATCTAATTGAGTAGTAAATTCTCCATAAGGTGTAATATATTTATATTTAATATTTCTCTTAATTTTGTCATTCATATAAAATCTTTCTTTTCTTTTATAAATAATTCTATAATTTCTTTAATTATGTCTCCGTGACATGATTTTGGCGCGCAAAAACATACTAAGTTTACATCTTGTTTTTCTGATAAATTTTTAATTTTTTGTAGTTCTTTTACATAATTTTTTCTAAATTCTTTACTGACAAATGTTTCGCTTTCTGAAGTAAAATCATATAATGTTTGCATTAATCTTTCTCTATAACAATCTACTGCTTCTTCTCTTGTTTTGCATTTGATTTGTGCTTTTGTATCTTTTAATTCTAAATGTGAATAAGGATTTCCTAAAACACTTCCTCGTCCAATATAAATGTCATTTTCAGTTATTATATGTTTATATTTATTGACAACTTTTATCATATAATTACCTTAAGAAGATCTAATTCTTCTATAATTTCTCCACAGTCTCTACAAAATACAATTTCAACTGGAATATACATTGGTTTGCCATCTTCAGTATATAATGGTGATACTTTTTTTACTCTTGTTTTGCCGTCAAAAAATATATTTCCACATTTTTGACACTTAACATCTTCTAAATCGTGAAGTTTTAAATTAATACCCGCTTTAACTCTTGTTTGTGGTTGTTGCATTATTTTTCTCCTTTTCTAATGTGTTCACTTGGTTCATCTTCCGAAATTGGAAATGGATATTCTCTTTTAAAATTTTCAAATTGTTTTCTTTTTAATCTACTCATTATTTGTTTATAATCTCCACCGTGTCTCCAATATCCATCTAAAGCCAAAATTATTACATCAATCCATTCACTTAAATCTTCTGGATTTTCTTCTATTTCTTTTAATTCTTTTTGTATATGCTTTATGATACCTAAAGTTCTTTTTCCCTCTCCAAAAGTTTTTCTACTCCAAAAAATTTGATCTTTCAAATAATGAGATAATTTATACTTTGTCATATTTAAATTTCCATTCTTGTTCTTCATTGCTATAATCAATATCTTGCAATAAATTTGGTAATTTTTCTTTTAGTTTTTTAATTAAATCACTAAATACAAATTGCATTTCTTCTTCTGCATGTTTTGAACTTCTCATTTGAAATATGTGGCGCAAACTTCTTCCATTAAAAGAAAATAAAATATTATTTGCTATTCCATTTGGTGTTATTCTTCTCAAAGCAGAAGTAAGTTTTTTCTTAACATTAAAATCTATACCCACATTATTTAAGCCAAGTTTATTTTCTATTGCTTTTACAGTTTTTTCTATTTGTTCTATTAGTTGTTCAATAGCTACTACAATATAATCATCTTTATTTAAAGAGGGTGGGATCCAAATTTTTATATTATCGTGTCTGACATATCTACCAGATGTTTGTGACATTGCAACACCAACTCTATGTCTTACTAATTCGTGTGTAAAAACTCTTGAAACATTATTAAATAAAATTACTATTCCACCATGCTCCAAAACAGAACCGTGCTTAACTTTTAATATATTATCTATATAGAGTTTATTGCCACTTCTTATTTTTGTTAAATTTTTATTTTGAAATGTTCCATCTTCTTGTTCCCAAGACTCGTAACATAATCTTCCAGCAAATTCATATAAATTTTCTAAAAAGGAAACATTAATATCGGGTCTCCATTTGATTTTGTTGTCGTCTAAAAAATCAAAAAAATCTTGTTCGAAACCATCTCCCAAAGAAATGACATATGTTTTTGGTTCAACTATTTGCATTTTTTTCTCTTAAATTCATTTGATAATAAATATCTCCCTGCTTTATAGCTAAAATTTCTGGTTTTGTTTTTATATATTCTTCTCTTTCTGATCCCGATAAGTGATATATAATGTCTACATCGCGTGTTATAAAGAATGTATTTTTATCAAACCATCCACCAACTAAATAATCACAAGAACCTAGACAAATTTGATTTTCATTCATATCGACAACAGAAGTATAAAAACTTCCCGTCATTAAAACTTTTACTTTATCACCTATTTTTACATCATCTAATGTCACTTTTGTATTCCTATAAAAATTTTTCTAAATATTCAAGTGGATTTTCTTCTAATACCATCTGTTTGAGATGATATTGCCAAAGTCGTATAGGTGTAGGATGTTGCACATCCATATAACAACTTTCTCCCCAAAATGCTTTAGCAAATGAATGAGAAAAAATGATAAAACTATAATTTAAATGTTCAAGATTAAGTAAAGTAAATCCATTATCAAAAACTTTTTTGAATGCTTTTTCTAAAATTTCATTGTTTGTCATTTTTATATTCCTTTGAAACTATTAATACTCTATCATCTAAAATATTTTCTATAATTGGTTTTACATCTTTCCATTTTAATTTCCCGTTACCGCAACCTGGTCTTGGAAGATAAACTCTTGATATATCGAATTTATTTATATATAGCATTAAATGTGCAGCAGACTTTTCTATCAATTTTAGATCTGAGTCTTCCATCCATTTGTGTTTTGTCGGAAAAGTAAATATATTATATCTGGGAAATATAAAAACATAATTGCCAAATTTTTTTATTAAAAATCCAAGTAATTTTGGCAGCTCTGGAAACTTTTGTTTTGCTTCAAGGGCTACTCCCCTGCCCATGACACATTCGCCTGTTTTCTTTACAAAGCCATTTGTTGTAATACAAATATATGCTTCAGGATCTTTCTTATAAAAATCCCAAAGATTTCCTGCCATCTCAATCATAAATCATTTATATATTTTTTTATTGCTTCTCTAATTGTAGGTTTAAATTCTTCTGCCTTAATAAAAATTGTTGTGGTATAATCATCAGTATCTTTCATTCTTACAAGAGAAAACTCACTTGAAATCACAGCCCAATTTCCATTGTCGTCGTATATTATTGATGGTGCAAATCCTATATTTGCTAAATCGTGCAATATTTCATCAACAGGTAGTCTATCAACAGACTTTTTTAATCTATCTATTTTTTTATCTCTGCGATTCATATTTTTTTGGTATTGGTGTATGATATTTTTTTGCTAATTGAATTAAATCAGAAGTTCCCCAAGGTATTCCACTTTCATTCCATTCCCAAATGTGCAGTGTAAACCCTCTATAATCTGGTTTTTTATATTTTTTCTTTTTACAATCACAGGGAATTGCTTGATCAAATGGGTTCATAAAATAACCCAAATCATCACAACGCATACATTTAATCTTTTTTTGTTTTTTCTTGTTTTTTGTTTTCACAACCATCCTTAGACCAACCTGAACCAGAAAATTTTAGTATTGCCGGTCTTATAATTATTTTCATGACTGCTCCACAAGAGGGGCAATTTATTCCTTCTTGAGCGTCTTTAACAGACAACACAATATCTAAAACTTTATCACTACAGTTTGAGCATCTGAAATCATATGTTGGCATCTGTTATAACTTATTTTTATATAAATATAAATAAAATCTCTTAGATAAACACTAATGATTGCCTCCACCAACTTGGGAACAAATTGGAATTTTGTTTATAGAAGAAAATAAAATCTTTATCTAAAATATATGTAGTAGCGTTATCATCAACATTTCTTATAGATCTTCCACTAGATTGAATGATCGTCTTTGCAGTTTCCCAAGAATACCAATTCTGTACTCTTTTCATTTTTTCTACTATAAAATTATCTCCCAAATATGGAAATGGAACTTTAACTATAATTTGAAATCTTGACAAATCATCATATAAATCTATTCCCTCTGTCAATGATGGTGAAACTAAAATTGTTGGTTGTTTACTTTTTAAATGTAATTCATACATTTCAATTCGATTTGAAGAATCGTGAGTTATAAATCTATTTTTGTGTTTTACATGTTTTGTTATATAATTAGCTACCTTATACGAATTCGCGTGTATTAACCCTTTATCGCTTTTGTGTTCATTGATTATATGTTCAATTGCCATTGATATTTTTGGCAATGATTTATCGATGTTTTTATGACTTAGTGAAGCAGTAGAAGCTGCAAAAATCATTCTATTTTCTTTTTTGAATGGTGAGTCTAAAGAAATAAATTCTGTTTCTTCTTTTGGTATGCCAATATTTCTACAAAAAACTTCTTTATCTAATATCGTACCTGACATTAATAATATTTTTTCGCCTTTGCAAAACAATTGCTTTTGAGAATATCGAGAAGAAAATATAGGTTTTAAAGTTATTTCATCTTCTTCTTTATTAATACTCATTACCCATTCATTTACATTAAATCTTGATATGCATCTATTTAGTTGACTTATATATCTATCTAAATCATTTAATTGTTTAATTAATTTTTTACCTATCGAATCAGAAAGAATAGTGTGTTGATCAAAAGTTTTAATTTTAATATTTACTCTTTCTTTTAATTTCCCAAGTGTTATTACAAAATCATTTTCTATCCAATGAACAACTTCTTCTATACTTTTATTTATACCTATCCACTCAACACCATATTCTTTTATTGTAAATTTATCTAATGTTATAGAAACAAATTCTGTCAATGCATTATCAAGTGTATGACATTCGTCTACAATTAATAATTTTCTTTTATCAATTTCTTGAGTATATTCTATATGATTTAACAAAAAAGACAAATTTGTCATTGATATTTCATCTTCTAAAAATAATTTTTTATCTTTTTTATAAATGCAATCACAATATTTCCCCTTAAATATATCATTTACTAATGTTCCAAATTGACAAGATATTCCCATTTTATCTGGACACTCATAATGATTTTTTGACCAGATTGTTGGCATCCAAGAAAAATCTCTCTGATACTGTCTCTGTAATATTCGTTGAGTAGTAGTGATCCAGGCGGTTCTTACTAAAGCAGATCTTTGATAATATTGAAAATATTTTGAAACAGTCACTGCAATGGCCGATTTTCCAACACCGGTGGGAGCTTCCACTAAGCAATATTTTTTACCATTTGTTAAAAAGGAATTTAAAATAAAGTTTATAGACTCTTCTTGTATAGGTCTAACTTCTTTAAAAGGGAAAAATTCAATCCAATCTTTTTTAGTTATTTTATTGGGCATAAACCTGTTTCACATTCTAATGTATCTCGCAACTCAGACAATGCTGTTGATTTTTTATATAATTTCTCAAAGTCAATACTTTTAATTGTGTCTTCATATTGCTCTTTTGTAATTTCTTCGTAAGGTGCTTGTTTAAATCCATGCTCACTATGTAATAAAAATGAAACTGACTTAACATTATTTTTATAATTTTCTTTTAACCAATTTTTAATATCATCAATTTCTTCTTTTTTATAATAAACAGTGCAACTTACTGCATTGTCAGACCAAACTGTTTGCATCTTTTTTAATAACTCTAATTGATCAACTGCCGTGACATTTTTTGCTAATATTGCATCCTGACCAGATTTAACTGGAAATTCTATTACGATAGTATTTCTATTTATATTTCCGTCTAATTGCATTTCATATTCCATTTTTAATCCGGCATTTCTACATAATTCTACTAAATCATCATCTGCAGCCATTCGAACTCTTCTTATATAATATTCAGAATATGCCGGGTGTATACCGGGTGTGATGCCCGGAAGAATTGAGAGCGTTCCTGAAGGTTTTACTGTAAATATTCTAACTGATTCGTTCCACTCGTTTTGTTTAGAATATTCTTTGTCAAACTCTTCAATATAATCTGATATTTCATCTAGCCAACTCAATTGTTCTTGTGTCGACTCACAAATACCCGTTACACTTAATCCAAGTCTATTATTTTTATGAACTATTCTTTCAGTTTCTTCATGTATAAATTTCATATTCGCTACATTTTTAGAATATTTATAAAGTAATATAGCAATTTCTTTTAATTCTTCTTTTGATTTTATTTTTGGCAAAAATATTTCAGTTAAATTACAATTTTCTCTATGTGCTAAAGCAATTTCACCACAAGGATTAAAACCTTCTATTGAATTATCTCTCTTTTTTCTACCAAGTTTTCCAACTGCTTTTGCTAATTTGATATTTACTAATCCATAAGGTTCACCATTACCGTGATATCCACTCCAAAATTCGGGCATTGTTTCATCATAATCATCGGCCGCAATACTATTATTTGACATTGCTCTCCAAGAGGGTATGTTTCCAAGATCCCACCTTTTAGCTCTTAAAAATAATATATCATCAGGATCACCAATTGCTAATATTGCACTTCTTCTTACGTTTCCACTAACTACTATTTGACCTATAATATTAAAAATATCTAAAACGTCAATACTTCTTAATCTTTTACTTTCTCTATTTTTTAAAACAGCACAAATGTTTTGTATACCTTTATGTAATTCTTCTGGGCCTGCAGATTTTCCACCAAAACCTTTTATTAAAGCGCCCCTACTTCTAATTAAAGCTAAAGAATAAGTAAAAGATTTTCCACTGTTCATATAAGCTTCTAAAGTTTTTCTTAATAATTCTACCCAACCTTCTCTTTTATCTGGAACTATAAAATCAGCGTCTTTTACGTCTTCCCTATTTACAAAAATATTTTCTTTTATTTTTGGTAATTGATATACATCTTCTTTTCTAACTGATATTCCAACACCGCCACCAAGCATAAGTTCCTGCATACCAAAACAAAAATCTTCTATTGTTGATAATTTAGTGAACCAACAATTTAATAAACTGTCACCCATAAATTTATCAACTATTTTTGTTCCAAGCTGCCAAAGTGCTCTGCCAGATATTGAGCACTTTAAATTAAATATATAATCATACAAACTTATTAATTCGTCATCAGACATTTTAAAATTATATTTTTTAATTGCACTTATACACCTCTGTATAGTTTCATGCCATTCTTCTGTTCTGTTTTCTTCTTCAATTAATCTAGCATATGTTCTTTTATAGACTATATAACCTAAAACGCCACCGGACCATTTTTTATCTTCATACTTTTTATATAGTATATTAATATTTGACAAATATTTTCTCCAATTAATAAAATTAATTAATTTAAATTTTTAAAATAGAATTATTTAAAGTAAACTTTAAATTCATCAGATTAGTCAGACTAAAAATTAGACTTTTGTGTGTTGATTATGAAACATTTTTTCATAACTTATCGTTTTTTGTAGGGTCCCTTAACTCTAATAATAAATATACACTAAAACTCTTTTTTGTCTTACTCCTTAAAATATTTTTGTTTTAAAATTCTTCTTACTGCATTTCCATTCATTTTATTATTTAAATCTTTTCCTTGAACACTGTCTTCTTCAAAAATTTCAAAATGTCCATTATTAACATTAAAACTTGCCGGAAAATAAATTTTATCGGCACCAAATCTATTTTTTATAATATAAACTCTTGCAGTTTTTGATGTATTGTCTTCTTTCTTTCTTGAAACAGAAAATATAAAATCTCCAATCATAATTTTACTATAATCTTCACTTATATGTTCACCCTCTATTATATTAGATTTACCACCCTCTCTATTAGATTGTGATGCTGTCCAAATTGGAATATTTATATCACCAGAAAAACCACGAAGTTCTTCATATATATTTCCAATTTCTAATCTTTTGTCTTTATAAAATTTAGGTGCCTTAAGCAAATCTGCATAATCTACAATTATTAAATCAGGTATTGTTCCATCTTGTATCAATGCATTGATATGTGAAGCTAGTTTATCAATCGTACATCGTTTAGTGGGATAAGTTTTTATTATTAACTTTCCTTTTTTCTCTCTTATTTCATTTATTTTTTTGTCAATCTCACTTTCATTATATTTTAATTCAGAAGCCTGTATACCAGTAAACAGCGAATAGTATCTTTTAGAAACTAATTTTTTACTTAATTCAAGAGAATAGTGAACAACTGTCTTTCCTTCTCTTAATGCAGCAACACCACAATTGCACAAATTCCAAGTTTTTCCGCCTCCGGGCGCCGCAACCATAATATATAATTCACCTGTTTCTGATGGTGCAATACCACCTTCCGTCAAATCATTAATTATATTCCATGGTGTTGCTATAGTATCTCGTTTTATATCTTCTAATACTTGTTTAGCATTTTGTTCTAATAATTCAAATCCCAAATCTCTATCTTGTCCAACAAGACAAGCATCTTTAAATT
>Ga0114946_10001982_pt1 | contig 14055 bp, 10 predicted proteins | sample WalLakDeSediment_FD_88676 | JGI IMG/M metagenome (GOLD analysis project Ga0114946, IMG submission 88676) | Lake sediment microbial communities from Walker lake, Nevada to study Microbial Dark Matter (Phase II) - Walker Lake 11/02/13 Deep Sediment | ecosystem: Environmental > Aquatic >...
CGTCAAGGCGGTCACTGAGATGACCTCCCGGTTGCAGAAACTGGGTCCCGTTCAGCAAAATGCTCAGGCAGCGTAAAGGAGGATCACATGGGTGTTAAAACTTCTTTGGAATGGCTGAGCTCCTGCTCCGGTTGTGAGATCTCCCTGCTCAATATCGGCGAGGCCCTGGTGCCGATTTTGACCGAGCACCTCGAGATCGTGCATGCCCCGGTCATTATGGACCACAAATACTACGGCCAATGCGGCGATCAGGGCCTCCATCTGCAGCTGCCCGAGGCGACGGTGGGGATCATCACCGGCGGGGTGGCCAACGAGGAGCATCTCGAGGTCCTGGAGGAAATGCGCAAAAAGTGCGCCATCCTCATTGCCCTCGGCTCCTGCGCCACCCAGGGCGGGATTCCGGCCCTGATGAACGGCCAGGACGCCATGGCCAGCTTTGACGCAGTTTATCAGACCCCCTCCACCGATCCGGGGGCGGTGCGGCCCAACCAAATCGTTCCCCAACTGCTCGATCGCACCTACGCCCTGGACGAGAAGGTGAAGATTGATCTCCAGTTGCCGGGCTGCCCGCCCAATCCGGCCCATATTGCCGAGGTGATCATCTCCCTGCTGGAGAACCGGGCTCCGAACCTGCCGACCAAGAGCGTCTGCGACACCTGCCCGACCCGGCGGGAAGGCAAGGGGGCGGTGGACCAGGTCAAGCGCTTTATCGAAAACGCCGAGTTCGACCCGGCCCAACCCATCAGCGAGATGCGTTGCCTGCTCGAGCAGGGCTTTGTCTGCATGGGCCCGGTGACCGCCGCCGGTTGCGCCAAGCGGGGCGCCCCCAGTTGCATCGATGCCCGGGTACCCTGCCGGGGTTGTTACGGCCCGGTGCGCCCCAAGGGCAATCAGATGCTCGATATGATGAACGCCCTGGCCAGCAATGGCATTGATACCAAATCGGTGGTGGATCGGAGATCCATGCTCCGCTTCAGCGGGGCGCACGGTAATCTGCGTCCGAAGAAAAAGGTTGCGGTCAAGGAGGAAGCATAAGATGGGTAAGGTACTTAACATACAGCCGATTACCCGTATCGAGGGCCACGCCCGGATCACCGTGCAGCTTGATGATGCCGGCAATGTCCAAGATGCGTACATGAGCCTGATGTCCCTGCGGGGGTTCGAGAAATTTATCGAGGGCCGGCCGGCCGAAGAGGTGCCCCGGATCGTCAACCGGATCTGCGGGATCTGCCCCTGGATGCACCATACCGCCTCCAACAAGGCGGTCGACGGCTGCTTCGGGGTCACCCCGACCCCCACCGGCCAGAAACTGCGGGAACTGCTCCAGGTCATGGCCCATATCAACGACAAGATCCTGCACTTCTTTTTCCTGGCGGCGCCGGATTTTGTCCTGGGGCCCGATGCCGATTACTCGGTGCGCAATGTCATCGGGGTGGTCAAGGCCGCTCCCGAACTGGCCACCGAGGTGGTCAAGATGCGCCAGCTCGGCCAGATGATGATCGACCGCTTCGCCGGCAAGGCGATCCATCCGGTCGCCGCGGTGGCCGGCGGCTTCTCCAAGCCGCTGCCAGAGGAGGAGCGCCAGGCGATGCTCAGGGACACCCGAACCCTGCTCGATTTCTCGCTCTATGCCCTGGATTTTGCCAAGAACAATGTTTTCAATCGCTACCTGGATGTGATCGGCAAGCTGGGCGTGATCACCACCGGCTTTCTTGGTACCGTTGACCGCAATGACGGCTCCCTGCGCTTTTTCGACGGCAAGCAGCGCCTGATGAAGGCCGACGGTTCCTATATCGATTTCGAGGGGGCCGATTATCTCGACTATATCGGTGAACATGTCGAGCCCTGGGGCTATGGCAAGATGCCCTATGCCAAGGTCTGGAACGAGGGCTTCTCGCTGGATCTCGAGGCGCCCAAGGGCATCTACCGGGTCAACACCCTGTCCCGGATCAACGTCTGCGACCAGATCTCCACCCCCAAGGCCCAGGAGGCCCTGGAGGAGTTCCGGGCCGCCTTCGGACGGCCGGCTCAGGCCACCCTGCTTTACCATTACGCCCGCCTGATCGAGTTGATCTATGCCTGTGAGCGGACCATCGAACTCCTCAACTGGGAGGGCATCACCGATACCAATGTGCGGGCCAAGGTGGAGCCCAAGGCGGGCCGCGGGGTCGGGGTTGTCGAGGCCCCCCGGGGCACTCTGATTCATGATTACACCACCGATGAGCAGGGCTGCATCAAGGCGGCCAATCTGATCGTCGGCACCACCCATAATATCGGGCCGATGAACATGAGCGTCAAGCAGGCGGCGTCATCGATGATCAAGGACGGCCACTACGATGAAGGCATCATGAACAAGGTGGAGATGGCCGTCCGGGCCTACGACCCGTGAATGTCCTGCGCTACCCACCGCCTGGATGGCGGTATCGCACTGGCCCTGGACCTGGTTGATGTCCGCGGAAACCTGATCGACAGCCTGAAGAATTGAGCTGCAAAACAGCGCCCGACGCCCCCCGGCTGCAGTCCGCCGCCGGGGAGGGGTCGGGTGGCTTGAGCCAATGACAGCCCATCTCATTATGGAGAAAGCAGATGACAGAAGATAAACCGAAAGCCGAGCGTACCCAGGTGCGGGCCGAGAACCCCAGCGGGGCCTGCGGCAATGTTGATCATATGACGATCGATGAGTTGCGGGCGCGGGCCGTGGGCGACAACTTTGACGGCAGTTGCCCCGCCTGCGGCATGTTTCACCTGACCCGGGCCGAGATCGAGGCCGTGGTGGCGGAAAAAATCAGCGAAACCGATTACTACGCCGAGATTGTCAAGAAGGCGGAGCATAGCTAGGCTGCGGCCCGCTCCGCCTTCCGATCACTCCCGAAGAAAGTCGATTTTGCCGTCGGCGGGCATCATGGCCGGGTCAACCTCGATGATGATTTCCGCCTGGTATTCTTTTTCCAGCCCCAGCAGATCCTCCTTCTTCTTGTTGAGAAGGTACTGGGCCACTTCCAGGGGCAGCCGGCAGAGTACTTTCCTGGTGCCCCGCCGGCTCAGGCCGGTCTGGAGCTGGCGCAGGTGGGCCAAGGCCAGGTTTTCCACCGAGCGGATCAGGCCGCGGCCCTCGCAGCAGGGGCAGGTCTTGTAGCTGGTGGTCTGGATCGGCGCCGCCATTTTCTGGCGGGAGATCTGCATCAGGCCGAACTTGGAAATTTTGGAAAAATCGACCTTGGCCTTATCCCGCTTCATGCATTCCCGGACTTTTTTCTCCACCTCGCGGGTATGGGCGGCACTGCGCATGTCGATGAAATCGACCACGATCAGGCCGCCCAGGTCCCGCATCCGCAACTGACGGGCCAATTCCTCGGCCGCCTCCATGTTGGCGATGAAGATGCTTTCCTCGAAATCACGGTCCTTGGAGGCGGTGCGGCCCGAGTTGACATCGATGGAGACCAGGGCCTCGGTGGGGTTGATCACGATGGAGCCCCCGGAAGCTAGCGGCACGGTGGGCTGAAACATCTGCTCTATCTGTTTTTCCACGTGGTACTGGTGAAAGATCGGCTGACTGCCCTGGTGGAGCTTGACCGTGGTCTTGCGGCGCTGGGCCGCCGGCAGCAGCTGCAGGAAGTCGCGGACCTGTTCGGCCGCCTCCTCGTTGTCCACCAGGATTTCCTTGATCTCGGTGGTGTAGTGGTCGCGCAGGAAGCGGGAGATGATATTCTGCTCCTTGTAGACCAGGGCCGGAGCCTGGGCCTGCTGGCCGGTTTTCTTGATCTCGTTCCAGAGGTTCATCAAGTAGCGCAGATCCTGGCTCAGGGCGGTCTTGGTGATCTCCTGGCTGGCGGTGCGAATGATGTAGCCGATCCCTTCGGGTATATTGAGCCCCTCCACCATCTCCCGGAGCTTGCGGCGCTCGGCTTCGTCGTCGATCTTGCGCGAGATCCCGGCGGAATCGCTGCCCGGCATCAGGACCAGAAACCGGCCCGGCAGGGACAGGTAGGTGGTGAGGCTGGGGCCCTTGTTGCCGGTGGCCTCCTTGACCACCTCCACCAGAACCTCCCGCCCCTTCTTGACCATGTCCTGGATTTTGAGATTCTTCCAGTGGGTTTCCGGGCCCACCTCCTGTTCGTAGTATTCGGGGTGGATTTCGCTGAAGGAGAGAAAACCGTTCTTGGGCAGGCCGATATCGACGAAGGCGGCCTGGAGATTGGCTTCCACCGAGGTAATCCGGCCCTTGTAGATATTGCCCTTGCATTGGGCCCGGCTCACCGATTCGATGAAAAAACCTTCCACCTTGCCGTTTTCCACCAGGGCCAGGCGGCACTCCTCGGGCTCGTCGGTATTGATAAGCAGCTTGTAGCTGGCTCCCGCCGAGGTCGTGGCTTTGGCGGCGGCCGGTTCGGCACTCTTGGCCGGGGCCTTCTTGGCCTTGCTTGGGGCGGCCGGCCGGCCGGCGGCCTGGCCTTCGCTTTTGGCTGCGGTTTCGGCGCCGGCCTTGCTTGCGCTCTTGGCCCCCGCTTTAGCCGGGCTTTTGCCGGCGCTGGCAGTCCGGCTTTTTTTGCGAGCTGCGGGGGTGGTTTTTTTCGGCGCGGCCGCGGGGGTGGCGACCTCCGGGCTTTCCGTGCCGGGGGCGGCATCTTCCGGCGGTTTTGCCGGGGGCTGGGTGGTCTCCTGGGCACCGATTTCCTTGGCCCGGGCGGCTCTCTCTTTGGCCCGGGCCCGCTGTTCACGGCGGCGGGCGGCGGGGCTGCGAGCCGGCTTCTTGTCGCCGCCGGCCGGCGCCTGGTCCGGAGCGGCCGCGGCCTCAGCGGCGGCCGCCACTTGGGGGGAATCCTCTTGGGGGGCAGGTTTTTCTTGATCTTGCGGCATTTTGCCGTTTTCCTCCGAGTTGGTGGGTTTTTTGCGGCCCAGCCACTGACTGACCCGCTCGAGTACTGAACGTGCTTCTTCGTCGCTCATGGTTTACGATCCTGTGGTTTGGTCCTGCTTCAGGGGCAGGACAATGAAATATTCCTTGCCGCGATGGCTGGAGGGGCCGATCCGGCCGGCCGCCCGCAGGTGCTCCAGGGCGGCGGCCGCCTCAGCGGCGGCAATGCCCAGAGCCGCGCTGACGTCGGCGGCAGTGCAGGGTCGGCGCTGCAGCAGGTGCAGCACTTCCTCTTCGTGTTCGCGGGGGCCTCTTTTGCCGGCCAGCGGGTCGGCGGTCGCCGGAGTCCGGGGACGGTAATCGGTCAGGATGTCCACCGGCAAAGCGAAATGGCCGGCGGCCGTCCGCATTTCCTCCGGGGTCAGGGGGTGGGCAAAGGCCTCCAGGGGCGGCCGGGCCACGGTGTTGAGCTGGATCCGCTCCGGCTTGATCCGGGCCACCGCCGCCGCCAGGGCGACCAGGTCTTCCGGCCGGTCATTGATCCCTTTGGCCAGCAGGATTTCCAGCCAGCAGCGGCCGCTGAATTCGCGGCAGAAGTCCTCCAGGCCGGCGATAATTTCCTCCAGGCGACAGCTGGCGGCCGGCCGGTTAATCCGGCGGAAACTGTCAGCCCGGGCCGAATCCAGCGAAGGAATGACGATGTCGGCCGGGGCCAGTTCCCGGCGCACTTCCGGAAGATGGAAGAGGGAACCGTTGCTCAGCACCGCCACGGGTTTGGCGATATTTTGCTTGAGATGGTTGATGATTCGGCCCAGGCCGCTGTGCAGGGTGGGTTCCCCGGAAGCGGTGATGGTCAGGACATCCAGCCGCTCCACCGCCTCCCGGTCGCGGCGAAAAGTGTCGATTTCGGCGATGATGGCGGCGGTATCGGTGTATTCCCCCCGCTCGCTGACAAACGAGGTCGTGGGGCCGACTTCGCAATAGATGCAGTTGAAATTGCAGATTTTGGGGGGCAGCAGGTCGATGCCCAGAGAGATGCCGAGCCGGCGCGAGTTAACCGGGCCGAAGATAAATTTCATGGGGTTCGGGCCTGGAGGGAGTTCATGGCTGGGTTCGTGGTGAAGGTTGCCGGGATAACGCGTTCTGCGCCAAATTCGGCAAACCGCCGATTAGCGGGTCTTTTGCCGTGATTTATCGTTATTAACTTACCTCTCCCGGCTCCGCTTGGCAACTCAATTCTGGTCCCGCGTCCATTTGCACTCGGGCCGCGGCCCCACTTTCGTTGGCGGCAGCAGTCAGCCGTATGCTACAATAGGGCCGCGATCGAACCATTGCGCCGGTATTTTCTCGCCCTGCCGCGGCCGGCGGCAGCGGTAAGCCGGGGCTTACCGCTTGACAGTGGCACCACGGTTGCGTAGATTCAACCCTTCAGGTTTTTTCGCGGCCAACCCCCACGGCCAGCGACCCCGTGCAAGCCCAGGTAAACGAGGAAAAACAATGCGAAGTGACGCCCTGCGGAAAGGATTGGAACGCGCCCCCCACCGGTCGCTGCTCAAGGCCATGGGTTATACCGACGAGGAAATTCGCCGGCCCCTGGTGGGCATCGCCCATGCCCACAATGAGATTATTGCCGGCCATGTCCATCTCGACCGGATCGTGGCCGCGGTCAAGGACGGGATCCGGATGGCCGGCGGCACCCCCATCGCCTTTGCCACCATCGGGGTCTGCGACGGGCTGGCGATGAACCATAACGGGATGAAATACTCCCTGGCCAGTCGGGAAATCATCGCCGATTCGGTGGAGATCATGGCCATGGCCCATCCCTTCGACGCCCTGGTCATGGTGCCCAATTGCGACAAGGTCACCCCGGGGATGCTGATGGCCATGCTCCGGGTCAATATCCCCGCCCTGATGGTCAGCGGCGGCCCCATGCTCACCGGCCGTTTCCAGGGCAAGGACGTCCACCTGGTCAGCGTTTTCGAAGGCGTCGGCCGGGTTCGGGCCAACACCATGAGCCTGGAGGAGTTGGCCGAACTGGAGGACAAGGCCTGTCCCGGCTGCGGCTCCTGCGCCGGGATGTTCACCGCCAACTCGATGAACTGTCTGACCGAGGCCATTGGCCTGGGACTGCCCGGCAACGGCACCATCCCGGCGGTGGCCGCCGCCCGCATTCGCTTGGCCAAGCAGGCCGGGATGGCGGTAATGGACCTGCTGGCCAAGAATATCCGGCCCCGTGATATCGCGTCCGCGGCGGCCTTTGAGAACGCCATGGCGGTGGATATGGCCCTGGGCTGCTCCACCAACACCGTCCTCCATGTGCCGGCCATCGCCCATGAAGCCGGGGTGGAACTGCCCCTTTCCCACTTCAACGAGGTCAGTGGACGGACCCCTCATCTCTGCAGCCTGATTCCCGGCGGCCCCCACAGCCTCCAGCAACTCGACGAGGCCGGCGGGGTGGCGGCGGTGATGCAGGAACTCTGCCGGACCGAGGAAGGGCTCAACCTCGAGGTCATGACCGTCACCGGCAAAACCCTGGGGGAAAATCTCCAGGGGGTCAAAACCCGCGATTCCGAAGTAATCCGGCCGGTGACCAACCCTTACCATAAGGTGGGGGGCATCGGGGTGCTGTACGGCAACCTGGCCCCGGATGGGGCGGTGGTCAAGCAGTCGGCGGTGGCCGACGAGATGCTGGTCCATCGCGGCCCGGCCCGGGTTTTCGACAGTGAATCCGCGGCCCACGGCGCCATTCTGGACGGCAAGATCAAGCCCGGCGACGTGGTGATCATCCGTTACTGCGGGCCCCGGGGCGGGCCCGGGATGCCGGAGATGCTCTCGCCCACCGCCGCCATCATCGGCATGGGCCTGGGCAAAAAAGTGGCCCTGATCACCGACGGCCGCTTTTCCGGCGGTACCCAGGGGGCCTGCATCGGACATGTTTCCCCGGAAGCCGCCGACGGCGGTCCCATCGCCCTGGTGGCCGAGGGGGACGAAATCAGCATCGATATCCCCAACCATCGCCTGGAACTGCAAGTAGCGGCCGCGGAGCTGGAAAAGCGCCGCCAGGCCTGGACCCCGCCGCCGCCCAAGATCACCACCGGCTACGCCGCCCGCTACGCCGCCATGGTCAGTTCCGGCAGTACCGGGGCCATCCTCCGGTAACCGGGCCGCCGGGCCCCATCTTCGGGCGATCGGACCGGCTTACATAGCACACAATATGCGGCGCCGGCCCGCTTGCCCGAAGATGGGGCCCGCCAGCCCGGTTACCTCTTTGGTTGGTCAATGGCGCCCCAAAGCGGGTACGCCTGGCGGCCGCTGGTTTTGCGGTTTACCGTCCAGCCTCGCCAAAGTCCCGGGCGAGGTTGTCATTTTGGGGTCGAGGTGGGTGTTTGAACGGCAGGACCGTCGCCTTTCTTTTGTTCATGCTGCTACTGCCGGCCGGGATCACCGGAGCCGGGGCCCGGGAGCTCCCCCAGTGGGAGCTCAGCGCCGACACCATGCGGCACCAGCAGGAGCCCCGGCTGGTCATCGCCGAGGGCGACGTGGTCCTTTCCCGCTCGGCCGAGCTGGGGGAGCCGCTGCTGATCAGGGCGGACTGGATGAGCTACGACCCCGAGCGCGGCGTGGTGGAGGCCCGGGGCCGGGTCCGGATCGAAACCCCGGCGGAAAAAACCGTCGCCGCCGCCGCCTCGCTCCACCTGGAGAGCCAGACCGGCTCTCTGGAAGAGGCGCTGATCCACCTGGTGGACAGCGGCTTGTACCTCAAGGGGGCGAAGATCGAGAAAACCGGGGGGGAGAGTTACGCCCTGGAGGAGGCCTGGCTTTCCGCCTGCCGTCCCGATGACCCCGCCTGTCCCCCGGCCTGGTCCCTGAAAAGCCGGCGGGCTAAAATCACCCTGGACGGCGCCGCCCACCTTTATCATCCCAGTTTTCAGATCAGGGAAGTACCCCTGGTCTACTCCCCTTACTTCCTGCTGCCGGCCAATACCAACCGGCAAAGCGGTTTTCTGCTGCCCGAGTTGTCGCGCTCCCGCCGGGACGGCTTCGGGGTCAGCCTGCCCTATTTCATCAACCTTTCGCCCAGCGCCGATGTCACCCTTTATCCCCGCTACCTGGATCAGCGGGGCCTGCTGGCCGGGGCGGAGTTCCGTTACGCCGCCGGGCCGGCCTCGCGGGGCATGGTGCTGGCCAGTTTTCTCGCTGATCGCCACCGCGACAGCGATATTGACGATTTCAAGGACGACAACCTGCTGCGGGACACCACCAACCGTTACTGGCTGCGGGGCAAGGCGGATCACGATTTCGGGGATGATCTCGTCCTCCGCCTCGATCTCGACCTGGTTTCCGACCAGGACTTCATCCAGGAGTTCAACACGGGCTCCCAGGGCTACAATCGCAACAACCAGGATTTCGAGGAGATGTTCGGGCGCGACCTGCTCGAGCCTTCCCTCACCACCCGCCAATCCTCCCTCCAACTGACCCGGATTACCCCGCGGACCCTGGTAGCCGGGGAATTTGCTCTCCAGCAGGACAGCCGCCACAGTCTGCGCCTGCTGCCCGGCCACAATGCCGACGGGGTTCTCGATCCGGGCGAGACCGCCTTCCGCAACCTGGACCCATCTCCCCTGCAGGCCTTGCCCCGGCTGCATTTTTCCGGCCGGACCCCGCTGGAAAACCTGCCCCTGAGCCTGGCCTGGAGCAACGAATACACCCACTACTGGCGCAGCCGGGGCATCGCCGCCCACCGGCTCGACCTCCATCCCCGGCTGATTACCCCCATCCCCCGCAGCGGAGGCTGGACCGAGGGGCGGATTACCACCGGGGTCCGCCAGACCATGTACCAGGTCAACAGCCACGGCGAGGATTACCAGTGGGAGCACGACCGCTACCAGGACCGGACCGCCTTCGACCTCGAGGCCAACCTGGCCACCACCCTGGTCCGCGATTTCGCCCTGACCGGCTGGCCGCACTTTGGCGCCGCCGCCGTTGACCCGCCGGGGGAGAGCTGGCTGGAGCACATGTTCCGCCCCAATCTGATCTACAGCTATACCGCCCGGACCGCCCAGGACCGGTTGCCCGATCTGGACAGCGTCGATCGTCTCGAGGCCCGCAACTGGCTGACCTATGAGCTCAACAATTATTTCGAACTGGGCGGGGTAAAACCGGTGAACGCCGGGGAACCGGCCATGGGAGATTTATATTCCCGCTTTTTAGCCTTTTTCAAGGTAACGCAAACCTATGATATCGCCGAGGGTCGCCGTGACGATCTGGGGCCGGCGGAGTCGCGGCGGGAGTTCTCCGATCTTCGTTTCGATCTGCAGGCCAGCCCCCGGCCGCGCTTCGATTTCCGCTACCAGACCAATCTCAGCGTTTACGGGGCCGGGGTCACCCGTTACGAGCTCCAGGGGTCTTACGCCGCCGCCGGTGGAGCCCGCCTGGCCCTCAACTACCGCTACCTGAAATACAGCGCCATGGTCGAACCCTATTTTTTCACCACCGCCGGGGAGCAGCTCCATGATGTCAGCGCCAGCTTCACTGCCTCCCTGACTGAAAAAATCACCCTCCACGGCCTGCTCAAGCAGTCCCTGACCGACAACCATATCGCCGAAGCCTCCCTGGGCCTGACCTATAAGCCCCACTGCTGGGCCCTGGACCTTGAAGTCCGCCGTTATGTCGAGGAAAAGAGCATCATGCTGATTTTCAGCCTGGACAGCATCGGCCAGGCCCTGGGTCTGACCAAAAGGGATATCTGAAGGTGAAGCCGGTCATCGATGTCTTCAATGGCGATGCCGACGGGATTTGCGCCCTCCACCAGTTGCGCCTGGCCGCGCCCCGGCCCGGGGCCCGGCTGGTCAGCGGGGTCAAGCGCGACATTGCCCTGCTGCGCCACTTGGCCGGAACCACCGGGGCGGAGATCACGGTGCTCGATGTCTCGCTGGAGCGCAACCGGGAATATCTGCTGCCCCTCCTGGCCTCCTGCCGGGTTTTTTACGTCGATCATCATTATGCCGGGGAAATTCCCGCCGCGGCCAATCTGGAAGCCCATATCGACCCCGATCCGGAACTTTGCACCTCCCTGATTGTCGATAATCTGTTGGCCGGCCGCTTTCGGGCCTGGGCGTTGGTGGGGGCCTTCGGCGACAATCTGCACCGCTCCGCCCACCGGGCCGCCGCCGCCCTGAACCTGGCCCCGGGGGAGCTCGAGCGGCTGCGGGAGCTGGGCGAACTGCTCAACTACAACGGTTACGGGGCGAGCCTGGCCGATCTCCACGTTGATCCCACCGAGCTTTATCGGGCCGTCGGGGCCTATCCCGACCCCCTGGAGTTCCAGCGGGATTCATCCCTGCTGGCCGACCTGCGGCAGGGGATGGCCGCCGATCTGGCCCAGGCCCGGGCCCTGGTGCCCTGGCGCGAAAGCCCGGCCGGCCGGATCTTTCAGTTGCCCCCGGCCCCCTGGGCCCGCCGGGTGGCCGGTGTTTTCGCCAATGAGCTGGCCCGCTCGGCTCCCACCCGGGCCCACGCCCTGCTGGTGGAAAATCCCGACGGCACGCTGCTGGTCAGTGTCCGGGCTCCCCAGGAGCGGCCCCGGGGGGCCGATGCCCTTTGCCGCGCTTTCCCCACCGGCGGCGGTCGGGCCGGGGCCGCCGGGATTAACGCCCTGCCCCCCGGAATGCGGGATAAATTCTGCCAGGCCTTTGGGGCCGCGTTCTCCTTCTGAACGATTACGGCCTGTTATCAGCAGCTTATCGGGCCCGGTGAACGGTTTACCATGAATGTGAAATCAAAGACTCGCAAGATATCCCGGGGGTGGTGGCCGAGGCGCGCTGGCCTGGTCATTTTTTTATTGATTTTGAGTGGGGTCTTTGCGCTCGCTGGCGCGGCCGGGGAACTGGAACCGGCGGCGGCCGACCGGGTCGGCGACGACCAGCCCATCGACCTCGACTCCCCGCTCTACCGGGAGCTTTTCCGCGAGCTGGAGGAAGAGCACGGTTTCAGCCCCCGGGAACTGGCGGCCCTCTTTGCCGGGGTCACCATTAACCGCCGGGTGTTGCAACTGATGGACGCCCAGTGGGAGGCCCAGCCCTATTACCGTTACCGGGCCGGCTTCTTCACCTGGTGGAATATCGGCAACGGCCGGGCTCTGCTGGCCCGGCACCGGGACTTGCTGGACCGCATCGAGGCCGAGTTCGGCGTCGAGCGGGAAATCATCGTCGCCATCTGGGGGATCGAAAGCAACTACGGCAACCGCGAAGGCTCCTTCAAGGTTTTTCGGACCCTGAACACCATCTTTGCCGCTTACCCGCGCCGCAGCGATTTTTATCGCCGCCAACTGGTGGAATTTCTGCTGCTCTGCCGGGAAAACGGGGTGGATCCCCGGTTGGTGCTCGGCTCATACGGCGGGGCCTTCGGCCAGACCCAGTTCATACCCTCGAGCTTCCGGGCCTACGCGGTCGATTTTGACGGCAACGGCCGCCGCGATATCTGGAACTCGGTGCCCGATGTGCTGGCCAGCATCGCCAATTACCTGCGCCATTTCGGCTGGCGTTTCGGCGCTCCCCGCTACGCCGAACTTGGTTCCGAACTGGGGAATTCCCGCCTGGAAGAGGCTCGCCTGGCGGGCCGGCGGGGCCTGTTGCCCCGGGCCGAAATCGAGGCGGCCCAGGGGGTCGAACTGCCCCCGGTGGCCGATGACCAGCCCTTGCGGGTAGTAGGCCTGGAAGAGGCCGATGGCAGCTGGCGCTATCTGGCCGCCTATCCCAATTTCCAGGCCATCACCCATTGGAACAACTCCTTCCGCTACGCCATGGCGGTGATTCAACTGGCGGAGAAGTTTAGTGAATAATAACCGTTGCTTTTTTTTCGGCTTAATAATTATCTTGATCTTGTCGTTCGCCTGCGCTCCCGGTCCGGGGCAGCGCACCGAGCTCCTGTTGCAGCGGGATCACCAGCAGATGAGCGACGAGCAGCTGCAAACTTATTATCGGGAACTGGGTGACCAATTGGTGCGGGAAACCCGGGCCCGGCGCGAGGCCGGGTTGCTGACCCGGCCGGCGGAAACGGACCGGCTTGAGCTGTTGCGGGCCCGCTGGAACGAGGTCCGAAGCGAACTGCGCCAGCGGGAATTGTTACCTTGAGATTCTTGGGAGGGAATCCATGTTGCCTTTTGATCAGCGCTTAGTTATGGGAGCAAAAGTGCTGCTTGCATCGTTGGGTCTTAACGGCCGGCTGTGCCGGGCCCTGCCCCTGGCCGCTTTGCTGCCGCTGCTGCTGCTGGTTCTGGCCGCCGGGGCGGTGGCCGAGCCCTTGCGGGGAGCCGGCCTTCCTTATCCCCGGGTCCTGACCATTGAGCTGGGTCCCCTGGAGCGGGAAATCCCGGCCCCGGCAGCCCGGCGGCCGCCGGTGCCGGAGCAGGCGGCAGCCGCGGCCATCCCTCTCCAGGTCGGTAGCGGCCGGAGCCTCGAACGGCTGCAAACGGCTGCGGATCTGGCCGAGGAGCTGCTCTGGCAGGAGTTGCCCGGCGGCGGCCGGGTGGCCACGGTCCGCGTTGCATCCGCCGGGGCTCATGGAGTGCGGCTGGGCCTCATGGCGGAACGGATTCCGGACGCAGCCGAGTTCCGCTTTTTTGGCCGGGAGGGCAAGACAGGGCAGTTGGTCCGTGGAAGCGCGATCAATCGACTGATCGATCTCAACCTGCTTGCCGGGACGCCGGAAAATGAGGCCCGGACCTACTGGTCACCGTTGTTGGAAGGCGACCTTATCGGCCTGGAAATTTATCTGCCCCCGGATCTGCCCCCGGAAAGTCTGCAGATGGCTATGCCCGCGCTCTCCCATCTTTTCGCGGCCCCCCAGTCCTCCCAGCTTATGCTGGCGCCTGGCGGAGCCGGGGACTGCCATCTTGATATCTCCTGCTTTCCGGAGTGGGAGGCGGAGAAAAAAGCCGTGGCCCTGATGTACTTCAACATCGGTCCCAGTCTATTCCAGTGCACCGGAACCCTGCTAAACGATCGCGATAACAGCACCACCCCCTATTTCCTTACCGCCAACCATTGTATCGACACGCAGGCCAAGGCATCCTCGGTCCAGACCCTCTGGTTCTACTACAGCGCCGTCTGCGACAGCGAAGAGATCAACGATTACCGGTTCCTCGGGGGTCAGAGCGGCAGCGGGGCGCAACTGCTGCAGCCTCATCCCGCCACCGACAG
>Ga0114946_10001983_pt1 | contig 14049 bp, 14 predicted proteins | sample WalLakDeSediment_FD_88676 | JGI IMG/M metagenome (GOLD analysis project Ga0114946, IMG submission 88676) | Lake sediment microbial communities from Walker lake, Nevada to study Microbial Dark Matter (Phase II) - Walker Lake 11/02/13 Deep Sediment | ecosystem: Environmental > Aquatic >...
TTAAAAAATAATCTAATTAAATAAAGGTAATGCTTTGAGTAAAGAGTTTAACGCAATGATTACAGGGGTGGGAATGTACGTCCCCGATAAAGTGTTAGATAATGCTTATTTTGAAAAAATAGTCGAAACTAATAGTGAATGGATTATAACCAGAACCGGTATTAAAGAAAGAAGGTTACTTGAAAACGGCGCAACAAGCGATCTTGCTTACAAAGCAGCTGAAGACCTCTTTAAAAATCATAATATTAACAGAGATGAGATTGATGTTATCATAGTTGCCACAGTTACTCCGGATATGTTATTCCCTGCAACAGCATGCCTGGTACAGGCAAAGCTAGGATGTAAAAATGCCTGGGGATTTGATCTTTCCGCTGCATGTTCCGGCTTCTTATTTGCATTGCAAACTGGCGCAGCACTGGTTGAATCTGGTGCATATAAAAAAGTATTAGTAATTGGTGCTGATAAGATGAGTGCAATAACAGATTATACAGATAGAAATACTTGCATTTTGTTTGGAGATGCCGCTTCAGCAGTATTACTTGAACCCACAGAGGATAAATCTTCGGGTATTCAGGATTCAATATTAAGAATTGATGGAAGCGGTAAAGATGCTCTTTATATGTCAGGTGGAGGCAGTCTAAATCCACCCACACACAAAACAGTTGATAATAAAATGCATTACATTTATCAGGATGGTAAAGCTGTATTTAAAGTAGCAGTTAAAGGTATGGCTGATGTTTCATATGAAATTATGCAAAAAAATAATCTTACCTCGGATGATGTTGCTTATCTTGTCCCGCACCAGGCAAATTTAAGAATTATTGATGCAACAGCCGAAAGAATGGGTCTATCAAAAGATAAGGTTATGATAAATATTGAAAAATATGGTAATACAACTGCTGCAACAATTCCGCTTTGCTTAACGGAATATTATCGTGAGGGTAAAGTGAAAAAGGGCGATAAACTTATTTTAGCAGCTTTTGGTGCTGGTTATACTTGGGGCTCAACTTATTTAGTGTGGTCATTGTAAAATTTCTTAATTCTAGTTATGAGTAAAAGAGCGTTTTTATTTCCCGGACAGGGCTCCCAATATGTTGGTATGGCTAAAGATCTGTTTGAGAATTCTGTTGAAGCCAAAGAGATGATTAAAACAGCCGATGATGCATTGGGTGTTAATCTTTCATACATTATGTTTAACGGTCCCGAAGATCAACTCAGGCAAACGGAATTTACCCAGCCGGCTATATTTCTTCATAGCGTTGTACTCGCAGGTATGATCAGAACATTAGATTTTGAAGCAGCTGCAGGTCACTCATTGGGTGAATATTCTGCGCTTGTTGCAGCAAGATCTATTCAGTTTTATGATGCCGTAAAACTTGTGAGAGCAAGAGGATTAGCTATGCAGAAAGCTGGCAAGGAGAATCCGGGAACATTAGCCGCAATAGTTGGTCTTAATCCGGCTGAAGTTGAAGAATTTTGCAACCAGGCATCAGCCGAGGGTATTGTTCAATGTGCAAATTTCAATTCTCCAGGCCAAATAGTTATATCTGGTTCAGTTAACGGCGTTAGAAAAGCTATGGAACTTTGCAAAACCGGTGGTGCCAAAATGGTCAAGGAACTCGTTGTAAGCGGAGCATTTCACTCACCTTTGATGCAATCTGCTAAAGATAGTTTACTCGAATCACTAATCTCTGCCCCGATTTATGATTCCAAAGTTCCTGTGTACGCAAATGTTACAGCTAAACCCGTTCTTCAGAAAGAAGAAATTAAAGATCTGCTGCACCAACAGGTTACTGCACCTGTTAGATGGGAAGAAACCGTCAATAATATGATAAACGATGGTATAGAAGAATTCTGTGAAATAGGTCCTGGTAAAGTGTTGCAGGGCCTGGTTAAAAGAATCAATCCCAATGTCAGATACTTTGGCATTGATAAATACGAAGATGTGGAGAAGTATATTTAATGAGCGAAGAAAACAAAGCCTTTACAAAAAAAATTAAAAACATTTTTATTGATCCTAAAATTTTTTCATTCAAGTTTGGGTGCAAATGTCAGGGTGAGTGTTGTAACTATGGAGTGTTTGCAGATTTAAAAGAGGCTGAACAGATTCTTAGTATAAAGGATAAAATTATTCCGCTTATGGATGGTTCACAATCCAAAGACGTTAGTAAATGGTTTGAACCTCCGGAAGAAGACGAAGATTTCGATTCTGGCGTTGCGGTAGGTACTGAAATTATCAATGGTAAGTGTACTTTTCTGGATAAAGACGGACTTTGCACCTTGCAGAAGCTGGCAATTCTTGAGGGAAAAGACAAATGGGAATATAAACCAATGTATTGTATTTTATTTCCGCTTACCATTTTTGAAGGTGCTATTACCATTGATGATGAACATATTGACAGGTTAAAGTACTGTAATAAAGTTGATGTTAATGATCTAACAATTTATGAAGCTTGTCGGGATGAACTAAAGCATTTTTTCGGCGATGAAGCTTTTGCTGAGCTTGAAAGGTATCGTGAAGAATATCTTAACGAAATTCAAATCGGAGTTGAAAATCATGGCAGTTAATAATAACATTATACATAATAAAAGGGCTATTGTAACAGGTGGAACAAGAGGAATAGGCAGGGCAATAGTAAAAGAACTAGCAAAAAAAAGTTGCTGCGGTGTTCTTTTTTCAGATGTTGCTTTTGTTTATAATAGTTGCGATGAATGTGCTGATGAGATAATGAAGGAAATTGATTACCCCGGAACAAACATTCATGCATTTAAAGCAGATGCAAGTTCACTTGAGCAGGCTGAGGAAACAGTAAAAGCAGCAATTGAAAAATTGGGTGGAGTTGATATTCTTATCAACAATGCAGGAATTACCAGGGATAATCTTCTTCTGCGGATGACCGAAAAAGATTTTGATGATGTTATAAGTGCAAATCTCAAAAGTGTCTTTAATTATACAAAAGCGGTAATAAAGCCCATGATTGCTCAGAGATATGGCAGAATAGTTAATATAGCATCTGTAGTCGGGATAATTGGAAATCCTGGTCAATCTAATTACTCTGCCTCAAAAGCCGGTGTAATTGGATTTACAAAGTCAATGGCAAGAGAACTGGCATCAAGAGGAATTACTGTGAATGCAGTTGCCCCCGGTTATATTCAAACTGATATGACTAATAAACTAAATGATGAACAGAGGCAAAAATTAGTACAGAATATTCCACTTGGTAGAATGGGCAGTCCTGAAGATATTGCAAGGGTTGTGGCATTTTTATGCAGCCCCGATGCTGATTATATTACAGGTCAGGTTATTGCCGTTGATGGCGGAATGACAATGTAGGATTTGTTTCTTAGAATTCAATTTTATTAAATTTAATATATGTATTAATAAAATCACTAATACTTACTAATAACTAATAACAGGAGACGAAAATGGATGTTGAAGCTAAAGTAAAAGAGATCATCATCGATAAACTTGGTGTAGAAGACTCTCAGATTACACAGGAAGCTTCTTTCACAAACGATTTAGGTGCAGATTCACTTGATATCGTTGAATTAGTAATGGGATTTGAAAGCGCATTTCAAATTTCTATTCCCGATGAAGATGCTGAAAAAATCGGCACCGTTGGTGACGCTGTAAATTACTTAAAGGAAAAATTAGGATAATTGAAGCTGGGTGTCTTATATGAATAATAAAGGCACCCTTTTTCATTTTTCTTTCCCCAAAACCTCCATAAAACTTCCGGAGTTGATATGAGTAAGAGAAGAGTTGTTGTAACCGGATTGGGTGCAGTCACTCCTATCGCTGTTGGAAATATTGAATACTGGAATGCCCTTTTAGAGGGCAAAAATGGTGTTGATTTAATTACTAAATTCGACACTACAAAATTTGATACCAAGTTTGCAGCGGAAGTTAAAAATTTCAGTCCAGAAAATTATATAGACAAAAAAACTATAAAACGACTGGACCCTTTCTCTCAATTTGCGCTAGCCGCTTCTGAAATTGCTATAAATGACTCTGGAGTTAATCTTGATAAACTAGACAAAGAAAGAGCCGGGGTTATTTTCGGGAGCGGAATAGGTGGAATGGAGGCTTTGCAAAATGAGCATTGGAAATATTTTCAGGATAAAAATCCTAAAGTAATTAGTCCATTTTTTATTCCTATGATGATTGCAGACCTGGCAGCAGGCCAAATATCTATGAGATTTGGTTTAAAAGGTCCTAACTACGCAACAACATCTGCTTGTGCTACGGCTTCACACTCAATATCCGATGCTTTTATGCATATTCAAAGAGGCAGTGCTGATTTTGTAATTTGCGGCGGATCAGAAGCTTCAATTGCTGAAATTGCTATTGGCGGATTCAATGCTATGCGTGCTTTATCAACCTGGAATCACAGATTCAAGGAAGCCTCACGCCCGTTTGACCTTGAAAGAAATGGTTTTGTTATGGGCGAAGGTGCTGGAACCATAATTCTTGAAAGTCTTGAACACGCTTTAAATAGAGGGGCAAAAATTTATGCAGAGCTGGCAGGAATAGGATTAACTGCCGATGCTTACCATATAACTGCGCCTGCACCAAACGGAGAGGGTGCATACCGGTCAATGAAAATTGCAATTGAAGATGCCGGACTCAATATAAATGATATTGATTATATTAATGCACACGGGACTTCAACTCCTCATAATGATGTAAATGAAACCAGTGCTATTAAAAATCTGTTTGGTGATCATGCTTACAAACTTGTAGTCAGTTCCACCAAATCAATGACAGGTCATTTGCTTGGTGCTGCCGGGGGAATTGAAGCTATTGCAACTATATATTCTGTTGTTAATGATATTATTCCGCCTACAATTAATTTAACAATTCCTGATCCGCAATGCGATTTGAATTATAGTCCCCAGAAACCGACTAGAAAAAATGTAGATGTGGCAATTAGTAATACCTTTGGATTTGGCGGGCATAATGCATCTCTGTTGTTCAAAAAATTTGAGGAATAGCTTTTGAATCTTCTTAGCTGGCTTTATAGAAAACTCAAACAAAGAGAAAAGCAGCGGCATTCTAAAATTATTTCAAAGCTTTTAACTACCTCCAAATTATCCGAATTAGAAGCAATTCTTGGTTTTGAAATCAAAAACAAATCTCATTATATCCGGGCATTAATGCATCGTTCTTTTCTGGAATACATTGAAACTGATGATGATTCAAATGAACGACTGGAATTTTTAGGTGATTCTGTTTTAAGCCTGGTAGTTGCCGAATATCTTTTTGTAAACTTTCCTGATAAGGATGAGGGTTTTTTAACCAAGGTAAGAGCAAAACTTGTTAATAGAGTGGCTTTATCTGATTCAGCTGAAGAAATGGGTCTGCAGAAGCACATCCTTGTTAGTCAGAATTTATCTAACAGGTTCGCAGCAGCTTCTAAAACTGTACTTTCTGATGCACTCGAGGCACTTATTGGAGCTATTTACCTCGACCATGGACTTCAAACATGCAAAAGCTTTATTCAGAGGGTGTTAATTGATCCGAACATTAAAGAGGGTGATTATCTGATTGACGAAAATTATAAGAGTCAGCTCCTTGAGTATGCACAGGCAAACAGATATGAAATACCTTCCTATACTGTTATTGATGAAGAAGGTCCTCAGCACGAGCGTATTTTTACGGTAAAAGTTGCTTTAAATAATAATGTGTTTGGTGTGGGTAAGGGCAGGAATAAGAAAACTGCAGAACAAAATGCAGCAAGAGCAGCCCTTTCAAAAATTTATAATAAAAACACTACTTAATCATCCTACCATTTCTTTTTTTCTTCCATATAAATTGAATCAGTTTTTACAATTATTTGTTTTATTTTAGTCAGTACTTTTTAAATAATTTTAACTGATTTAAAGAAATTTTATAACTCTAAAGGCTCAGAAATGCTATCGTTAAAACATCCTGATAATTTTGTAAACAGGCACATTGGTCCCTCAGAAACAGAAATTAATGAAATGCTTAAAGATTGTGCAGTCCAATCTGTTGAAGAACTAATTCAGCAGACCATTCCTAAAAAAATAAGGTTAAATAATGATATTGAACTGCAACCGGCGTTAAGTGAATATGATTTTATAAACTTCATCAGAAATCTTTCTTCGAAGAACAAGATATTTAAATCTTACATTGGAATGGGATACTATCCAACCATTTTACCACCAGTAATTCAACGGAATATTCTGGAAAATCCCGGATGGTACACCCAATACACTCCTTATCAGGCAGAAATTGCTCAAGGCAGGTTAGAAGCATTGTTAAACTTTCAAACCATGGTTTCGGATTTAACCGGTATGCAGATTGCTAATGCATCTTTACTTGATGAGGGTACTGCCGCTGCTGAAGCTATGGTGATGTTTTTAAATCTCCGAAAAAAAGATAAACAGAACTCTAAGAAGTTTTTTGTTGATCAGGATATTTTTCCGCAAACAGTAGATGTACTGCAATCAAGAGCAAAAGGGTTTAATATTGAGCTGGTAATTGGTGATCATAAAACTCAAATACTTGATAGTAACTTTTTTGGTTTGATTGTCCAATATCCTTCTAATACAGGTGAAGTGAATGGTTATAGAGATCTGTTCAGTTCAGCTGATGAATTCGGAATATACAAAATAGTTGCAGCGGATCTATTAAGTCTTGCTTTGTTAACACCTCCCGGTGAATTTGGAGCTGATGTAGTTGTTGGTTCTACGCAAAGATTTGGCGTTCCGATGTGTTATGGTGGTCCGCATGCCGGATACTTTGCCACTAAAGATGATTTTAAAAGGAATATTCCTGGCAGAATTATAGGCATTTCTGTTGACGCACAAGGTAATCCTGCTCTTCGCATGGCTTTGCAAACCAGAGAACAGCATATCAGACGTGAGAAAGCGACCAGCAATATTTGTACTGCACAGGTACTGCTTGCTGTTATCGCAGGTATGTATGCAGCATACCATGGCCCTAATGGAATAAGAAAGATTGCAGAAAAAATACACGGTTTAACAAAACTACTTGATTACGGTCTTATGGGGTTGGGCTTTAAGCAAATAAATACCATTTACTTTGATACTTTACTTATTGAATCTGATAAGGAACAAACAAAAACTATACGTGAAAACGCTTTACAAAAGATGATAAACCTGAGATATTTTGAGAATTCATTTGTAGGAATATCATTAAGTGAAATAACAACAGTTTCAGATGTTATTGAACTGCTGAATATGTTTGCCATTGTAAAAGGAAAAGAGCTGAATGAAACTGAAGTAAAAAAATATTCAGAATCTATTAAACTTGATGTGCCAGGAAGTTTTTTAAGAAACTCTACTTACATGGAGCATCCGGTATTTAATGCTTATCATTCTGAAACGGAACTATTAAGATATATGAAGCATCTTGAAAATAAAGATCTTTCATTGGTCCATTCTATGATTCCGCTAGGCTCCTGCACAATGAAACTTAATGCAACAACTGAAATGCTCGGTGTCACTATTCCTGAGTTTTCAGAAATTCATCCATTTGCACCTATTGATCAGACTGAAGGCTATTATAAATTATTTCAAGAATTAGAAAGCGACCTTGCAAAACTTACTGGATTTACTGCAGTATCACTACAACCAAATTCCGGGGCTCAAGGTGAATTTACGGGCCTGTCGGTCATTAGAGCTTATCACGAAAGTTTAGGAGAAGGGCATAGAAATGTTGTAGTTATTCCTTCTTCCGCTCATGGTACAAATCCAGCCAGTGCTGTTATGGCTGGAATGAAAGTAGTTGTCGTAAACTGCGATGATCAAGGAAATATTGATTTAACTGATTTGAAAAATAAAGTTGAGATAAATAAAAATAATCTATCATCTTTAATGGTGACCTATCCTTCAACTCACGGTGTATTCGAAGAAAGTATTGTTGAAATATGTGATTTGATTCATGCTAACGGCGGACAGGTTTATATGGATGGTGCTAATCTTAACGCACAAGTTGGATTGACTACTCCCGGACTTATTGGAGCTGATGTTTGTCATTTAAATCTTCATAAAACTTTTTGTATTCCACACGGCGGCGGCGGACCTGGTATGGGTCCAATTGCTGTGGCAGAGCACTTAACTCCTTTTTTACCTGGTCATACAGTAATAAACATTAACAAGGAGAACTCTATTAATGCTGTTTCTGCTGCTCCCTGGGGCAGTGCAGGAATTTTGGTTATTTCTTATGCTTATATAAAATTGATGGGCAGTGCAGGATTAAAAAAAGCTACTGAAATAGCTATTCTTAATGCAAATTACATTAAATCCAAATTAGAAAAACACTTTAAAGTTCTTTATGCAGGAACAAATGGCAGAGTTGCCCACGAATTAATTTTTGATATGCGGGAATTTAAAAACTCTGCTCATATTGAAGTTGAGGATATTGCTAAAAGATTAATGGATTACGGATTTCATGCACCCACAGTTTCTTTTCCGGTTCCCGGTACCCTGATGGTAGAGCCAACTGAAAGTGAATCCAAACTCGAGCTTGATCGTTTCTGCGAAGCATTAATCTCAATAAAATCTGAAATTAAGGAAATTGAACAGGGATTAGCAAATCCAATTAATAATGTGTTAAAGAATGCTCCGCATACAATTCAGGTGGTTTGTTCTGATAACTGGAATTTTCCATACTCAAGAGAAAAAGCTGCCTATCCATTACCCTGGACGGTCAAACATAAATTCTGGGCTTCTGTAGCAAGAGTTGATAATGCTTATGGTGATAGAAATTTAGTGTGCAGCTGTCTGCCGGTTTCAGAATATAGCGACGAACCTGTTGAAGTTTAATTGTAATATACCGCTTAAATAAATGAGCGGTATATTATCTTCCTATTAATTATCGTTGTATCAAGTATCTAAAAATTTTTCATTATATCATTTCAGATTAAATGATAAAGATTCTTTCAGTAATAATATACCTTTTAGTTTTTTCTTCAACATTGTTTTCACAATCTGATGGTGATGACAGAAATGATTTGTATCCATTCAGAGTTGATTCTATTTCTATTTCCGGGAACGATATTACTGAAGAGTTCATTATTATTCGGGAGTTAACATTTGAATTAGGCGATACAATTAATTATGAAACAGCAAACTATAACCGCGAAAGGATTTATAGTTTAGGAATTTTTAACCAGGTACTGTTGGAACCGCAGATAAACAACGAAATCAATATCCTGAATATTATAATTGAAGAGAGCTGGTACATATATCCAATTCCTATCCTGAGCGTTAAAGAGGGTGATTGGAATAAAATATCGTTTGGCATGAACTTAGTATTAAAAAATTTCCGCGGCAGAAATGAAACTCTATCTGCCGTTACGGCATTTGGATATGACCCATCATTCAGTCTTTCATATTTTAACCCCAATTCCATTGCTAATGAACATATCTTTTTTTTTACAAGATTGGGATACTCGGATGTCTCAAATAAAAGCTTGTTAGCAGAGCAAATTGCCGGTGAACAATTTGAGCAGAAAGTAATAGGCTGGGAACTGGAAATTGGCAGAAGATTTTATTTATTCCACAAATTTGCATTAAGGTTCGGCTTCAACTATATAGAATCTCCATTTTATTTTGAAGAGCTTAATGCATCAAACGAAAGAATCGACAGGGTTTATTCTATAAGTGCAGGCTATCAATATGATACCCGGGATCTGGCTCAATTTCCTAAAAGCGGTTTTTATACAAATGTAAGTTATATTCTTAAAGGAATGGGAATTAATGATATAAATTACAACGTAGCCAGAGTTGACTTAAGGGCATATAACCGTCTTATTGAAAAACTGCATTTCAAGATGAGATTTACGAGTCGCTTTACACTTGGTAACAAAATTCCGCTTTATGATAATTCGATAATAGGATTGGAAGACAAGATAAGAGGTTTTTTTAATAATAAGATTGAAGGTAATCATTCCTACCTTACATCAGCGGAATTATATTACCCCATAATTGAGGAACTGAAGATTAACCTGGAATTCATTCCGATAATACCAAAGCAGCTTTTATCATACAGGGTTGCTCTGTATGCTCAAATATTTGCCGATGCCGGTGCAACACAGAATACAGCAGCTTCCATAGGATTAAATAACTTTAAAAGCGGATATGGCGTCGGATTAACCGTTTTGATCCTGCCGTATTATGTTGCCAGAATTGAATATGCTATAAATGAATTAAGAAAACCGGAGATTATACTGGATATTGGAACATCCTTCTAACATAGAATTGTACTATTCACCATTCGTAAACAGCGGTGATAATGTTATAGAACTCACAGGTGATGAATTTCATCATGCAATAAAAGTAATGCGTAACAGCGCAGGCGGTGAAATTCATATTACGAATGGAAATGGAATTATTTTTATTTGTACAATCGCTGAAGTTTTTAAGGATTATTTAAAAACTCATATTAAAAAACAAATAAAATATGAAAACAGATTTAGTAATATCACTTTTTGTTTGCCGGTATTGAAGAATCCGGATCGTTTTAAATTTGCGCTTGAAAAGTGTACAGAACTTGGCATAACCAACTTTGTTCTGTTTAATTCAAACCGATCAGTAGCAAAAGTGAAGAACACGGAGAAGTGGAATAAAACTTTGCTGGCAGCTATGAAACAATCTCTCAGACCATACCTTCCAACGATTATTTCTATAAATAATATTAAAGATTTATTAAATCTTAAAGGTGAAAAAATTATTTTTGATCAGAGCGGAAATAAATATTTCGAAAAAGATATTCTAAAGAATAAAGATTACCTCCTAGTATTCGGTCCTGAAGGCGGCTTAACAGCAGATGAGATTTCCTTCTTTGATAAGATTTACCGGCTTGCCGAGAATCGTTTACGTACTGAAACCGCAGTTGTAAAATGTGCTGCTTTAATAAGTTAACTATCACGAAATCATTTTCTTTATATTCAATGAAAATAATAGTTTCAGTAACAGTATTATTTTTCCTAGCCGCTTGCAGTTCCGCACCCCGATTCACAAAAGATACCGAATGGACCGGTACAAGATATCCAACAGGTGCATCTGTATTAACAGGAATAGCTTCTTACTATGCTGATGAATTTCATGGAAGAAAAACTGCAAACGGAGAGACTTATGACATGCATAAATTAACTGCAGCTCACCGAAACCTTCCCTTTAATACTTCCGTGAGGGTTACAAATCTAAAAAATAACAGATCTGTAACTGTACGAATTAATGACAGGATGCCTGACTTCAAAAACAGAGTAATAGATCTTTCCTACGGAGCAGCGAAACAAATTGGTATGATTCCAGACGGAATTGTGGAAGTTAGGGTAGAGATATTAGAAGCCGGAAATTAAAAACCCGATCATTCGACCGGGTTTTTAAGGTCTTATAATATTATTCTTTGCTAACGGGTTTAAGATTTTTCCACCACTCATTTTTGAGGATGTTGTATTTCATTTTTTGTTTATTGTCTAACAGATTTTCAACTTTTTGCTGAGCTGACTTCATATCTTCATCTGTTGCATTTTTATTTGATACATACTCACTTAAAATTGCTCTTACTCTAGTTGATTGATCATCCGTTAAAAGAATTTTCTGTTTAAGATTATCAGTCATAGATTTCACCATTTCATCGTTAGATTTTTCTTCAACCTGAGCGAATGAAGATATTGATAGAAATGCTGCCATAAAAACAGTCATCATTATTAAATGAGATAATTTATTTAGTACTTTCATTTTTTCTCCTTAGAATGAATTTAATATAACTATTATAAGCATAATCAATTTAATTTAGAATTTCAATACTTATTGTTTTATGATTACTTTTGCTGCGCAAATTTCTGTTAATTTTGATGTTAAAAATAAAAGAACAAGCTTATAATAAAATCCATCACCTATCCCTCCAATTAACGGGCCATGGACTAAAAACTTTAAAAATCGAAGAAAAACAGTATAATTTTGAACTAACAGCTCAAGATTTTGAGGAAAAAGTAAAAGTGCTTGTCTATTTTGGTAAAAAGGGAGTATCAACAATTATACAGGGTGATATTAATTCAAAAATCTATCCTAAGGTTAAAAGAATTGTTTTTGGTGAAGAACTTTTTGATTCTATCAGCAAAGAAATTGAAGAACCCTCTGAATATATTGGTACTGATGAATCAGGCAAGGGCGATTTTTTTGGTCCTCTTGTTATTGCAGCAGTTTATGCTGATGAAAAACTGCTAACTAAGTTAAAACTTGCTGGTGTTAAAGACAGTAAAAAACTAGATGATAGAGCTATAAAAAATATTTCTAAAGAAATTAAAAAAATCGTTCCGAATAATTACAGAAATGTGGTTACAATAAATCCGGAAAAGTATAATCAATTGTATGAATCATTTAGAAACTTAAATAAGCTTCTTGCCTGGGGCCATTCCAAAGCAATTGAAAATATTGTTTCTAATAAGTTTATTTCAACAGTTATAAGTGATAAGTTCGGCAATGAAAGTTTATTGATTTCTGAACTTTCAAAAAAAAATATTGAACTTAATTTGATTCAAACAACTAAGGCTGAGCGATTTACAGCTGTAGCTGCCGCTTCAATACTGGCAAGGGAAAAAATAATTCAGTGGTTTTCAAAAACAAGTAGTGATTTGAATATTGAGTTACGCAAAGGTGCCGGTGATGTTGCAAATATCACAATGAACAAAATTTCAGAAATCTACGGAACACAATTCTTAGCAAAATTAGTTAAATTACACTTCAAAAATTATGTTAATTATATAAAAAGCAAGAAAGGATAGTGTTTGTTTTAATGAGTTTGCAAAAAAAGATAAGACGAATAGGAGTACTGACCGGTGGTGGAGATTGTCCCGGATTAAATGCAGTTATTAGAGGAGTTACAAAACCTGCACAGGATATGGGAATGACCGTATTCGGAATAGTGGATGGGTTTGAAGGATTAGTTGATGGAAAAGCAAAAGAACTCAGAAATGAAGATGTGTCAGGAATACTTGCCAGAGGAGGTACAATTCTTGGCTCATCAAATAAAGGCGATCCATTTCATTGGCCTGTTCAGAATAATGGCAAAATTGAAATAATGGATAAATCGGAGCAGGCGGTAAAAAATTATGAAGCCTGGAATCTGGATGCACTTATCGCTATTGGCGGCGACGGCACAATGCATATTTGTAATAAGTTAAGTCAGCTTGGATTAAATGTTATTGGTGTACCCAAAACCATTGATAACGACCTTGACGCAACTGATTTAACCTTTGGACACGATTCAGCAGTATACGTGGTATCGATGGCTTTAGACAGATTGCATACTACAGCATCATCTCATCATAGAATAATTGTTTGTGAAGTTATGGGAAGATATGCCGGCTGGATTGCACTTAACGGTGGATTGTCAGGTGGAGCTGATATTATTTTAATTCCTGAATTTCCTTTTTCCTGGAATAAAGTTTATGATAAGATAAAACAGCGTGAATTGATGGGTAAAAGATTCAGTCTTGTCGCGGTATCGGAAGGAGCAAGAGCTGCAGGAGAAGAAATGACCACGAAAGCACAAGATATAAAGCGAACAGATCCTGTAAGGTTAGGCGGAATAGGTGAAGTAGTTGCAAGAAATATTGAATTAAATACCGGCAGAGAGACACGTGTTACAGTACTCGGACATTTGCAAAGAGGAGGCAGTCCAACACCTTTTGACAGAATACTTTCTACCAAATTCGGTGCTTATGCAATTGATCTGGTATCAAGAAAAAAATTCGGTTATATGGTTGCATTGAAAGGCAGTGATATCAAACCTGTTAGAATCATTGATGCAATTTCAAAGCAGAAGTTAGTTCAGCCGGAAACACAGGCGGTATTTGCTGCAAAATCGGTGGGAATTTCTTTTGGGACGGAATAATTTTTATTAATTATTGCATTTAGAATGCTGTAAATATATATTTGAAAGCCTTTTTTAAGAAGTTAAGTTTACATTTGGGGTCGTAGTTCAGTTGGTTAGAACGCCTGCCTGTCACGCAGGAGGTCGCGAGTTCGAGTCTCGTCGACCCCGCAAAA